>Ga0210386_10004085_pt1 | contig 12122 bp, 14 predicted proteins | sample IncBWH32OmetaG_FD_160091 | JGI IMG/M metagenome (GOLD analysis project Ga0210386, IMG submission 160091) | Forest soil microbial communities from Barre Woods Harvard Forest LTER site, Petersham, Massachusetts, United States - Inc-BW-H-32-O ... | reverse complement strand
CGTACTAGGAGGGCGGATGACCGTAGGAAAACGGGATGCCGAGGCCGGGCAGGATGTGCTGCGGCGCGTGGGCGAGGCGTCGGTGCTGATTCTCATCAGCCTCGCCGACGAGCCCAGGCACGGTTATGCGCTGATCCAGGACATCAAGGAGCTCGCCGACGTCGAGCTGGGGCCCGGCACGCTCTACGGCGCGCTCGACCGGCTCGAGCGACTCGGCCTGATCGAGTCGCTGCCCGCCGAGGACCGGCGTCATCCCTACCGGATCACCGCACCGGGAGCGGCGGCGCTTCGCCTGCACCTCGACTCGCTGGAACGGGTCAGTGCGGCCGGACGGCTGCGGCTGCAACTGGGCGGCATCTGATGGCTGGCCCCAGGGCGATAAGGCTCGTCGAGACCACGCTGCGGTGCTACCCGGCCCGCTGGCGGCGGCGCCACGGCGACGAGGCCGCCGAGCTGGCCGCGCTGCTCATCAACGACGGGAGGCCGGCGGCGTCGATTGCCTGGAGCTACCTGGCCGGCGCAGCGCGCGAATGGCTTACCCCGCGTCCCGGCCGGCGCCTGAGCACCATGGCGTGCGCACTGCTGATCGCAGCATGCTCGCTGGGCGTCACGGGAGGTCTCCTGGCCTCCGCCGCGCCGGCCAGGGCAGCCACGGGCCAGGCGCACGGGTCCGCGCATTGCCGGCCTGGCCCGCCTGAACCCGTCCCGGATGTGATCCGTGCTATCGGCCACCCGCAGGTGATCATCCGGGAAGCCGGGCATGGCCGGTCCTGCTGACACCGGTCCTGCTGACACCGGTCCGACTGACACCGGTCCTGCTGACACCGCTCCGGCCGGGACCAGCCCGGAGCAACCCCGGCGGCGGAAACGGCTCCGGCGGACTCTGGTCGAGACAGCCATCATCATCGTCGTGGCGGTGCTGCTGGCCGGCCTGGTGCGGACGTTCGCGTTCCAGACCTTCTGGGTCCCCTCGGCGTCCATGACGCCGACGCTCGGCGTCTACGACCGCATCCTGGTGCAGAAGGCGTTCTTCACCTGGCATGACGTACACGAGGGCGACATCGTCGTCTTCAGCCACCCGCCGCTGGACCAGTGCCCCGGGCCGCAGCAAGGCGACCTGGTCAAGCGCGTCATCGCGCTTCCTGGGCAGACGATCTACTCCTCCGGCAACAGCATCTACGTGAACGGGCGGCTGCTGGCCGAGCCTTACCTGCCCAGCTACGACCCGCTCGGGCCGCCGATAGCGAGCAGTCGGCATCCCTACCGGGTACCGCCGGGCGAGTTCTACCTGCTCGGCGACAACCGGTCGGACTCATGCGACAGCCGGTTCTGGGGGCCGATCGAGGGCTCGACCATTATCGGCAAGGTGGTGCTGGTGTGGTGGCACGACAGCCACCCCGTATTCCGCAGGTTCTGAAACCGGCTGCCGCGGTTCAGCAGCCGGCCGCAGCTCCGTACACCGTCCTCGGGTGGAACGTCGCGGACATCGACTCGATGATCGACCAGCTCACTGCCGCAGGCGTGCAATTCACCCGGTACGACGGGATGGATCAGGACGAACGTGCCGTCTGGACCGCTCCAGGAGGCGCCAAGATCGCGTGGTTCCTGGATCCCGACGGCAACAACCTGTCCCTGACACAATTCGGCGTTCCTGGTAGTGCCGGGCGTCAGTGCCAGTCGCTGATCTTCACGTCGTCCGGGTCGGGCGCGCCGTGCCCGGTCTCCAGCAGCTGCTTGAGGCTGAGCAGGAACACCGCCCACTTGGTGCTGCAGTGGTACATGAACTCGACCGGCTCGGCCCAGCCGCGGTGCTCGAAGAGCACGATGGTGAAATCACCGGCCTGGCTGAGCTCGAAGCTGACCTCCGTGCCGATCCACTCGGCCGGGCCGTCGACCACTTCCCAGAGCACCTTCTTGCCTGGCACCAGCTCGGCGACCTTCATGTCAAAGCCGCCGGGTCCGAACCGGAAGGCGATCACGCCGCCGACTCCGGTCTCCCCCGTCGTGTCGCGCGCCCACCATCCCGAGAGTCCCTCTAGCGTGGTCAGTGCCGCGTAGACCTCATCAGGGGACGAGGACGTGACGCCGATGCGGTGCAGGATGTCTGCCATCTGCCTTGCCTTTCGTGAGTGCGCCAGGGCGCACGGATTCCTCCCGCCGCGGGGCGCGGCGGGCTGCTTGGGTGGTGACGGGAGGCCGGTCAGGCGTCCCGGTCGCGCTGGATCGCCTCAGCGATCCGCTTGATGCGCTGCAGCCTGGCATCCCAGCTGGCGCCGACCGAGGTGAGCTGGGCGACGGCCCGGGCGAGCTGCGCCTGGTCGACCTGGTAGCGCCGTTCCCGCCCGGCCGTGGTCCCGTGCACGAGCCCGGCCTGATCCAGTACGAGCAGATGCTTGGCCACGGCCTGCCGCGTTACCGGCAGCTGCTCGCTGAGCGAGGTGGCGGTGCCCGGGCCGGCGGCCAGCAAGATGTCGAGCATCCGCCGCCGTGTCGGGTCGCCGATGGCCGACCAGAGGTCGTCGTCGACCGCGGCCGTGGTCATCGCGCCGATACCAGCCGGGCGACGTACTCCCCCAGCTGCGGTACGAACCGGTCCCACGAGGTCGCGTGGTCGCGGTAGGTCTCCTCGAGCACGGCGATCTCCCACCCCTGCTCGCGGAACCCGGTCTCAGTCAGCCGGATGGTCGTGCCGGCCCCCGACGGCACCAGCTCGAAGGTGACCAGGAATGAGTTCGACGGCCCAGGCGTGACACTCGGGTCGTAGGCCCACCGGAAGGAGAACCGGCGCGGCGGCACCGCCTCCAGCACCGTCATCGGCACCTTGATCGCCGGCCCGCCTCCGTCGCCGCTCCAGATCAGCTCCCCCACTCCCCCGGGCGCGGCGTCCAGTGACGCATCGTCGGGCCACCATTCGCGCAGGTGCTCGGGCTGGCTGATCACCTCGAAGACGACCTCGGGTGTGGCCTCCACGTAGATCTCGCGCTCGATGCTGCCGTACTCCACGTCCGCTCCCATCGCGCAACCTTTAGTTGCTCGTTACCCTAGCCCCGATCGCGCCTAAACGCAACTCTTGGTTGCGCAAAGGCGCGACGGACCGCCCGGGCGAGTGCTGCGATGAGCTGCCAGGGTGGTCGCCGAAGCGCCGGAAACGTAGCGTGGGCGTATGGACATGCGCAGCTTCGGGCTCGCGAACGAATACAGCATTACCTGCGACGTCCGCCAGGGGCACGGGCAGTCCCTCGACGAGGTAGCGCGCGATCTCTTCCGCGAGATGGCCGCCGGGCCGGACACCGACATCCAGCTCAGGAACGGGGCGCGGATTGACCCGCAGGTGACGAGCCGCCCGCAGTACACCACGCCGGAGTGCGACAGCGTGCTTGACGTCGTCGTGCACGACAAGGCCGGCGAGCGGATCCTGGAAGAGCTCGCGGCGGCCGCTGAGCAGCGGCTCCGCGATGCGGGTACCGACGGCACCGTCTGCGTGTTCAAGGCCGGCGCTGATTCTGGCTGCCGTGAGAAGTACCTGGTCAGCCGACGGGGCGAGTTCGGCCAGCTGGCCGACGCGCTGGTCCCGTTCCTCGTCACCCGGCAGCTGATCTGCGGCGCCGGGAAGGTGCTGCAGACGCCGCAGGGCGCCGTCTACGCCCTCAGCCGCCGGCCCGGGCAGATCCGGACGGGCGCGTCCCCGGCGGGGATCCGGTCGCGGCCGATCATCAAGACCCGCGACGAACCGGGTACCGCCGCCCGCGGGTTCCGGCGCCTGCACGTGGCCGCCAGCGACCCTAACATGAGCGAAACCACCGTCCTGCTCAAGCTCGGGGCGACCGACCTGGTGCTGCGCATGTTCGAGGCGGGCGTCGTGCTACCGGACCTGATGCTGGACAACGCGGCCGGGGCGATCCGGGCGGTCAGCCTCGACCTCACCGCGCGGCGCCCGCTGCGGCTGGCGAACGGCCACGAGATGAGCGCCCTTGACATCCAGCGCGAGTACCTGGCCAGGGCGAGGGGCTTCACGCCGCGGAACGCGACCGACAGGCGCGTTCTCGGACTGTGGGAGCACGTCCTGGACTCGGTGGAGGCAGGAAGACTGGACGCGATCGCGCGACAGGTCGACTGGGCAGCCAAGTACCGGCTGATCGAACAGTACCGGGCCGCGCGCCGCCTGCCGCTTTCCGCCCCGCAGGTCGCCCGGCTCGACCTCGCCTACCACGACGTCAACCGCCGCCGGGGCGGCTACTACCTGCTGCAGCACGACGGCGAGGCCGAGCGGGCCGTCCGGGACGTCGAGATCTTCGAGGCGAAGACCGCCCCGCCGCCGCGTCGCCGTTACCGGCAAGCGGGCTGATCTCGTAAGTGGCGGCCGCGCATACCAATCCGGACGCAGATCGTCCGTAATCATGTGTACCGTGCCTGGCATGGCTATCGCGCGCTTCCCGAGTATCGTCATCGACTGTCCTGACCCCGCTGCTCTCGCCCGTTTCTACGGCACGATGCTGGACTGGAAGGTCGAGGTCCGTCCTGGCTGGGCCGAGACCCGCGCCGAGTACGGTCAGTGCATTACTTTCCAGCAGGTGGAGTCACCGAACCGGCCTCAATGGCCCGGGCAGGACGTCCCCCAGCAGATGCATCTCGACGTGATCGTCGACGACCTCGACACGGCCGAGGCAGCGGTGCTCGATCTCGGTGCGACCAAGCATGAGTTCCAGCCCGGCAAGACCTTCCGGGTGTTCCTGGATCCGGCGGGGCACCCTTTCTGCCTTTGCGTCGAGTAAGCGCCGCCCTGTCGCGCTGGCCTGGGGATGCCTACGATGGCGACATGAAGCTGCCACCAAGGCTGGCGAAGTGGCTCCGCGCCCGCGACCGTGCGCATGAGCAGCACGTGGCGGAGCAAATACGTACCATGTCGAAGGTGGACATGGCTCCCCGGTTCGGCCGCAAGGTACGGATCCCAGCCCCGCCTGGTGGCTGGCGCACTGGCGGCGGCAAGCAGCCAGCCGCGGGCCGGGCCAGGTACCGCGGCCGGCCCATGCCGCCGCCACGGGACTTACGCCGGGCTATTGCCAGCTCATGGGCTTTCCCTGCCTTGCGCTGAGCAGGTCCCGCGGGCTTAGCGTGCGGGCTGCGGCACGCCCAGGTGCTCGGCCAGCCAGGGCCCGGTGACGCTGCCCGGGTCACGCGCGACGTCGGCCGGCGTGCCCTGGGCGACGAGGCGGCCGCCGTCCGGCCCGCCGCCGGGGCCCATGTCGATGAGGTAGTCGGCGGCGGCGAGCAGGTCGAGATCATGGTCGATGACGATGATGGTGGCCCCGGCGTCGAGCAGCCGGTCGAAGACGCCGACGAGGGTAGCGACGTCAAGCGGGTGCAGCCCGGTCGACGGCTCGTCGAAGACATACAGCGCGCCACGCTGGCTGCTGCGCAGCCGGGAGGCGATACGCAGCCGCTGGGCTTCACCACCGGACAGCGACGGCGTCGGCTCGCCGAGCCGCAGGTACCCCAGCCCCACCTCATCGACAGGCCGCAACGCCGCGGCGATCGGCGCCTGCCCGGCAAACCGGTCCAGCGCGTCGTGCACGGTCAGGGCGAGCACGTCGGCGATCGTGAGGCCGTCGACGCGGACGCTCAGGGTCGCGTCGTTGAAGCGGGCGCCGTGGCAGGTCGGGCACTGCACCGTGATGTCGGGCAGGTACTGCACGTCCAGGTCGATATCGCCGAGGCCCAGGCACGTCGGGCACTGGCCCTCGCGGGTGTTGAAGGAGAACTGGCCAGGCTTCCACTTCCGGCGCCGCGCGGCGGGTGAGTCGGCGAACAGGCGGCGGATCTGGTCGAAGGCCCCGGAGTAGGTCGCCGGTGTCGACCGGGCGTTCTGGCCGATAGGCGAGGCATCAATCGCAGCGACCTGGCGGATGCCGCCGAGGTCGATGGCGCGGACGTGGCCGGGCAGCGCCGAGCCGGCCAGCTGGGCGCGGGCCGCCGGGATCAGGCTGTCCAGGATGAGGGCGGTCTTGCCCGCTCCGGACGGCCCGGCCAGCGCGGTCAGCCGGTGCAGCGGGAAGGCGGCGCGAACGCCGTGCAGGTTGTACAGGTCACCGACCTCGAGGGTGATCTGCCCGGAGCAGTCCGGCCGTGGCCTCTGGTCTCGCCGGACGGTGGCCGTGCCGGCCAGGTACGGCCCCATGACCGAGGCCGCGTCGTCTTCGAGCTGCTGCGGGGTGCCCTGCGCGACGATGGTGCCGCCGTGCGCTCCGGCCGCGGGACCGAGCTCGATGACCCAGTCCGCGGTACGGATGAGCTCCCGCTCGTGCTCCACGATCACGACGGAATTGCCGTTAGCGGCCAGCGCGGCGATGGTCCGGCGCAGCCCTTCGACGTTGCTCGGGTGCAGGCCCACCGACGGCTCGTCAAGCACGTAGAGCATGCCGGTGGTGCTGGCGCGCACCGTCGAGGTGAGTTCGATGCGCTGCCGCTCCCCCGCCGACAGCGACGCACCGGACCGGTCCAGCTGCAGGTAGCCGAGCCCGACGTCGAGCAGCGGCGCCAGGGTGCCGGACAGCTCGCCGGTCAGGCCCGCGGTCAGCCGGGTCAGCTCGGCACGCAGGCCGCCGGGCAGGCCGGCGACGAACGAGCCGAGCTCGTCCAGCCGCAGCGCGCTGATCTCGGCGAGATTACGGCCGCCGAGCAGGGATCGCAGTGCCTCGGGCCGCAGCCGGGCGCCATGGCAGACCGAACAGGTCCGGGTGACTACGAACCGCCGTACCTGGCCGCGGGTCCGTTCGTTGTCACTGCTCAGCGACCGCTGCACCGTGTCCACGGCGTTCTGGTAGGTGACATTGAGGCGAACGGTCCTGGGCGGGTGCCCCGATTCGAACGTCACCCGCCGCTGGACGGGCTCGCCGTGCAGCACGATATCTTTCTCGCGGTCGGTCAGCTCCCGGTACGGGACGTCGAGCCGGACTCCGAGCTCGCCGGCCGCGTACTGGTAGAGCCGGCGCGAGCCCGCGTTCCACGGCAGTACCGCGCCTTCGCTGATGGTCTTGCCCGGATCGGGGACGATCGTGCTCTCGTCGACTTCGGATCGCACGCCCAGGCCGCTGCACGCCGGGCACGCGCCGTAGGAGTTGAACGCGAAGGACTCGGCGCTGGGATGCTCGAAGCGCACGCCGCACACCGGGCAGACGATCTCCATGCCCTGCGTCGTGACGGAGGGCTCGACGCGGTGCCCGTTCGGGCACACATGGGAGCCGAGCCGGGACATCATCAGCCGCAGCACGTTCAGCAGCTCGGTCATGGTCCCGACCGTGCTGCGCGCTCCGGGCACCGGCGGGCGCTGGCGCCGCGCCAGCGCGGGCGGCCGGTGATCGATCCGGTCGACGTCGGGCCGCTGCGCCTGGGACAGCCGCCTGCGGCTGTAGGTGCTCAGCGCCTCCAGGAAGCGGTGCATGCCCTCGGCGTACAAGGTGCCGACGGCCAGCGACGTCTTTCCCGAACCGGAGACCCCGACGACGGCAACGGTGCGCCACAGCGGCACGTCCACATCCAGATTCCGCAGGTTGTTATGCCTGGCACCGCGCACGGCGATAGCGCGGGGCAACGTACCGGGCACGGGCAGTGCCGCAGCGGCCAGCCGCGGGGCCTGCCGATCCTGTTTGCCCTGACCAGAGCTCATCGCTCCATAGTGACGGCTGCTCATGAGGCGGCGGCCGTCGCCCCCGCGAGATGCCCCTCATCCGACTGCGTCTTCCACGCGCTACCCGGCGAGAACGGCCCGCGGGGCCTGAACGAGGCCAGTTCACTATCACGCTTAACTGGCACCACCTCGATGCCGCTTACCGTACCCCGGCCTGATCGCCCGCCGTCGCGTAGGAAAGCAGGTCGCCGGGCTGGCACTGCAGCGCGTCGCACAGCCTGGCCAGGGTGCTGAACCGGATCGCCCGCGCCCGGCCGTTCTTGAGTATCGACAAGTTGACGATCGTGATCCCCACCCGCGCCGACAGCTCGGTGAGCGTCATGTTGCGCAGGCTGAGCAGTTCATCGAGGTGGAGCCGGACGCACCCCGCCTCATGGTCGCCGGCCGGCCCCCATTCATCCTCCTCGGCGGCCTGGCCGGCTCGCCTGGTCACACGGTTGCCTTGATCTCGTCGTCCATCTCGGCGCCGAGCCGGACGATGCGCGCCATGGTCAGCAGGGCGGCCCCGGTCAGCGCCGGGACAGGCAGCAGCGCACCGAGCCCGGCCCAGATCACGTCGGCGTACGTGGAATTGAACAGGCCCGTGACCATCGAGTTCAGCAGCAGATCCAGGTCGAAGGCTTGCACGACGGCGGCGGCCACGCTGCCGACGATGATCAGCCAGCCCAGCCGCCGCATGGCGGTGGCGACCTGGACGGTGAACGGGCCGGCCCGGCGGGCGGAGACGATGAGCCGGTACAGGAGCAGCAGCACGCACGCCCAGAACAGCAGGCCGGGGATGGTGGTCAGGGTGTACATGATGCGCTGGCTGAGGCCGGGGTGGTTGGTGCACGCCTGCAGCGTGCCGCTGAGGCTGATCGACGCGCCGTGGCGGCCCGCGAGGCCCAGATGATCGATCGCCCCGCTGCCGTCGCCGTACTGGGTATGCGGCTGGGTCACGCAGATAGAGGTGCGGCCGAAGCCGCCGAAGGTACCTACGCCGACCAGGGTGAGCACGACACCGATCACCAGGCTGAGCAGCAGGAAGCCAGCCAGAAAGACGGTGACGCCGCCGAGCGGCTCAGTCAGCCTGCGTCGCTGGGCAGTCCACATCGGCGTACTTCCCTCATTCGCGGCGGCCAGGCCCGCCTGGCAGGTGTCCGGCCGAAGTCAGGACACAGTCTGGTTGCTTATTGATATTCGATAATAACGATAAACGATATGCTCTCGTCAAGAGGCGACCTTGGCTGTCACCGGTTCAGCGGGACGACGGTCTGGCCGAGATGCTGACCGGACTCGGCCTCGTCGAGCATGGCGGCGGCTACGGTGGCGCGGCTGACGCGCGCCGGGAAGATCCGCCGCGGCGCGTTCTCCGGAGTCACCGTGCGGCGCGCCGGGCTGAGCGGCCCGTCGGACAGCGGCCCGCAGTGAAATACCGTGCCGCCCGCCGTCAGCACCGTCGTGTCCGCGGTGACCTTGTCGTCGAGTTCGGCCCGCATGATGGTCCGCAGCAGGGTGCGGGTCAGCGCCCCGGCGGCGGCAGCCGAGGTGCCCGTACCGTACGCGCCGATCCAGATGATGCGGCGCGGCCGGGCGTCGGCGACGGCGCGAGCGCCTGCGGACAGGACGCCTGGTTTCTCGCCGTGGGCCACGCCGAGTCCGGACAGCACGATCGTGCTGCCGGCCAGGGCGCGGGTCATCGACTCCGGATCGCGGACATCGGCGGTGACGCGGGTGAGCCGGGCAAGGTCCGCGACGGTGATGCGTGCCGGGTCGCGGGCGATGGCGGTCACGGCGTGCCCGCGCTGCAGGGCCTGGCGGGTGAGTTCGCGTCCGGTGGCGCCGGTGGCGCCGAGCACGGTGAGGTTCACGACGGCTCCTGGTCAGGCGGCGGCGAGCGCGTCGATAGCAGCGGCGTGCAGGCCAGGCGCGGCCATCACGACGTCGGTACGGCCCGGCTGCCACGGGCGGCCGCGCACGTCGCTGACGACGCCGCCGGCCTCACTGACCAGTAGCGCCCCGGCCGCGATGCCGGGCAGCACCGGTTCGTACTGCCAGAAGACGTCGTAGTGTCCCGCGGCGACGTGCAGCAAGGGGAACGTCGAGGGAACGGTCGCGCGGACCAGCAGTGCCCGGCCGAGCATGGCGATGATGGAGTCGCCGATCCGCCGGTAGGTGTGGTCCTGCCCGGCTTCGGCCTGGCCGGTGGTGGCGATCGCGGCCGCCAGGTCGGTCTTGGCTGAGGTGCGCAGCGGCTGGCCGTTCAGGTAAGCGCCGGAGCCGCGGACCGCGGTGTAGGCCAGGTCACCGACCGGCTGGTAGACCGCGGCTGCCACGGGCACGTTGTCGCTGATCAAGGTGACGCTGACGCACCATTCGGCCAGCCCGTGCACGTGGTTCACGTTGCCCTCGACGGCGTCGACCGTCCACCACTCCCCGGCCGGCAGCACCGCCTTCTCCTGGTCGTCGTCCACCCAGCGGGCCTGCGGGCGGGCCGCCGTCAGGGCCGGCCGCAAGCAGGCCAGGGATGCCTCCTCGTTGCGCCGGCCGGCCGCGACCATGTCATCGCGGTCGGCCGGGCGGGCCTGCGGCGTGTAGAGCGCGAGCAGTGCCGCGCCGGCCTGGCGCACGGCGGCGGTCATCGCGGTCAGGATCGCCGTGTCGTCGCGGCCGTTAGCAGTGCCGGGGCCGGCAGCCGGCGTCATGTGCGTGGTCATCGTAAGTCGTCTCCTCTCGTGTCGATGTCCCCTTGCTGACGACGGTAGGCAGAACCGTACATGATTTCAAATGCATGTTTTGCACTGCTAGATTTACTTTCATGCAACTAGATCTGAACCTGCTGACGGCGTTCGACGCGCTGCTTGAAGAGGGCAGCGTGGGCGCGGCGGCGGACCGGATGAACCTGTCGGCGCCGGCGATGAGCCGGGCGCTGGGGCGGATCCGCCACGTCACCGGAGACCAGATCCTGGTCAGGACCGGCCGCACCATGACCCCGACGCCCTACGCGATGCGGGTCCGCGCGCAGGTCCATGCCCTGGTCGGCCAGGCGCAGACGGTGCTCTGCCCCGAGCGCGAGCTGGACCTGGCCTCGCTGGCGCGGACCTTCACGCTGCAGTGCCATGATGCGATCACGATGGCGATCGGGCCGTTCCTGCTGGATAAGGTTCGGGGTGCGGCTCCGCAGGTCTCGCTGCGGCTGCTGCCTGAGGCGACGGCGGACACGCTGGACCTGCGGCACGGCCACGTCGATCTCGAGATCGGGTCGGGGCCGGCCGAGCTTGCCGAGATCACGTCGCTGACAATCGCCGAGGACCATTTGGTGCTGGCCATGCGCCCCGGGCACCCGCTCGGCCACGGTGAGCTGACCATTTCGCGCTATGCCCAGGCCGAGCACGTCAGCGTCTCGCGCCGCGGCCGCCTGCGCGACCACGTCGACGAACTGCTCGAGCGGGACGGGTCTCGCCGGCACGTAGTCGCGACCGCGCCGACCGCCATGGCGGCGCTGTCCTTCGTGCAGCACAGCGACCTGGTGACGCTGGTGCCCGGACGCATGTGCCGGGCCGCGCTGCTCGCCCTGGGACTGACCACGCGCCCGGCGCCGCTAGAGCTCCCGGCGAGCCCGGTGGTCGCGGCCTGGCACCAGCGCTACGACGACGACCGGGCGCACCGGTGGCTGCGCGAGGTGGTCGCCGAGGCCATCACCTCACTCGACCGCCCCGGCGATACGGTCACGCGCTTATTTTGCCCGCCGCGGGTAGAGGAAGCCGGACACGTGAATAGCCCGGTTAGCGCAGCCCAAGCGGGAGGATGTTTTCCATGTTCCGTCGCAGTGCTCTAGCCACCGCCATCGCCACCGCCTCGCTCGCGGCCGTGCTGCTCGGCGTGACCGGCTGCAAGGTCGACGTCTCCAATGCGGCCGGGTCCGGTGCCGCCGGGTCCAGCAGCGGCACCTCCGACACGGTGCAGGCCGCACGTTCCGGTGTGACCCGGGCCGGCTCGCTGGTCATCGAGCCAGGTGCAGGTTTCTCCCCCGTCTACAGCCTGATCAACGGGGCCAAGCACAGCATCGACGTCACCATGTATGAGTTCGCCGACACTACCGCGGAACACGACCTGGCCTCGGCCGCTAAGCGCGGGGTGCAGGTCCGGGTGATCCTCGACGAACGGGAGCGCAACGAGAACTCGGCCGCGTACTCCTACCTGTCCTCGCACGGGGTGAAGGTCACCTGGTCCTCGTCCAGTTTCCGCTACACGCACCAGAAGACCGTGATCATCGACGGATCCAAGGCCGTCATCATGACCGCCAACCTGACCAGCGAGTACTACGCCACCTCGCGTGATTTCCTGGTGGTCGACTCCGGCCGCGCCGACGTGGCCGCGATCACCGCGGTGTTCGACGCCGACTTCGCGCACCGCTCCGTCACCCCCGGCGACGGCGCCGACCTGGTCTGGTCGCCGA
>Ga0210386_10004084_pt1 | contig 12122 bp, 24 predicted proteins | sample IncBWH32OmetaG_FD_160091 | JGI IMG/M metagenome (GOLD analysis project Ga0210386, IMG submission 160091) | Forest soil microbial communities from Barre Woods Harvard Forest LTER site, Petersham, Massachusetts, United States - Inc-BW-H-32-O ... | reverse complement strand
CGGGCTTCTTGCAGGGGCAAAACTCGTTCAATGACTTGGCCATGATATGGATGAACATATCGGGTTGGGGGTTCTAGGACGAAGATCGGCATATTGCGGACCCTCCTGTTGCCGCAGTTGTCATTTTTTATTATTCTCTACGATGGTGCGGCGCGCCAAGCCAGGAGCGCCATTTATGGACGTCAGGATCGTGGCAATCCTCGTTGGGGTTGCGATCACGTTCATCTTTCAAAACGGACTCGACTCACGCTGGTATGTCTCCGTCCCCGCAGGAGTTATCGGCTACGTCGTCGCCAGCCTTATCCGATGGGCCATTAACGAGCGCATCCGTCACAATCGAACGAAGCAGAGAGATCCAATTGTGAAATAGCCGGGCGTGCAGCTTTCGGGGGTAAAAGCGGACAACAAGAGTTCGTCCGAGCGTGGGAGCAAATGACCCGAGGCTTAGCCGATTCCACACGGGTTCCTTTGACCTGATGCCGCGCTCCCGCATATCGCCCGGTAGATGGTGGCTACCACATGCAGCCATGAAAAATGGCCATATCAGACGCACGATACGGATCAATCGAGTGCGTGCTTAGATGGTACCAGCATCACGTGAGTGGCTTGCGACCCTAGTGGCGAGGTCGCTTAGCGGCGCGAGGTTGCGCCGGAGCGTATTCGGGGTTTTGGCTGCAGAACCCGCAAGGCCTTGCCGGTCAAAAACGCACTGTTCGAGGCTAGGATAGCTGCAGTGCACTGAACCCAAAAATGCACCGGACTGCAAACACCAGGGGTAGTTTTGGGCGCACGCCGTCCCAAACAGCGCACCTGATATCCCGAGTGCAATTGCGAGCCGTTTCATCGACTGCCGATTAGCTTGCGCTTCTCCTCGTACTCCGCTCTGTCGATTTCGCCGCGAGCGAACCGCTCATCAAGAATGTCGAGCGCAGTGCGAAAGCGTCTGTGATCGTTGGCCCACTGTACAATCCACACAACGATGGCGACAACCCCGATGAGCGCGAGCAATACCAAGATCGGGCCTCCAATCATGATTATCCTCCACGGACGAACATGGGGTGGGTAAAAATTTCCGATACAATTTACGACCAAGGGGATGGACCCGTCGCTCGTCGAGCGAACGAAGTGCGCGTAGAGCAACGGAAGTCGCGGCCGCCGGAGTCATTACGGGAGCCCGTTGCCGCGCTATTATAATGCCGAGGACGAAAAGATTTGGGAATCATGGGCTCCCCCGACCACGGGTCAGCAGACAACGCAACCGACGCGACCTCTGTATCTGCATGCCAAGCGGCACGGTCGCACGCCCGGGTCCGCTGAAAAGTTATTCGTCGCTGGCGCTTCAATATGGACACCGGGCCGAGCCCCGGTGATGACGAGGTGACAAACTATCGACAATAGAAGTGGCTGCGCCGCCGAGTCCGAATTTGGCCCCTAACGGACACGGTGCGACGGTGCGGGAATGTCCGCGTTCGGGGGTGAAGGGACATCGCGATTTGATAGCTCTGCGTGCGCTTCTGACCTAACTGCGACATTCAACGGCGATCAGTGTGCGGCAAACCAAAAAGCGCTCAGCCCCACCTGTAGTTTCGAATAGCACGGGTAAAGTGCGCAACGCGCGGGAGTGCTTTTCAGCCCGGCCATCCACCGAGCTAGAGCTTGCAGAACCGGATTTATGGTTGCGCCCCCCGGATTTCGGTGGTTTCGGCCAAAAAAGCAGCTCCGACGGAGCAAGGCGGCAACAAATATACTAAAGTAAGATTCCTAATTTTAATGATTTATTCTTTCGACTTTTGACAACTGTTCAATCAAACGGCACCAAGATGCGCGAATGGCGAGTGTTGAATTTCAAAAAAATGAGAACGCTTCGTGCGCTACTTGTTTGTAAGGAGATGCTCAAATGCTAGTACCGAGACGACCCAAGGCATGGCCGCGAGCGGTGATAGCGCTCGTCATCATCGTTACGCTGGCGTGGGCCGGTCTGCTCGTTTTGCTTCCGCTGCGTCTGCTCCACTATGTGTGAGCAAACTACATTAGATGATCTGCGTCCATGAGATGATCTGCGTCCATGTCAAACTCGGCTGATTGCCAGAGCAGCCAAGCCATAATCAATGCGGACGGCGTGAGCGTTACCAACATCCCCAACAAAAATAGTCGCATTTATCTTCCCCGAAGCCAGTCGCGGAGGCAGTCGTGGAGGCTGCGTGCTTATGGTTCAAAGTAGGTGTGATTCAAAAGATCAACGCAATCCCAAACTTTGAACTATGCACAGCAACCTAAGCCCCTGACAGTCCCTTTAGCCCCCGACAAGTGTCCCTTTGATCTGGGTTCAAACGCCTACCGCTGGACAAAGTTTCCGTTCGGCCGAAAAAACTTCAACAATGCGTTTGTTGCGTTTTGAGTGAGGCATAAGTGAATCCGGAGTGAGGCTGAAATTGGACGTTGCTCAGTAATTCTCAGTTTTGCACCGGTCAGGACACGGGATGAGATGCGAGCCTGCTTGTTAGGTTCGATTCGAGGCGAAAGCGTTCGGTGCGCGTGCGGTGCACCAAGTGATCAATGTGATCTGTTTCAGAGCGTTGCTGAAAGCAGAGGGTTGTCCACGGACCTCTGCTATTTGCGCACTGCCGATGATGGCTGTTGGGCACCGCCGAATCACGTCAGCGAGCCCCGTCACCAAAAGGATCGAGGTCAGCAAGGGGGCAATGCGACAACGGCTTTTGCCGTGGGGCGCGTCCTCTTTCTTATGGCTTCCGTCGGTCCAACGCATCGAAATCCAAGAGAACCCGAGCGACCTGGCGCGAAAGCAGTGGTTCCTACCGACTGAGACGATCGAGCGCGTAGTTGATCAGATTGGCTAAGATTATGCTTTTCGCAATTCAACGCCAGCATGGCCGTGAATGTTTGCACCATTATTTGCGCTATCGGCGCGCCATGACCCTCGGAGTGCGGGCGATGATCTTAGACGGCAAAGGCCGGAGTTTCAGCCGCGTGGCCGCGAGCTGAACGTATTTCGGACCAACGTGCCGCCGCGTAAATGTGCTCGTTACAGTCGGGGATGCGTCTCAACCCACAGGGCCCGGGCAGTTGCGAGTGGATCGATCGCGGCTTTGCTCCACCATTTGGCTTCATCGCGGTATCGGTGGACTTCACGATGATGCCCCCGGCACAGGGGGACGGTGAACTCATCGCTGACCTTACGTCCGAGTGCGCGGGTTTGCGCAAAGCGTAGGTGATGCGCATCGCAGGGCTTGCGGCCACAGACCAGGCACGATTGCTGAGCGACGTGCCTGACGTGCTCGCGATCCCGTACGCGGCGCGGCTCCGGGAACGACAAGGTGCTCTTGTCGATTGATTTTGCCTGCTTTGGCTTCTTGGCGCCCCGGCCATTTGGTTGGGCCGATGGTTCAGCCGACGCTCCTTCGATATCGACGCCCGCTCCTTCCGCGTCATGCGCAGCAAAACTGAGGATCTTTGTGCGGAAGCATTGGTCAATATGCTCGGCATCCGCAGCATTGAGCCTCTTGGTCTTGTCGGGGTATCGCCGTTTCGCCCATCGTGCCGCCTCGTCACCAGTGCCAAGTTCGTTGAGTTCGGCAATCATCTGATCCCGCAACCGTGCCGAAAGCTGGGTATCCGGCATGACCGCATCGTGAACCGGCGATGTCTTCTGCGGCCGCTCGATAGGCGTCCGATGCTCAACCCGCCGCTGATCGGCATTGAGCCGGCCATTGGGCGCCATGGATCGCCGGGCGCGTTCCGGGCCCGATGACTTCGTCTGCGGCGTTGGCGCGACGAGATCCGGCGCATCGAGATCGTCTTCCCCGGCAATGCCAACAAGCGTGAACAAGGCGTAGCGTCGGGCGTACCCACGATGGCGTATGTCCAAAAAAATCAAACACACGTCTTAGAGCAGCCGCCCAGCTCACGACCCGGGCTCACAAGGCTGCGGGCAAGAGCGTCATCGATGACGCGCATCGCGTCGCGCGAAGTCCCGTACCGGCAACGAGAGAATCGCAACGGGTTAGACCGAGTTTTCGTAACAGGCGGTGACGCGGTTCGCGCTCCCGCGCAAATGCACGCGAAATGACGATGCGAAGCCCACACATGTTAAGTTTTTCGGGTCGCGGATCGTTATCCGGGGCTCACAAAAAAACTGATGCCACAAAAGGGTAAAAACCGTAGATGAGGTCGCTAGTGTATTATATCTGAAGTAGATATTTATACGAAAACATGCCAGGGTTGTGCTAGTGCAAAACGAACCCGAGGAGGAGAAACCGCCATCGTGTCAGAGTGTTTCACTGAATTGATTGATCATCGGGCGGTGCCAGGCGTTGACCATTCCTCTATTGTCATCGTCTGTTGCGCCGGGCAACGCGCTCGAACCGCCTTCAGGGGGGACGCTTTCCCATGAAATCCTCGGGAGATTCCAACCTTCGCTTTTTAGCGCCAGCATGGCGGTGGATGTCGCACCATTATTTGCGCTATCGCCGCACCATGACCCTCGGAGTGCGGGGGATGATCTTAGACGGCGAAGGCCGCGTTTTCCTCGTGAAGCATTCCTACGTGAGCGGCTGGCAAATGCCAGGTGGCGGCGTAGAACACGGTGAAACGATCCTTGCCGCGCTCGAGCGAGAACTGCGCGAGGAAGGCAATATCGAACTGAGCGAACCACCGATCCTGCAAGCGATATATTACAACAAGCGCATATCGCGGCGTGACCATGTTGCGCTCTATATCGTACGCCAATTCCGGCAGCCCATGCCACCAGAGCCAAACTACGAGATCATTGCCCACGGGTTTTTCGCGACCGACGATTTACCGACCGACACCACGCGTGGGACCCGCGAGCGCATCGCCGAAGTATTGACAGGTCGTCAGCCGGCGAAGTTTTGGTGACCTTTTGCGCGGGAGGCGCCCGCTCTTGGATCGAGGCTGGCGCGCTGTGATGAACCGATCCCCGCTGCAGCCTATCAACGCCACCGGATCCGCAGCAAACAAGTGCGTGCGTTGTAAAGCCTGTCAGGACTATCGGGCAAACGAAAACGAACAGCGGCCGTTTGCTCGCGGCCTTAGCTATGGAGATTTAGCCCCAATGGAAATGCGAATTGTATTTGGGCCGACATCTGCTGATTTGCCGTCAGCGAGTTCTGTTGTCGGATTTAAGCCAGCCGCCCTCATCGCATCTACGAGGGTGTCAACCGCCGACTGGAGATTCGAGGCCTGACTGTATTGAATTTTGACGGCGTCAGCCTGCGAAGCCACCGTTGCTGGCAAGCTCGCGCCTACAAATTTCCACCGGCTCGCAGAAAGCGCATTATTAAGTTTCATTACAAGGTTGCCGTCGGCACAGGGCGCTGCCACCACCTCATATGCAGTTCCGGCAAACGGCTTAATAACCGTGCTGAGGATGGCAAGTTGGTTGTCGTTGAGTGGTTCTTTAGCCTTCTCCTCTGCACGTTCAATGTCGCTTTCTAGCGACACCATCGCGTCGTCTTGGCGGTAGATGATCTCGGTGTCGATTTCGAACAACGCAATCGCCAGCACTGTGGTCAGTGCAATTCCACAAAAAAGGATTGCACGGCCGTATTTTGGCTTTGGCAGACCTGCGGCTTTGGTTTGATGGTACGCGTAGAGCAAAGTACCGATGCTTGCTAGAATGATGCCAACGATCAAAAAAAATCGAAGGCTTTGCAGAAGATCGAGTTCAAACATTGCCTAAGCCAGGTTTTTCAGTGGATTGATTGGTCATCGGGCAGCGGGACGCACGATTTCGCGCAGCGACCGCCTTCCTGTCCACACGCAAGCGCAATCACACACGCATTACCACCGTAGCCGAAATGGCATTCGCATTTAGGTCCATAGTCGACCTTGGCTTGCTTCTGCGCGAAAGTTACGCCGGGAACCGCGCTAGCAATGACGATGAGTAGCAGTAAGCGAAAGAAAGCGGGCATTAATCAACACTCCTTTCAGGAAATGGATCGGTACACGCCGTCTGCCGTACTTTAATGAGGTCAATGAACACAAGATTACGTTATCCCAACTCGGAATGGAACTTAGGTCAGCCGCTAAGGCTCAAGCTTACTGGGAGCTAGGTCTGTCGTCTGCGGACGACGCTTTTGTTGCCTTGCAGCAAGAACTCTCAATGCAAATAACCCAAACCTGACAGACCGTCAGCAAACAAAAATAACCAGTTGCTCAGCTCAAGTTGCCAAGCCGCTTTCCTGCCGTGCATCACATTTCAGCATTTTTGAATAGAGGAATCTATAACGTGGCGTATGCGTGGGCGTGCGTAGTTGCGCTCACGACATCAAATAGCTTTGTAGTCTGCTCTCTTATTCCGCGGCAGAAACCTTCGCTTCTCTGCGCAAAGTACCTTCTCGGCCGCTAAATCGCGACGGACGAAATCTTCCTCAAGACCGGCCGTTGAGACTAAAAGCTCGGCGAGCTCACGCGTTTGAATTGACCCGCGCAGGGGCCGAAAGTCCTTATCTGGATGATGCTCAATAAGCTGGCGCCACAATTCCATCGCTTCCCAAGAGACTCAAGTTTTCCACATTTGTCCACCGCACATATTTGTTTGCTGCGGCAATGCGCGTAACCTCCTCACCAATTGGGGGGCTGTCCGGGGGATGTTGGGAATGGAGAGCCCCGATGCTTGCATCTTCGTCCTTATGCGGACCAGCGCAGTCAATCACGCCAATCATCTGCGAAGCATGCGACGGCACTGCGCTGTTAAGGAGGAGGACAATTGATGCCTTCAAAAGCGACGGATCAGAGACCTGGACATTTGAATGCGTCGATTGCAGCTATCAAATGCAGCAATCAAGAAAGGTACTAAGCTACGGCGCTGGGTAAACCCCTAACAAGCCGCCCTCAGCCGTCGCCCGTCTACCACGTAACCTCCGCGACTGGACGCTCCCGCTTTTGCCCCCTTGTGGGCCGCCTGCAATTAGAAGACGATCACTGCATGGAAAAAGACGAAATATCTGTTGGCGTTGCAGCTGAAGTATGTACGCGAGCCGCTCCTGCGGCACGCGAGGAAGTGCTTCAGATCGCGCCGCGAATCTATCGAGAATATGCAAACGAGTTTAAAGAGCTCTCGCTTAAGAGTGAGAGCGAGCCTCAACGTGATATATATTCAAAAGCAGCCCAAATGTGGCTTGATGCAGCGACACTATTTGAATTTGAGACCGGCTACTTCGGTTCCGGGCGCGAACTGCAAAAATCCGCTGCTTGACGCCATCTCGGTCGGTATTCGACATTTTCCAACGTCTGCGGAATTTCAATAGGACAGCTCGGCATCCGGAGGATGCGAGGGCAATGAGTTTGGCGTCTGCGTCAGCCCCGAGCCGCCAGACTACCTTGTATTTGCCAGCATCGGCCGATTGGTCGCCGCATAGCGTCAGCAAGAACTAGTCCGGGATTTCGGCCCCAACGATTTGGAGCCGCACGCCGCCGTCGGACACGTTGGTAACCATACACAACTGCGATGGACCGCCTTTTGATGGCGACATTGGCCAGACGCCGGAGCGGGTGACGGGGCGATTGGCGCTGCTGCGGGGTTTGCATGCGGAGGCCTCTCTGGTTGACCACCTCCGCGAGGCTGACACATAGCTCGACGACGAATGAAAAAGCAGCGGCGGTGGCGCCCGGCGTCACGGGAATAAAACGCGCGCTGCGGGAGTATTAACACCTGGCGTCCGGCCGGACATGCCTTGGAGGGTCGGACGCTTGTGGCTCCCCGCTACTGTCCCAACGAGCCCAGGCGGGAGCCACCTCTTGGCCGGTTTGGGTGTGATCGCTCGCAGCCGCTGCCCGTGGATTCGGCGATTTTGTGTCTGCGGTCACATCGCCCTGGACTCCAGGGAGTATGGTCGTGGTGAAGGTGGAGGCCACTATGAATAAGATGATGCTGAAGTTCCCGAATAGTTTCGGCGAAGCTGTAAAGCAGGTCTTTGTAGGCGCTCCTCGGGTTGCCTCTCCCGATCTGCAAAACCTTAGCGACAAAGACTTAGAGGACATCGGGCTGGTGCGCCTCAGGACAGATTTTGAAGCGATCAAGCCGTTCTATTTGCAGTAACGCGTTCGGAGAGAGCGCGCCCAGCGAAGGTGCCAAGTGCCATGTTTCCAGCCATCGCGCGCCGTCAGACTTTGTTGCTGTACGGGATTTTAGGCGCGGCAGTGATTGCCACGATGGCATGGATGGCCATCCTCGGGTATGGCCTCTTCGCATTGCTCCTGCGGATATTTCTTTAGATATTCGACCAGCGATGTGTTTGGCACTCGAGGTCCCCCAAAGCTCAGCATTTATCTACAGCGCAAGCCAATGGCAGTGCGGACGGTTGCGCCGCGCCGTTCTCTTGGCAATGACTGGACTTTGCAACTAGTGGCGACCGGGAAAGAAAATGGCAAAGGGTAACGTGAAGTGGTTCAACGCGGCGAAGGGCTACGGATTCATTCAGCCGGTGAGTGGCGGCAAGGATGTGTTTGTTCACATTTCCGCTGTCGAGCGAGCGGGTCTCAATTCGTTGAACGAGGGGCAGGCGATCGAGTCTGAGGTGGTTGACAACCGCGGCAAGTCTTCTGCCGAGAATCTCAATGTCGGTCGATAGGCCGCGCGGGTCGGCACACGACGTTTTCCAAGCACCAGCGCCATGAGTACTTGCCTAGCGTCGGCTCCGGGCTACGGCTTTCTTCAGCTCAATCTTAATATGGTGCCATGTGTCCCTAGCTTGGAAGACACCCGAGCAGCGGGCGGACCGGGAAACGGTGTCGATAAGAAGCTCGATTATCAGCCGCGTCAATCACAAGCCCTGCGTTCCCGGCTAAGCGGCGGGTCTGAAGTCTTGCCACACTCCAAGACCTCGGAAATTTGCGTGAGAAATTCGCGCCCAGCGGCCGTTAGAAAAATGGCCTTTTGATTTCTATGCCGTTTATCGTTTGTTTCCACGACCCAGCCGAAGCCGTCGCATCTTCGCTTCACGTTATATGCACCGAGCGTCCTCATGTAGCGGGACATCTGGAATCGATCGACGCCGGCTCGTCTGCCGTATTCAGCGGCGGTTTGCCCTTCATCCATGCCGACCAGCAGGAGCGTCTTCAGGAAGCTGACGGGCATCCCGCGCTGCAGTTCGTCGAGGTCCTGCAGGACCGACAGCAGCGAAACTAAGTTATGTCGGTTTGAATGACGCATTTGGTAAGCCTAGCACCGCCTCAACCGGAGCGAGAAGAGAGCCACGGTTCGATTCTCGATGCTGCAATGCAATGTGGGTAGCACTAAGGGTCGCAGCCAAGAACAAAAGTTTTCTTTTCAACGCAACGATTTAGGAAGGCGCATAGAGGATGTTGCATTTATGGCGCACTCAACACGTTTTTTTTCCAGCTCGGATTCCGTCACTTTTCGGCTTCGAACGGAGGGGTACTGTGCAGGAAAGCTGGGAGGAGCGCATGCGCAAATCGCTTTTTTGTTCGGTCGCGGCGGTGTCGGTGCTTTTAGGTCTGTCCTTATCTGCTGAAGCCGCCGATCTTCCGATGGCTCCTGCTCCGCCCCCTCGGGCTCCCGTGTTTGTGCCGCCGCCTCCCAGTTGGACTGGCTTTTATATTGGCGGCAATGCCGGCGCAGGTTGGAATCACGGCAACATCTCCGATAGTTTTGGGCTTTTCAGTTGGGGTGCCAATAATAGCACCACGTTCGTTGGTGGCGGCCAGGTCGGAGCAAACTACCAGATAAGCAGTGTCGTTCTCGGAATCGAAGGTGACTTCGATTGGTTCGCGAACAACAACAATTCGGGCGGAGGAACGGATCTTGCCAATGGCTCGACCGTGCAAGCGAGCAATAACGGCCGGTGGCTTACGACACTGACCGGTCGTCTCGGCGTCGTGGGTTGGGACAACTTTTTGTTCTACGGTAAGGGCGGCGGTGCTTGGGTTGGTAGCAACAATCTTACTTTAACCAACCTGACAAGCGGTGGCTCGGTTTCCCTCGGGAATAGCAACACCAACACCGGCTGGACCGCTGGGGCCGGTGTCGAATGGATGTTCGCGCGTAATTGGACGGCAAGAGTCGAATATGACTACGTAGGGCTCAGCAGTAAATCGTTTACCGTGCCAGCTGCATTCCCCGCCGCCGAGGTTGGCGACGTGATCTCGACCAACAATCGCAACATTCAGATGGTGACATTTGGAATCAACTACCTGTTCAATTGGACCTATTGATCAGGCACTGAGGAAGGTTCGGCGACTGCGGATATCGGCCGGGACTTCTGTGATGGGACATCAAGCAGGGTACTTGTCAGCGGCCCACGATAAGGGGGCGTGTCCCAATTCGGGCGTGCAAAGTAGTGTCTGATGGGGACGGGGAGTGTCTGGCCGCCAAGGGCCGCGCGTGATCTTATGACAGCGCCCTGTCGGCTGGTGATTTTGGCGCATTGGGCCGGCAGCGGGCGCTCGCATCTGCAATTTCACGAAATGTGAAGTGGGACCCGGGAGCGTCATGCGTGCACTCCCGGGCCCGGTCCCCCTATCGGGGCAACGAGATCGTCGCCCGTTCCCGACAATCTTTGATGATGCCGGCGGCGCGTAATTTTCCCGTTAACGGAGCGGCCTTGCGATTATCTGGTAGGGGCGGGGGGCAACCGGTTTTCGTACAGTTTGGCTGTGGATTGCCTATTGTTTGGTCTGTCGGCGGCGAGCAAGAGGAGCAACAGTGTGTGCTGTCCTGAGAGTCCCCCAAGGTGCGTAAGGAGCCCGACAAAACCCCGTCGGGCTCTTTTATTTGCTAGTGCGTATCGAGCGTGTGCAGCAGTTAAGGCGATTACTGAGCGGCCCATTCGAGGGCTTTTGCTTTTTCATCTTCTGTCACTCGGAAATTATCTTCCACCGTCGATCGCAGTTGCACCGTGGTCAGCCAACTTTCGGCGATTGCGAGCCAGCTTTGCTTTTCTTCTTCGTTCTGAGCGCTTTTTGCCATGCGCAGACATCTTGCAGCATTGTCGCGTTGTCTTCTGATCTCATTCATCTCGGAGCCCTCTACACATAAACTACGCGAACAAAAAGCCCCAGCGCTGTGAGTAGAAACCGCCGGGGCTTTAGTTCTGGGCACAGCCGGTACGCAGAACCGGATCCGGCGCCGAAAGCATCGCTCAAATAAGTTTCCGGGAGCTTAGCGGCGTGGAACCGCCGGCTTAGGGACGCGAATGGGCAGGCGCTCGCGGATTTCCATCGGCGTCTACAACGCGTTCGATCTCGTAATCGCAGGTCCGGCAGGCAAAGAACTGGCGTTCGTGATCGTGATCGATGTCCGGGCTACGCCTCGTTAGAGACGTTTGCCGTTTGCAATTCGGACACACAGGTCTGTCGTCCGCGCCAAAGCTGCGCGGCGTCAATCGCTGATATGGCATGTGTCTAGTCCCCCGACCGACAAATGAATGAAAGTTTAGAAATATGTCGAGAGATTGGCGGTTTGGTTCCTTCTAATCAAAAAAGTCGCCCTGGCCGACGAGAACGCACATCCGTCGGCCGGGACTTCCCAAACCGAAGCCTTGGGGACATCGGAATGAGCATCACGCATTATTATCGCGAATCGCTTCATTGCGAAGCCGCCTCGGGGCCGTAGCTGTGCGGAAACAATTACTGTGAGTGCTTATGCATATGGCTCGCTACGCATCTGTTGAAATATTTTCGGACCGCATGACCATTTCCGTTTGCTCTGCCTGCCGCAGGATTGCCAGGCACGAGTGGAGGATAGGCTTTGGTGGTTAGTGCATTGCACTCCCTCGCGACCTTTAGTGGTATGGCGAACGCATTGGGCATCGACTCAACAGTGATACAAACCGACGCAAGAATTACGCACCAGAATTTCATCTTAGCAAACATGGTCTATCTCCTAGCTCGTATGCTGCCGGAACCGGGCGCGTCATGACCAATCCAATTCTATCAAAAAGCTGAGCGGCAGAACCGCCTTGCTGAGCAGACAACCCACAGCGAGGTCTCCGACCAGATTTGCCACAAAAAAGCGCCCCGACTCAGCTAAGCGTCCGGGCGCTAAGTTGTTGCCTCAACTTAGGCTTCTGTGTCGAGCGGCGTGGTGTCGGGGGATGGGGGCGCCGCTCGGCGCGGCCTAA
>Ga0210386_10004083_pt1 | contig 12123 bp, 4 predicted proteins | sample IncBWH32OmetaG_FD_160091 | JGI IMG/M metagenome (GOLD analysis project Ga0210386, IMG submission 160091) | Forest soil microbial communities from Barre Woods Harvard Forest LTER site, Petersham, Massachusetts, United States - Inc-BW-H-32-O ... | reverse complement strand
CCCGGTTCGCAAATACATCGCGAACCAGGACAGACACACCTCAATCAGGCTGCCCTCGTGTCCGGTCGACAGTCTCGGCTCCCCGCAGGCGCTATTCAATCCCCATACATCCACCGCGCTAGCGGCTTACTGCAAATCGCCGTATCCACACCGCTCCCCACCGACTACCCCGTGCTCGCACACTTCCGTGCGCGGAGCGCTGTCGATACGGCACTAGAGATTTAGCGCAAACTGGGAAAGCAACTTCGCCTGATTGCCGACCCCATCCGCCATTCACTTCCACTGCAGCGAGTACACCTGCTCGGCTCCGGCGTGACTCATGATCGCAGGTTGTCCGTCCACAGTAACGCTCACGAACCCTTCGTTAAATATGGTCGTATCCGGAATGTCCGAAACACGCTTCCGAACGCCATCCGGTACCGACAGCCGGTACATACCTGCATGAGTTTGGGTCTGCGAGAAGTAAATGGTGCGACTGTCTGGAGACCACGCATAGTAGCCATCCGGATCGTCGAACTGCATCAGTGTCCGCCACTGTTTCGTCTGCGCGGTGTAGATCACCATCCGCAGTGGCTCTCGCGCCATGGCCACCAGATACCTGCCGTCCGGCGACCATGCCGGGATGTAGAACTTCTCCCCACCCGTCATCGACGTCACCTTCCGGGTCTCCAGATCCACCACATATAGCCCATCCGGCTGACTGAACCCATCGAACCGGTTAAAGATAATTGACTTTCCATCAGGCGACCAGCTCGGGATCACCTCGTTGTCGCCTTCCATCATCAGCTTCTCTGGAGCACCGCCGTCGGCTGAGACGCGGTAGATCTTCCGCCAGTCAGAATAGGCAATCCATTTCCCATCCGGGGACCACTGTTCCATCCAGGCTGGCACGTCTGTCAGCTGTACCGCCTCGCTGCCATCCACGCGGCTCTTCCACAAATGGCCGCTCGGATATTCCGAGTACGCCATCCATTGCCGGTCAGGAGAAACCACAAACTGCGAAGCTGGCAGCCCCCCGAGAAACGGCACGAGCTTCCCCGCCCGTGGATCGAACACCTGCATCGCTCCCGCTTCCACCCGTCCCAACGCATACAGGCTTTTGCTATCTCGCGCAGGCGTCGCATCGGTGATGTTCAGCTGATTCCCCGTCAGGCGTATAGCTCCCGGCTTCTTCCAAAATTCGAACCAGCGCGGTTTCTCGAGCTCATACACATTCCCGCGCCCTTCGCGGTCAGAATTGAAGAGAAAGCGTCGCCCATCCGGAGTCCACTGACCCTGAGTTTCCGCGGCATCCGTCGGCCAGTCCAGTGCCAGTGGATGCGGGTCTTTTCCGTCACTGCCGACCAGCCAAATACGCGATGTTCGGGAAAGGAGCGTCACTGCGAGTTGCTTCCCATCCGGCGAGACGGCCAGCGTGATCGGCGGCTGGGGCGGCTTCCACAAAGGCCGTGCATCACCGCCATCTTCATCCATAACCCATACCTGTTTCGATTCCACGAAATAGATCGACCTTCCGTCCGACGCCCAACGTGCAATGGGACTGGCGTCCTGTCTTGTCCCAATCTTCCTCCACGCTCCCCCAAGACTCGACCCCGTCAGGAACCAACCGCCTCCCGCCTCATCGTTCATGTTCTGGGCCCACACCAGGACTTTCGACCCGTCTGCGATTACATCTACTAGATACATTCCGCCGGTCAGCCCCGGAATCGGCGCGATCATCCCCCCGCTCACAGACATTGCCGAGGGAACGTTGCGGCTCTCGAAATAAAGCCGGGCGCCGTCGGTGAGCAGCGGGCCGAGCTTCGCCTCGTTGGAAAACGAAATCTGCGTCGATTCGAGGTTTCCGGTCGGAGGCGCCGGACTAAGCACCATCAGGATTGTCCCTGCCACCACCAGCACGGCGGCGAGAAACGCGATTCGACGAAGCGCTATACGACGAATCGGTCCGGCGCCCACGGTAGCGCCGCCGACCAGCTCAGCATGCGTTCCCGATCCGGTTCCGCGTCCCGGTTCCAGGTCCCGCAGCACTCTCCGTAGATCCGTAGCGAGATCCCGCGCGTGCTGGTATCGCAGTTCCGGGTCTTTCTCGAGCGCCCGCGCCACAATTTGTTCGGCCAGCAGAGGCGTCTGAGGGCAAAGCTCCCGCATCGGCCGCACCGTCTCATCGGTGATCGCTCGCAGAATCGCCAGGGTCGTGGGCCGGCGAAATGGCTCGACTCCGGTCAGTGATTCGTAGTAGGTCACACCCAGGCTCCACAGGTCGCTTCGCACATCAGCTTTCTGCCCGAGGGCCTGCTCCGGAGGCATGTAAAGCGGCGTGCCCATCACTCCGCCTGTCTCCAGCGCTGTTTGCGTGACATCCGCCGGGCCTAGCAGCCTCGCCAGTCCGAAATCGAGAACCTTGGCCTGACCCTTCGGGGTGATCATCACATTGGCCGGTTTCAGGTCGCGGTGGATCACGCCCTGCTCATGCGCCTCTTCAAGGGCTTCGGCCACCTGCAGCGCGATTGTTGTCGCTTCCCTCACCGGCAGAGCTCCGCCGCGAAGCTTCGCCGCCAGCGACTCACCCGCCACCAACTCCATCACGATGCAATCCGCGCCATCCTGCTCGATCACGTCATGGACGGAAGCAATGTGCGCGTGGTTCATTTTTGCGAGAGCCTGGGCCTCACGCCGAAACCGTCCTCGAGCTTCATCACCTGCCACCACTCCGCGCTGCAGCATCTTAATGGCAACTTCGCGGCCGAGCTTTTCGTCCCGCGCCCGGTAGACCACGCCCATTCCGCCTGTGCCCAGTTTGCCCGTGATCAGGTAACGCTCCAGCAGACGCTTGCCCGACGCCAGCACGAGGGTCTGGGACGCCAACCCCGCCGTTTGGTCTTTTGCGAAGGCCGGTTCAGAGAGAAAGCCGCTCAGGCGATCATTTTCATCCAGTAGATCTTCCACCATTCGGTGGAGCACGGGTTTGCCAGCGCAGACGCGGTCCAGGAATGCCCCACGCTTATCGCGCGGCTGGTCGAGCGCTTCCCTAAACAACTGGTCCGCCGCTTGCTCCTGCTTGTTCATTGTCCATCCAGCGGCAGTCGGCAAAATCGGTGCCTTGGAAAAACTGGGTTCACAGTACCACAGATTTTCCGGCGTCGAGCTCTCCCGGGTTAACTGCCAGGGCCTGACGAGTACTCTAATTCATTGAAGAGGCGGGATTTAGATGGTCGGGGAGAGAGGATTCGAACCTCCGACCCCCTGGTCCCGAACCAACAACTGATTTGCTAACTTGTTGTTTCATTTAGGTTGGTTCTGCGTGTCGTTCCCTCTTTTTGCATGGCTTCTGGCAGTGATTGGACCCAAATTGGACCCAAGCTTTGGGTGCGCGCTTTTGACTCGATGTGGGCGAATGATACCTGTTACGAAACGTAGGGAAGCAGGACCTCCATATCCTTGTCATACGGATGCACCCGACAGGCCCTGCGCGTCCGTAGCCGCTGGCAAAGTGCCGATACATTCTTCGAGCGTGCGGTTCTCGCTACGCAATTCCGGACGCATTACCGGCATCCCCGGAAGTTTCGTGCGCTTAAGGGCGCGCTAATCGCGCTTCTATGTGGTACTCCCGGCTTGCCTCTCACCATGACAGATATCCTCAAACTGCCAAAATACGAACTCCTCACGGAATTCAAATGCGTCGAGGGCTGGAGCCAGATCGCGCAATGGGGCGCTATTCGTATGGCTGACTTCATTGCAGCTTATCCGCCCACAAGTAAACCCGACAGCAGCCTTCCCCGCTACGTCTACATGGAGACACCGAGCGGCGACTATTATGTCGGTTACGACATGGATGTGTGCCTCCACCCCCAGACGCTGCTCACCACGGAAATGGCGGGCACGCCGCTCACCCAGCTTCACGGGGCACCACTGCGCCTGCACACGCCCTCCAAATACGACTATAAACAGATCAAGCGCATCGGTCTTATCGCCTATACCGACGTCAAGCCGGATGACTACTGGACCAAGCTCGGCTATGACTAGTATGCAGGTCTTTAGGCATCTTGCCCCTGCCTGAAAATCAACGAAACAGCAATCGCAACTCTTACTCGATCACCGTCGCGGCATTTAGGCTTTCCCCAGTGCAATATCGGCGAAGATTAGTGCTGCGCCAGCGACGCAATAGCCGATACCCAGCAAATTTGGCCTATAGGTTTCGCTTGTTCTTCTCCTATCATAGAAATCATGCCGAGCATCGAACAATTAAATTTCGATGTTCCAGGTGGCATCGGTCTGCGTACGGAACTGAGTATTCGCGCTTTGGCATTCGCAAGAGCGCGGGGCTTTCTCTACGAGCGAACGGATGGTGCGGTCCCAGGGGTGCTCTTGGGACAGGATAAGAGCGGCAGTCACGGAAATTTTCATCCGCTCTCTTACCAGCAGATTTGCAGCAATCCGCAATGGGCGAGACGGCTTGGCAAGGCCCATACCGCTTTCAAAAGGTCCAGGGTCCGCGCGAATTGGCAGTGGAGGGAGTTGGACTGCGCTCATAGCTCCGATGCATTGCTCATGAACATCTTTTGCCATCCGGATGTGATGACATCCACTGGCGTCCGGGGGATGCTCGGAATCGAATCGGAGGCAACACCGGAGTTTGGATTCAAGCCGCGCACGCCTTTACACAATGGCAAGCGTGACAACACAGAGATCGATATGAAGATTGATCAGTTGCTGGTGGAAGCAAAGCTGACAGAGTCAGACTTTCAGTCTGCGAGGTTCGATCTCATTTCGCGATACCGGGATCTGGAAGATTTATTTGAACTGGCTGATCTTCCATTGCGGAACGGGAAGCACTGCAGCTATCAGCTGATACGAGGAACGCTGGCGGCGTATGCGATCGGCTATTCATTCTGTGTCTTCTGCGATGCTCGTCGACCCGACTTAATCGAAGCATGGTATCGGATCATGGGTGCTGTCCGTCCCCTCGAGCTTCGTTACCGTCTTAAGCTGCTCACATGGCAGGAACTGGCAATGGTGCTTCCCGATGAGTTACAGCAATTCCTCGGCTCCAAGTACGGCATTCATTGTGCCTCCGCCTTGCATTCTTTTTTACGGAGGACAGAGTAAAGTTTCGTCGTTGACGTCGATGGCCACGGCCGGCCTCGTAGGTACAACCATCAGATAGCTGTGGGCTAGGCAGAGCCTGACCCAGCCCCTCGAACCAACGTAGGCGTGCTTATAGAACTTCGCCGGATCGAACGCTTGCCCGTCACTGAAAGTGTGGCGAAGAATAGGAGGATGATCCACCGTCGAACAATATACCGAAAGATCGTTCACATCGACTGACAGCCACTGAACTGAGCTCGTTGCTCATTCCAATTGATCGGCACATCGCCGCGAAAATCCTCAAGTGACAAGTGCGAAGCATGCTTGCCTTCAAGAATCGCCTCGGTAAGGTCGGGTGCCCGAAGGCCAGGGGCAGGATACGGCCGACATAACGTTCATCGAGCCCTGTTGCCTCCACGAGGGCGCGTTGATTCGTCGACTCTCCACGCAGGATGCGATCAACCCAATCGTGCGCCCGAGCTACGGCCCGAATCAGTGAAGGAGTGGGATGGGCTTTGGCGTGGTTCGAATCCGGCGGCAGCTGAAAGCGGACCTCTCCTCCGCAACGCTTGAGCCGCGCATCTGTTTTCAGCATGAGCAGATTGGAACTTCCGCGATGAGGTGATGCGTCGGCTGCTTCATGGGACTAGTCTCTCCGCTTCGAAAGACCTGCTCATGCCATTTTTCAGTAAGTACGCGGCTCGCCGTTCATTGCGTCGGCATGTTATTAAAAACGGGCTTCACAGGCATTTCTGGATTACTGTCGCGGGATCAAGTGTACCTGCCCTGATTGTCTGCAAATTCGGCTACCTCTGGCCGAAAACGATGAAAGTTCCGTATAGTCGCTAGCCTACATCGGAAGCGCCTCGGCCACGGTGCGAGTGGAAGGCGAGGTGTTGATCCGAGGCGTTTTCGATTAGGAGGCAAGAAGGAAGCCGCAGGCGGTTGCCGCGGATGCGATGAGTCTATGGAGATTGAATCAAAGCACGCCTGTAATCAGCGATTTAGCTAGATTTACGAAAGCCGATGAAGCGATCTCTGCAAGCCCATACACTCCGAGTATGGCACAGTCGAGCGTCCGCGGCGCCTGCGGCTTCGTTCTTGCCGGTAATTCGGGAGCAACCATTCGTTCCTGTCTACCCTGCGCCCTGAGACCCCTGATGCCGAGCATTAGCCGCGTGTATCGAAGACCTGAACGGGTAACCTTATGCAGCATAGGGGCCTTGAAACCACGAACCCGCGCGGCTATCCCAGAGGCGGCGCAGATCATTACTGCTGGAACTGTAGGCCAATGGCCCTGAATTTGCGGAGAGTTCACTAAAGGAAGTGCAGTAGAACCATATGGCCTTCCGGCAGGCTCACGGTTTCCCTATAGCGTTGACGCTTCCGCGTCAATGGGACATGTCTATGAAGTACAGATTTCCGGTACTGGTACCGGGCTCAACGATGGGAGCGCCATTCGGAGTAATTCCGCTAAATCTATAGTCGTCGGAAGGCAAACCAGTCTTTGAAGGATCGGCGATCAGCTTGTCAGCGCCATGAAGCGGTATGCGCACGATTCCGGAATTCGGCTCTGCAAATGCATGAGAGAAGATCGATTGGCTGTCACTACTCCAGACGGTGTCGGCAGCACTTCCGCTAAAGAGCGTTCGCCAGGTTCCACGCTGCACATCGTAAAGAAGCAGCCGCGTCTGATCGAGTGAAAGCGCGCTGATCCAGCGACCATCTGGCGACCATCGGGGGCTGAAGAGATTCTCCGAACCTGGCAGCGTCCTAATCGCGTGAGTAGATAGATCTAAGATCTGGATGACGTGCGGGTCGCCCTCCTTCCCCATCAGTTCAGCTTGTCCCCCAACAACGATGGAGCGCCCATCTGCCGACCAATCCGGATCCGCGAGGTTCCGTTGGTCCGCCAGAATTAAGTGGGTGGCGCCGCCGGTCGCGGCTACGCTGTAAATCCTCCAGGTTTCTCCGGGTCTGCGAGCCATGAGCAAAAGTTGCTGGCCGTCCGGCGACCATTGCGCGAGAAAGACCTCCAGGTCGTCTTCCGTGAGTCTTAGCCGATCCGAACCGTCAGCGCTTCGGGCGCGCCAAAGATGTCCGCTCGCGTCGGTCCATGCGACCCATCGGCCGTCCCTCGAAAACATGACTTTCCCGGCCTCATTAAGATACGCGGGCGCAGGGACGAACTGATGTAGCTTCTGGTCGTACATCCGGTCGCCTGTAGGTTGCTCGATGCCCACAAAGTACACCGTTTGATCGCCTCGGCCGGGCAAGGGCGCCACGAAACGCAGCGGTCCGTTTGTCAACTGCTCCAACCTCGGACGCGCATTTGTGCCCACACTCCAGATATTGCTTTCGTTCATGTGACTGGCTTCGAACACGTAGGCGCTTCCGTTTGTCGTCCAAGAACCACAGCATAGATTCATGTTCGTCAATTCAGGGAAGTCGAGTCGATGTGCGCGGCGATTCGTGGCGTCAAGTTCCCAGAGCGAGGACGCATGCATGACAGGATCCATCAGCGTAAAACGTAACCTGCGTCCATCGGCTGACCATCGAGGCCAGAACGCACGCCCCGGCAGGGTCACGTAAGTGATTTCCGTTCCCGCGTCGAGATTCGCGATGCCCAGCTTATTGCCGGAGGCGAAGAGAATACTATCGCCATTGGGCATCCAGGTAGCATCATGGGCAAGAACCGCCCCCACTCGCAAAGCACTCCCGCCGGTGGTGGGTACAATCCACAGTGGCTGCTCGGAGTCACGAGAGTTCTGCTGCATGACAATGAGCCGGGAACCGTCCCTGGAGATGTCCGCGATCGATACTGTACCAAGCTCGTCAGGCAAACTGACCGGTTGAACCTCCGTTCCACCCAAGTTCATCGAGGAGAGTTGCGACCGGCCTCCAACCAGAAATGAGGTGTAAATGCGAGCACCGTCGGTGATCAGCCTGACGGGATTCTCGTTATTAGGGGGACCGTTGTATACGACGCCGGATGTCGTGATCTGCTGAATCCGGGGCGGCCGAGCCGGCGCGAGCGGCCGAAGCAACCTATATGTGGTCAGTGAGGTAAGCCCCACGAGAACAAGGGCGCCCGCCGCAAGCAGGACACTCATGGGAAGGGGCCTTCGGCGCTCTGAAACAGTCTTCCCCAAAGAAGGACGATTGACCGTTGCAAGGACATCGGAAGAAGCTTTTCCCGAATGTTGCGCGACGACTGCGGGCGTGCCCGAAACTACGCCTGCCGCATCCGGCTTTTGGACAGGAGGCTGCGGCCCATCGATGACTACAGGCGCAATGAATCGATACCCGCGCTTAGCAAGTGTCTCAATGAACCGGGGATTCTCTGCAGAGTCTCCGAGAGCATCCCGAATCTTATTGATGGCACTGGCGATTCCGTGCTCGAAGTCGATGGTGGTGTTGTCGCCCCAGACCTCGTGCTGTAATTGCTCCCGGGTGACAACCTCTCCCGGTTTGGATAAGAGCGCGGCCAGCACTCTGAACGGTTGGACTTGTAGCCTGACGCGCAGGCCTGCCTTTCGAATTTCGCCGGCACCCAAGTCTACTTCAAAAGTACCAAAGCAAACGATTGCTCGTCTGGAAGCGTCAATCATCGACAGCAAATTACCCGCCAGACTAGCTTACACCGTTTCGCTGCACGGTGATTTATCCGGGCACCACATTCATAATAATAGGCTTACCTGGTGACACAGAAAGAACGAGGAAAAAACAGGGCCGCCATTGCGTTAAACGCTTCGTTTGTGAGAAGTCAGGGAAAGATGTGTTAGGTCCCCCCTGCCGGCGGTTCTGGAAATATCTGACGGAAGGAGACTTCAAACGAACGAACACACAGGCGGAAGTTGTTTCTGGAGGCAACATGATAAATCTCTCGCAGACTGGGAGGCGGGCGGCATGGATGGCTGTCATCCTGGGAGCTGTCCTGGTGGCCATAACCACGGTCGGAGCGTTTGCGCAATCCGATAACGGCAGCATTGTCGGCATGGTCACGGATCCGACCGGAGCTGTGATACCGAACGCAACGGTCACGGTCACAAACGTGCAGACCAATCTAAAGTTCAGTGCCCAATCCAATGGGGCGGGCGAGTTCCACATCTCGGCCGTGCCGCGCGGCGATTACAAGGCCGATGTGGAGGCGCAGGGCTTTCAGAGCCAAATCACCAATTTCACGGTAACGGTCGCGAGTACGCAGACCCTGGAGTTCAAGCTGGCGCCGGGCACCGTGGACACGACCGTTACGGTGACTAACGCTGCTCCACTGGTGAACACCTCGAACGCGACCATCGGTGCAGTCATCCAAGGCGAACAAGTGACCGATCTTCCCCTTAATGGCCGCAACTTCACCGGTCTCGCTCTGCTTGCACCGGGGGTCACGCGCGGCTCGTACGGGGACGCGGCGTCCGGCGTCAACGGAAACTCTGAAACCTTCCGTAACAATGAGAGCGGCGGTGCAGCGCTGTCAGTGAACGGGCTCCGTCCCCAGGCGGATAACTTTCTGCTCGACGGTGTCGACGACAACGACTCCCTCCTCAACACGATCCTGATTTTTCCCAACATCGACGCGACCCAGGAATTCAAGATAGACACCAGCGTCGCTCCGGCGGAATACGGACGTGCGGGGGGTGCTATCGTAGCCAGCTCAATCAAGAGCGGTACCAACGATTTCCATGGTTCGGCATTTTGGTTTTACCGCAGCGGCAATTTCGATGCTAACCCGAGCTACCGGTTTCTAAACGCCCCTGCAAGCCCAAATCCTCCCTTCAATCGCAACCAGCCAGGCTTTTCCGTTGGTGGCCCGATAATCAAAAACCACCTGTTCATATTTGGCGACTATCAGGCCTTCCGCGAAACCCAGCCGATCAATCCTTACTTTGTTACCGTGCCGACGGCGCGAATGCGCACCGGCGACTTCAGTGAGTTACTGGCGAGTTCCCCGAATTTCGATACCGTGAATGGTCCTTCGGTTGACGGCCAGTTCTCCGAACCCTATTGCCTGATCCACGCCGGAGTGACGAATTTCGTCAAGGACGGGCAGCTTTACAATCCTGCCAACTGCGCGCCTATTGCGGGCAACAATATCCCCGGTGCGGGCATAGCGCAGAACACCGCGGCGATCAACTACTTCAATGCATATCCGGCACCGACGCGTGCCGGCGTCACCAACAACTTCCTTGCGCATGAACAGCAATTCACGCATTACAACACCTTCGATGTTCGCCTGGATTGGAATGCCTCGTCGAAGGACGTCGCCTTCGCCCGCTTCAGCTATGACAACTCGGCTTTTACCAAGACCCCCGAGCTAGGCACCCTTCCGTCGGGCTTTGGCACCGGCTCCTCATACACCCACGCCCGGGCTTACGCCCTGGGTGAAACCCACACCTTTAATCCACACGTCGTGAACGAACTTCGAGTCGGCTATAACCGTGACGACTACGGATATCAGCCCCCGTTCTTTGGCGTTCCTCTTTCGGCGAACCTCGGGATCGTGAACGCCAACCGTAGTCCCGAGACCAGCGGGGGCGCCCTTATCGGTGGAAACGCCGGCATCGATTACACCGGCGACTACGGACTGTACGCTGTTCCGCAGAACACCATTGAACTCAGCGACAACGTGGATCTGGAGCGCGGGAACCACTCCTTCCGCTTCGGCGCCACGGGCATTCTGCGTAATACCGAATACTTCCGCCCCATCGCAGGCAAAGGCTACTTCAACTTCGGCAACGGCGACTTCACTGGGTTTCCAACCGCCGAGATGCTGATCGGCTTCACGGATTCTTACAGCATCGGCGCCCAAAACGGGTTCTTCAGCAACATTGCCTGGGAAGATGGCTTTTTCGGGCAGGATGAATGGCGTATAAGGCCTCGCCTGACCCTGCAGCTGGGGCTTCGGTACGACATCATCACCTGGCCCTATGAGACACAGAATCGTCAGGCGTCCTTTGATATCAATCCCAGCAGCACGACCTATGGTCAGGTGCTTCTGGCCGGCAAGAATGGTGTTTCGAGGACTATCGCGAATAACAACTACGGCAACTTTGCTCCGCGTTTGGGCTTCGCATACGACCTGCGTGGCAACGGCAAGCAAGTTGTCCGTGGCGGCTATGGCATTTTCTACTTCCCCGATTACGGCGGAATCAGCAACCAGCTTGGTCAGCAGATTCCGTTCGGCGGCAGCCTGGCCTACAACGCGCAGATTGGCTACTGCGTGACTTTCACCGGTCAGACTCCCGCACCGGGAACGGCCTACGGCTGCACCCAACCGGCCACCCAGACCACCGCATTGCCGAAGCCGGGATTTCCCAACTTCAACCCGGCAATTCCTCCATCCGGCCTGAGCACGCTAGCGGTCAACCGCAACAACAAGAACCAGCAAATTCAGGAATGGAATCTGCAACTCGAACAGCAATTCAGCAGGAACGACGTTATCGACATTGCTTATGTCGGGACTAAGTCCGATCATCTCTCCACCTATTACAACTACAACATTTTTCGATTCGGTACAGGCCTGCAGAACTTCCCGACGTTCGGGACGATCACGTTCAACAACTACAACGGCGCGGCAAACTACAACGGCCTGCAACTTCACTATGAGCACCACCAGGGCACCAATCTGCTGATTACTGGTTCGTATGCTTGGTCTCACGGGCTCGATGACTCGCCAGGCTCGAATCTTTCCTCAACGGCGCCGCTCTACTATGATCCGAAGGCCGACTATGGCAATTCCCTGCAGGACCAGCGGAACGTCTTCAGCTCGTCGATCCTTTACCATCTCCCGTTTGGCCGGGGACAGCACTTCGGTGGAGGAGTCAACTATCTGACCAACCTGTTGGTCGGTGGATGGCAGATCAATATCATCGGTCGTGTCGCGAGTGGAAACCCGTTCGACCTGGCAGCGGGCAGTGGCACCTCGAATGCCGATCGTCCGGACCTCGTCAGGGCGATTAGTTATCCGAAAAGCATCAGCGGAAGCTGGTTCAACACGGGCTCGTTCGCGCGGCCGCCGGTGGTCCTCGCGAATGGTCA
>Ga0210386_10004082_pt1 | contig 12124 bp, 14 predicted proteins | sample IncBWH32OmetaG_FD_160091 | JGI IMG/M metagenome (GOLD analysis project Ga0210386, IMG submission 160091) | Forest soil microbial communities from Barre Woods Harvard Forest LTER site, Petersham, Massachusetts, United States - Inc-BW-H-32-O ... | reverse complement strand
TTGTTCGGCTCCTGCTCGAACTTCACCAATTGATTGTCGACGGTATCCAAGCTCTCGCTCGTCTCCGTCAAAAACTCCCGCAACAGATCATCCATGAAATACACCCAAACTATTGCTGCGATCGATTGCCGGCCGCTTCTTCGCACCGAGCCCGACGAGATCGGGCCTGGCTGGGATGGCCGGGCATTTCTTCCAAGCGGTGCGTCGAAGCCACGCGGGCCGCCCCGGGATAGTTCGACGGAATCCCTTCTCCGATCGATAACCGTGCCGGTTTCTCATTCCCGTTAATTTCGATCTCCGTGCTAATACGGAGGACGCTGGCCGGCGGCATTACGCGGCGCTTTTCAGCGGGATCCGGATTGCGCCGACAACGAGGCGCGTCAGGCCGCCGTGCGCTCATCTTCGCGCTTCATCAGCTTCCGGATTTCCTTGAGCGCCTTGTAGAGGCTGCCTTCCGTCACATGATGATTGACCGCGGCGATCAGATCGGACGAGCCGGCAACGGCTTGCTGCAGCTCCTTGACGCAGTCCAGATAGGTGGCGCGGTAGCGGCCGACATCGTTCTTCAGATACATCATCTGAACGCAATGATAGAGCCGCTTGGCGGGCGTATCGGCGGTTTCCGCGGTGACCGTATCCTTCTCGCGAAGAATCGGTGTGTCGCCGTCGATCAGGAAAGAGCTGCGCGTGCCCGAATTGATGATGACGCTATCACCGATGATGATGCGTTCGAACGGCTTCAACTCGACCCTGAGCGGCATCGTCGTTGGTCTTCCCAAACGGGGCGGCCTTGGCGCGCCATTTTCGAAATTGCATTACGCGCGGGCGGCTCGCCACCCGATCCCTAAAACAAGAGGTAGAAGGCGGCGGGGCTTACCCCGCCGCCTCGATCCTTGAGGTCGTAGCCTGGCTCAGCGCAGGAGCTGCAGCACGCTCGCCTGCGACTGGTTGGCCAGCGCCAGCGCCGAGACCGCGATCGACTGACGGGTCGAGAGCGCCTGGCTGTCGGCGGCCAGCTGGTTGGTGTCGGCCAGCGTCAGGTTCGACGAACCGGTCTGCAGAACGTCGATCAGGTTCTTGTTGAAGTCCTGACGGATCTGCACGATCGAGAGGTTCGAACCCAGCGTCGAGGCTTCCGAACGCAGCGTCGTGGAGGCGTCCGAGAGCGAGGTCAGCGCCTTGTTGGCCGAGGCGTTGTCCAGGAAGTCGGTGCCCGAGGTGAGCGTCGACAGGCCGAGGCCGGCCGTGTTGAAGGTGACGCCGGTGATGCTCAGGGTCGAGCGGCCGGTTTCGTTGAACGTCAGCTTCAGCGTGTCGCCGTTGAGCAGGTTGACGCCGTTGAAGGACGCGTCCTGCGCCGTGGTGTTGATCTGCGCCAGCACGTTGTTGTACTGCGACACCAAGCTCGAACGCGCCGCCTGCGCGTTCGGATCGGCGACCGGAGCCGACGAGGAAAACGCAGCGCTCGTGGCCGTGTTGTAGAACGCCGAGTTCGCGGTTGACGCCGCCGTACCGGACAGGCCGGCAATGGTCGACGAAGCCGCATCGTTCGTGGTCGTGATGTTGATCTTCCCGGTCGAGGAGTCGATGGTGGCCTGCAGGTTGTTGGCCGCCAGCGCCGAGTTGAGCCCGTTCAGCGTCGAGATCTGACCCTGGCCCAGACCGAAGGTGATGCTGGTCGCCGTGCCGCCGCCGGTGGCACCGATCGACAGCGTTTCGCCGCTAAGACTGTCGCCGACGACCGAGGTCAGAGCAAGCTTGGCAAGCGCGGAGCCGGTGAGCGTCAGACCGCTGGCGCCAGGGTTGATCGTGATCGCGCCGTTGGAGCCGATCGACGAAGTGCCGCCGGTCACCTTGTCGATGGCCGAGAGCAGGTCGCCGATATTGTCGCCGATGCCGATGGTGGTGCCAGAGGAGCTGGTGCCGGCGATGAAGCTGAAGCTGGTGCCGTTCACGACCAGCGTATCGGTTGCGGTGAAACTGCTGGCGAGGTCGTTCGCGGTGGTGCCGCCCGAGAGCGCCGTCGAGGCGGTGACGGCCGCCGGGGTGGCGAGGTTGTTGCTCAGAGCCGTGCCGGAGGCCACGGCATTCGCCACGCCCAGCAGGTCGGTCGCAGTCGCGTTGCTGAGAGCCGTCGAGGTCACGGTGGACTTGGTCGAGTAGCCGGTCGGGCTCTGCAGCACCTGGTTGGCGATCGACTGCGCGGAAGCGACCAGGCTCTGCAGCGAGGTGATGCCGGTGTTGGCGGACTGCAGCACCTGCACGCCGTTGCCGATGCTATCGAGCAGGTTGCCGATGTCACTGGCGCGGTTGTTCAGCGACTGCGCGGTGAAATAGTTGGTGGGGTTGTCGAGAGCAGAGTTGACCTTGTTGCCGGTGGCGAGGTCATTCTGGGTGGTGGCGAGCAGCGAAGCCGTCGACTGCAGCGAGAGCAGGTTCTGGCGGACTGACGCCGAGAGAGTGATACCGGACATGATGTTTTCCTTCTGGATGGACACGAGTGACGCATCGCCGATCGTTTCTTTCGGCGACCGTGCCACACTCTTCCCCAGGTGCTACCCGTTGGTTAAATCGCATCCGGCAAATTGTCGAAACAACTACGCGACCGCTGTTAATACTAATCGCGCGCTAACTGATGGCCGCATGATTGCGCGCATCGCTCGCCTCAGCGAGCGTCGCTGTGCGTTGGCAAGAGCCTTGATTCAATTGAGGTTCGCGCTTGTTGCGCAGCAGGTGCGCGACAGCGCTTGATGCGATCAGCTTAGCTGTCTGCTAACCATGGCGCGCCTGCAGCGCATATCGGCAGAAGGATTTCCACGCGCGCACGTTCATCGGAAGCAGCGCAAATCTCGAGACGTCCGCCGCATTGCCTGATGAAATCGAGCGCGGTGTCGATGTCGCCAAAGATCTGTTCATGATGTCCGGCAACGTCTGCATAACCATACGCGTCAATCGAGATCATCACGACGCGAGCACGCTCGCACGTGCTTGCAGATCGCTCGATGGTCGGCGCTGCCCCAGCCGCGAGGACGAGCCTGCCGCCTTCCGGCATGGCGTTGCGCGCGGCGATCGCAAGGCTGAGGACAGCCGCCATGAGCTGTCCTGGATCTACCAGCACGGGCGCGACGTCGACGACCGCGCCGACGCCAAGCTCGATGCCGCCGAGCGTGGGCCGCAGCAGACGGACCGCATCGGCCAGGAGCACATTGAGCTCGACCTCGCGCGGCCGCGTGGGCCGGCCGCGCGCGAAGCTAAGCATGTGCGCTGTCAATGCAGCGCCACGCGTCGCCGCGTCATCGATCAATTTGACGATCGCCGCAAGCTGCGGCTCGTTTGCAACGGCCTCCGCCAGCACGTCGATCATCCCGGTGATGACGGTGAGCACATTGTTGAAGTCGTGAAGAATGCCACCGGCGAGCTGGCCGACAATGGCGGCTCTCTGAAGCCTGTCCCGCTGCGCCTCCTCACCTTCGGGAGACAGCCGATGCCTTTCCTGAAATGTCGACGTCGCCTCCTCCGGCTGAGCGTGCCCGCTCCCGCGCCTGCTAACGGAGCTGGACCTTGTTCGGATGACGCTCGCACGCTTCCGACAGACATTCGTTGATGACGGTGAGCAGCGCCACCGGCGTGAAGGGCTTGCGCAGGCAGCGTGATGCGCCGAGCTCGAGTGCCATGCGCAGGAAATCGGGCGCGGGCGTATTGATGTTGGCAAAGGCATAACCGGACATCGCAATCAGCGGAACGGTCGGCGCGCGTTCGTGGAAGATCCGGATCGATTCGAAGCCGCGCATATGCGGCATGAAGATATCGACGATCATCAGGTCGAATTGGTTGCCCTCGAGCGCCCTGAGTCCGGCCTCGCCGCCGTCGGCGACGGTGACCTGAAAATGATGCCGTTCCAGATAGACCTCGATGGCCATACAGACCATCGGATCGTCGTCGACCACGAGGACGCGCGTCATCTCGTCGCGTCGTGGCTGGTTATTTGGTCCGGACGGTCCCGCAGATCCCGAGTCGTGCTGCACGCTGGTCTCCCTTCCAATTTCCATTCCAACTTCGCTGCATTTCGCCGTCGCCCGCGGACGGCTCGAGTTTCGAGATTGCCGCGCGTCACGACAACCTCCCACCGGAGCGCCTCGGTTCGCAAGGCGCGTCCATCGTGAGATCCGGCACGTTCGATTTGGCTTGCAGCTCGGCTAGCGAGTCCGCCACCGCGCCGAGCGTCGCAACCTGCCTTCGATGCGGCTCGGCTATCGAAAGGCATTCATCAATCACCCCGAGCAAGGTCATGGGCTTGAACGGCTTGCGCAGGCAGCGCGTGGCGCCGGGCCGCGGTGCTAGCCTAAGGAATTCCGATCCGGTGCTTTCGGTTCCGGAAAAGGCGTAGCCCGAAATCGCGATCAAGGGCACGGTGGGCGCGCGCTTGTGAAACAGCCGTATCGCCTCGAAACCCTTCATATGCGGCATGAACACATCGACGATCATCAAATCGAATGTTGCGTTGTCCGGCGCCACGAGGCCGGTGGCGCCGCCATCGGCAGTCGCAACGCGAAAGCCCTGTGCCTTGAGCCAAACGCTGATGGCCTGCCCGACATGCAAATCATCATCCACGACCAGAATGCGGCGCATAGCGGTCTCCTTCCGCTTGTCCCTGCGCTCCCATGACCCTGACACTGATCGCGTTGAACTTTTCGTGCGCGAATCACTGCATGAATCTTATTTCCGCCGCAAACACGACAGGCTGTCTGCCCCCCAACGTGTATAAGCTGCGCGATACGCCCCATGCGCCAGCGCAATTGCATCGCGCGGTAACCTTACCTAGCTTCAAGGAACCATTCGCCTTTTAAGAGAACACCTGCCTGTTGGCGGGAACCCTGATGCCTGTAGATCAACGCCCGCCCAACCGCCTGTTGCAAACACTGTCCGCGGCAGATTTTGCGCTCGCGCAACCGCATCTGGAAGTTGTTGAACTGGCCAGAGGAAATCTACTGATTGAAGCTGGAGAAGAACTGACCCATGTCTATTTGCCCCACTCCGGCATCATCTCCAGCGTAGTGAGCCTGTCGGAAGGACAGGCGGTCGAGGTGGCCATGATCGGCCGCGACGGGATTGTCGGCGCCTCCGAAGCGCTCTGCGATGCAATCTCGCTGAGCGATGCCGTGGTACTGTGCCAGGGCAGGGCTTCCGCGATTGCCGTGGAGGATTTCAGAGCGATCGCCGCCGAGAGCGCCGCATGGAGCCAGTTGCTCGCGCGGCACGAGCAGTCGCTGCTCGCCCAGGCGCAGCAGTCCGCCGCCTGCAACGCCGCGCATTCGGTCGAAGAGCGCCTGTCGCGCCGGCTGCTTCGCGCGCGCGACCTCTGGGACGGCGAGACCCTGCCGATGACGCAGGAGCAGCTCGCCCGCATGATCGGCGTACAGCGCAACGCGATTTCGATCGTCGCACATGCGCTGCAGCAGGCCGGCGTACTCAGCTACAGCCGCGGACAAATCGAAATCATAGACGTCGAGGCACTGCGGAAGAGCGCCTGCGAATGCTATCACGCCGTGCACGCCAAACATGCACACCTCTTCAAGTAGCGACTTCGTGAAGACTCGCTCTCGCGCCTGCCGGCCCACTCGCGCGTGAAGCGAAAGGAAGAGCGGATGCAAGCGGCAGATTGCCCCAGTACCGATTTTTTCTTGCCAAGGGATTATTCGGGGATCATGCTTGTTAGTGTGCATTAGATACAGCGACCCAGAGACCTGATTTGCCCGTAAGGCAGGAGACGGCTTTGGATACAACGCCACGTTCGCCGAATGGATTTCTGTCCAGCCTGAGCGCGGATGATTTCGAGCTGATCAGGCCGCATCTGAAGTCCGTCGATCTGGTGCAGGATCTCGTACTTGTCGCCGTCGGCGATGCGCTCAAGCGCGCCTACCTGCCCCACCGCGGGGTCATCTCGCTGGTCGTGGACCTCGCGCGTGGCGAGCATGTGCAGGTTGCCATGATCGGCCGCCACAGCATCTTCGGCGTATTCTCCGCACTCGGCGACCCGGTTGCGCTCAACAGCGCCATCGTGATGGTGCCCGGCCCCGCCTCGACCATCGATCTCGACCGGCTGCGCGCGATCGCCGAGAAGAGTGCGACGCTGCGCTCGGCGTTGATCCGCCACGGCCTTGCGGTGTACGCGCAGATCCAGCAGACGGCGGGCTGCAACGCCTCTCACACCGTGGAATCCCGCCTGGCGCGGTGCCTGCTGCAGACCCATGACCTCTCCGGCGGCGTCAAGCTGCTGCTGACGCAGGAGGCGATGGCACAGATGATCGGCGCCAGACGCAACAGCGTCTCGTTGGTTGCAAGCACGCTGCAGCAGGCAAACTACATCCACTACAGCCGCGGCCATATCGAAATCCTCGATCTCGACGGGCTCCGCAAGACGGCATGCGAGTGCTACGCCTCGGTCAAGATCCAGTACGAACGGCTGCTGAAGCCGCGCTGCACGGCCGAAGAAGCGCCGCGCAGCCGCACCGGCTAGCGGCGTCCCTGCCGCGGGCCTTCCCGCCTGTTCCGTATTAGTACGGGTTTGCCGGATTTATTCCGTTCCGAATTAACGCGCTGTTCAAGGACCGCTGATAATTGTGACGGTGCCATTCGCCGGCTGCGCGAATGTCTTGCCCGTGTGCGGCTATTGTGCGAACTGCGCGGAGTTAAGGAAATATGGCTTTTGATTTGTCGATGCCGATCCTCGTGGTCGATGATTACAACACCATGATCCGGATTATCCGGAACCTGCTCAAGCAGCTCGGCTTCGAGAATGTCGACGACGCCAGCGACGGCTCTGCGGCGCTGGCCAAGATGCAGACCCGCAAATACGGCCTCGTCATCTCCGACTGGAACATGGAGCCGATGACCGGCTACGACCTGCTGCGCGAGGTCCGCGCCAGCCCCGAGCTTTCGAAGACGCCCTTCATCATGATCACGGCGGAATCGAAGACGGAGAACGTCATCGCCGCGAAGAAGGCCGGTGTCAGCAACTACATCGTGAAACCCTTCAACGCCGCGACGCTGAAGACCAAGATGGAAGCGGTGTTCGGACCCGCCGAATAGCCCGCGACAGCCTTCGCACGAGGTCCGCCTCGCACCGTCTCCTGCCCGCGCGATCCACCCAATCCGACAAGTCTTGCCGCCGTGTTGCGGTAGCGGCCGTTGCCGCGTCCGCGCTCCGCACGAGTCCAACCGTACTTGTACGGCATACGATTTTCATATCTGGCTAACATTGAACGGCGATAGTCGCATGAAGCACAGGAGAGCTTCATGTTCACTTATGAAACCGCCGACCAGAAGGAAGTCCGGCGTTTCCGTATCGCGCAATTCAATGGCCGCGCGGCAACCGTTAGGTCCGGAGCGAGCACGGTCACCGGCATGGTCCGTTCCGTGCAGGAAAACGCCTCGAGCGTTCCGACGCGCTGGGTCATCACGCTGATCCTCGCGCCGCCCAAGTCGCGGCCGGTCGTGCTTCGTCCGGGCCCGCGCTTCGAGAGCTTTGCCGAAGACTATCTCTGAGCGCGCCGCGCCCGAGCTTCACACGCCAACACCGACGGGGAGCAAGCCGGCCCCGGCACATGCCGGGCCGGCCAAATTGTTGCCCGCAAATAATCCGGCGTCGCGCTTGCGCTGACGCCGCGCCTTATGCTGCTGGCGGACGCTTCGCAATGCCAGCTGCGCCTGGTGATGCTATTCGAGCGGCTGCAGCAGGACGGCGCGGACAAGGTCGGCGGTGTTTCGCGCACCAAGCTTTCGCATGGCCTCGGCCCGATGGCTCTCGAAGGTGCGCGGGCTGATCTGCATGCGCAGCGCGCCCTGCTTGTTGGAATAGCCCTCGCTAATCAGATTGAGGACCTCGCGCTCGCGCTTGGTCAACGGCTTTTGGCCGGCATCAGGCGACAGCAAGGCGGCCGGGCAACGAGCGTTTTCCTTGGTGCTTTCTTTGGGACGCTCGGCCCGCCCCTGCAACATGCCGTTCCTTGCCGGCATGGTCGACAGGGCCGCCATCGGTGCGCCGCCGGCCTGCTTGACCAGGGCGCAGACGCGCTCGGTCTGCTGCAGCGCGTTCTCGACGACTTTTTGCAGATGATCGCGTTCGCCGGTTTCACGCGACAGGCGATGGCTGTGCTGTTTCAGCTCTTCCATGTACAGCAACAGCGCCGTCAGCGACCCGTTGAGCTGGCGCACGATCGAGCTGCCGGCGCCGTCGACGGCGGGCGAACGTGCCGCTCCCAGTCCGCCAATGTCGAGTTCGTCGGCTCCGGCAGCGGCCTCGCCCCAGTCCAAAAACTGCGAATCGGCAATTCGGTTCTCTTGCTGTGACATATTCGCAATCTAGCGAACGTTGCCCTCTACCATGGTTAATTTTTCATTCCGTAGGACTACGGGAATTACCACTGCGAATTTCCCCGCTACGCGTTGAAATTGCGTCAAATTCCATCAAATCTCGCGCGGGTTGCAATTCCTTACCAGGACCTGACCTGCAGAACGGAACCAGATACCAACAATCAATCGAGCCTTATTAGACTTCTTAATCCAGTGCCAACTGTTTTTTGGTTCCATAGCCAGACGCTCGCTCGGTTAGCGGGTCCGTTTCTGCCAAATCACCTTGCGGAAAACCAGGCCCCCGAATGCAAATCGACCGGATTTGGGAATTCGTGCAACGGCTGTCGCCGCTGACCAGAAGCTGTCTTCTGGCCGAGCTCGAGCGGCTGGAATTGTGCGGCGTCGACATGCCCGGCTCCGCCGATATCCGGGCCAAGTTGCGTGCCGAGTTTCGCAAGGACGGCTCGTCGCAGAACAAGGAGGCCGAGCCGTCATTCCACTTCTTTCTCGCGCTTGAACCTGTCGTGATGGAGGGCGCGCCCAACTACGATAGCCCCGGCCGGATTCCGCGCGGCTCGCTGGCGCCGATCTGGGAATGGACCACCCGCGATCTGTTGCCGACGATGGCGCGCGACTTCAATTCCCAGATGAGGGGCCTGATCGGCACCGACAAGAAGAAGGAGCTGCTGCAGGCGGTCTCGGTGTTCCAGACCAAGGTGGTCAAATATCTCGAGAACACGCTGTCGGACCCGACCGCTGCCCAGATGGCCCGCGCCAAGCTCGGGGCCTATACGTCCGCGCCCTCGGCGTATGGCGACCTCGTCAAGATGATGACTGCGCTGCGCTCTCGCGAGGCAATCGCGAAGCTCAACAAGGCGCTGCCGGAGAGATTCGCCAAGTTCGACAATGCCGAGGCTGCGAAGATGGCGGCATTGCTCGACGCCTTCCGCAAGGACAATGCGGCCGCGGTGCCGTTTGCGATCGGAATGATCGGCAAGCGGCTGAAGACGCCCTGGCACCTGATCCGCCTTGCGACGCGTGCGGCGGCATCGAAAAGCGCAGCCGACGTTGCGGCGACGCCCTATGCGATCGCGATTCCGATGGTGCTCGACCGCATCGACGACGGCCGACGGGCATTGCGCATCGCGCTGAAGCAGAACCGCGTCATCATCGCGCGCGACCTGCTCAGCGACATCTATGACACCGAATATGCGCTCAAGAAACACATTGACCAGTTCGACGGATCCGAGTGGGGCGTGCGGCTGCAGCAATTGATGGACGCGGTCGCCACTTTGGTCGCGGCCGAAATCAGCCGTTTCCCGGCGGAGGTCGGCCATGTGCTGGGCTCGCGTCGCCTGCGCAACCAGGATTCGCTGGCAGGCAAGCTGACCTCGCTCGCCTGGAAGGCCGGTGACGCCGTGACGAACGGCGCGGCCCACGTCAAGAAGCTGATCAACGCCGCCTGACCGTACGACGGCAGGTTAGGAACGCCGGCCGCGCAGATTGAGGAAGGTCTCCAGGAAGCGGCCGGAGATCACGAATTTGAACCACCAAATCATCTTACGCCGCGTTGACATGGGTGCTGTCCTTGGATCGCGTCCTTGGCTCCGGCCCATGCGCGTCCTGCCTTTGACCGGGTAGCCCCACGGCATGGATAGCGGCCACCACAGCAAGCACTTATGATCTACTTCACAATCGTCCTGTCCGGGACGCGCCTAGCTAATACCTTTGGCTGTTAGTGGAACCCGGAGCTCGATCCGGCGTTTTTAGGTAAAATGATACGAGGCCGGACAACGGCGCGAGATGAAGTGGTGTTGGGGCAGTCCAGGAGAACGCCCCATGGCAACGACCTATACCCAACCGGCCAGCCTCAGCTCCGACGAGCACGGGGTGCAGCTTCGACGCGCCGTCATCGCATCCACCATCGGCACCGCCATCGAGTGGTATGATTTCTTCCTCTATTCGACCGTCACGGGTCTGGTCTTTGCAAAGCTGTTCTTCCCGCATTCCGACCCATGGGTCGGCACGCTCGAGGCTTTCGCGATCTATGCCGTCGGCTTTGTCGCGCGCCCGATAGGAGCAGCGATCTTCGGCCATTACGGCGACCGCATCGGCCGCAAGTCGACGTTGATCGCCACGCTGCTGCTGATGGGAATAGCCACCGCCGCCGTCGCATTGGTCCCGACCTATCAGAGCATCGGCATCTGGGGTGCGGTGATCCTGACCGTGCTGCGTTTCATCCAGGGCGTCGGTGTCGGCGGCGAATGGGGCGGCTCGGTCCTGATGTCGATGGAATGGGCACGCAACGACAACAGCCGCGGGTTCATAGCGTCATGGCCGCAATTCGGTGTGCCCTGCGGATTGTTCCTGGCCAATCTCGCCGTGCTCGCCTTCAGCCAGATGTCGGGCGAAAGCTTCCTCGCCTGGGGCTGGCGCATTCCCTTTGCGCTGAGCATCATCCTCGTGGCCGTCGGCCTCTATATCCGGCTTGGCATCATGGAGACGCCGTTGTTCTCAAAGCTGCTCGCCGAGCAGAAGATCGATCGCACGCCGATGCTCACCGTGCTCAAGGAGCATCCGAAGGAAATCCTGCTTTCCGCCTTCGCGCGCATGGCCGAGCAGGCGCCGTTCTACATCTTCACCGCCTTCATCTTCTCCTATGGCATCGGTTCGCTGCATGTCTCGCGCGACTTTCTGCTTACCGGCGTGCTCGCGGCTTCCGTGCTGTCCTTCGTGTCGATCCCCTTCTTCGGTCACCTGTCCGACCGGATCGGACGCAAGAACATGTATCTGATCGGCGCGGTCACGACCGGCATATTCGGCTTCATCTATTTCGCGATGGTCAACACTGGCTCGCTGCCGATCATCTTCCTGGCCATCATCCTGTCGCTGGTGCCGCATGACATGATGTACGGGCCGCAGGCGGCCCTGATCGCCGAGAGCTTTACCGGGCGCCTGCGCTACAGCGGCGCCTCGCTCGGCTATCAGCTCGCCTCCGTCATCGCCGGCGGACCGGCGCCACTGATCGCGACCTGGCTGTATGCCACCTATCATTCCGCGACCGCGATCGCCCTATATATCGCCGCCTGCGCCGTCATCACCGTGATCGCGACCGTGTTGATGACCGACTACACCGGCAAGGACATTTCGGGAGAATATCAGGCGCGGTAATTTGAGTTGTCGCCTTCGCCACGAAACTGCGATCATCGCCGTCTATGATCCTTCAGAACCCGCTTTGGAAAAGGAGACGGCAATGGGACTCGGCAGGGCTTTGTTGACGGCGCTGGTGGTGGCAGCATCGGCCTCGATGTTCAATTCAAACACCGTCGCACAGACTGCAACTCCGGCGCCAGCCGCGACGCCGACGCCGGACAACGCGGTCATGCTGACCATCTTCTTCAAGCATGACGAGACGCGTCCGCTCGGCGAGCTCAACGCCCAGCTCGAGAAGCAGGGGTTTTACAAGGCGTTTCCGCCCGAGGGCGTCGAGGTGGTGAGCTGGTATGTGATGATGGGCGTCGGCCAGGTCGTCACCTTGCGGCTGCCGGCCTCGCGGCTGCGTGAGGTCAACCGTATCATCGAGACCTCGGCCTGGGGCGCCTACCACACCGAGTTCTATCCGACCTACGACTACAAGCCGACCGGCATCGCCAATCACGAGAAGGCGAAATAGACGCTCCGGCCCGGAACCCGAGAAGGGCATCGGGCCGTTTTCTCCGGTTGTTTTTATGACGATCATCATCTAATGTTCTCCGATCGAAGCGATCCGGAG
>Ga0210386_10004081_pt1 | contig 12124 bp, 10 predicted proteins | sample IncBWH32OmetaG_FD_160091 | JGI IMG/M metagenome (GOLD analysis project Ga0210386, IMG submission 160091) | Forest soil microbial communities from Barre Woods Harvard Forest LTER site, Petersham, Massachusetts, United States - Inc-BW-H-32-O ... | reverse complement strand
GAACGGAAGCCAGCCCTCCTGTGGCGAGGCCGCATTGACGACAATGCGCACTAGTCCTTCGCTGCCGAGGCCGGCAAACTTGCCGATCTGGTCTTGCGTCGCGACCACCACCCGCGCGCGGCCACGGTCAAGGCGGTCATGCAATTCGTCCGGCGTGAGCAAGGTGGTGGCGGGTATCACGACCACGCCGAGCTTCATCGCCGCCAGCATGGTCTCCCAGAGCGGAACGACGTTGCCGAGCAACAGCAATAGATGGTCCCCGCGCTTTAAGCCCTGCGCCCGCAGAAAATTCGCGACCTGATTGGATCGCCGCGACAGCACGGCGAAAGACAGCCTGGTCTCGCGGTGGCTGCCGGCATCGACGATCCAGAGCGCCGGCCGATCGCAGCTTTGGGGATCGCGTGCCAATTCCGCATCGAACCAGTCCAGCGCCCAGTTGAACGGAACGGCGTCGGGCCAGCGGAAATCCGCGACGGCCTTGTCGTAGTCCGTCCGATGCTTCAGGAGAAAGGCGCGGGCTTCCTGAAATGTCGTCATTGGTGCAGCTCTACCCGCCAGCCAATTTCCGGACGTGCTGAATGATCCCCGAAAAATCGACCGCGCCGTTGCCGGTCTCGTCGAACGCCTTGTAGATTTCCTGCGCGTGTTTCCCAAGCGGGGTCGCCGCGCCCGCCGCCTTGGCCGCATCCTGTGCCAGCGTGAGGTCCTTGACCATCAAGGCCGAAGCGAAGCCGGGCTTGTAGTCGTTGTTGGCTGGAGAGGCCGGCACCGGGCCCGGCACCGGGCAATAGGATGTCAACGACCAGCATTGCCCCGATGAGGTCGAGGCGACATCGAACAGCGCTTGATGCGAAAGCCCCAGTTTTTCGCCGAGCGCGAACGCCTCGCTCACCGCGATCATGGAAATGCCGAGGATCATGTTGTTGCAGATCTTGGCGGCCTGCCCTGCGCCGGCGCCGCCGCAATGGACGATCTTCTTGCCCATTTTTTCCAGCACCGGCTTGGCTGCCGCAAAAGCCCTGTCGTCGCCGCCGCACATGAAGGTCAGTGTCGCCCCCTTCGCGCCGCCGGTGCCGCCGGAGACCGGGGCATCGATAGAGGCCGCACCATGTTTGGATGCCAGCGCATGGGCCTGCTTGGCGCTTTCAACATCAATCGTCGAGCAATCGATGATGAGTGCGCCTTTGCTCATGGCCGGCACCACTTCCTGCCAAACCGAAAGCACATGCTTGCCGGCCGGCAGCATCGTGATGACGACCTCCGCGCCTTTGACGGACGCGATCGAACTCTCGGCGATGGCTGCACCATCCGCTTTGGCCTGGTCGCGTGAGGCGGCCACGAGATCGAAGGCGATGACCTTGTGGCCGGCCTTGACCAGATTGGCCGCCATCGGGCCACCCATGTTGCCGAGACCTATGAATGCAATGCTGGCCATCTCTCAACTCCTCCGCTTCATTTTTTCTTCTAGAACACTAATTCGTCGGTACCGATCTCCCTGAAATAGGGCGCCAGCATTTCCCGCGTCACGTCCTCAACGCGTGGCGGCGACCATCGGGGATTGCGGTCCTTGTCGATCACGGCCGCGCGCACGCCTTCACGAAAATCATCGCTGCGGAAGACTTCGAGCGCGGCGCGATATTCCCGCACCAGACATTCCTCAAGCGAGGCGGCGTCGCGCGCCAGCCGCAACAATTTCAGCGTCACGACCATGCCGCGCGGCGACTTCTCGTTCAACACCTTGCGCGTCGATTGCGCGAACTCCGAATCATCGCGCTTGAGCGTGCTGAAAATATCCTCCATCCGATCATGCGCAAACCAGCGGTCGATCGAGGCCTGCCTGGCCGCAACCGGCCCCGCGCTTTCACCGGTCGCAAAGCCCGCGATGACCTTGTCGACCTCGGCCGAGGTCGCGCCCGGCCGGATCGTTGTCAACGCTTCACGCAGCGCGGGCAGCTTTGTGGACGGCACGACCGCATCGGCAAAGCGGGCGAAAATCGCATCCGGTCCATTCATGGTCTGCCCGGTCAGTCCGAAGAATGTGCCGATTTCGCCGGGGATGCGCGTCAATAGCCAGGTGCCGCCGACATCGGGAAAGAACCCGAGTCCGACCTCCGGCATCGCCAGTTTCGTCTTTTCGGTGACGACGCGATGGCGCGCATGACCGGACAAGCCGACGCCGCCGCCCATCACCAGCCCATCCATGAACGCGACATAGGGTTTCGGATATTTGGCGATCCGCGCGTTCATGACGTATTCCTGACGCCAGAATATCTTGCCGAGATCGCCGCCGGCCTTTGAGCTTTCATAGAGCCCGCGGATGTCGCCGCCCGCGCAGAGGCCGCGTTCGCCCGCGCCTTCCAGGATCACTACCGCGACGGCCGGATCGGTTTCGAAGCGGTCGAGCGCCGCATCGATGCCGAGCGACATTTCATATGTCATTGCGTTGATCGCCTTCGGCCGGTTCAACCGGATGATCCCGGCGGCGCCTTCGCGCCGCACGATCAGATCGCCCTCGGTTTCTGCGGCCGCCGCCGGCGCTGTCATCGCGCGCCCGCCTCTTTCCTTCCCTCTCCCCTTGCGGGAGAGGGTGACGTCGAGCGCAAGCGAGACGTCGGGTGAGGGGTATTGTGGAGTTCAGTGGCCAAGGCTGTGAGAACGCCCTCCAAATTAGAAAGCACATCGTTGTTCCAGAAGCGGACAATCCGAAAGTCGTTTTCCGCAAGCCACCGATCACGTTCAGCGTCTCGGGCAGATTCGGCATGCTGGCCGCCATCCACCTCCACAACCAGACGCGAGTCATAGGTAAGAAAATCCGCTATATAAGGCCCAATTGGAACCTGTCGCCGAAACTTGAACGACTGAAATCGGCGGTCCTTCAAGGCGAACCAGAGCTTCCTCTCAGCATCGGTCATTTGCGACCGCAATCTACGTGCAGCTTTCGTGCGGGGCCGAGCCCCCTCACCCGCCTCGCGCCCCCGGCGCTCGGCACCCTCTCCCGCAGGGGGAGAGGGAAAAGTGCGCTGCGCCGTCATCGCGCGCTCTCGATCATCTTGCGCGCCACGATCAGCCGCATGATCTCGTTCGTGCCTTCCAGGATCTGATGCACGCGCAAGTCACGCACGATCTTTTCGATGCCATATTCGCTGAGGTAACCGTAACCGCCATGCAGTTGCAGCGCTTGGTTCGCGACCTCGAAGCCCACATCGGTGCCGAAGCGCTTGGCCATCGCGCACAGCATCGTGGCCTCAGAATCCTTGCGGTCGAGCGCGGCCGCGGCGCGCCAGACGAAAGTACGCGCCGCCTCCAATTCGGTCGCCATGTCGGCGATACGAAACTGCAACGCCTGGAATTCATCGAGGCGCTTTCCGAAGGCCTTGCGCTCTTTCATGTAGGACAGCGTACGGTCGAGCGCATTTTGCGCACCGCCGAGCGAACAAGCCGCGATATTGATACGGCCGCCGTCAAGGCCCGCCATCGCGATCTTGAAACCGATGCCTTCCTCGCCCAGGCGGTTCGCAACCGGGACGCGGGCGTTCTCGAAAATCACGGCGCGGGTCGGCTGCGCGTTCCAGCCCATCTTGCGCTCATTGGCGCCGAGCGACAGGCCGGGCGTATCGCCCTCGACCACCAGCGTGGAGATGCCACTGGGCCCGCCCTCGCCGGTTCGCACCATCACGACATAAAGATCGCCTTGGCCGGCACCGGAAATGAACTGCTTCTGGCCATTGAGAACATAATAATCGCCGTCGCGTACCGCGCGCGTGCGAAGCGCAGCGGCGTCCGAGCCCGATCCCGGCTCGGTGAGGCAGTAGCTGGCGAGATATTCCATCGAGCAGAGTTTCGGCAACCACTTCTGGCGCTGGGCCTCGTTGCCGAAAGCATCGATCATCCAGGCCGACATGTTGTGGATCGAGATAAAGGCCGACACCGTCGGACAGCCCTGCGCCAGCGCCTCAAAGATCAGCGCCGCGTCGAAACGCGTCAGCGCGGAGCCGCCGACGTCGTCGCGAATGTAGATGCCGCCGATGCCGAGCTTGGCGGCCTCGCGCATCACGTCAACCGGGAAATGCTTCTCTTCGTCCCAACGGATCGCATGCGGCGCGATTTTCTCCGCGGCAAAATCCCGCGCCATGTCACGAACCGCAATCTGGTCCTCGGTGAGTGCGAATTGCATCTGCGCCCGGCGCTCTCCTCGAAGAAGCTGTTCTGGATCAGTTCATCGTCGGGATCGAAAACTCCGCACCCTCCTTGACGCCGGACGGCCAGCGCGAGGTCACCGTCTTGGTCTTCGTATAGAAGCGGATCGAATCCGGACCGTGCTGGTTGAGATCGCCGAAGCCTGATTTCTTCCAGCCGCCGAAGGTGTAATAGGCGATCGGCACCGGGATCGGCACGTTGATGCCGACCATGCCGACATTGACCTTGGCGGCGAAGTCGCGCGCGGCATCGCCGTCACGGGTGAAGATCGCAACGCCGTTGCCGTAATCGTGATCCGACGGCAGCGCGAGCGCTTCCGCATAATCCTTGGCGCGGACCACCGACAGCACGGGGCCGAAAATCTCTTCCTTGTAGATGCGCATGTCCTTGGTGACGTTGTCGAACAGACAACCGCCGAGATAGAAGCCCTTCTCGTAGCCCTGCATCTTGAAGCCGCGGCCGTCGACCGCGAGCGTCGCGCCCTCCTTGACGCCGATATCGATATAATTCCTGACCTTCTCGACCGCCTCTTTCGTCACCAGCGGGCCATAATCGGCCGACGGATCGATCGAGGTCCCGATCTTCAGCGACTCCACGCGCGGGATCAGCTTTTCCATCAACCGGTCGGCCGTGGTCTTGCCGACGGGAACCGCCACCGAGACGGCCATGCAGCGCTCGCCGGCCGAGCCGTAGCCCGCACCGATCAGGGCATCGACGGCCTGATCCATGTCGGCGTCAGGCATCACGATGGCGTGGTTCTTGGCACCACCAAAACACTGGCAGCGCTTGCCGCTGGCGGCCGCGCGCTCATAGATATATTGCGCGATCGGTGAGGAACCGACGAAGCCTATGGCCTTGATGTCGGGATCGTCGAGGATCGCATCCACCGCTTCCTTGTCACCATTGACGACGTTGAGGATGCCCGCCGGCAGTCCGGCCTCGATCATCAGCTGCGCCAGCATCATCGGCACGCCGGGATCACGCTCGGAAGGCTTCAGGATGAAAGCATTGCCGCAGGCGATCGCCGGGGCAAACTTCCACATCGGAATCATCGCAGGAAAATTGAACGGCGTGATGCCGGCGACGACACCCAAGGGCTGACGGAGCGAGTAGATGTCGATGCCGGGACCGGCACCCTCGGTATATTCGCCCTTCATCAGATGCGGAATGCCGCAGGCGAACTCGACGACCTCAAGGCCGCGCTGAATGTCGCCCTTGGCGTCGGGAACAGTCTTGCCGTGCTCGCGCGCCAGAACGTCAGCGAGCTTGTCATAGTCGCGTTGCGCGAGTTCAAGGAACTTCATCATCACGCGCGCCCGGCGCTGCGGGTTGGTCGCGGCCCACTCCGGTTGAGCGGCGCGCGCATTCTCAACGGCCGCGCGCAATTCCGCCTTCGAGGCGAGCGCGACCTGGGCCTGGACGTCGCCGGTCATCGGCTCGAAAACATCAGCAAACCGGCCGGATGTGCCCGCAACCTCACGGCCGCCAATGAAATGCCCTATCTTACGCATGCGTTCCTCCAAGAAATCTGAGTGCCGATTTTAGCCAACATCTTGCAGGCTTTGCGATGTTTGGAAAGGTGTTTTCGGCGCACCAGTGTCCCGGTTCTGACATTCGTATCCCGTCGCGGCGGGGCCGTTTACGAATGTCAGAACCAAAGGGACACTGGCAAATATGAGATTCCAGTGTGGTTTTGGATTTGACATTCGCTTTGACGAACTCGCAGCAACGCTGACGCGAATGTCAAATCCACCACACTGCAATGCGCGAAAACAACGGTATCGGGCCGATGGGCCACCATACGACGAACGTCGAATGAGGTAATTTCGCCTCAGGCCGAGGTGGTCGCCTTTTTGGCCGGTTTTTTCCTGACCGGACTGGCGCGACCAAGCACGGCGTCGCGGCCCGACTTGAGTATTTCGTCGGAAAACTCAGTGGTGCCGGCAACGCGGGCCATCACCAGCGACCCCATCATGGTAGCGAGCGCTGCCATCGCCTCTTTCCGCGCCGCCTTGCGCGGCATGCCGTGAAACTGGTCGGCGAGCATGTCGATCATCTGCTCCATCCGCCCCGAAAATACCCGCCGCGTCCTGGCGCTCTCCCGGGCAATCTCCGCCGCCAGCGCCGGCACCGCACAGCCGTGGCCGGGATCGTCGCGGTGAACGGGGCCGAGATAGGTATTCACAATCTTCGACAGGCGCTTTTCGACCGGCGCCTCTTCCGACAGTTTTCGCCAATGCGCGGTCGACCGGTCCATCGCATGGGTGAAGGCTTCGATCACCAAAGCGTCACGCGAATCGAAGTGCGCATAAAACCCGCCATGGGTCAGGCCGGCATCCTTCATGAGATCGGCAACACCGATGCCATGCGCTCCCTTTTCGCGGAGCTTGACCGAAGCCTTCTTGACGATCCGCGCGTGAGTCTGAAACTTGTGTTCCTTGGAGTACCGCATCGAAATCCCATGATATGTTCAAAATCATATAATGACGGCAACATCCTTTTAACATCGGCCGGCACGAAATGCTGCATCTTATTTGGCGGCGGTTTCGATCTTTGACCCCTTGCCTTTTTAAGAAACGCGCCTGACGGTTTCGAAAATCACGCCCTTGGCCGGTCTTGACAAGACAGACCTTTGGCCAAGAACTGGGATCCATCCTTTTCCAGCTCATGAGGGCGCCATGCAGATGCTCAACCCCCATTGCGGCATCGAGCGCGATTCCCGCGAGGTCGTGCGTCTGACGATTTGCAAGGCTGGCCCGCTGAATATCCTAGGATCGGAAGCCATCCAGGCTGTCCGCCAAGGATTGGAGGCGCTGGCGCCGGACCGCCAGATCCGCGCTCTCGTTCTCGCCGGCGAGAGCCCGAAAAGCATGATCGGTGGCGCCGATATCAAGGAGATGGCCCGCCTCGATCAGAAATCGGCGGAGAAATTCATCACCGGCTTCCGCGATCTCTGCGAGGCGGTGCGGACCTTTCCTGCACCGGTCATTGCGCGCATGCCCGGCTGGTGCCTCGGCGGCGGGCTAGAAGTGGCCGCCGCCTGCGATTTCCGTGTTGCGGGATATGATGCGAAATTCGGCATGCCGGAGGTCCGTGTCGGGATTCCAAGCGTCATTCACGCTGCCCTGCTGCCGCGCCTGATCGGCTGGGGCCGCGCGCGCTGGCTGGTGATGACGGCCGAAACCATCGATGCCGCCACCGCGCTTGCCTGGGGATTGATCGACGTCGTCGCGCCGGAAGGCGGCCTCGATGCGGCCGTCGAAAAGCTGGTCGAGGCCCTGCTGAAAGCCGGTCCGGAGGCGCTACGTGCGCAAAAAGCCCTGCTCCGGCAATGGGAAGAATTGCCGCTGACGGAATCGGTCAATCTGAGCGTCGGCACATTCGGCCGTTCGTTCCTGACCGACGAGCCGACACGGCTGATGCAGGCGTTCATCGACCGGAAGCGGTGACGGACGGCTTGCAGCCGGAAACGAGAGCCGCATCCGTCGATCAAGACATTTTGTCATCCGACCTATGTGTAGTTGTCATCGGCATGATCCGTTGCAGAATTTTGCACTGCATCATATGATAGCTGTAATCCAATTAGCTCCTTCCCGATGGAGGCCTTCATGGCCACGCCCTCCGATCCCGTTGTCATCGTTTCCGCCGTCCGCACGCCGCTTGGCCGCTTTATGGGCGAGCTGTCGCCGTTTTCCGCCCACCAGCTCGGCTCCCACGTGATCGCCGCCTCGCTCGAACGTGCCGGGCTTTCGCCGGAGCGGATCGACGAAGTCTTCATGGGTTGTGTATTGCCGGCCGGACAGGGCCAGGCCCCGGCACGACAAGCCGCCCGCGGCGCGGGACTGCCGGACGCGACCGGCGCCACCACCATCAACAAGGTCTGTGGCTCCGGGATGAAGGCCACGATGCTCGCCCATGACATCATCCGTGCCGGCTCCGCCGAGATCGTCGTATCCGGCGGCATGGAGAGCATGACGAATGCGCCCTATCTACTGGCGAAAGCACGCGGCGGATATCGTGCCGGCCACGACCGCATCATCGACCATATGCTCCTCGACGGCCTCGAGGATGCCTACGAAGCGGGCCGCTCGATGGGCGATTTCGGCGAAGCCACCGCCGAGGTCTATCAGTTCACCCGGAAGGACCAGGACGCCTATGCGATGGAAACGCTGACGCGCGCCCGCAAGGCGGTGGAAGGCGGCGCGTTCAAGGCCGAGATCGCTCCCTTGACCGTGAAGGACAAGACGGGTTCGCGCATTGTTGGCAACGACGAAATTCCGCTGAAGGTCGATCCTGCGAAGATTCCGGGCTTGAAGCCGGCGTTCCGCGCCAACGGCACGATTACGCCGGCGGCTTCCTCGGCCAACGCCGACGGTGCCGCCGCGCTGGTCCTCGCCAAGCGCTCGCTTACGGCACGGGACGGCTTGCCGGCGCTGGCTGAGATCAAGGCCCACGCCACCCATAGCCAGGAGCCGCAATGGTTCACCACGGCGCCGATCCCTGCGATCCGCAAGGTACTAGACAAGGCCGGCTGGAGCGTCGACGACGTCGACCTGTTCGAGATCAACGAGGCATTTGCGGTGGTCGCGATGGCCGCACAGCGCGACCTCGGCATTCCCAGAGAGAAGTTGAACATCAATGGCGGCGCCTGCGCGCTCGGTCATCCCATCGGCGCAACCGGCGCGCGTCTGATCGTCACGTTGTTACACGCGCTTGAAGCCAAAAATCTTAAACGCGGCGTGGCCGCGTTGTGCATCGGCGGCGGCGAAGCGACCGCTGTTGCGGTCGAGCGGATATCATCTTGAAGGATGATGTCCGAAAATGAGGGAACTTAGCCATTTCGGTCACGCAACGATTGCGTCAATATGCACCTGTAACCAACCAGGATAACTCTCCCCGGGGACGACAACATTGATTTCGAACTGGCTCTCGTCGGCACTCGCCCGCCGCAACATTCACTACGGCTGGGTGATGGTCGGCGTGACCTTTCTCACCGCGCTGATCACCGCCGGCGCCGTCGGTGCGCCCGGCGTCTTCATCGTGCCATTGCAGCGTGAGTTCGGCTGGAGCACGGCGGAGATATCCTCGGCACTGTCGATCCGCTTCGTCCTGTTCGGGCTGATGGCGCCGTTCGCCGCCGCGCTGATGAACCGCTATGGCCTGCGCAACGTCACGCTGTCGGCGCTTCTGATCGTGGCCTCCGCGCTGGTGGCTTCGCTCGCCATGACCAAGGTCTGGCATTTGCTGCTGTTGTGGGGCGTCGTGATCGGCATCGGCACCGGAATGACCGCGCTGGTATTGGGCGCGACGATCGCCGCGCGCTGGTTCAATGCGCGGCGCGGGCTCGTGGTGGGAATGCTGACCGCGAGCACCGCAACCGGACAATTGGTGTTCCTGCCGATGCTTGCCAGCGTCACCGAACGGTTGGGCTGGCGCGTCGCCCTATCGGTTGTTTGCGCGATGCTCGGTGTTGCTGCCTTTGCCGTGCTGATGCTGATGCGCGACCGGCCGGGCGATCTCGGATTGCGTCCGTTCGGCGATCAGGGCAGCGAGCCACTGCCGGCGCCGCCGCCAAGCAACGCGCCGATCATGGCGGCCGCGCTTGGCACGTTGCGCGATGCCGCCAAAACCCGGGTGTTCTGGATCCTGTTTGCGACCTTCTTCATCTGCGGCGCGTCTACGAATGGTCTGGTCCAGGTTCACCTGATTCCGATGTGTCTCGATTTCGGCATTCCGCAGGTACAGGCCGCGAGCCTGCTCGCCGCCATGGGCGTGTTCGATTTCTTCGGCACCATCTTTTCGGGCTGGTTGTCCGACCGTTACGACAACCGCTGGCTTCTGTTCTGGTATTACGGCCTGCGCGGCCTGTCGCTGTTGATGCTGCCGTTTACCGACTTCTCGTTCTACGGCTTGTCGCTGTTTGCGATGTTTTACGGGCTCGACTGGATCGCCACCGTGCCGCCAACCGTGCGTTTGACCGCACAGCGCTTCGGCGCCGAGCGGGCCAATCTCGTGTTCGGCTGGATTTTCGCCGGCCACCAGGCTGGCGCCGCCTTTGCTGCCTTCGGCGCCGGGCTGACGCGCACGGTGCTTTCGACCTACCTGCCGGCCTTCTTCTTTGCCGGCGCGCTGTGCGTGGTAGCCGCGGTGATCGTGCTGGCGATCTCGCGGGTGCCGAAGCCGGCTATCGCGAAGACCGCTACGGCCTGATCGCCATATGGGTTGCCGGGCCCGGCGTGCGCAGCGGCTCGGCAAGGCGGGCAAATTCGCACAGCAGCGAACGGGTCTTGCGCGGGTCGATGATCTCCTCGACCCAGAATTTCTCGGCCGAACGAAACGGCGAGCGAAGCTTGTTCAGCCGCTCCTCGATTTCCTCGAGCTTGGCTTGCGGATCGTCCGCCGCGTCGATGTCGGCCCGATAGGCCGCCTCGATCCCGCCTTCCAGCGGCAGCGACCCCCAATAGGCCGAGGGCCAAGCATAGCGCATCGAAAACCGCCCCGCAGGCTGATGCACGACACCGGCAACGCCAAAGGAATTGCGGACGATGACGGTGCACCAGGGCACGGTGGTCTGGTTCACCGCCGCCATCGCGCGCACGCCGTGACGGATGGTAGCGGCCTTTTCCGCTTCGAGCCCGATCATGAAACCGGGACAATCCATCAGATAGACCACCGGCAGGTGGAACGTCTCCGCGAAGTCGACCCAGCGTACGATTTTCTGACAGGCGTCCGCCGTCCACGATCCGCCATAGTGGAAGGGATCGCTGGCTAGGACCAATACGGCCCGGCCGTCCAGACGCGCCAACCCTGTGATGACCGGGCGGCCGAAATTCGCGGCGACCTCGAAGAAGGAGTCCCTGTCGACGACCGCGCTGATGATGGGGCGCATCTTGTAGACCTGCCGGCGGTTGCGCGGCACCGCGGTCAATAGAGATTCCTCGACGCGTTCCGGATCGTCGTTGCATGCGACCGCCGGCGGCAACTCGTAGACCGATTGCGGCAGATAGGACAAAAAGCGCCTCGCGCAGGCAAAAGCCTCTTCCTCGGTCTCTACCGCCTGATCGATGCTGCCGGCGCGCGTTTGAATATCCGCCCCGCCGAGCTCCTGCTTGCCAAGATCCTGACCCAATCGCCTCACCACCGGCGGCCCGGCGACGAACATGGCGGAGTTTTTGGTCATCACCGAATAATGGCTGGCGGCAAGCCGTGCGGCGCCGAGGCCCGCGACCGAGCCTAGTCCCAGCCCAACTACCGGGACGCGGGCCAGATTTGCGGTCGTATAAGCGTACCAACGGGTGCCTCCGACACCGCCCGGCAGATTGGCAGCGCCCTTGGTTTCGATGGTCTTCACTGACCCTCCGCCGCCTGAACCTTCAATCAGGCGGATGATCGGCAGCCGAAAATCATGCGCCATTTCTTCGGCCATCAGCGGCTTGGCCGATATCGAGGCGTCCGCCGAGCCGCCGCGCACCGTGAAGTCGTCGCCAACCACAACGACGGTGCGGCCATCGACCTTGCCGCGGCCGAACACGCAATTGGCCGGGGTGACGTTCTTCAGTTCGCCCTTCTCGTCATATTCCGCGGTACCGGACACGGCGCCGACTTCGTGAAAGCTGTCGCGGTCGAGCAGGCCGTCGATGCGCTCACGAACGGTGAGCCTGCCCTGGTCGCGCTGGCGCTTGACCTTTTCGGCGCCCCCCATCTGGCGGGCGAAGGCTTCGCGCCGGGCGAGTTCGTCGAGCTCCGGCTTCCAGGTCATGAATTTCTCCAAAAGACGTAACGGCTCGGTTCTAATGTTCGCCTAGCGAACTTTAGAACCGAACCACTAGCAAAATATAGGTTTTTAGTGGAGTGGCGCCTAATGCGGCTCGCTTTGCGTGCGCTGCGCAAACAGCGCGCTTTCGCCATCTTGCAGCAAGGCCCGAAT
>Ga0210386_10004077_pt1 | contig 12129 bp, 9 predicted proteins | sample IncBWH32OmetaG_FD_160091 | JGI IMG/M metagenome (GOLD analysis project Ga0210386, IMG submission 160091) | Forest soil microbial communities from Barre Woods Harvard Forest LTER site, Petersham, Massachusetts, United States - Inc-BW-H-32-O ... | reverse complement strand
AGTCCAAACCATAGCCCAAGGCTCTCAGCCGCGCGCATCCAAGTAAGGAAAGGCGCCCAAGCGAATCCGCGGCGCCCAAAAACCGAGTGTTAAAGTGAGGAATATGAAGGTGACCAGATGGTGGGCCTTGACTCCTGCCGCACGGTTCGCATTTTTATGGGCGGGAATCCTGATCGTGACCGCAGGTCCGGTTGTGGCGGAAATGCCGGGAGGACCGAATGGCGGCGGCCAGGCAGGAGGCGACACCAGCCGTCCTGAGCCTGTTTGCCAACCCTCGTTGCTGGACTCACCCTATATTCCGGTGGATAGCTGGATCTATCCGGCCGTGCTGCGGCTCTATTCGCTGGGGTTCGTCGACAATGTGTTTCTTGGCATGCGTCCGTGGACGCGCGCCAGCGTGAGCCATATGCTTGAGCAGGCGGGAGCACGCATCGACGATGCGGACCCAGGCCCAGCCACCGACGAGGCGCAAGTCGTTTACGATGCGTTAAGTAAAGAACTGAACCGGGACATGCAAGGTCCTTGCGGCGCGCATCAAGGCACCACCCGGCTGGAGTCGGTGTACACGGTGGCGCGCGCGATGAGCGGCACGCCGTTGGATGATAGCTATCATCTGGGACAAACGATTGTGAACGACTATGGGCGTCCCTATGAAAACGGGTTCAACAACTACACGGGCGCAAGCGGCTATGCAGGAATGGGCAGGTTCCTGATTTATGCACGCGGGGAGTTTGAGGGCGCTCCCTCGGCGGCCGGCTACTCCACAGCGCTGGCTTCGGAACTGGCCACGCTGGACGGAACGACGTTCTATATCAACTCCACCACTCCGATTCCGTTAAACAAGTTGACGACGATTCCCGCGGGACCCATCGGAACGGTCACAAACGGGCGAGTGATGGAAGCTTACATTTCTGGCCATTTTCTGAACCACGAGATCTCGTTCGGAAAGCAGGACGATTGGCTCGGGCCTGGAATCGGCGGAGGCATGGCCTACTCCAACAATGCTGAGAATATCTATTCGTTCCGCGTCAACCGCATCGAGCCCTTGCATATTCCGGGACTCTCGTATCTCACAGGCCCTTTCCGCTACGACTTTATGGTCGGACCGCTCAAGGGACATCAGTATCCGATCAACCCATGGGTGCATGTGGAGAAGATCAGCTTCCGTCCGACTGAAAACCTGGAATTTGGATTTGAACGCAGCGTGATATGGGGCGGCGTTAATCACGAGCCCATTACGCTGCACACTTTCTTGAAGAGCTTTTTCAGTTTCGCGTCACCCAGTGCGGCGGTAAAGGTTTCGCGCGACGATCCAGGCGCCCGCTTTGGCGCGTTCGACTTCTCCTACAGGCTGCCCTTCGTTCGCAAATGGCTTACGCTTTATTCCGACTCGGAGGTGCATGACGACGTGTCTCCGATCGATGCGCCCCGGCGCGCGGCGTGGCGGCCGGGAATTTACCTCTCACATTTTCCCGGCGTCCCCAAACTGGATATGCGGGTGGAGGGTGTGTCGACTGATCCGCCGGTCTCGACCAGCGTGCATGGCCAGTTCATGTATTACGAGGCGATCCAGAAACAGGGCTACACCAATAACGGCCAGATGTTTGGGGACTGGATTGGTCGCGAGGGCAAGGGCGGGCAGGCGTGGATTACATACCACCTGAGCGGAAACGAATGGATCCAGGTGAGTGCGCGCAATCAAAAGGTGGCGAAGGATTTCATTCCTGGCGGCACCACGCTCAATAACATCGACTTCCAGGCAGTGAAGCGTATCGGCAAGAATTTCGAGATCAACGGCAAATTCGCATTCGAACACTGGAAGGCCCCGATCTACCCAACGGGCGTGCCGGTGTATCCAGCCAACCAGAATACGGTGACGAACACCACGATCCAGTTGACGTGGTTTCCGCAGCGAAGGACGAGCTTCTGAAAACCACGGCTCAGCGAGCTCGGGGATGGGTGCGGTCGTAGACCTGGGTCAGCTGCGTCGTGGTGAGCTGGGTATAGCGCTGCGTTGTGGAAAGGCGCTCGTGGCCGAGCAACTCCTGAATGGCGCGCAGGTCGGCGCCCTCCTCCAGTAAATGAGTACCGAAGGCGTGGCGCAGAGTGTGCGGATGCACGTCAGAGGACAAGCCGCCGAGAATGGCAATGCGCTTGACGATGCGGCCCACGCTGCGCGTGGTGAGGCGCGCCTGGCCACCAGGTTTGGCGAGACCGCGCAATTGCAGATTGAGGAAGAGCGCCGGGGTCACAGGGCCCTGGTCCCGTGCGGCTGCTGCAAGGCGCGCAGAGCGCTCGGCAAGGTAAACGCGCAAGGCCACTGCAGCCGCGTCACCGAGGGGCACGTAACGCTCCTTCTGCCCTTTGCCGTGCACCAGGATCGCTTCATTGGCCCAATGGACGTCGTCTAGGTTGAGCCCTGTAAGTTCCGCGTTGCGGATGCCGCAGCCATAGAGCAATTCCATGATGGCCTTGTCGCGCGCCGGCCAGCTTGCCGCGTTTTCCTTGACCGTATCGACCACTCGATTCATTTGCTCAATGGAGGGCACGCGCGGAAGATGCTTGGGCAGGCGCGGAGTCGAGACGAGCGAAGCGACATTCTGTTCGACTCGGCCGGTGCGCGCCAGCCACTTGAACCAACTGCGCAGAGCAGCAAGCGCCCGGGCTGCAGAGGCTTTTGAGAGATTGCGTTCATAGAGCGTGCCAAGATAGGCGCGAATATGGGTGTGCTCGATTGAGTCTAACTGCTGATTTCCGTTTCTCCTTGCGATGTATGTCGTGAATTCGTGCAACTCGCGGGTGTAGGCACGCAGCGTGTGCACCGAAGCGCCGCGCTCGTTGGCCAGCATGCGCAGAAACTCGGCCACGAGCGGGTCCAGTACGGGATTGACGGGTACGTCCGTCGTCGCGCTCATCGCTTGTCCTCACGAGTCTTCGCACGGGGAGGCACCAGTTGGAGCCCGTGCTTACCTTTCTTTTCTACGCGGCTGCCCCGGCGATCGGCTCCCGTTTCCGGGGACACTTCATTTCGCAGCGACGACGGAGAACTCTCGTTTAGCGGGGTATCTGTTGCGCCGTCAGTCTGTGCGGCTCTCACGCTTGCGCGCGGATGATGCTGGCGGTGAACGGCCTTAAGCCGGCCGAGAGCGAGGTTGGTATAAATCTGCGTCGTGGAAATATCTGCGTGGCCGAGCAGAAGCTGCACGCTGCGCAGATCGGCCCCATGTTCCACCATGTGGGTAGCGCAACTATGACGCAGGCGGTGCGGGCTGGCGGCGTGATTTGCGGCCTTGACGAGGTGCCAGATCCACTGGCGGGTCAGCGGCATCCCGCGCAAGGAGAGGAAGAGGCGCGCCGCGCTCGGCTGCGGGGAATCAGGCCGGGTTGCGCCTGATTTGCGTGCTGTGCCGATGCGTGCGAGATGGGGCCGCCCTTCGCGGAGGTATTCTTCCAGCGCCGAGAGCGCGGTGCGGCCCAGAGGCACAATGCGCTCCTTGTCGCCCTTGCCTCTGACATGCACGCGGCCGCCATCGAGAGCCAGATCGCCCGTCGAAAGCGAAGCGACTTCAGAGACGCGAAGGCCGCCCGCATAAAGCAGCTCAAGAATCGCGCTGTCGCGCAGATCCGTAGCCCGGGCCTGGGGATGCGAGGCAGCCATCGCTGCGCGTCCGAGCATTTCATTCACTTCCGGTTCGGCGAGCGATTTGGGCAGTACTTTCCACGACTTGGGCGATTCAATGTTGACCGTGGGATCGTGGTGGATGCGTCGATCGAGGAGGAGCCATTTGTAAAAGCCGCGAAGGCAGCTTAATTTGCGGGCCGAGGAGCGTGACTGAATGCTGTGCGTGCGCAGATGTTCAAGGAAAGATGCGACGTCCTGTTGCGTCGCCGTCAAGAGGACGCCATGTCGTGTTTCGATGAACTCGGCGAAGGTTCTGAGATCACAAAGATACGCCTGACAAGTGAGCGGACGCAGCCCTTTTTCCACGCGCAAATAGGCCTGGTAATCGTTCAGAAGCGGCAGATTTCCCTGGACATCCACACCCCTGATTATCGGCGCGTTGCGGGCTTGGCCGGCGCATGGGCGGGATGACTGAACCACGTTTATCAAGGAATCAAATACGGCAATATCATGTGCGGCAACATCATGGATCGATTCCGATCCTCTATGATCCTGGATCTCTTCAATCTGAAAGGCTTTTAGGGCTGGGCGAGAAGCTCTTTGATCCTGCTCTCCAGTGCAGGAAGATTGGCCTCGCCTTCGATCCGGGCCGAGACCCTGCCGTCGCGGGCGATGAGGAACGTAACCGGAAGCCCAAGAATACCGCCGTACCGGGTTCCCAGTCGTGCGTCGCCCATGACGACGGGAAAATCAGGTTTCAGCTTGCGGACAAATGCGCGAACGGGGCTCGGGCTGTCGTCCATCGATACGGCGATAACTTGCAGGCCCTCGATGCCGTAATGGTTTTGCCACTCGCCGAAGCGCGGCAGTTCCAAACTGCACGGAATGCACCATGTGGCCCAGAAGTTGAGGAGGATCACTTTGCCGCGGTAGGCACGGGGACTGACGCGATTGCCATTCATATCAATGCGAGTGAAAGAAGGCGCTGGTTTGTCGAGGAGGGATTTGGCTGCGGGTGCAGCGTGAACAGAGAGAGCAACGCACATCAGGGAAAGGAGGAGCGCCACTGTCCGATTTACTCTCGGACTGTCTCGATAATCATTGCCACGGAGTCTCATGCGTCCCTTGCGTTGCGGACAAGCCAACTTCAAAGCAGCACTATCCGCCTTGTTCGACGCGAAAGCCTTTGTAGAGCCAGTCGGCGCCAAAGTTGTTCGCAAGATAGAGAACCTTGACATTGGTGAAGCCGAGGTCGTGCAGCCGTTTGTAGGCAGGACCCACGTTGGGGCAACGATCCCAGGGGCAGCAACCGCAGTAGAGCACGATGAATTTGCTCTTCGGGGCCTGGCCGACCATGCTCTCAAGAAGTTTCAACCCCTCAGGCTGCGAGCCTGGCCCGGCATAGAACGAGCCTGGAATGCGTGCCTGGTTGAACATGACACGCGAGCCCACCTGCAACAGCAGAGGAGGGTCGGTCTTACTTGTTTGCAGCATGCCGTTCAAAGCATCGGGCTGAATGAGTTGGGACTGCGGAATCGATAGCGCGCTCGCGGGCAAGGGTCCATTCGCTGAAAACTGAGCCTGGCATTGCGGCAAAGTAAAAATCATCGCAATGAATGCCAAGGTTGCAATCGAAACAGTTCGCGCGACTTGCCTACGCTCCATCCAAGATTCTCCGTTGGAATGATGTTCTCATCCCAACGGAGGTATAGCAGGGTAGAGCGGCTGAATGCAAACGATGCGGACGTGCCGGAATTATTGCCAGCGATACACGGTGAGGTTATCCATGTACACGGTGGAGGTTCCGCTCCCGCCGAGTCCATCCACCTGGAAGTTGGTCAACAGTACGGGGCTCCATCCAAGTGCGAAGGCTGAGGGAACAGTGATCCAGACCGGGTTCTCGACATTATCAAACCATATGGTCTTGTAGGTCACATTGCCGGCACCGTCGCGGGAGTAGTTGATTTGAACGTGGTGCCAGGTATACGGAGACCAGGTCTGCGGATTGCATTTCGCGTACGAGTGTCGCCACTGGTCAGACGGGTTTGTGGGGCTTCCACCATTGAAGGTGTAGTCCCACGTGTTCGAGAAGCCGTCGCACTGAACGCCATAGATCGCCGTCTGTCCGTTGGGCATGGTCTGATTCATGTCCATCTCGATATTGGCGATGTCGCCGATGCCATTGAGATATATCCAGGCATCGTAAAGGAAGTTGTCGGCAGCGGTATCGGCGCCGAACGAAACAAAGTAGCGTTCACCGCTGTAGTTGGAGTAGTGGCTCACAAATTCGCGGCCGGCGCCGCTTGCCGCCGGGGCGCCGATAATCTGCGTGGTTCCCCATGCCTGGTTGCCACCGCTGGCACTGTCGCTGACTGCCTGCCAGTTGGTGAGGGACTGGATTTTGCCCACCACGAGGGAAGCCACGGGGACGGCAGCAAGAGCCGGCGCAACTACATTAACAGGCACGTCGGCAGTGCAAACCGCACCCTGCGCGCCCCAGGACTTGAAATGCACGACATGCGCGCCGTTACCGGAGCCGACCTGAGCGTTAAGCAGCGCTCCATTCACGATGGCCGTATTGCTGCTGTTATCAAGCGACCATCCCATGGCGACGATGGCCTGAGATGAGCAGGGAGTGGCAGTGGCGGAGATTCCGAATGGCGAAGCCACCATCGATCCATTACTTGGACTGATGACATTGACGTTAGCAAGGGCTGGCATGGCGCAAAGAAGGAGCGCACTGGTGAGAGAGTAAGAAGACTTCATCAAGCGTGCCTTTAAGAAAGATTCCGAGCAGACGCATTCGACGTGCAAGATCCAACTTGCTCCGAAAGGCTGAGCACACAAAATCCGCAAGCACGGCATTTGTGTGCAGTCTCGAAAAGATCTATTCGATTCGCAACTCGGTGTTGCCTTGAAAGTAGAACAATGTCTCCAGAGCGTCAAGCCAAAATTCACCAGAAATGCGCTTGGAACGATACCAAAGTTTCATACTTCCCTTTCCAATCGATCTGCGCGCACTACGCGTCGATTTTCTCGTTCTTCATTCAGGCCGAAAACACGCCCCACCCATCCACAGCGGAGAGAGCTTTGCGTTGCGTAGACGTATCCCCGCAGCGGCGTCTCGCAGAAGATCTTCCTGCGCAGGACAAGCCATGTGAGAAAGGCTTTTTCAAGTGACGCATAGATGCATGCAAAGGTTCGCGAAGTGTATTTTGAGGCAGATTCAGAAGCCGTTGCGCAGTTCAAACGCAATTTCAAAACGGCCACGTGCAAAACGGAGCCGGTTCGAAGAGAATAGAGACAAGACATCGCGAAGAGGAATTGAGGGACGATTGACATCTGCGCAGGCTTCAATACGCAAGTGGACGACACAAGAATTTCAAGAGCTCGTTGTAGGCGGTAAACCAACGAACGCCGCGTTCGATTGCGATGGAACGCTGTGGAGCGGCGACTCAGGATATGGCTTCATGGCCTGGTCGCTTGAGCAGGGGCTGGTGTCGCGCTCCACCAGTGATTGGATCGATACGCGCTATCGCGCATACCTGGCTGGCGGCGTGAGTGAAGCGCAAATCTGCGGCGAGATGGTACAGATGTATGCAGGTCTGCGCGAGCAGGAGCTGCGCTCCGCAGCGGCGCAATACTACAACGACTTTGTGAAGCAACGTGTGTTTGCCGAAATGGCGGATCTTGTGGGCGTGCTGCGCAAGGCTGGAGTGGAACTGTGGGCTGTGAGTTCGACCAACAAATGGGTAGCGGCTGAAGGCGTGCGCGAGTTCGGCATTCCTGAAGAGCACGTATTGGCCGCGGAGGTAAAGGTCGCGGACGGCAACATTACCAGCGAACTGGTGGACGTCCCCACCGACGAAGCGAAAGCAACCGCGCTTGTGCGTGCGGGTCTTACGCGGCCCGACGCGGTCTTCGGCAATTCCATTCATGACCTGGCGATGCTGGAGATCGCGAAGTGTGCCTTTCCCGTGAACCCTTCGCCGGCTTTACTTGAAGCGGCGGCGAAGAAAGGTTGGGGATTTTTTCGGCCGCAGGCTGCCGAGGGAGTCGCGGCAGCTGTAGCAGGCGAATAGCCGCGATTCAGAATCGAGCGCAACTTTCCGTTCCCCATTCTCACGTCACAGAATCGATCGGAGCTCACGGCGCGGTTTGCACCCCTTTCAGGGCGATTACACTGGAGAGGTGGAAGACGCACAATCGAACTCTAATTCCCGGCCTACCGGTCCGGCCCTGCGTTTTGTGGCGGCGGCGCTGATCGTACGCGGGGGTGAAGTGCTGATTTGCCAGCGGCGTCCCGATCAGCCGATGGGGCTGCAATGGGAGTTTCCAGGTGGCAAGATCGAGCCGGGAGAGAGCCCCGAGCAAGCATTGGCCCGCGAACTGGACGAGGAACTCGGGATCAAGGCCACCATCGGCGCGCGCATCACTCATATCCGCCACAACTATCGTCATGGCGGCGCAGTCGACTTGCAGTTCTTTGCCGTGCACGCGTTCACAGGAGAGTTGGAAAACCGGATCTTTCAGCAGTTCCGCTGGGTCCGGCTTGAAGACCTACCCCAATATGACTTTCTAACTGCGGACCGCGGACTGATCCGGGACCTGGCGGCCGGAAAGCTGTTGTGAGCACACCGTTGAATGAGTTCAGACAAATTCAGGTGGCCCGCTGGGTCCTGTTCCTTTCACTTTGTTCCTGATGCGCCTCGAATGACGGGATCTCCTGGGATTTTGAGGCGGACGCGATAAATGCTGCTGCTGGCGACGATATAAAGCGTCTTACGATCGGGTCCCGCCCAGTTGAGATTGGCGACTTTCTCCGGAAAGAGGATGGTCGCAAGCGGCTTGCCGTCGGGTGAAAAGATCCAGACGCCGCCGGGGCCTGCGCTATAGATGTTTCCCTCCTGATCGACTTTCATGCCATCCGGAGCGCCGGGACGGGTATCCGCAGTTGCGTCATAGAGCAGCTTGGCATCGGTCAAACTACCATCGGGCTGCACCCGGTAGCGCATCCAGATCTTCTTCGGTTCGGAATTATTGACGTAGAGGTACTTCTCATCGGGAGAGAAGGCGATTCCATTGGGACGGGTGAGATCGGTGATCAGCAGTCGCAAACTTGCGCGGTCAGGGGGAGCACCCGGCTTCTGCTCTAGGGCATGCGGGATTCGATAGACGCCGTTCACCTGAAGCTGCTTTTCGGGGTCGTGATCGCTCTGCGTGCGCAATCCATAGGGCGGATCGGTGAAGTAAAGCGAGCCATCGGATTTATAAACGAGATCGTTGGGACTGTTGAGTTTCTTGCCCTGGTAGGAGTCGGCAAGGATGGTGATGGTCGCATTGGGACTCAGCGACTCGAACCTGTAGACGTCGCGCTGCGCATGCCCGGCAACCGTCAGTCGGCCTCGCGCGTCGAGAGTCATCCCGTTTGATCCCGGTTCGGGGCCACCATAGGCAGCAGACCCCTTGTAACCGCTGGGCTGAAGAAAAGTACTCACACCCGCGCCGGGGGTCCACTTGCAGATGCGATTGCCGGGAATGTCGGCGAAGTAGAGGCTGTGGTCGGCCCATATCGGGCCTTCGAGCCATTTGAATCCGGTGGCGACTCGCTCCATCGTGGCGCCAGCCGGGACGATTCGATCGATGGAAGGATCCAGACGATCCATCTTGAGGGGCGTGACGTTTTTGGCGTCGGCATCCTTTGTCCCAGTGGGGCTTTGCGCGGCGGCGGAAGCCGGTTCATATGTCGTCACCGCACAGAAAGTCACGATCGCAATGAGCACAACAATCGGGAAGAGCCTGTTCCGCTTCATTCTGTTTTCCTTTGAGGGCGATGAGTGCAAACCGTGGGATCTCGGGCCAGTCATGCGCGCTCCATTGATTGAGTTTTGAATTTCCGACGACCTCCATCAGTATTCGTCGGGCTGTGGTCTGTCAAGGGAGTGTGCTGGAGTGTCGCTGGTCAGCCGGACATTTCACGCCAGGCGCACAAAGACTCGGCGTACGCAGCACTGCCGTCGCGCAACCATGCGTCAAGCTGGGCGGGTTCTTTCAGTTGCTGACCGCGCACGCGCGGCACCTCGACAAAGCCGCAAGCCAACTCAGGCAGGGCGGTCATGTCGCCCCAAAGCTTCTCAAACTGTGCCACGGGGAAGATGTCTTCCTGACCTTTGCCCCAGCGCCTTTTAACATCTTTGAGCGTGATGTAGGTGGGCATGCGCGCGGCAACAGTGTGAACGGCCTCCTCGACGCGTACCGTATCGGAAAGACAGCCGCGGGTGAGGCCGAAGACGGCGAGCAGACGGTCGATATCGATCCAATACGTCGCGCTGTTGTAGTAGCTGAGGCGGCTTTCGAGTTCTTCGCTGGGCAGCGCCAGACCTTCGATCAGCCGCACCCGGCCATCAACGCGGGCCAGGCCGCCGCCGCGATCTTCGAGGTGACGGGCGATGACTTCTGTGGTGAGCGCCGCGCCGCTTTGAATGTGGAATCCGAGAACACCTGGGTCGGCATCGGCGGCCACTGTATCGATGTTGTGCACCAACAGGTAATTCAATTGCGGGCGCCGTTCGATGAGCGATAGGAGCGTGCCGTTGCGCAACAGATTGGCCACCTCGTACCAGTGGCCGACGGGGTGCAGGCATTGCATAGGGACATTGCCTGTGTAATCGGAACCTTCGCCAGCGCTTTGTGCCCACTGAATCAGCGCGGCGTGCAGGCCTTCTCGCACTTTCTGCGCCTGCGCGTCGAGGAGTTGCTGCGGCACCTCCTCCCAGGCAAAGCGGAGATCGCGCACCATTGGAACCATGCGCAGGCCGATGGCGCGCCCCGGAGAAAGCAGGAGCGGCCCGGGATATCCGTAGTTGTGCTCGGCCGCGAGGTGCGCCGCGATCGCTTCGTGCGTGAGGTAGCTGGTGGTGATGACGTGCGGAATCGGCGTGCCGCATTCGTGGCTGACGCGAAGACTCTTCGCAAGGTGAACTTCGACGAAGTTGCGATATTGGCCGCCGAGTTTGCAAAAGGGATTCAGGGCCTTGACGACGCCGGCGCCACGAGTCCACCGCGTGCCCACACCTCCGGCCAAAGACACCACGGCGACGCGCCCCGCGGCAAGGGCATCGAGCCCGGCAGCACGGTGACGATTATCGAGGCGATCCGCCGCGGCATCCTCAATGAGGCTGGTGGTGGGCAGGCGATTCTGGGCAAGACCGATGCGGCCGGAGCGAAGATCCTGACGAACCTGTTCCTGTTGCAAACGGTCAAAGCCGTATTGATCGAGGAGGGTCTGCAAGGTTCGGGCTGCAGTTCCCTGCTCATCCTGGGCGGCAGGCAGCATGTGATCGAACAAGGTTTGAATCATGCCCGCGTAATCCGCCTTGGAGCGGCATGCGGCGGTGAAGCGCTCGAGTTCGGCACGACGAACGGGCGACAGGCGGGGCATCTCGATGCGGACAAGCGCAGGAACCTGCTGGGTGTAATAACCGGCAGGCATCAGGGCATCGTCGCCGGAATGCAGCACAGCGTGCGTTCCCTGTTCATTGATCGCGAAGTCGTAGACCACGGGCTCCATGGCAAACGGCACGCTGCGGTCCATCGAGCGTTTCGTCTCGCTCATGATGGACTGCATGCGTTGCTGGGCCTGCTGCTTTTTCTCAGGGCTGAACAGGAACCCCATGCCACCTCCGCTCATGCCACCTAGCATCCAGAAGCCCCAGAAATCGGCGCCGAATTCCTGACGAGCGCGATGGATGAGCGTGTTGGTGTAAAGATTTGCGGCCCACGGAATGATGCTCTGCAAAGGGCCTTCAAAGTTCTGCTGCAACGAGCGGCCCAGCGCGCGGATGTCGCCGCGCTCGAGGTGGCCGGTGATCTGCTGGAGAATTGCGATTGCCTGGCGGCGGCCCAGCCACTCCGTTTCACTGCGCAGCAGATACTTCTCGGTGACCATTTCAAGAATAGGGCCGACATCCTGCGCCATGCCGCCGTGCACCAGTACAAGGCTCTGCTGAAGTTTCTCGCGGGCTTCGTGCGTAATTTCGGCTTCGGTGAAAATCTTGTGATCGGGAAGCAGGCGTCCGCGACTGATGCCGAATTCGGGATCGCCCTCTGCGGCGCGAACGCCGTGGATGAGCTTGATGCCCGGCCATACGCCGCCGGAATCCTGCCAGCCGCCGCCGCTTCCGCCCAGCCATTCGCCGAGAATGGCGCGCGCGGCGACCAGTCGGCGGTCCCGTTCTTCCATGCCTCCTGTGAGTGTACGGATCTGGCTGGTGGCGCGCATGCACACGGCGATGATGCAGGCCAGAAGGCTGGTGGAGACAGCAAGCCGCGAGCCCTTGGGAATGTTATTAACGCTGCTGACGATCTCGATTCCGTAGCCATGCCGTCCGGTGAGGCGCTCAAGCAATGCGGCGAGCGGCTGGGCTGCTCCTTCTAGTCCCGAAGGTACAATGCCGCTGGCGATGATGCCCGCTTTCAGGAGGCCCAGGTAGTCGCGTGGAAAGTCG
>Ga0210386_10004076_pt1 | contig 12129 bp, 1 predicted proteins | sample IncBWH32OmetaG_FD_160091 | JGI IMG/M metagenome (GOLD analysis project Ga0210386, IMG submission 160091) | Forest soil microbial communities from Barre Woods Harvard Forest LTER site, Petersham, Massachusetts, United States - Inc-BW-H-32-O ... | reverse complement strand
ATACGCTCGCCGAGAAGTCCGATACGCACGCCGCAACGGCCCGTCGACTCCTGGAGCTCGCGCTGTCGATGGTTCAGCAGTGGCTGGCGGACGAGCGTTTTGGGGCGTCGCGACTTGTATTCATGACCAGCGGTGCGGTGCCGGCGGGAGCCGACGACGGGGTGAGAGATCTGGCGGTTGCGCCCGTGTGGGGTCTCGTGCGCTCGGCACAGTCGGAGAATCCAGGCCGATTCGTGCTGGTCGACCTCGACGACACGAGCAATGTCTCGCTGAGGGATCTGTTGGCGGTGTTGGACAGCGATGAGTCACAGTTGGCGGTGCGAGCGGATCGGGTGTTGGCGCCTCGCTTGATGCGCGTCGAGAGGCAGGCGAATGGGGCGTCCGAGGCTGCTGGGATGACGCACCCGAAAACCGATTCCGAGGACACCGCACGCAGCGCGGCCAAGATGGGGGTGTCCGCGACGGGCGCACCGAGCACTGCACTCATTACCGGCGGCACCGGCGCCTTGGGCGCTCTACTCGCGCGGCATCTGGTGAAGGAGCACGGGGTTCGCAGCCTCGTCCTGACAAGCAGGCAGGGGCCGCGGGCGGCCGGCGCCGAGCGCCTGAAGGCAGATCTGGTCGAGCTCGGTGCGCAGGTGATGCTCGTCGCCTGTGACGTATCCGATCGCGAGCAGCTCGCTCAGGTGATCGACTCGGTGGACGGCGAGTATCCGTTGAGAGTCGTGGTTCACGCCGCCGGGGCACTCGACGACGGCGTGATCGGATCGATGACTCCTGAGCGGATCGCCCATATCTTCGCGCCCAAGGCCGACGCGGCATGGCACTTGCACGAGCTGACAGAAGGGCTCGACCTGTCGGCCTTCATCCTCTATTCCTCCAGCACGGGCACGCTTGGTGGCCCGGGTCAGAGCAACTATGCGGCGGCGAACGTATACCTCGACTCGCTCGCGGCGTATCGACGCGAGCGTGGCTTGCCCGGCGTCTCGATGGCTTGGGGCCTGTGGGCCGCGACGGGAAGCATGGCGGGTGAGCTGAGCACATCCGATCGTGTGCGCATGGAACGTTCGGGCATGCTTGCGTTGTCTGCCGAGGAAGGGCTCAGACTCTTCGACCTGGCCCAGGCCGCGGGTGAGCCTTTGCTGATTCCTGCTCGCCTGGATACGACCGGGCTGCGTGCGCAGGCGCGCGCGGGGACGCTGTCACCGCTGTTGCGCGGTCTGGTTCGCGCAACGGCCGATCGGCAGGCAAGCACCGCCGGGTCTCTCGCGCGGCGGCTTGCCGGCACTCCTGAGGAGGAGCGCGAGCGGGTGGTGCTCGAGCTCGTGCGTCGCGAAGTTGCAGCGGTGCTGGGGCACGACTCCCCCGATGCGATCGACGTGCGGCGTGCATTCAACGAGCTTGGGTTCGATTCGCTGACCGCGGTCGAATTGCGCAACCGACTGTCAGCGCTCAGCGGGGTGCAGCTCCCGGCGACGCTTGCGTTCGACTATCCCTCGACGGCCGAGTTGAGCGGCTTTCTGCTGGGCCAAATCGAGCCCCAGGGCGGTCAGCGCCCCGACCGGAGTCTCGAGGAAGTGGATATTCGCGGCGCTATCGCCTCCATTCCGCTCGCCCGCCTGCGCGAGGCTGGGATCATGGACACCCTGCTGACGCTGGCGGGCCTTGCGAGTGGCTCGGGCGCAGCGACCGAGAACGAGCCGGTCGATTCGGTCGACGAGATGGACCTCGAGAGTCTCGTGGAGTTGACACTCGGGGTCGACGAGGCTCTGGGCGACTCGGCGGGGAGAAGTTGAGGTGAGCGCGTCCCCTGAGAAGGTCGCCGAGGCGCTGCGTGCCTCGGCCAAGGAAGCCCAGCGGCTACGCCGCGAGAATCAGCGACTGCTCGCAGCCGCTGCCGAGCCGGTGGCGATCGTCGGCATGAGCTGCCGGCTGCCGGGCGGAGCCAGCTCGCCCGCTCGCTTCTGGGATCTTCTCGCCAACGGCGAAGACGCGATCTCGGGGCTGCCCGTCGATCGTGGTTGGGACGTGGAGCGTCTCTTTCACCCTGATCCCGATCATCCTGGCACGAGCTACGTGAGCGAAGCCGGTTTTCTGTATGACGCGGGTGAGTTCGATGCGGGGTTCTTTGGACTCACCCCACGCGAGGCGCTTGCGATGGATCCCCAACAGCGCCTGTTCCTCGAAGCATGCTGGGAGGTCTTCGAGGACGCCGGCATCGACCCCGCGTCTGTTCGCGGTAGTCAGACAGGCGTATTCGCCGGGGTCATGTATCAGGACTATCCCCCTGATCCCGAGACCGCGGCCGGCGGTCACACGGTGACAAGCAACACGGGCAGCATCGTGTCGGGTCGCGTGGCTTATCTCTTTGGGCTGGTGGGTCCGACGATGACAATCGATACGGCGTGTTCGTCTTCGCTGGTCGCGCTGCACATCGCCTGCGGAGCGCTGCGCAAAGGCGAATGCTCGCTGGCGCTCGCGGGTGGCGTCACCGTCATGGCCCAGCCCAGTCTGTTCGTCGGGTTCAGCATGCAACGCGGTCTTGCACGCGACGCGCGCTGTAAGTCCTTCGCTGACAGCGCCGATGGGACCAACTGGGGCGAGGGGGTCGGCGTGCTCGCGTTGGAGCGGCTGTCCGACGCGCAACGCAACGGCCATCGTGTGCTCGGTGTGATCCGCGGGAGTGCCGTCAACCAGGATGGGGCGAGCAATGGCTTCACCTCGCCGAATGGGCCTTCTCAGCAGCGCGTGATCCGTCAGGCGCTGGAGAATGCGGGACTCGCAGCGCATGAGGTCGATGCGGTCGAGGCGCACGGTACCGGCACCACTCTGGGAGACCCGATCGAGGCACAGGCCCTGCTGAGCACGTATGGGCTGGACCGTCCCAGCGACAGGCCCCTCTTGCTCGGATCGGTCAAGTCGAACATAGGGCACGTTCAGGCCGCAGCAGGCGTGGCAGGCGTCATAAAGATGGTCCAGGCGCTGGCTCACGAGACGTTGCCGCGGACGCTGCACGTGGATACCCCAACCAGTCAGGTGGACTGGGCGGCTGGGGCCGTCGAACTATTGACCGAGGCCCAGCCGTGGCCGAGGGGTGAGGGACCGAGACGCGCCGGCGTGTCCTCGTTTGGGATCAGCGGTACCAACGCCCATCTGATCGTCGAGGAGGCACCGACAGGCGATGGGGTCCGGGAGCTCGACCAACTCCCGATGCCGGCGTTGCCGTGGCTGCTCTCCGCAAAGAACGAGCCTGCGTTGCGAGAACAGGCACAGCGCTTGGTCTCACATCTACAAGCATCGCCCGAGCTCGCACCACTGGACGTTGCGTTCTCGCTGGCAACAGGCCGCGCACGATTCGGGCGGCGTGCCGCGGTCGTGGGCGAGGGAAGCGAGCAGCTCGTCGAGGGGCTCGCCCGGCTTGCGCGAGGCGAGTTGGGATCCGGTGTCCTCGAGCGGGATGCGGGAGGTGGCAAGACGGCTTTCATGTTCACCGGCCAAGGAGCGCAGCGCGCGGGCATGGGCGCCGATCTCTACGAAGCCTTCCCAGTCTTCGCGCAGGCTCTCGACGAGGTGTGTGCAGAGTTCGACGCTCATCTCGCGCAGCCGCTGAAGGCACTGCTGTTCGCGTGTGAGGGCTCCGCTCAGGCGGCGCTACTGGAGCACACCGAGTTCGCGCAGGCGAGTCTCTTCTCGATCGAGCTGGCGTTGTTCGCGCTGGTGCGGTCCTTGGGAGTTGAGGCCGACCTGTTCATCGGCCATTCGATCGGCGAGTTGGTCGCGGCCCACGTATCGGGTGTGCTCTCGCTCGGGGACGCGTGCAAGCTCGTGGCTGCCCGGGGCAGGCTCATGGGCGCGCTGCCTCAGGGGGGTGGGATGCTCGCGGTGGAGGCCTCCGAGCGGGAGGTCGCGGCCGAGCTCGAGCACTTCTCGACGCTCTCGCTTGCCGCCGCCAACGGACCGCGTTCGATGGTCGTTTCGGGTCTTGTCGCAGAACTCGAGACCCTTGCCGCAAGGTTGCGAGAGCGAGGTCGTAAGACCTCCCGTCTACATGTAAGCCATGCCTTTCACTCGCAGCTCATGGAGCCGATGCTCGAGGAATTTCGCGGCGTCCTACAGGGCTTGAGCTTCAACCCGCCTCGAATCCCGATCGTCTCCAACCTGACTGGCACGATTGCCGAGGATGGCGAGCTGACCAGCGCCGATTACTGGGTGCGTCATGTGCGCCAAACGGTCCGCTTCGCCGAGGGGGTCGGCACGCTGAGGGCGGCTGGGGCGAGGCGCTTCCTTGAGTTGGGTCCGGACGGTGTTCTATCGGCAATGGCTGGGGAATGCCTCGAGGAGCAGGACGAGCAGAACGAACAGGGCAAGCAGCGGGCGCTGGTTGCGCCGACACTGCGCGCACGTCGCTCGGAGAACGAGACATTCATGACTTTTCTCGCCGACGTGCACGCAGACGGTGTCTTCGTCGACTGGCAAGCGCTGTTTGCCGGGCGCGGTGCGCGCTTCGTGAGCTTGCCCACCTATGCGTTCCAACGTCGTCGCTATTGGCATGAGCGTTGGGCTGGAGCGGGCGATCTATCGACAGTGGGGCTGCGGGCGTCGGATCATCCACTGCTGGGTGCGGTGATTCCGCTGGCCGGTGAGCGAGGCTGGACCTTCACCGCACGCTTGTCGTTGGCGACTCACCCTTGGCTTGCCGATCACATGGTTCACGACACGGTGATATTGCCGGGTTCGGGCTTCGTCGAGTTGGCGCTCGCCGCCGGCGGCGAGGTCGGGTTCGAGCTGCTCGAGGAGCTGACCTTGGAAGCGCCGCTCGTGCTCGAAGCGGATGGCACGGTCGAGCTTCAACTCACGCTCGGCGAGATCGACGACGCGGCAGGACGGCGCATCGCGATCCACTCCCGTAACGGCTCTGAGATCGGGGAGCACGCCCAAGTCGAGTGGGTGTGCAATGCGCTTGGCGTGCTCGCACCGACGATCGATGTCGACTCGTCCACTGCCCCACTCGATCGACTCCGAGGAGAGCTATGGCCTCCAGAGGGATCGGAGACCATCGATCTGGAGTCCTTCTATGACGATCTTGCCGGTGTCGGCCTGAACTATGGTCCCGTCTTTCAGGGTGTGAATGCCGCTTGGCGGCGTGGCGAGGAGATATTCGCCGAGGTGACGCTCGGCGAGCGCGAGGCGGAGCAGGCGGCGAGCTTCGGGGCTCACCCCGCGCTGCTGGATGCGGCGCTGCACGCCGCGATGCTCGTGGGCAGCGACGAGCAGGAGCAGGGTCAGTTGTTGCTGCCCTTCTCGCTCGGCGATGTTCGGCTTTACCGCGGCGGCGTTGGTGCTCTGCGCGTGGGCATCGCCCCGACGGGAGAAGATCGAATCTGCCTCGCGGCCCTCGACGCGGAGGGCGAGCCGGTCTTGAGCATAGGCTCGTTGGTTGCTCGACCCGTGGGTGCGGACAAGCTCCGCGATGTGCCCGCCGGCTCTCATGACAGGCTCTTTCGCGTGGGCTGGGTGCCGGTTGAGCTCGGCGCGACGACGAGGGCTGAGTCCAAGCCGGCATCGCTTGGTGATCCGAGCGCGCTGGGCTTGGGCGAGGCGATCGAGGATCGCTACGCCGGGCCTTCCGAGCTGGCCGACGCGATAGACGCGGGCCTGCCCGTGCCGGATGTCGTGGTTACGGCGGCAAGTGCTGTGAGCGATGTCGATATGGCCGGCGCCGAGCTCGTGGCAGCCACGCACGCCGCTGTGCAGCGGATGAGGACGCTGCTGCAAGCGTGGCTTGCACAAGAGCGGCTCGAGGGCTCGCGCCTGATGCTGGTCACTCGGGGCGCCATGATGGTGGCTGCGGGCGAAGTTCCCGATCTCGTGAGCTCGGCGGTTTGGGGATTGGCGCGCACAGCCCAATCAGAGCATCCTGGCCGAATTCAGCTGGTCGACCTCGATCCGCTTGCTGTGCGCGGCGATGTGCCTTGGTCGGCACTGTCGGAGACTCAGGAACCGCAGCTGGCGTTGCGCGACGACGGCGTCTATGCGCCGCGGTTGGTGTCGAGGACCGTCTCGGCGAGCTCGTCGGGGGCGCCGGCGCTTGATCCCGAGCGCACGGTGCTCCTGACAGGTGGTACCGGTGGCTTGGGTGCGTTGCTGGCGCGTCATATGGCCCGTGAGCATGGCGCCCGCCGGCTGCTGCTCGTGAGCCGCAGCGGGGAGCAGGCCGAAGGCGTCGCGGAGCTCGTCGGCGAGCTCGCGGAGCTCGGTTGTCTTGCGACTGTGGTCGCGTGCGACGTCGCCGATCGCGAGGCGTTGTCGAGCGTGATCGACGCGATTCCCGCGGATCGACCGCTGACGGCGGTCATCCACGCCGCCGGGGTCGTCGAGGACGGGACGATCGAGTCGCTCGACGCCGACCAGCTCGAGCGGGTGATGCGCCCGAAGCTCGATGGTGCTGTGTATCTGCACGAACTGACCGAGCACATGGAGCTCACCGACTTCGTGTTGTTCTCCTCGGCGGCCGGCGCGATCGGCAGCCCGGGACAATCCAACTACGCGGCGGCGAACGCGTTCCTCGACGCCTTTGCGCAGCGCCTCCATGCACGAGGGCACAAAGCGATGTCGCTGGCTTGGGGGCTCTGGGCCGAAGGCGTCGGCATGACCAAGGGACTCGACAGCTCGGACATGGCGCGCATGAGAAGGCTGGGGGTGAACGCGCTTTCGGTCGAGGATGGGCTGAGGCTCTTCGACGTCGCCTGCTCCTCGCGGGAGGCGTTGCTGGTGCCGGTGCGCCTGGACGCCGATACGTTGCGGGGGCATGCCCGCATGGGACTCCTGCCGCCACTGTTGCAAGGCGTGGTGAAGGTCCCCGCACGACGCGCCAAAGACGGCGGGGGGAGCACGCTGGCAAGACGGCTGGTGGACGTAGCCGAGTCCGAGCGCGATGCGATCGTGCTCGAGCTGGTGCGTGACCAGGTGGCGGGCGTGCTGGGACACGAGGCAGGTGACGTGATCGATCCAGAGAGCACATTTCAGGAGCTCGGCTTCGACTCTCTGGCGGCGGTCGAGCTACGCAACGTGCTCGACCAGGTCACCGGGCTGCGGCTTCCCGCGACCCTCGTATTCGACCATCCCACCCCTGTTGCCGTGGCCAAGTTCCTGCGCTCACGCGTGGAGGGCGTGCGCTCCGGTTCGGGATCGACGATGCGCAAGCGTGCGATCGCCGAGGAGCGAATCGCGATCGTCGGGATGAGCTGCCGGTATCCGGGCGGGGTCCATTCGCCGGAGGACCTCTGGCGACTGGTGCACGCCGGAACCGATGCCGTGTCGAGCTTTCCCGAGGATCGTGGCTGGGACGTGGAGCGCATCTACCACCCGGATCCCGACCATTTTGGCACCACGTATGTCAACGAAGGTGGCTTTCTCTACGACGCCGGTGAGTTCGACGCCGGCTTCTTTCAGATCAGCCCACGCGAGGCGGCGGCGATGGATCCGCAGCAGCGACTCCTGCTGGAAGCGGCGTGGGAGACCGTCGAGAGCGCCGGTGTCGATCCACGTTCTTTGCGCGGCAGCCAGACTGGTGTGTTCGCCGGTGTCATGTACCAGGACTACGGGCTCGCCGCCGGCTCTGGACTGCAGGAGCTCGAGGGCAATCTGATGCCGGGGGCCGGGGGCAGTGTGGTCTCCGGTCGGGTGGCCTACAACCTCGGCTTGGAGGGCCCGGCGATCACGGTGGATACGGCCTGCTCGTCGTCGCTCGTGGCCTTGCATCTCGCGTGTCGGGCGCTACGTCAAGGGGAATGCTCGCTGGCATTGGCGGGCGGGGTTACGATCTTCTCTACGCCGACGGTCTACCTGGCTTTCAGCCGTCTGCGCGGGTTGGCGGCCGACGGTCGCTGCAAGCCCTTTGCCGACGCCGCCGACGGCATGGGCTGGTCCGAGGGCGTAGGGCTGCTTGCGCTCGAGCGCCTCTCCGACGCGCGGCGGCTGAAGCATCCGGTTCTCGCGTTGGTGAGCGGTAGTGCCGTCAACCAGGACGGAGCGAGCAATGGGTTTACGGCTCCCAACGGCCCCTCGCAGGAACGGGTCATCCAACAAGCGCTCGCCGATGCCGGGCTCTCGGCAGGCGACGTGGATGCGGTCGAGGCGCACGGAACAGGCACAACTCTGGGGGATCCGATCGAGGCTCAGGCTCTGATGGCGACTTATGGCCAGGATCGCTCGCGGCACCAGGCGCTGTGGCTGGGGTCTGTGAAGTCGAATCTGGGCCACACTCAGGCGGCAGCCGGCGTCGCCGGTGCGATCAAGATGGTGATGGCGCTTCGTCACGGTGTGTTGCCCAAGACCCTGCACATCGACGAGCCGTCGAGGCACGTCGACTGGTCGGCGGGCTCGGTCTCACTGTTGAGGGAGAACGTTCCCTGGCCGCGGAACGGGACCCCCCGACGTGTGGGCGTCTCCTCGTTTGGGATGAGCGGTACGAACGCGCACATGATCTTCGAGGAGGCTCCGGCGATGTCGGCTGTGGCCGACGAGCCGGGGGCAGCGGACGCCGTCGGAGCGGGCCGTGTCCTGCCGTGGGTGGTGTCCGGTCGGGGCGAGGCGGCGTTGCGCGCGCAGGCGCTGCGCTTGCACGATCAGGTGAGCGAAGACAGCGGGGTGCGCTCCCAGGACGTGGGATTCTCGTTGGCCAGTTCGCGCTCGGTGTTCGAGAGTCGCGCGGTAGTGATCGGCGAAGGCGGGGAATTGCCCGACGGCTTGGAAGCTCTGGCTCGAGGCCGGCTGTCTCAGGGGGTGATCGAAGGAGAGGCCCGGAGTGCTTGCGGGCCGTTGGCCTTCCTGCTCACCGGTGGAGGCGCGCAGCGCATGGGCATGGGTGGTGAGCTGTACGAGGCGTTCCCCGTCTTCAAAAGCGCGCTCGACGACGTCTTCGAGTGCTTCGACAAACCGCTCGGGCTGTTGCTGGCGGAGGCGATGGTGGCAGGCTCGGGAGAGCGACAGGCCGAGTCAAGCGAGGACTCGGGTGAAAACCTGCTGGATCAGATGGTGCTCACACAGGCATCTGCTTTTTCGCTCGAGATCGCACTATTTCGACTGCTCGAGCATTGGGGTTTGCGGCCCGACTATCTCATCGGTCACTCACTCGGGGAGTTGGTTGCGGTGCATGTCGCAGGTGCGCTTTCGCTGCAAGATGCCTGCAAGCTGGTCGCCGTCAGGGGGCGACTCATGGGATCGCTGCCGGCCGGTGGCGCGATGATGGCGGTGGAGGCCTCCGAGGTGGAGATCCTGGAGACAATCGGGAGTTTGCGAGAGAAGGTCGCGCTCGCGGCGGTCAACGGGCCCCGCGCAGTGGTGCTCTCGGGGGATGAGGACGCGGTCCTCGACGTTGCCTCCATCTGGGCAGAGCGCGGTCGCAAGACCTTGCGAATCAGGGTTAGTCACGCCTCTCATTCACACCGCATGGGCGGAATGCTCGAGGAGCTCGCGCGCGTCACCGGCGAACTGTCGGTCACCGAGCCGCAAATACCTATCGTGTCGAACTTGACGGGTGAGCCGCTGTCCGGCGAGCAACTGCTGGATCCTCGCTATTGGGCAAGGCATGTGCGCCATACGGTTCGCTTTGCCGACGGCGTCCGCTGGCTGGGGGAACGTGGGGTCAGGAATTTCCTGGAGCTGGGCCCTGACGGCGTTCTCAGTCCGATGTGCATGGAATGTTTGTCGGAGGATGAGAGCGCTGTCGAGCAACCGACGCGACAGGGTCGAGAGCCGTTCGCCCGGCATGTTGCCCCTGGTGAGAGCGCGGGGGCGCTTGCAGTGCCGGCTTTGCGTGGTGGGCGCTCGGAGACACGAACCCTGTTGAGCGCCATCGCCGCTCTATGGGTCCGCGGCGTCGCCTTCGACTGGGCCTCCGTCTTCGACGAGGGGGATTGCAACAGAGTGCCGTTGCCGACGTATGCGTTTCAGCGCCGACGTCATTGGTTGGGGCATATTCTGGCGCGACCAGAGGCTTCCGTGGGGAGTGTCGCGCTTGCCAGGAGCGGCTCGCTATTGCGGCGGCTCTCCGAGCCGGGCGTGCAGCGCGAGGAGGTTGTTTCGCTGGCCGTTCGGGAGCAGGTGGCAGTCGTGTTGGGGTACGAGGCAGACGAGATCGACCCCGAGCGCAACCTGCTCGAGCTCGGCTTCGATTCGCTGATGGCGGTGGAGTTGCGGACGCGGCTGAATGGCATCACCGGCTTGCAAATGTCTATGAGGGTGATACTCGACCATCCGACCGTCGCCGCACTGGTTGTTCACATCGAGCCTCAACTGACAGGCTTGCTCAAGGAGCTCCCTGCCGAGGAGAGCCTCGCCGACGACTCGGGGAGTGATCGACTTTCACATGAGCATGTGGTTGCGGACGGTGGGCCTGTGGGCACTTTCACGCTGATGCTCGAGCAGGCGAATCAGCGCGGAACGGCGGACCAGTTCATGGAGCTGCTCGCGAGCGCGTCGAGGTTCCGGCCGGCATTTGACGTCTCGGCCGCGGGCGGGGTGAGCTCGCGGATGGCTACGCTCGCCCAGGGAGACGGCCAGATCGAGCTGATTTGCGTGCCCAGTGTGTTGGCAACATCGGGTCCTCACCAATATGTGAGATTTGCACGGACATTTACGGGCCGTCGCACCGTGTCAGCCCTCACGGTGCCCGGCTTCAGAGAAGCAGAGCGTGTGCCGGCAGACCTCGATGCCGCGATCGAGGCGCTTGCTCTGGGGGTGGAAGAGCGTGCCGGCGACGGTCCGGTTGCACTTGTCGGATATTCCTCGGGGGGGTGGCTCGCACATGCGATGGCAAGCAGACTGGAACGCGGCGGGCGGGCCGTGGAGGCACTCGTCCTGATCGACACCTTCCCCCCGTTCAGAGGTCACTCGCTTGGCGCTCTCGGGACCATCTTGGACCGATTGTTCGAGAACATGCGGGGAGACGGCGCCGATTCGATCGGCGACGATCGCCTGACGGCGATGGGCGCCTATATGCGTCTCCTGTCCGAGTGGGAGCCGGAGCGCATCGAGGCGCGGACGTTGCTCGTGCAGGCCGGCGAGTTGCCGGCGCGCCCCGCGCGGGATAGCGATTCGCTGCCGCGCTGGGAGATACCGCTTGAGATCGTCGAGACGCTCGGCGATCACTTCACGATGGTCGAAGAGCACGCCGAGTCGACTGCTGAAGCGGTTGACGACTGGCTTGTAAGCGCAATCGAAGGCAAGGGAGTGGAGGAAGTATGTTGAGCGCAAGCTATTCGCTCGCAGAGCAGGTCTTGGCTGAGGAGATCCCCTCTAGCTACGTCGCCGCCCATCTGTTGCGCGAGGACGAGCGCATGTTCGCCGACGGCGCCGAGAAGGACGTACGCCGCTCGTTGCGCGTGGGCGAGGTCCCGATGCCCGAGCTCGCGCCAGACGAGGTTCTGCTTGCCGTGATGGCGAGCTCGATCAACTACAACACCGTGTGGTCGGCCATGTTCGAGCCGGTATCGACATTTCGCTTCCTCGAGCGGCTGGGGCGGCGGGGAGGCTGGGATGCGCGCCACGACCTTCCCCACCACGTGATCGGCTCGGACGCCTGCGGGATAGTGGTGCGTGTGGGTATCGGTGTGCGGAGATGGTCGGTCGGGGACCGGGTGGTCGCCCATCCCGCCTGGCTGGACGATCAGGATCCGGTCTCACAGGTCGACGGGATGCTCTGCGAGGAGCAACGGGCGTGGGGGTTTGAGACTAATTTCGGCGGGCTCGCTCACTACGCGGTCGTAAAGGCCAACCAGTTGCTCCCGAAGCCGGCTCATCTCAGCTGGGAGGAGGCGGCAGCCAACACGCTCTGCGCGGTGACCGCGTATCGGATGCTGGTCAGCGCGAATGGAGCTCGACTCAAGCAGGGAGACATCGCGCTGATCTGGGGAGCAACGGGTGGACTGGGCGGTTACGCGCTCCAGTTCGTTCGCAACGGCGGTGGTACCGCGATCGGCGTCGTGGGCTCCGAGCACAAGGCGCGGTTGCTCGAGGAGGCCGGCTGCGACCTGGTGATACGGCGCGACGAGCTGGAGCTCGACGGACTCTCCGAAGTGGAGATGGGCAAGCGCGTCGGCACCGAGATAAGGCGTCATCTCGGCGAAG
>Ga0210386_10004073_pt1 | contig 12131 bp, 10 predicted proteins | sample IncBWH32OmetaG_FD_160091 | JGI IMG/M metagenome (GOLD analysis project Ga0210386, IMG submission 160091) | Forest soil microbial communities from Barre Woods Harvard Forest LTER site, Petersham, Massachusetts, United States - Inc-BW-H-32-O ... | reverse complement strand
AGCTTTTCTCCACATCGACCGAGAGCACGATTATTCGCCCTGAAGGCGCATGCCGGCGCGGCGTGCGAACCACTCGGAAACGATCAGTGCGGCGAGCGAGAGCGCAATGGCGACCAGCACCAGCCGCCCGGCCTGCGATTCTCCGCCGGGTACCTGTAGCAGCGTGTAGATGGCGGCGGAAATGGTCTGCGTCTCGCCCGGAATATTCGACACGAACGTAATGGTGGCGCCGAACTCGCCGAGCGCTCGGGCGAAAGCCATGACGGCACCGGCGATGATGCCGGGAAGCGCCAGCGGTAGCGTGATCGTCAAAAACACCCAGGCACGGCTGGCGCCGAGCGTCGCGGCGGCGTCTTCGAGCCGGCGGTCGATGCTTTCGAGCGCCAGGCGGATCGGACGCACCATGAGGGGGAAGCCCATGACGCCGCAGGCAAGCGCCGCGCCGGTCCAGCGAAAGGAAAACACCAGGCCGAAATAATCCGCCAAAAATGCTCCGATCGGCCCGCGGCGCCCGAACGAAATCAGCAGCAGATAGCCGGTGACGACGGGCGGCAGCACCAGCGGCAAATAGATGATGCCGTCGAGCAGCGTCTTGCCCCAGAAGTCCGTGCGCGCCAACAGCCAGCCGATGGCGATGCCGAACGGCAGCGCAAAAACGGTGGCGACGATCGAGATGCGCAGCGACAGCTCGACCGCAGTCCATTCGTCCGGGGAGAGACTAAACACCTGGGCGTTTTTCCAGCCTTAAAGCGTGATCCGGAGGCGTTGAAATCAGATCTCCGCGACCATGCTCCACCAAAATCTCAAACAATGAGTGGATTCGAGCATGATCCGGAAAAGTGGATACCGGTTTTCTGAAAAGATCATGCTCCACCAAAGATCTAGAGCGCGGTGTCGATTCCATTCAAAGCCATCGCGCTCTAGGATTTTCCCAGCACCCGGAAGCCATAGCGTTCGAACACCGCCTTCGCGGCCGGCGTCGTCAGGAAGGCGAGATATTGCGCCGCCTCGGGCTTTGCGTTTTTGGTCATCGCCACCGGATAGACGATCGGCGGGTGCGAATCCTCGGGAAACACGCCGATGATTTTGACCCCGGGATCGATCTTGGCGTCGGTCTCGTAAACGATGCCGAGCGGCGCCTCGCCGCGGGCGACCAGCACCAGCGCCGCGCGCACATTCTCCGCCATGGCGAGTTTCGGCTCGACGCTCGACCAAATGCCGAGCTTCTCGAGCGCCGCCTTGGCATAGAGGCCGGCCGGCACCGCGCGTACATCGCCGGTGGCGATACGGCCGGAGCCGGCTAGTCCGGCAAGATCGAAGCCAGGCGCGATGGTGACATCGCCGATCTTGGAGTCTTTCGGCGCGATCAGCACCAGGCGGTTGCCGAGCAGGTCCTGGCGCGTGTCGGTGTTGATGAGATTGTGTTTGACGCCATAGTCCATCCAGTCGATGTCGGCGGAGAGAAAGACGTCCGCCGGCGCGCCTTGCTCGATTTGCTTCATCAAGGCCGAGCTCGCCGCATAGCTGGCGACGATCTTGATCCCGCTTTGCTTGGTGAACAGAGCGTCGACTTCGTCAAGCGCATTCTTCATCGAAGCGGCCGCGAAGACCGTGATCGATGTCTCTTGCGCCGCCGCCGCCAGCGGCAAGCCGGTTACCGCAACAGCCGCAACAATGGCGGCCAGGACACGCCTTCTTTGCAACACGACAGTCCTCCAAAAGCATAAATGTTCGTCGTCCGCCGAGAATTCCGCGAACTGATCGACAAATCGCCTTGAGGAACCATCGTTCCAGGCTGATGCGGGCAAGCGCTCAGCAAGCCGCACTTTGCATGACGAAGATTACCAGCGGTCCGACGGTGTGGCAAAGCTGCGGCGAAACGTTATCATCAGCAAGGTTAGGGGGAAGCGAACGATGGCGGAGCCGGAGCCGATCGAGGGCGAGTACGACTACATCGTCGTGGGCGCGGGTTCGGCCGGCTGCCTGCTTGCTAACCGGCTTTCGGCCGATTCCGGCAAGCGCGTGCTGGTGCTCGAGGCCGGCGGATACGACAATTGGATTTGGTTTCATATACCGGTTGGTTACCTCTTTGCCATCGGCAACCCGCGTTCGGACTGGTGCTTCAAAACCGAAGCCGAAGCGGGACTCAACGGCAGAAGCCTGAGCTATCCGCGCGGCAAGGCAATCGGCGGCTCCTCGGCCATCAACGCGATGATCTATATGCGCGGCCAGGCGGCGGACTACGATCACTGGCGCCAACTCGGGCTTGCCGGCTGGAGCTGGGACGACGTGCTGCCGTATTTCAAGAAGCACGAAAACAGCTTTCTGGGCGAAAGCGAGTTGCACGGCGTGGGCGGCGAACTGCGGATCGAGGCGCCGCGCGTGCACTGGGATCTGCTCGACGCGTTCCGCGCCGCCGCCGCACAAGCGAACATCAAATCGGTCAGCGACTTTAACACCGGCGACAATGAGGGCTGCTGCGCTTTTCACGTCAATCAGAAGCGCGGCCGGCGCTGGTCGGCGGCAACCGCCTTTCTCAAGCCTGTTCTTCATCGCGGCAATCTGCGGCTCGAGACCAAATGCCTGGTGGAGGGCATTGACTTTGACGGCCGCCGCGCCGTTGGCGTGCGCTGGCGGCAGGATGGGCGCCTGCGCAGCGCGCGGTGCAACGGCGAAATCGTTCTTGCCGCCGGCGCGATCGGCTCGCCGCAACTGCTCTTGCTGTCCGGGATCGGCCCGGCGCGGCACTTGCAGGATCAGGGCATTGCGATCGTTGCCGACCGGCCGGGCGTGGGCGGCAATCTCCAAGATCACCTGGAACTGCGGCTCATCTACAAGGTTGACGGCATCACGACCCTGAACGAGCGCTATCACGCGCCGCTGGGGCTCGCCCGGATGCTCGCCGAATATGTGCTGTTCCGGCGCGGCCCGCTGACGATGGCGCCGTCGCAGCTCGGACTCTTCACCCGTTCGGATGCCGCGCAGGAGCGGGCCAATTTACAGTTTCACGTCCAGCCCTTGTCGCTCGATCGCTTCGGCGAGCCGCTGCATCGGTTTCCGGCATTTACCGCGAGCGTCGCCAATGTACGTCCGACCAGCCGCGGCTACGTGCGTTTGCGCGGGCGCGACCCCGCCGCCGCCCCGGCAATCCAGCCGAATTACTTGTCGACCGATGAGGATCGCGAGGTTGCGATCAAGGCCATCCGGTTGACCCGGCGCATTGTCGCGCAGCCGGCGCTCGCGCCCTATCATCCGGCCGAATATCTGCCCGGCGAACGCGTGCATGACAACGACGAACAGGCGCTGATGAAGGCCGCGGGCGATATCGGCACCACGATCTTTCATCCCGTTGGCACGGCGAAAATGGGTCTTGCCAGCGATCCCGCGATGGTGGTCGACGAACGCTTGCGTGTCGCCGGCGTCGAACGGCTGCGGGTCGTCGATGCGTCGGTCATGCCGACGATCACATCCGGCAACACCAATGCGCCGACGATGATGATTGCCGAGAAGGGCGCGGCCATGATCCGTGCCGACGCCGAAGGGCTCCGCTCATGAACATTGTGGCGCGCACCCACGGGATCCTCACCAATCCGCCCGCTGAATGGAGCAGGATCGCCGGCGAGCCGGGCGATGTCATCCAGTTGCTCATCAGCTACGTGGTGCCACTGGCGGTCATTCCGGCGTTATCGGGCTTTTTCGGCGCCTGCCTTGTCGGCGTGGTCGTGCCGGGTGTCGGCACGGTGCGGGCGCCGGTCCTGCAAGGATTTTTGGGCGCGACGTTCGGCTATGTGACGGCTTGCGCGATCGTTCTTTTTCTCGGACTCGTGATCGATCTGCTGGCGCCGGTCTTCAACAGCCGCCGCGACTTCGAACGCGCCTTCAGGCTTGCAGTTTATTCCTACACGCCGTTCTGGCTCGCCGGCGTTTTTTTGCTGGCGCCGGGCTTGCGCTTTCTCATCGTGCTCAGCGTCTACGGCGCCTACCTTTTGTGGAAAGGCTTGCCGCGTCTCATGGGGACGCCGAAATCGAAGGTTACGGCGTTTGCGGCGGTGGTTGTCGGTTGCGCCGCCGCGCTGACCTTGATCGTCGCCGCCGTGCAACATGCGATGTTCGGTCTGGCGGTGCTTTGAAGGCCGCGATCGCGCCGGGCGCACGCGCCGTTTTCATGGGGTCAACGGCACTGTCCGGGTCGCCAGTAGCTGCGGCGCCGTCAGGACTTACGGAGCTATCAAAACTTGGCGGCAACCCGGCGGCAACTTCGCCATCGTCAGCCCCAGTCCCGGCTTCTGCGGCGCGCTGGAGAACTGCGGATGTAAATTTGCCTCTGTGAACCAGGAATCGAGAGCGTGGCCGCAGCCTTCGCTCATGTCCGGCGGCGGCTGCGCCTCGCATTGCGGACTATCGGGCGGGCAGAATATGCGCACGTGGAAATGATAATCGTGCCCGTACCACGGCCTTACCTTGCCGAGCCAGGCGCGGTCCGATCCGGCCTCGCGGCACAGCGCCTTTTTGATCGCCGCGTTGACGAAGATGCGTTCGACCGCCGGATCTTCCGCAGCCGTGCGGATCAGTTCGGTATGCGCGCGCGTCCACACGTTCGGATCGACATCGAGCCGGTCCTCGCGCACCATCATGGTGGCCGACATGAATTCGCGCTCCTCGCGCGAGAGCTTGCGGTCGGGCATCGGCGTGAACCAGATGTCCGCATCGAGACCGACCTGATGGCTGGTATGACCGGTCAACATCGGGCCGCCGCGCGGCTGCGACATGTCGCCGACGAGAAGGCCGCTCCAGCCGACCTTCTTGGCATTGCCGGCCAAGCGCTCCAAAAACTCGATCAGCTTGGGGTGGCCCCAATTGCGGTTTCGTGACAACCGCATGACTTGCCAGGTCGATCCGTTGATCGGCAGCGCCGCGGCGCCCGCTATGCAACCGCGGGAATAAAAGCCGATCGAGCGCGGCGTCGCCGGATCGGGGGTGGTCTTGCGACCGAATAATTCTCGTGCCGGTGTCCCGGGGCCGGGATGGTCCAGCGGCGGCAGGATTTTGTCCTCGACCGTGCCGGGGTCCTGCGCCAGCGCCGGGCCAATGGTTGCCAAAACGACGGCTGCCAAGACGATGGTTGCCAAAGCCAAGTCGGCGAAAGGCAAAAAGATTTTCAAGCGACCGAGCGCAAGCATTTCAACGCTCCGCAGTGTCAGCGCCCCGTAGTGTTTCGCGGTACGGAACGTTTCCGCCGATACCCGACGGTCCGCGCCCGGCGGCGATACGCTGCCGCGAGTCGTTGGCGCTGTCCAGTCGCGAACAAGTCGCACGCATGCTGATCGGCCTTCTCGTCGATGGCAAGCAATCGTTGCTCGGTCGCCGCATGCGCTTCGACTGAGCCATCATGAAGAATGTGACCCACGGCGACACCGCGCTCGGCGAGACTGCGTGCCACCAGAAGACAACGATGACAATCGAGCGGCTCACGTTCAGCGCACATCAGGCAAAGGCGCGCGTGGGCCGCTGCCTCGATCAGGCGCTCGAGGCCGATAATATAATCGGGCACGGTTGCCATGGCCTCGTAATCGGCAACGTCATCGCGATAGAGCGTGTCGTCGCGCGGCCGGCCGCCGAGCGCATCGCCCATCGCCGCATAGTTTATTCCGGCGGCGCCGAGCGCGGCCGCAAGCGGTTTTTGCGAAAACCAGGGGCAGAAACGCGAGTACGACGTGCTGCGCACATCGGCCACCACATTCACGCCGGCGCTTTGCAGCATCGCCAGGAAACGCTCGGCCGAAAGGTTCGAATGACCGATACTGAAGAGGTCGCAGGCCGCCATGTTGGTTTATGTTTCCTCGATCGGCCGCCGCAAAGGAAGCGAAACAAATAGCCGACTGATTAAGCCACAATCGCGGGTGCGCTTTACATCATCAAATGCATCACAATAATCTTCAGTTCAGGCTAGGGCTGAGGTTTTGCCATGCGTCGTGTCGCGTTCGCGGCTCTCTGCGCCGCATCAGCTTTTGTTGTTGTGCCGAGCTTTGCGCAGGCGACCGTGCTGGTGCAGGTCGATCGCGCGACGCAGACCATGAATGTCAGCGTCAACGGCGCCTCGGTCTATCGCTTCCCGGTATCGACTGGCAGACGGGGCTTTGGCACACCGGGCGGCACCTACCGTCCGCAGCGTATGTCGGCGCGCTGGTATTCCACGGTCTACCACAACGCCCCGATGCCGCATGCGATCTTCTTCCACGGCGGCTATGCCATTCACGGCAGCTATGACACCGCGCATCTGGGCGGTCCGGCATCGCACGGCTGCGTCCGCCTGCATCCAAGCGCGGCCGCCGCATTATACGACCTCGTGCAGCGCGAAGGCGCCCACAACACCACGATTGTGGTGCATTAGATCTTTGGTGGAGCATGATCTTTTCGGAAAACCGGCATCCACTTTTCCGGATCATGCTCTAGCGGGTCGGTCCCAAGCTTTCATTAAGCCTCCCGGAATGGGACCCTCAGTTTGAGAGGACGAACGCCACAATTGGCGCGTCCTCAATTTTACTGTCATGGGAAGCACTTATGTTGGGCGCTGAGCCCCACCCACGCTAGCTTGGGAGCAACCTCATGGCGCATATTTCCCCCGTATGGATTTGGCTGGGCATCATCGCCTGCATCGTGCAATCGGCGCTGTTCGCCGGCCTGAACCTGGCGGTTTTCAGTCTCAGCCAATTGCGCCTGCAGCTCGAAGCCGACGGCGGCAACACCGACGCCGCCAAAGTTCTTGAACTGCGCAAGAATTCGAATCAGGTCCTGGCGACGGTGATTTGGGGCAATATCACCACCAACGTGCTGCTGACGCTGCTGTCGGATTCGGTGCTGACCGGGCTGGGCGCCTTCTTCTTCTCCGCCGTGGTCATCACTTTGCTCGCGGAAATTTTTCCGCAGGCCTATTTTTCGCGTAATGCCTTGCGGATGACGACGCGATTTCTGCCGTTCCTGAATTTCTATCTTATTGGTTTGTATCCGCTGGCCAAACCGACGGCGTTGATCCTCGATTGGTGGCTCGGCATCGAAGGCATCACCTACTTTCGCGAGCGCGACGTCCGCTCGCTGATTGCCCGCAGCGCCGCCAGCGGCGGCGATATCGGTAAGCTGGAAGCGATCGGCGCGCAAAACTTTCTCGATCTCGACGATATTTCGGTGACCGAGGAGGGCGAGATCGCCGACGAGAAGAGCATCATCAGCCTGCCCATCGCCCACAAGCGCTGCGTACTGCCGACCTTCGACCGCAGTCCCGACGACGCGTTTCTCCGCAAGGTCGATGCTTCCGGGAAAAAATGGGTGATCGTGACCGACCCTACAGGCGACCCGGTCTTCGTGCTCGACTCGCACCAGTTCCTGCGCGACGCCCTGTTCGGGCAGCTGGAAAGCGATCCCACCGCCTACTGGCACCGGCCGCTCATCATCCGCGACATGAAGACGAAGCTCGGCGACGTGATCGGGCAGTTGCGCGTCTGTGCCGAACGAGTAGGCGATGATGTGGTCGACAACGATCTAATTCTGGTCTGGGGCGAGCAGAAACGCATCATCACCGGGGCCGATCTGCTCGGCCGGCTGCTGCGCGGGATTGTTGCGGTGGATGGTCACGATGCGGCCAACCATCAAGCCGCAAGAGTGGCCGCCGCTCCAGCCCACCCCGCGAGCCAATCGCCCGCTTCGGCGTAGTTCGCCGAAGCGGTTACGCTCGAGTCAGCGTCTATTCGGCGCCCGGCGACTCACACATCCACTTTCAGCGCGGCGATGAAAGCTTCCTGGGGAATGTCGACCTTGCCGTACTGACGCATGCGCTTCTTGCCTTCCTTCTGTTTGTCCAGAAGCTTGCGCTTGCGCGTGATGTCGCCGCCGTAGCACTTCGCGGTCACATCTTTTCGGAAGGCCCGCACGGTCTCGCGGGCGACGACCTTGCCGCCAATGGCGGCCTGGATCGGCACCTGGAACATGTGGGGTGGGATCAGCTCCTTGAGCTTCTCCGCCATGGCGCGGCCGCGCTGCTCGGCGCGGGTTCGATGCACCAGCATCGCCAGCGCATCGACCGGATCGCCGTTCACCAGCATCTGCAGCTTTACCAGGTCGGACGCCTTGTAGTCGGTGAGCTGATAATCGAACGACGCGTAGCCCTTCGACACCGACTTGAGCCGGTCGTAGAAGTCGAACACCACCTCGTTGAGCGGGAGGTCATACTTCGCCATGGCCCGATTGCCCACATAGGTGAGCTCGACCTGAATGCCGCGGCGGTCCTGGCAAAGCTTGAGCACACTGCCGAGATATTCGTCCGGCGTCAGAATGGTGGCGCGGATCCAGGGCTCCTCGATTTCCTCGATCTTCATCACATCCGGCATGTCGACCGGATTGTGGATTTCAATCTCCTTGCCGTCGGTCTGCTTGATCTTGTAGATCACCGACGGCGCGGTCGCGATCAGGTTGAGATTGAATTCGCGCTCGAGCCGCTCCTGGATGATTTCCAGATGCAGCAGCCCGAGAAAGCCACAGCGAAAGCCGAAGCCGAGCGCGGCGGAGGTCTCCATCTCAAAACTGAAGCTGGCGTCGTTGAGGCGAAGCTTGCCCATCGCGGCGCGCAGGTCCTCGAAGTCGGCGGCATCGATCGGAAACAGGCCGCAGAACACCACCGGTATAGCCGGGCGAAAGCCCGGCAGCGGCTCGGCGACCGGCTTCTTGTCGTCCGTGATGGTGTCGCCGACGCGGGTGTCGGCGACCTCTTTGATCGAGCCGGTGAGGAAGCCGATTTCGCCGGGGCCGAGCTCGCCGGTTTCGACGCGCTTGGGGGTGAAGACGCCGACGCGGTCCACGTCGTAGGCCGCGCCCGTCCCCATCATGCGGATGCGCTGGCCCTTCTTGAGCACGCCGTCGACGACGCGGAACAGCACCACGACGCCTAGGTACGCATCGTACCAGCTATCGACCAACAGCGCCTTGAGCGGCGCCGTGGCGTCGCCCTTGGGCGGCGGCAGCCGGGTGACGATCGCTTCGAGGACGTCGGCCACGTTCAAGCCGGTCTTGGCAGAAATCAGGACCGCGTTGGAGGCATCGAGCCCGATCACGTCTTCGATCTGCTGCTTCACCTTGTCGGGCTCGGCGGCCGGCAGATCGACCTTGTTGAGCACCGGCACGATCTCGTGGTTGTTGTCGAGCGCCTGGTAGACGTTGGCGAGCGTCTGCGCCTCTACGCCCTGGCTGGCGTCGACCACCAGCAGCGAACCCTCGCAGGCCGCGAGGCTGCGGTTGACCTCGTAGGCAAAATCGACATGCCCGGGGGTGTCGATCAGGTTGAGGACATAATCCTTCCCGTCGTGCGCCCGATAGCGCAGCCGCACGGTCTGCGCCTTGATGGTGATGCCGCGCTCGCGCTCGATGTCCATCGAATCGAGCACCTGATCGACCATTTCGCGCGCTTCAAGGCCGCCGGTGAGCTGAATCAGCCGGTCGGCGAGCGTCGACTTGCCGTGGTCGATGTGGGCAATGATCGAGAAATTACGGATGTTGTCGATGGGGGCCGCGGTCATGGCGGGCAGATAACATCGGGGGCCTGATGCGGCAAGCGTGGGCGTTGCCTATACGGCGGGCGAAGACCTCTCTACTTCCCCTCTCCGGCCACTGGCGCGGCCGGCCTCTCCCCGAAGGGGCGAGGCAAAGATTCCTTGCTTACACATACACCTCGCCCCTCCGGGGAGAGGCCGCGCGAAGCGCGGGAGAGGGGAGGTGGCGCTTAGTTCACGGTTGGTGATGCCCAGCCTAGCGTTGCCGCCACACCAGTGCGGCGCTGACGACGAAGTTCCAGACGGTGCCGATCAGCGCGCCGCCCAGCCCCGCGATCCACCAGGTCTCGTCGTAATCGTAGATCCAGGTGGCGATACCCACGTTGGAGACGGCGCCGATGGCGCAGATCACCTGAAACCACAATAGGCCGGAGAGAAAGCGCCAGCCGGTCAGCCGCTGATCCCGGTAGGTGAACAGGTTGTTGAGCACGAAATTCCAGGCGATGGCGCCAACGGTGGCGAAGGCTTGCGCCACCCCGAACGAAAGCTTCGTGCTCTGCAGCGTGCTCAAGATGCTCAAATGAATGCCGATGCCGGTGAGGCCCACCAGGCAGAACAGGATAAAGCGCGCGGAGACGACATCGTTGGTGAGCTTCGCGGTCACCAGCGCCGCAAAGTCGAGCGCGATCTTGGAATCGAGCTTGCTCTCGCCGTGCTGGCGTTCGCGGAAGGTCGATGGCAGTTCGATCGAGCGCAGGCTGCCGCGCGCGGTCGCCAGAATGTCGAGCAGGATCTTGAAGCCCTGCGTCGAGAGCGACGGCGCCACCGTTTCGAGCGCATCGCGCCGGATCATGAAATGACCGCTCATCGGGTCGGTCAGGTCGATGCCGAGCAGGTGTTGCACCAGCGCATTGGAGCCGCGGCTGACGCGCGAGCGCTGTTTCGAAAGTCCGGCGTTGGAGCCGCCATACAGGTAGCGGCTTGCGACCGCCACGTCGGCGCGTCCGGCGCGGAGCGCCTCCAGCATCGGAACCAGCAGGCCTTCGTCGTGCTGAAGGTCGGCATCCATTACTGCGACGTAGCGGGCCTGGCTCGCCAGCATACCCTCGAGGCAAGCGCCGGCCAATCCGCGCCGTCCGATGCGGCGGATGCAGCGCACGCGGTTGTCGGCCACGCCGATGGCCTTTGCGGTGGCGGCGGTTCCGTCGGGCGAATTGTCGTCGACAAAAATAACTTCCCACTCGCAAGCCGTGAGGAGTTGCGCCAGCCGCTCGACCAGAATCGGAATGTTGGCCTTTTCGTTGAAGGTCGGAACCACGATCGTCAATTCAGGGGCCGGCCGCACGGCCGCAGCGGCGTCGGTGCGCGGCGGCGGCACGGACGGGCTCGGAGCCGGAATGTCGTCGATCGCCGATTGCGGCACCGCCGTAGGCCTTTCCCAATTGGCCGGGCTTATTGCTCTGCCCCCGGCGGCAAGCTACTAGCTTTGGCGCGCCTTGGAAAAGCCTTCCCGCTCCCGATGCCCGCCGGCGCGACCGCCGATAGAGCGCTTTGGAGCCATAATGTCCATAGCAGGGCGCGACCAAAACGGCGGCGTGTTCCGAGGCCCCGCAACCCTTGCTGACGGTCTCATGCGCCGCAGCGTGCGTTTCCTCTCCGCCGAGCGCGAAGGCGCGATCGTTGCCGCCATTTTGATCGCCTTCGTGGCCGCCTGGATGCTGTTTTGGGAAGTCTCGACCGCGTCCGTCGATGTGCATTACGACGCCAGCGAGGCGGTGATCTGGGCGCAGCATTTTGCCTTCGGCTACAAGCACCCGCCGCTCACCGGCTGGTTGTTCGCGCTATGGTTTTCGATCTTCCCGCACGCGCAATGGGCGATGAATCTGCTCACGGTGCTGACCAGCGCGGTCGGGCTTGCGGTGGGTTGGCGTCTCCTGCGCGATCATCTCGACCGAAACCGCGCATTGCTCGGCCTGTTCGCGCTGATGCTCATTCCGCTCTACGACGTGAAGGCGGAAGTGCTCAATGCCAACACGGTGATGATCCCGGTCTGGGCGGCGGCGCTGCTGTTCTATCTGCGCGCGCGCCGCGGGCTCGGATGGCTCGATGCGTTCTTGGCCGGCGCCTTCGCCAGCCTCACGATGCTCGGCAAATACTGGGCGGTGTTTTTGTTCGCCGGCATGGCGGTGGCGGCGCTGACCGGGCCGGGCGTGCGGCGCTTCTGGCGTTCGCCGGCGCCGTACGTGATGGCCATCGGAGCCGCGATCGTCATTGCTCCGCATCTGTGGTGGATGCTGACGCAAAGCGGCGCCAGCGTGCAGTTCGCCGAGAGCGTGGTCAATCGCATGCCGTTCTCAGCCGCGTTGGCGAAGTCGGCGAATTACTTCCTCGGCTCGGTCGCCTATGTGATCGGTCCGCTCATCTTCTTCGCGGCGCTCCGTCCCTCGCGGGCCGCTTTGGCGGACACGTTCTGGCCGCCCGAAGAGCTGCGGCGGCAGGCCTGGATTTTGTTGCTGGTGCCGCTCGTCCTCCCGGCGCTGGTCAATCTCTTCGTTCCCTATCGGCTCACCGCCGCCTGGACCTCGGCCAATTGGG
>Ga0210386_10004072_pt1 | contig 12132 bp, 16 predicted proteins | sample IncBWH32OmetaG_FD_160091 | JGI IMG/M metagenome (GOLD analysis project Ga0210386, IMG submission 160091) | Forest soil microbial communities from Barre Woods Harvard Forest LTER site, Petersham, Massachusetts, United States - Inc-BW-H-32-O ... | reverse complement strand
ATTCACTTCTTCTTGACAAAACTCAGGTGAGCTTGGCCAGTTATAGGAAATTTTTTCAAATTTAAACTAGAAGAATTGTTATTGTTAGCCATATTTTATCTCACAGCATTTTTTATCGTGGATCACAAGAAAGTCTAGAAGAGGCGATTTTGTTAAAAAAATCATCAACACTTAAATCCGCAAAGGACTCAATAGTAATATGAGCGCGAGATAAGTCATGTTCTCTGGTGTACTCATTAGGAATGGCGATTGCGAGACAACCAGCGTCTACAGCCGAGGCGAGGCCTGTTTTGCTGTCTTCGATCGCGATACATTCATGAGGAGCCACTCCTAATAGGTTTGCTGCTTTTAAATACACATAGGGCTTTGGCTTATTAGTTCCTTCCGGATCTTGGTATTCAGACAAATCGTCATGACCGGAGAGAATCACTTCAAAATAATGCTCTATGTTGAGCATTTTCAAATGCTGGATAATTTCTTTTTTTTTGGCTCCAGATGCTACAGCTAGCTTTAATCCTCGTTTTTCTTTTTGTTGAAAAAGATTTGTTGCAAATTCTACTGTTGAGACGATGGGAGAAATTCCTGCCTTTTGATATTCATGAAAAAATTGGTGTTTGCGAGCTAGCAGCTCTTTAGCAGAGGAACTTTTAAGCGACTCTGCTGCGATTTGTAAAATCGCAACATCTCCTACTCCACAAAAATGATTAACATAAAATTCTTTTGTTAATGTCTGTCCTTCCTGTTGAAAGACAGTTTGCCAGGCTAGAAAATGGAATTGCTCACTGTCTATTAATGTTCCATCGCAATCAAAAATAATTGCTTTAATAGAACTGAATGTATGATTTAAATAATGGGTTGAAGAAATTTTCATTTTTTTGACCGATTTTATTTTGTTTGAATAAATGAATTTTAACAATCTTTAAGAGAGAAGTCAAATGCAGAAGAAGAACGTCATTTCAGATAGAAATTTGAAATGACGTTCTCTGAGTTAACAGATCACAGTATTTTTATGGATGGCTTTTCGAAAAGACCGTCCTAAGAAAATAGCGATGAGCAGCCATAGGCCAAGCATAGGAAAACACAAAACACCACTTAGCATTAAATAATGGGATTTGCCTACCAGTGTCCCGAAAGTCGCTTGAAGAGGAGCTAAAGACATATTGAATATCGAGCCGGCTTGTTTAGAGGTTCTCGATCCAAATGTCTCTATCCATGCTTGCGCTTTAAATTTCACATCAGGGGTTGTTGGAATATAAAGCTGTTTGAGAGCCGGGCCGTTGAGTGCATAATTGATGGCTTTTGAACCCACCATGAGAGCGAAGAGAAAGGGGAGTGAATTCAAGCTTAAAAATCCTAAAAGCGCCACTCCTACAATGACAGGCATCGCCGCTAGTGCAACGCCAACTCCTAAGAAACGAGTCACGTTGCTAATTCCTAGAAGTAAACAGAGCAGAGAAACAACATTTACGCTTGATCCATAAATACTCAGATAATTACTGAGCGCAACGCCTGAGTATTCGGAACTTGCAGATATTTTGAAATTAAAATCAAAAATTGTAACAACAACCTCATAGATAAAATTTGCAGCAAAAATACCAAGAAGGTAGCGGTTTTTGAGAAGCAATTTAAGGCCCTCCAAAAAACCAGGGTCTTGTTTGTTTTCGATAGCTGTTTCATTGGTTCCATGAAAAGCGGTTAGTAGCTCATTTGGAGTGGTTTTGAGAAAATATTGGACCAGAGGAACGATGAGACAGGTTAAAAAGCCTAAACACATCAAGGACAATGCATCTGTAGATAGCCCGAGCCTGTGAGGCAACCCTCCTACGCTGTAAGGAAAAATAATTCCTCCCATTTGACCGATCGCGACGACGAGGGGAAATCCCTTTTTTGCTGATTTGGCATTTGTTGTATCGGTTGCAAAGGCCCAAAAAAGAGCAACCACCAAAGACCCAAAACTTTCTACAAAAACATAAAACAGATATCCAATTGTTTTGGTGGCAGCCAGAAAAAAGAAAGGGCGCTTTGCAATTTCTTCAGCAGGAGCCTGGAATCCTAGTATCAATAGACTAAACACAAAAATGGCGGCCCCGTAGAAAAAAGGCAAAATGATGAGCATTTTTTCTCTCGAAATCTTTTCTAGGAGTCTTGTGTAGAACATCACCATTGGCAAAAGGGCAATGACCGAAAATGTTTTTGCAAAGGGAAGTTGTAATTTATCGACCAGTTGAATAAAAACCGCATCTTTTAGAGGACGCAATGTCCAATAAACCCCAATGATTAGTGCAAAAATAAGACCCATTCTAAGAAATTTTTTAAACTCCTCTTTCTCAAAATTTCCAAAAAGCAATCGACAAATTGATTGTAAAAATCGCAATATACCACTTGTATTATTCATGAAATTGACTCCTTATCAAAAATAACAAGATAGTTTCTTTGTTTTTATTTGTATTGTTGATATATTCGATTGTTAATATCGAAAAAATCGATTTGAAAATTGGAGTTTTTTTGTGAAAGAATTGGTGAACAATCTTGATAGGGGGCAATTACTTGAGGGAAAATTATTGCAGAAACTTGAAAGTTCATTAAAAAATTTACGTATTATCGATGTGGAATTATTTATTACAGCAGCCCACATGAAAAATCTCGGGAAATCGGCTCTTTTTCATCATTTAAGCCAGAGTGCAACCAGTACTGCTATTCAACGGGTGGAAGCTGCCTTTGGAGTGCAGTTGTGCACGCATGAAAAACGGCAGTTTCGATTAACTCAAGAGGGACAGATTCTTTTACCGCGTTTAGAAAATTGGATCAAAGCACTTCGAGATTTGATTGTTTCAAAAGATCAGATCCCGATACGTCTTGTTACAACGCATGCCATTGCGCAAATTGCTGTGCCGGCGCTTCTTTCCGTTGATCATATCGATTTCAAACATATGCGGCCCGACCATGCTTATGCGGCTATTTTGCATGGAGAGGCAGATATTGCCCTTGTTCTTGACAATGCTCCATGGAAAGGGGTTATTGCAACTGAAGTGGGAAAGGGGTATTTTCAGCTTTATTCCAAGGATAAAGAGGCTTCTTTGAAACCGGTTTTACTGCCTGAAGACCAAATGGAAGTTTTGTTGCTGCAGCAAAGCTGGCAACAGGCACATGGATATCCTTTGCCTGTTAAATCTCGTATTCCGAGTTGGTCTTTGATTGCCAATATTTGCTCTGAATCTCAGGAAATAGGCTTTTTACCGGATTTTTTAGCGAAAAAATGGGCTTTGTATCCTGTCATGTGGCAGCCAGCCGCTTCTCAATATCGCGTTCTTGCAATTTATCGAAATACTGGAAAACTTTTGCACGAACGGTTTGAAACTCTCTTGCGTGCATTGCGCGAAGTTTTTACAATCCCCTGACATTTAAACGAGCATAAAATGATCGAGATTCGAGAACAGGCTATTACCGAAGAGCTACAAAAGAAGATTGACAGTTTCGATCCCATCTTTGTAGGGTTTCGGTTGTTTTCCCAATTAACAATCCGAATTTTTTTGGGTAGTCAAGTTTAAGCCTATGCAATTCATCAATTTCCAATATAGCAGTCAGAAATAGGCTGGCAGGGCGTCTTTTTTGTTTTTATAGAATAAAATTTTTTATATGTGGATAAATTCCTGCTTTTTCCAGTTGCCAATTTTTAAGAGATTTGTTAAAAATTCAGACATGAAAAGACTAGAACCTAACCCATTTAGATTTGGAAATCCGGTAGAAGGGGATTATTATCTTCCTAGACCAGAGTTGTCTTTAACGATCAGAAAATTTATAGAAAATCATATTCATATCGTCCTAACAGGACCTAGACGTTTTGGTAAAACGTCTTTTGTATTAAATCTGTTGGGGAGACTTGAAAAAGAAGGATACACTTGTTTTCTGGTGGATATTTTCAATATCACGTCCCATAGAGATTTTTTGCAACAGCTCATGCGTGCGATCGAATCTAAGAAATCATTGACTAGTAAACTTAAAGCCTGGCTGAGCACCATTCGATTAACGGTTCCCAAAATTACTGCAGAAATTGATTCTATAACAGGCAATCCTAGTTTGGGAGCTACTGTATCACGGCTCGCAGAAAAAGATACCCAAACTGCAATACAAGATATTCTAGAAGGCTTATCCAGCCTTGGCCATAAAGTTGTCATTGCTATGGACGAGTTTCAAAAAATTTCAGAAATTGAAGATAAGGGATGGTTGGAGGCCACTTTAAGAACTCACATGCAAAAGCTTAAAAACGTCTCTTTTTTGTTCACAGGATCTAGAAAAAGTCTTATTTCTGAAATGCTCAATCATCCTGCTCGTCCGCTTTACCGTTCGTGTCAAATGATCGATTTTCCCCATTTCGGCTTAGAATTTACAGATTGGGTTATTGACCGATTTGCGACAGTTGGTATCGATTGTCAACGAGAAGCGGTTGAACATTTGCGTAAACTAGTTCAAGACACTCCAAACTATGTACAAATGGTTTGTTTTCATTTAGTGGCTCAGGCGCGTACAAAAATCACTGCCAAAGATGTACGAGAAGTTCTTGAAACTGTGGCAAAACAAAATGCCTATGCTTATCAAACATTATTAAATTCACTTACTTTGGCTCAGCAGCGAGTACTACGTTTAGCAGCGAATGAAAAACAATCTTTATTTCAAAAAGGATTGTTAGCCAAATACGAAATCGTAAGCGCTCCGGCTTTGCATTCTTCGATAAAGGCACTGAAATCCAAAGGGATTTTAGATGAAGAAGGAACCGGGAAGGGAAATGTTCTTTTCGATGATCCGTTGTTTGCCTTTTGGCTGCAACTTAGTTTTAATTAAAAAAAATCATTTTATGCTGAAAAATTGTGTTTGTATTTTTTCTTTGTTATTTGTTTTCACGAGACCTATTGAATCCACTGTTTTGCAAAACAGCGATGCTGTTCAAGCGCAAGAATTGTTTATCGATTCGGATGATGCTAAACTTTTTTGCCGAACCATGGGAACAGGAAAACCTCTCGTTGTGCTCCATGGGGGACCTGGCCTTGGACAAAATTATTTGCTTCCGCAGCTATCTGCATTAGCTGAGCATCATTTTGTTATTTTTTACGATCAAAGAGGCTGCGGAAAATCCACCGGAGAAATCACTAGCGAGACCATGGATCTTTCCACATATGTAAAAGATTTGGAAACTCTTCGCAAAACATTTCAATGCGATAAAATTTCCCTTTTGGGACATTCTTGGGGGGCGTTTTTGGCATTGCATTACGCAATTGCTTATCCAGATTGTGTAGATAAACTCATTGTTTCTAATTCAGTGCCTGCTTCTTCGGAGGATATTGATTTATTTTTTCAAGAATGGGCATGCAGAATGGCACCTTATCAAGAACAGTTAACCGCCATTGAAAATAAACCGGAGTTTCAAAAAGGAGATCCTAAGCTGCATGAGCAGATGCTTCTTACTATTTTACGCACCTATTGTCACATTCCAGATCACGCGAATTTGTTAAATTTGCAGATGAGCTCTTCTGACGCTATTCGCTATCTAAAAATAAATCAGATTTCTTGGGATAACGTACTAGCAAAACCATTTAGCTTGTACGAATCTTTGAAAAATCTTCGTATTCCTACTCTTGTTCTTCATGGAGAAAGTGATCCCGTTCCTTCAAGTACAGCGAAAAAAATACAAAGCAGTATTTTAAATGCAAAATATGTTGAATTAGAAAAATGTGGTCATTTCCCATATGTGGAGCAGTCTGATCAATATTTTAAATTAATAGATGACTTTTTAAATCATAGTGAATGAAAAGTATTCATTTTTTAATGTATATATTTTTTATAGAATTTTTTTTTCAGATCATTATAATGATCTGAAATTGTATCGGAAATATGACTGAACATCCTAATCAATCGGTTTCTTGGGTTTTGCGACCTTGGCAAGAAAAAGACTTAGACCCCGTCATGAAGCTATTTCAAGAAGTTGTGCATACTACTGCAGCTAAATATTACGAATCGGAACAATTGAATGCTTGGGCTCCGAGAGAGGGGCTAAATAAAGCTGCTTGGTTAGATTCTTTGAGACAAAATATCAGCTATGTAGTGGAAATATCGGATAGGATTGTTGGCTTTGGCGATATGACGTATGCGGGACATATTGAACGTGTCTATGTGCATCCAAAATATCAAGGGCAGGGAATTGCCCGCTCTTTGATGAAAAAATTTGAAGAAGAAGCTAAAAAATTGGATTTAGACAAACTGACAACGGATGCAAGCGTTATTGCAATGCCGTTACTTAAACGATCAGGTTATGAAGTGGTCCAAGAATATTGTAAAATACATAGGGGAGTAGAGTTTACGAATTATCTGATGCAAAAGAAAATAAAGGAAGTTTGACTATGTCATCAAAAGGGTCTTTTTCTCGTCCAAAAATTTCTATTTACATAGCGACTAGCATCGATGGTTACATTGCGCGTAAAGATGGAAGCCTTGATTGGCTCGATTGCGTAGGCGGTTTTAATGAGGATTATGGATTTCAGAAACTGCTTAATTCTATTGATGCTGTGATTTTAGGACGTAATACTTATGAGGTAGCGGCGAGCGTTCCTGATTGGCCCTATATAGGAAAAAAAATTGTTGTTCTTAGTAATCATTTACAAACCGTTCGAAAAGAAGCTGAGATCTATCGAGGAGACCTTATCCCATTAGTCACAGGGTTACATGCAGATGGCATCAAACATGTCTGGATCGATGGAGGAATGACGATTTCGCAGTTTTTAAATTTGAAGATGGTTGATTGTATGACGCTTTCTGTGATTCCTGTGATTTTAGGAGATGGAATGCCTCTTTTTAATGCAATAAGTAAAGAAATTTCATGTCGTTTGGTTTCTTCGGATTCCTATCCTAGTGGACTTGTTCAATTAAAGTATGAATTCGTGCAATGATCCTAAAAACGATCCTCTCTACTAAAGAAGAGCTTGTAGTTAAAATTTTTTATAAACTGCAAATTCGTACAGGCGCTGACAAATATTTAGTGGAAAAGGAAGCATAAATGTTTAGGACGCTTGAAAACCATTGCCATTTGCATAAGGAAGTTCATGATTTATCCTTTTTTTTCTTACGACGTTCTTTGGGAACATTCACAGGGGAATCAGATAATTGTGCTTCAATTTCTTGAATAGAGGGAAGGGATTGTTGCAGTCGTTTCGGAAGGGATTTGGTGGTGATTCCTTCGTATTGAGAGACGCCCATTGGTTTGCGAATATCTCGGAGAGCATATTCGGCTGTAAATTGTTTTTTCGTTTTACATAGGATCAGTCCAATCGATGGATTGTCCGCATCGTTTTTGACGAAATCATCCACAGCGGAAAGATAGAAATTCATTTTGCCAGCATATTCCGGTTTGAAGCTCGTTGTTTTGATTTCGACAACACAATAGCAACGAAGCTGGAGATGGTAGAACAGTAAGTCGATATAGTAGTCATCTCCATCGACTTCAATATGGTATTGTCGTGCGACAAAGGCAAAGCCTTGTCCTAGCTCAATAAGGAATTGCTGAATATGATCAATCAGTCCCTGCTCTAACTCTCTTTCTTTATATCCATTGCGTAATTCAAGAAAATCGAATTGATAGGGATCTTTTAAGACTTCTTGTGCTAGTTGGGATTGTGGCTCTGGGAGGCGATCTTTAAAATTAGTGATGGCTTTTCCGTGTCGATGAAAGTACTTTGAAGCAATCGCATCTTCAAGAGCTTCTCGGCTCCATCCTTCTTCGACGGTCATGTGGGCATACCAAAGACGTTCTTTGGTATTTTTAATTTTCGTAACCAAGATGATATTATGACCCCAAGGGATCTGAGAGACGGGCAGCTCTTCAAATTGTTTCACGGTCTGTGAGACTTTTTCATAAGACAGATACAAAGATCTCATCTTGAACAAATTAGATCGTGAAAATCCGCTGATTCCAGGGAACGCTTTTTGCAGTTCATTTCCTAAGGATTCAATGTCTCGAGATCCCCATTTTTGAGTTTGCTGGATTTCAAAAATTATTTTACCGATTTCCCAATAAAGCTTGATAAGTTGCTGATTTACTGCAATAGCTGCGCTGAAGCGTGCCTCTTGGATTTTCTTTTTTAATTCCTGGAATACTTCGGCAAAGCCAAGAGGAATTGAGATTATGGGAGGAGAACTGTCTGTCGGAGAAGGGTGTTTTTTCGCCATGCAAAAATACCTGCGAATAAGTTTAGATACGATGAGGACTCTAGATTGTAGGCGACTTCAAGAATTTTTATCTATCGACATTTTTAGGAACAGTTTCTCTGTTTTTTTAAAATTGCTAATATTTTTTCGTACTTATACCGTGCTCTTGAGATCTCTTATCGCCTCCGACAAAAGAAGGAAAACTGTATCTTTGATTTTTCCAAAATAGATTTAGAGCTTTTAAGTTTCTAAAAACAAGGTCACCGTTTTTTTGCTCGGCTCATTAAATAATGCTGGTGAATGGCATTATTTGAAAAATATTCTGATGCAAGAGCTTCTAGTTCGGTCCTAAATAGTTCAAGTCGAATTGGATTGTCTTTGAGGTCCTGTACAAGCTTTACGACAGGTCCCAGCGTTGATTCAACCGATTTTCGATAATGACCTAGACTTAAAGCTGGAAAAACTAGCAGCCCCTGATCAAAGATCAGATTTTCAACTCTATCACCGAGCTGTTCTCGAACAAAATTTGGATCTCCCCATTTGTATGATGGAGAAACGCTAATGGGAGGAGGGGCGGAAAAATTTCCGACTAAACGAAAGAGGCTGCCCACATATAAATCTGGCGGCCAAGTGGAAAACGCAATTGTCCCTCCGGGCTTTAGCACTCGGAGCATCTCTTGAATAGCTAGTTGAGGTCGAGGCGCAAACATGTGCCCGAATTGACTCAAAACAACATCAAACGAATGATCGGGAAATGGAAGAGCTTCAACATCACTTTCGTTAAAATTGATCTCTACCTCAGCGAGAGCGGCGTTGGCTGTCGCATGCTCAATTAGAGCTGGACTGAGATCTTGAGCAGAAACTTTAGCTCCAAGTCTAGCAGCTGTGATGGCTACAACACCTGTTCCGCAACCCACATCGAGAACAGAATCATTTGGAGTTAGACGAGAAAAGGCGACTAAGTGAGCTGCCGGTATTGTAGTGACAACTTCGAGAGGAGCAAATAGGGCCCAACTTTCTTTCTGCGAAGCTTTGAATGCTGTTAATACATTATTTTCCATCATAAGGAAGTTTCCCTTGTATACGAATGAGGCCCAGATATCTGCTTGTGAGCTCATTGTGAAGTATCTGATTTTAAATTGTTTAACACTAAGTTCTATTGATTGTTTACATTAAAGTCTAGTAATTGTTTACTTTCTCTTCTAGAGAATATATGCATAAAGAACTCGATGCAGCCATTCCCGGGTCCGTGATACGGCTAAAAAACGTAATGGAAAAAGCTTCTGTCGATCATGACATTGCGCCTTTTACTCTTTTCGTAAAAGGAAAAATGGACTAATTATTACAATGTAATTAAAAATTAGTGTGGATTATGAGATTTTTTCTGTTTTCAGCGTCAACGTTTATTCTGACAATTGGAATCCACTTATTTTCTGAAGAATGTAATTTAAGTCACTATTACGAAATAGCAAAGGAAAATTGCCAGGATATTTCTGATATTAGAAGAGAAATGGATAGGATTAACAATGAAATTCTAAAACTTCTTACGGAGAGAACTGCTTACGTCAAACGAGCAGGTGATTTGAAATCACAGACTACTAAAATTGCGGATGATCGGCAAAGGGTCGCTGATCAAGAGAGAAAAATTACAGATCAATCTATCGCGTTAGAGCTCCCGACAGAAATCAGCCTTCCTGCTTTTAGAGTCATCATGGAAAACTCGATTCAATTCCAACAAGAATATATCGATCAGTTGTCTTTGCATCGATAAATGAGAACTTCTTGATGCGTTGTTGTTTATTTTTCTGGAACAAGCATTGTTTCTTGAGCAACCCATGATAAGTAGCGAGGGTTCCCTTGTTCGATATTGACCTGTAAAATCTCTGGAACTTCGTAGCTGCAATGCTTTTGGATATAGCTTTGGACTGCAGTAAAATGCTTTGGCAAGGTTTTGAGAATGGCTTTAATTTCTTGGCTTTCTTCAATTTTTCCTTCCCATCGATAGATTGATTCGATTTCCGGAAAAATAGAGGCGCAAGCGATCAGCCGTTCATTGAGCAGGCCATGAATGATCTTTTTTGCCTCTTGTTTATCGCGGCAAGTCCAGAAAACATAAATCATTTCTGCTGGGTTTGTCATTGCAGCCTTTTCCTTGAGAGAACAGTTATGAAATTCTCATTAGTAACGATTTCCAAAATAGCATTGATTAAAATTTTTTCCCATGCGATTTTCGCATTCGATCAGAAAGGAAATCTAAAGCAAGTACACGTTCCTTTTAGCAATGCTGGGCATGTTTTAAAAAGGGCTTCTAACTCTTATGCTCGCAATCAGACTTCCTGATGTCCTTGTTGCAGAATCTAAAAAATATATCATTTTGGAGAAAATTTGCTTTGCCTATGGGCATGAGGCTATTTTAGCAGCAATAAGTTACTATTTCTCGTCAAAAAACGAAGGGAATCTCGCCAAAGAGATCCCAGAGGGATATGAAGTGTGGGAGAATCCTACAAGCGCGCAAGTTTTTTTGCGAAAGCAAGAAATGCGCCTTATCACAAAAGAAGAGGAGAAAGAGATTAAAAGCGCCCTCGAGAAGTGGTGCTCCGTCTATGCTAAATTTGACATCAGAAGGCGTCAAATTACAATCTATGGGTCTAGAGCTGAAAAGGGGTTTTCTTGTCTAAAAGAACTACTGCCAAAGATTGTAATCTCAGATGATTTTGCAAAAATTATAAGCGAACATGTTATCTATATGCCATTGCTGCGCTTTACTCTAACTGATAATAACAAACGCATTTTCTCCCCTGAGCGCTGGTGTTTTAGAGGCTCGATTGATGATTGGATTTCTCTTTTTGAACATGACGATGGCAGTTTGCGTGAATTATGCGAGGAGCTATTGCCTCATCTTGGTCAAGAAAGCTTTTACGAAATAATGTGATCATTAACTCATTTTGAAGATGGGAAAAAGCAACGAGAAGTAGCTAACAGTTTTATTTGACCAAGATTTTTAATGGATGAATAAGGACAATGCAGCACAGTAATGAAGAAAAATTTTCTGCCTTAAAAAAGTTTGATTTGCCGATTGACCAATACGCAATTACTGGCAGTGGCCCTTTGGGCATCCGCAATCTGAAAATAATCGGGGACATCGATCTGATCGTCACTCCAAAATTATGGACGATTCTTGCTGAAAAATATGGCATCACAGAAGAAAATGGAGTAAAAAAAGTTGTTTTCCCAGGAGGAAACATTGAAGCTTTTTGTGAAGAGTCTTCTTTTACTGCATTGGCCGATGAAGAGATTCCGACCATCGCCTCTCGCATCCAACATGCAGAAATCATCGATGGACTTCCCTTTGATTTGATAGAAACCGTCTTGTATTACAAACGTAAGATGGCTCGAGAAAAAGATTTAAAAGATATTTTTCTTATTGAACAATGGATGAGAAGGAAACACCTTTAGAAGGGAGATTATTCCCTTGAATCGAAGCCACAACTGAGATCAGAACTTAGTATTAGAAAAGTATTTCAATGACCAAGAGAAAAAGAACGAGGCAATCGGATTGCTCGGGCTGCGAGAGGACAACAAGCTTCTATTAGTAATGCAGTCCAAAGGACCTTACGCTGGACGATCCGATTTTCCTGGAGGCGGGATAGAATTTCCAGAAACACCCTCCGAAACTTTGCATCGTGAGTTTATCGAAGAGGTGGAAATGGATTTTGAGGCGATGGAGCTTGTAGACAATTTTACTGCTTTAATAGAAATCCCCAATACACAAGGTTTTTCTTCTTGCACATTTCATCAAATTGGATTGATTTATTCTGTTACAGGCGTGCGTGTATTACCAACGAATAGTGTACGCGTTCACGGGGTAGGGGGGCTGCCTGACCTTATCCAAGAACAGGCGGTGCCGGTCCCTTTTCAAGACGAGAACGGAACACCTCT
>Ga0210386_10004071_pt1 | contig 12136 bp, 10 predicted proteins | sample IncBWH32OmetaG_FD_160091 | JGI IMG/M metagenome (GOLD analysis project Ga0210386, IMG submission 160091) | Forest soil microbial communities from Barre Woods Harvard Forest LTER site, Petersham, Massachusetts, United States - Inc-BW-H-32-O ... | reverse complement strand
GTTCTTATTGGCCTTGCTTGTATCCTCTGCCATCAAAATTGCAGATCCCTGGGACAAGGCCATCGTTTTACGCCTGGGCCATTTCCAATCGCTCCGGGGACCGGGACTGTTCCTGATCGTTCCCATCCTGGATACTATACCGTACTGGATCGATACCCGCGTGATCGCCACATCTTTTAAGGCGGAAAAAACCCTTACAAAGGACACGGTCCCGGTCGACGTGGACGCTGTTTTGTTTTGGAAGGTCATGGACCCTAAAAAAACGGCTCTCGAAGTGGCGGACTACCTCAGCGCGATCAGCTGGGCTTCCCAAACGGCCTTGCGTGACGTAATCGGCAAGACTATGTTATCGGACATGCTGGAGGGGAGGGACAAGATCAGCAACACGCTGCAGACGATCATCGATGAACGCACAGAACCATGGGGTATTCATGTCAATTCCGTGGAAGTGAAGGATGTATTGATCCCTTCCGCATTGGAAAATGCAATGTCCATGCAGGCTCAGGCGGAACGGGAGCGGCAGGCCCGCGTTATTCTCGGCGATTCAGAGCGTCAGGTGGCCGAAAAGTTTGGGGAAGCAGCGCTGACCTATGCCAATAACCCCGTGGCATTGCATTTGAGGGCGATGAACATGCTCTACGAAGGTCTAAAGCAGAACGCAACGATCGTCATTGTACCGAGTTCCGCCGTCGAAACGATGGGACTAGGCAGCATGGCCGGGTTAACCGCACTGACTATGGGCATTGGCCAGGATAAGATAAAGAAGGAGTAATTTACAAGTCTTCCAACATCGATCGTCTCTTATCCTTTAGCGATTTAAAATGGGAAGGCGTCAGCCCGGTCACTTTCTTGAATTGGGTGCAGAGATGCGCCACACTGCTGTAGTGCAGTTTGTACGCAATTTCGGTCAGCGTAAGCTCGTCATAGACAAGCAGTTCCTTTACCCGTTCAATTTTATGGGATATAAAGAATTTCTCGATCGTCGTGCCCTGTACTTCGGAAAAGAGATTGGCGAGATAGGTGTAATCGTGCTGTAGCTTTTCTGCCAAATAGGCAGATAAATTGATGGCTAAAGGCTCCTCGGAATAATGCACTAATTCAATGATGACGGTTTTTATTTTCTGGATCAGGATGCTTTTTTTATCATCCATCAATTCAAGCCCGGATCTTAACAGAGCCGCCCTGAATTGCTCAAGCTGACGCGGAGAAATATCCTCCATGATCTCCACCTCGCCTAATTCAACAGAAATATACTTTAGGCCCAGTCTTGTCAACTCGTCCTTAACCACCATTTTACAGCGGATACATACCATATTCCTGATATAGAGTTTCAAAGGTATGCTTGTCGGAAAGCTACTGGGTTTTCGAAAATTGGAAGTGCTCGATTCATCGATAGCAAGATATGGTAATTTTGTCCGGGCTTTTGACGTACTTGTTCAATGTGTGAATTATGTAACCTTTCGCGGCGATCGTGTAATATGCCGCTCTTACTTCTCTTTACCTTTCCTTAAAGTTCACATTCATGAAACAAGGCAATACCATCTTCCCAAAAACACCGACCGGGATAGAAGGGCTCAATGAAATAACAGGAGGGGGGTTCCCTAAAGGCCGTCCCACGCTGATCTGCGGAAGCGCCGGATCTGGTAAGACGGTTTTGGCGATCCAATTCCTTATAAAAGGAATTACCGAAAACAACGAACCGGGTGTATTTATGAGCTTTGAAGAATCCGCCGGTGACTTAATTCAAAATGTAAGATCCCTCGGGTTTGACCTGGAAAAATCGATTGCACAAAAAAAGCTGAAGATCGACTACGTTCGGGTTGAAAGAACGGAGATCCAGGAGACGGGTGAATATGACCTCGAAGGGCTATTCATCCGGTTGAATCATGCCATTGATTCGATTGGCGCCAAGAGGGTAGTGCTCGACACGATTGAATCTTTGTTTTCCGGGTTGAATAATACGGCAATACTCCGCTCGGAGATCAGAAGGCTCTTTCAATGGCTGAGGGAAAAGGGAGTGACTACGATCATTACCGGCGAGCGCGGAGAGACCACCCTGACACGGCAAGGTTTGGAAGAATATGTTTCCGATTGTGTCATCTTATTGGATTTTCGGGTAATTGAACAGATCGCCACCAGACGGTTGAGGATCGTCAAGTATAGAGGCTCCACGCATGGCACAAATGAATATCCGTTCTTAATCGATGAAAACGGGGTTTCCGTTCTTCCCATCACCTCCTTAAAACTCGCGCATACCACATCCACCGAAATAATTTCCACGGGTCTTCCGGGTCTCGATAACCTGTTCCATGGAGGTGGCTATTATAAAGGAAACTCCACACTTATAACCGGCTCTGCCGGCACGGCAAAAACCATATTGGCGGCATATTTCGCACTGGGCAGCTGCAGGCGGAAAGAAAAGGTGCTTTATTTTTCATTCGAAGAATCTCCCGATCAGTTCGTCAGGAATATGGCATCGGTCGGTGTAAATCTTAGGCCTTATATAAGATCAAAACTTCTATTGATTCACTCCTCACGCCCTTCCCTGCATGGCCTTGAAATGCATCTTTTGTCCTTACACAAATACATCCGCGAATTCAATCCGGATACGGTGATTATCGATCCTATCAGCAGTCTCGTCACAATCGGAAGCAAGGGGGAAGTCAGGGCAATGCTGGCCAGGCTGATGGATATGCTTAAAATGCATCAAATCAGCTCTTTATTTACTTCCCTTTCGCAGGAGCGGTCCGTTAACGGTTATGAATTCGCCGAAGAAGCCATATACTCATTGGTAGATACATGGGTCAAAGTGAGGAATGAAGAAAGCAATAACAATCGGGTCCGCAGTCTTTATATTGAAAAGTCGCGTGGTATGGGACATACCAGTGAAATACGGGATTTTATCGTCACGGATAAAGGGATCAAGATCATGAGCGCCAATGTTTTGACGAAGCAAGGGCAAAACGGCATCGGAAAGGCTGGCGTACATTCAGGGAATGGCTCAAACTATAAATCTTAAAGATGGCTATTACAGTAATGGAAGAAAGTTGGGAACTCAGGTTATATATAGCAGGGCAAACGCCAAAATCCATCCTTGCTCTGGAAAATATCAGGAAGATCAGCAAGGACCATCTAAAGGCAAAATATACCATCGAGGTCATTGACTTGTTAAAGAGCCCACAATTGGCGGAAACCGATGAGATATTCGCCATCCCTACATTAGTAAGAAAAATTCCAAAACCTCTGAGAAGGATCATAGGGGACCTGTCAAACAAAGAAAAAGTATTGATTGGATTAAACATTCGTGTAATAACAGCAGCCGATGAAAAATAAATCGAAACTTGAATGTATTTCAAAAGGAAAGATCTTCCTTAAATTGTATATCACGGGAATGTCGGAAAATTCAGTGCGTGCCATTCAAAATATTACACTACTCTGCGACCAATATCTCACCGGCCGCGTCGACCTTGAAATAATAGATATCTATAAAAACCCATCGGTGGCCGAAGAGCAAATGATCGTTTTCAGCCCTTCGCTCATCAGGCAGCTCCCTTTGCCCAAAAAAACATTCATCGGCGATTTATCGGATGCGAAAAAAGTCATTCTTGGCTTGGGCATCACCCTCAATGAATAACAAATGTACACAGTCACGGCAGAAGACATGTTGTCGGAAATCGGAGACCTTAAATTACGGCTCTCGGAAGCACAGGAAGCGATCGACGCCATAAAGAACGGGTCTGTAGATGCTTTTGCGATCAGGAAGGACGGTAAGCCAGAGGTGTTTACCTTACAGAGCCTGGACTATGCCTACCGTGTTTTGATAGAGAAATTCAGCGAAGGCGCGCTAAACCTGACGCTGGATGGTTTGATCATATACAGCAACAGCTATTTTTCAAAATTAATAGGTATACCAAACGAGAAAGTTACAGGTTCATACATTTTTGATTTTATATCGGGGGAATCCCGGAAAAAATTCCAGGAACATTTTGTCTTAGCGCTTAAAGGCTGCAGCAAAACTGAAATTACATTATCCGGCAATAATAGAGATATTCCTGTTTACGTTTCTCTCACCAACCTTCAGCCTCAGCTGGCTACCGTGGGAATGATCGTTACCGATCTTTCGGAAAAAAAGCTATATGAACAACTGTTCGAATTACACACAGAAACCTTGCGGAAAAAAAATGTCGAGCTGGAACATTTAAATAAGAGCCTGGATCAATTTGCTTCCATCGCTTCTCATGACTTGCAGGAGCCATTGAGAAAAATTAAGACATTTACAGCGCTTCTTAAAATGAAAGCTAATCAAACTTTATCGGCGGAATCCAATGAGCTGATCGATAAAATTAAGCGATCGTCGGAACGCATGTCTTTACTTATTAACGATGTCCTTAATTTTTCAAGGGTAGTGCATATGGAAGACATGTTTGTTAAAACTGATCTAAACCAGATTTTAAACGATACTTTAAAAGATTTTGATTTGCTTATCCTCGAAAAAAACGCCGTGGTAAGCATAGGGATTCTACCCGTTGTCGATGCAATCCCATTGCAGATAAATCAGCTTTTCTATAACCTCGTTGGCAACGCCCTTAAATTTTCTAAAATCGGGACACCTGCCGCGCTCTCTATTTCTTCAAGGATACTTTCAGCCGAAGAAAACGGGAATGAATTCTATTCCAAATTCAATTTAGACGAGCAGCTTTCCTATTCTGAAATTTGTTTTAAAGACAATGGCATTGGTTTTGAACAGCAATTTGCTGAACAGATATTCTCAATTTTTGAACGCTTGAATAGTCAGGAACAATATTCAGGAACAGGAATAGGCCTGGCATTGTGCCGGAAAATTGTGCAACATCATCATGGAAGAATACGCGCCGAAGGAAAAGATAATGACGGAGCAATTTTTTATGTACTTCTACCTTTAACCCAAGAGACTAATGCAGCTTCTAATTAAGATGTAATATTATGAAAGAGAATATTGTAATTTTAATTGTCGATGATGATGAGGATGACAGGAAACTTTTTATTGAATCGGCAAAAGAGACAAATGCGGGCATAACCTTTGTTACTGCAAGTGATGGGCAGGAAGCGTTGAGACTTTTGAAGGATGAACACATTAGACTTCCGGATTATATTTTTTTGGATTTAAGGATGCCTCGCGTCGGCGGGAGAAAATGTTTGGAAGAGATTGGGAAAGATAAAAGGCTACGCGACATTCCCGTCTTTATATATACTACTTCTACAGACGTGAAAGATTCAAGAGAATTGAAAGAAATGGGAGCCGTGCACTTTATAAGCAAGCCTGCCGATCCAGGTGATATATATTATATTTTGTCGGTCGTACTTGATGAAAAATGGGACCAACTGAATAAAAAAGGGGTCTGAATAAAAATTCAACCCCGTACATTCCAAAATCCTATTAAGAGTCGAATCAAAGATAACGCCCGTCTGCCTTGTAAATATTACACGATTGTCTGAAGGCATTATATAATTCACATCCACTTGTAGTTAAGACATCTCTGACCTTTCAATCTCCTGGTATTTGAGAAGCTCGTCGACCAGGTGGTTAATTCGCATCGAGCTTCGACTGATGATATCGATATAGATCTTAAGCTCACTATCCATTATGGAGGATCTCAGCATGTCGATTGACAAATTGATGCTGGTCAATGGGTTCCGGACTTCGCGCGCTAACGCAGAAGCCAATCTAAAGGGTTGGGAATCAAATGGAATAACGACCTGAGAGCCTGCAGTTGGAGAGTTCATGTTAAGAGATTTTAGCTTCGATAAAGGTGGGGTTATTTTCGCCCACAATCGTTACATGACGCTCTGATTAGATTACATAATTCATACCCCCTGCTCATTTTTAGGAAGATAATGTTACATGATTCTGAGAAGGTGGGAATTATATAATGGAGGCTCAAAAAGATATAACGCGCCATTTCTATAGAATCTTAACTTGAAATGGTTATGCCTAAAATAACCTTTAACAACAGCGATAACGTATTCTTCCAATCTGTCAAGCGATCGGTAGATAACTATTTCCGATCAAAAAACCTGAAAAAGACCGGAAACCGGAAACTATATCTAAAGACTTGGATATTGATACCCGGCGCCCTTGGCCTCTATATCTATCTCCTTTCGGGTCACTATAACGGCACGGCGGGTATCCTGGCATCTGTCTTCCTGGGGTTGACGTTGGTATGCATAGCTTTTAATGTCATGCACGACGCCTGCCATGGCAGCTATTCGGGAAAAAAGTGGCTAAACAGTGTCATGGGATTGACCATGAATGCGCTGGGCAGCAACGCCTTTATCTGGAAGATCAAACACAATATCATCCACCATACGTTTACAAATATTGACGGGCTGGACGATGATATTGCCAACGGGCCTCTATTGAGACAATGTACCACTCAGAAATGGATGCCGATGCACCGGTTCCAGTTCCTCTATATGTTTTTTCTCTATTCCGTAAGCACTTTATCATGGATGCTACGCACAGATTTTAGATGGTACTTTACCAGGAAGATCAATAATACGCGGTTTAAAAACCTCGACCCCGGGCAACACGTGTTATTCTGGGCCAGCAAACTTTTATATGGGTTCTTCTATATTGCGGTGCCCATTTATTTTTTAGGTTGGCAGCCGTGGCTGACCGGCTTTTTGATCATTCATTTTACGATGGGCCTTACCTTAACGGTAGTGTTTCAATTGGCGCATATGGTTGAAAAGACCACATTCGCCTTAGCCGAAGAGACCCCGAAAGTCATTGATTCCGAATGGGCGATTCATGAAATAATGACCACCGCCAATTTTGCAACAGAGAATAGGATGGTCTCCTGGCTGGTGGGCGGCCTGAATTTCCAGATAGAGCATCATCTCTTTCCGCAGATCAGTCACGTGCACTATTTCGCTCTAAGCAAAATAGTCCGGCGGCAATGCGAGCTTTTCGGTCTCCCTTATAACGATTACCCTACCGTAGGGCAAGCCATTTATTCGCATATCCGGTTGATGCGAAAATTGGGGTACAGAAATTGACCCATGAATGGTTGAAACGCAAAAAAGCCACAGGAATTCACCTGTGGCTTCGGAATGATTATGGTCTAGAACTAGTTCTTTATCATTACCGTATCCAGGGAATGTATCACTCCGTTGGATGAGGACAGATCATGGCTTAGTATCTGGGCTCCTTCAATCCTTACATGACCGTCTTTAACGTGTACATGCAGTTCCTTGCCGTTTAGCGCTTTCAGTTTTTCGCCGTCTTTAAGATCCTTAAAATGGACTTTGCCCGAAACGACATGGTAATTCAAAACATCGGCAAGCTTGGCTTTATTTTCCGGCTTCAGTAAGTTATCCAAAACTCCTTTCTCCAGTTTCTCAAACGCGAGATCATTAGGAGCGAAAACGGTAAAGGGGCCGGTGCCGCTTAAAACGTTGTCTAATCCCGACGCACTAACGCTTTTCTTTAAAATGGTCATGTTTTTCTCCGCGTTGACAACCTGTGTAATGTTTGACATCTTTTTGATTTATTTGCCGGTAGAATAACCAGCAACGAGTGTAAGGTAGACCTATATAAAATGGTCCCACTGTTAATCTTTAGCTTTTAATATTTTTCCTTCTAACACACATATATGAGAATGATGTAAATGAATGAGAGTTATATGTAACAGAACCTTCGGTTATATTCCTCACCTTTACTAAGCCGCCGAAAGTACCGTTACTGCCCATGGCCATGCTTTACTGGCCCGCGAACATCAAAGAAAGGATGCAAGGCACCATGCATCCAAAAGCGAATAGGAGTTCCCGTACCCATCCGTCCTCTACCGGGAAGCATCATACATCGTTGTGACGCTTCCCTTTTTGCATAAAAAAAGTCTCTCTGGCAAGCCTGAATAAGCCTACCTTTACATACCATTCCTGATCTCTCTCCCTATTACATTATGATGAAAGGTACAGCCAGTACGGTCATTGACCTCCTATCCAGATTGCGCGTTTATTTCCAGGGTTCCACAGGTCCCTGGGAGAAGGGAAGCGAGGAGCCCTTTCGCTCCGGGTTGTATAGTTCCGACCAGCTGAACAGCCACGCGAAGACGATAGCGTCAATGCATCGATTACAAACCGACCCCACTTCCGATCATTTGCTCAAAAGGCTGGCTGACAACGAGGACACGCTCCTGGAAGTGCGGACCCTGCTGGTCGGGAATATCAAAGCTGGTAAGGCCATAAGCCCTGGAGCGGAATGGCTGGTCGATAACTTCTACCTCATAGAGGAGCAGGTCGTGCTGGCAAGGAAGCACTTTCCAAAGGGATACAGCGAAGACCTGCCAGCCCTGGCTAACGGTCATTTCACCGGCATGCCCCGGGTCTATGACATCGTGCTGGAGATCATTTCCCATAGTGACGGCCGGGTCGATTCAAACAACCTCGGCAGTTTTGTGGCCGCATATCAAACGACCACCGAGCTGACGCTGGGTGAACTCTGGGCGATCCCCATCATGCTTCGCCTGGCCGTCATCGAGAACCTCCGGCGGGTTTGCGGAAGGATCGCGCTGGACATGGTCGATCACAATCTTGCCGATTACTGGGCGGACAAAATGATCGAAACCGTAAAGGAAGACGCGACCCAGCTCATTCTGACCATCGCCGACATGGTAAGATCAAATCCGCCGTTGAGCAGCCCGTTTGTCGCGGGCCTTACCCGAAGCCTTCAAGGCAAAGGGCCCGCACTGGCGCTGGCGCTGAATTGGCTGGAGCAGCAACTTTCGGGAATGGGCACGAGCAGCAATGACCTCGTCCGCCAGGAAAACCAAAAGCAGGCAGCAGACCAGGTATCGGTTCGCAACAGCGTCGGAACCCTGCGTTTTATCGAAACGACGGATTGGCGCGATTTTGTTGAAAAGCTCAGCTGCGTGGAAGAGGTCCTTGTGCAAGACCCCGCCGGCACTTACCCCCGGATGGACTTTACAACAAGAGACCGGTATCGGCATGTCGTGGAATCCATCGCCAAGAAGTCCGGACTGCCGGAAAAGCAGGTCGCCCAAACGGTGCTCGGCCTTGCGGGCAGATCCGAAAATGGTGATGCGTCCGAAAAAAAGTCGCGCCATGTAGGCTTCTATCTCATCGATAAAGGATTGCGACAGACATTAGATGCAGCAGGCATTCGTCACGGCCCGGCCCGCAGGCTGGTTCGCACGGCGGAAAAGGTTCCCTTCTTTCTTTACTTCATGGCCATCCTGCTCCTGACCGCGTTGATAGCGACCGGGATGTTCTATTTGCCGTACAGCCAGGGAATCCACAGCCGGCTGCTCCTCGCGGTCGTCGCCTTGCTGGCCGTTTCGGCTTCCGCGCAGTTGGCGGTTTCGCTCATCAACTGGCTGTCGACATTGCTGGTCAAGCCAAAAGTATTGCCCCGGATGGACTTTTCAAAAGGTATTCCCGCGGAGTATCGTACCCTCGTAGTCGTCCCTACGCTGCTGTCCGGCAAAGCCTATATCGAGTCCCTCATGGAAGGGCTGGAGATCCGTTTTCTCGCCAACAAAGGCGATAACCTGCATTTTGGGTTGCTGACCGACTTTATGGACGCCAACATGGAGACCGAAAACGGGGATCAGGAACTGACCGAACTGGCGAGCGATAGAATTGAGGCGTTAAATCAAAAATACAAACAAGACGATAACGACATCTTCTTTCTGTTCCATCGGGCTCGGGTATGGAATGCGGGGGAACGAAAATGGATGGGGTATGAACGCAAAAGAGGAAAATTAGCGGCGTTGAATGCCCTATTGCGGAGACGGGGCGAAAAAGAATTCTCTATCATCAAGGGAGACTATCGCATCCTTTACGCGGTGAAATATGTCATCACCCTGGATTCGGATACCCTGCTCCCGCGAGATTCAGCCTGGAAGCTGACAGCTGCGATGGCGCATCCCCTGAACCACCCGGAATATAGTACCCAGAAAAGACGCGTTACGGAAGGTTATGGGGTATTACAGCCAAGGGTGGACACAAGCATCCCGCTTACAACGACTTCGCTTTATTTACACATGCAGGGCAGCGTTTCGGGCATCGACCCCTATACCCGCGTCACTTCGGACGTCTACCAGGATCTTTTTGACGAAGGTTCTTTTATCGGCAAGGGCATTTATGATGTCGATATCTTCGATGTGGCGTTCCGCGATGTTTTCCAGGAAAACCGCATTCTGAGCCACGACCTGCTGGAAGGCTGCTATGTTCGGTCGGGACTATTGAGCGATGTATTCTTGTATGAGGAAAACCCCGACCAGTATGAAACGGACCTACGGCGTCATCATCGGTGGATCAGGGGCGACTGGCAGATCGCGGCGTGGCTGCTGCCCTATATCACGACCGGCAAGGGGCATTTGACCCGGAACAAGCTTTCCGCCTTATCCCGCTGGAAGATATTCGACAACCTGCGACGAAGCCTCTTACCGGTATCGCTCTTATCCCTTCTGTTGCTGGGTTGGTTCATTCTGCGCTTCCCCTGGTTCTGGACCCTGGCGGTGTCAACCATCATCCTGCTTCCGCCAATCGTCGCTTCCGTCTGGCAGTTACTCAACAAACCCCCGGACCTCACCCTGAAAGCGCATGTTTCGGAAGTGATCGGTAATCTGAAAATTACGCTGATCCGGTTTGTCTTCGGGCTTTCCATCCTCCCGTATGAGGCTTTCCAATATTTGGACGCCATCCTGCGCGCGCTCTGGCGGATGATCGTCAGCCGGCGAAAACTATTGGAATGGACGCCCTTCGCCGCGACCGCTTCAAAGAGCAGGCCCGCGTTGCTGTCCGCCTATGGATCCCTGGCAATTGTGCCGCTCCTGGCACTCGTCTGCACCGCCTTCTTGCTGAGGAATCCGCCCGTCTTTGCTGTGACCAGCCCCATCCTGCTGTTGTGGCTCCTGGCCCCCGCCCTCGTTTGGCGTCTAAGCAAGCCCGTGACAGAGGACCGGCCTGATCTGTCAGAACAGGAGCTGGCCTTTCTTTACAAGACCGCAAGAAAGACCTGGGCATTCTTCGAGCAGTTTGTAACCGCCGCAGACAACAGTCTGCCGCCCGACAACTTCCAGGAGGATGAAGGTGGCGTCATTGCGCACCGGACTTCGCCTACTAATATGGGATTGGCCTTGCTGGCCAACCTGGCTGCACATGATTTCGGCTATCTTTCCGGAAGCGGGCTCCTGGACCGGTGCGCGCAGGCCTTCCGGTCGATGAATATCCTCGAACGATTCAAAGGCCATTTTTACAATTGGTACGATACCCGGTCTTTGTCACCGCTGTATCCCCGGTATGTATCGACTGTCGACAGCGGCAACCTCGCCGGTCATCTCCTCACCTTACGCCAGGGACTGCTGGCCCTCCCCGGACAACCCGTCATCGCCGGCAGCGTGGGGAAGGGATGTAGCACGACCGCGGCAATTATCCTGGACAAGTCAAAAGAAAGATTTGCCGAGCCGCTCAACCGCTTACAGACGCTGTTGAAGGAATCTGCCCGGGAAGAACAATCATTGACTGCGACAAAGAACACGCTCGCAGAAATCGTTCGCCTTGCCGGTGACCTCCGTCTTCCACGGGCAGAGAACGGTACCGAGCTATCGGTATGGGTCGACCGGATAGCGCATCAGGTGAAGGACCATCAGGACCATCTGTTTCACCTGGTCCCATGGACAACACTCTTACCTGTCCCCGCAGGCTTCGCTCGCCTGGCCGTCCTGGATCAAATACCGACACTCCGTTCCTTACAGACGATGAAGGACACCTGCAGGGCTGCTTTCGATGAATATGAACAGCAGGAATATCCCGCCGGGGAAAAAGACTGGCTCCGCCGGATGCAAACCGCTATCGATGAGGCAGCGGCCCGGGCGACCGAAGAGATCAGCCGCATCGAAACGCTTGCGGAACAATGCGAAGTCTTCAGCGAAATAGAATATGATTTTCTGCTCGAGGCGGCCACCGGGCTCTTACACATCGGTTATAACGTCGAAGAGCAGCGAAAAGATAACAGTTTCTATGATCTGCTCGCCTCCGAAGTCAGACTGGGAATATTTGTGGGCATCGCCCAGGGTAAACTTCCGCAAGAGAGCTGGTTCGCGCTTGGGCGACTTCTTACCGACTCCGG
>Ga0210386_10004070_pt1 | contig 12136 bp, 13 predicted proteins | sample IncBWH32OmetaG_FD_160091 | JGI IMG/M metagenome (GOLD analysis project Ga0210386, IMG submission 160091) | Forest soil microbial communities from Barre Woods Harvard Forest LTER site, Petersham, Massachusetts, United States - Inc-BW-H-32-O ... | reverse complement strand
GACGGCCCGGCACACCTCTTCGAAGCGTTCCGCATTAGTGGCGGCGCTCGACTGCAGCAACGGACCGATAATCGGACGGGCATTGCCACTCATTGCTCCACTGCCCCGTCTTCGGCCATTAGGCACGCTCTCCATTGTTCAAGTCGCCTTCGACACGAAGACGCGCTGCGCAAGGCCCTGCCCGAATGAGATGTTCTCACCACGGTACTCGCACCGTATTAACGAAAATAGTGAACATTCCTAAGATTACCGGGCAGTGGGGTCGTAGTGATATTACTAATTCCGATGGGGAATGGGGTATGGAATCGGTCATTGACCGACTGGTGGCCATGGAGGCTTGCGTGCGTCTAGCCGTATAGTCGCAGACATGGTTGCGGGTGTTGACCTACCGGCGAGCATTGGGTTCGGATGTTCCGGGTGCTGCCGCATCGGCGCGAAATGATTGCTGAAGGCCCCGGTGAGCACTTTGGAGACATAGGATATACTGACAAACAGGGCCTCCGCGATCCCCCCACGTGCTGGCCCACATCCGCTGCCGCGAACACACGTTCGCGCAGATCGTGCGCGTAGGCGCGGCCTCTCCGCCACAACATTAAAACCTCCGGTGACACGCAACCGGAGCCTCATGAATCATACGTCTGGGGCGTGTCGGGACAGCATTTTGTGTATGGCTGGGATTCCGGCCGCGCTGATCGACACCGCGACTCCAGTCAGGGTGGAAATGCTCTAGTTCGCGGAGTAGATCGAAAACCGCCCCCCTGACTGGCAAAGTCTGCCTGTTGGTGGGAAGCGAAGGTTCTGAGATCATGTCAGTCTCCAGATGATGTTGCGGCTTTGACCGCAGGTTTAGGGTTATTAATCGCGGTTCCGCCCACAGCTGGCGCGGCGATCCGCTCAGGGCCCAGGTTTGATATGTTCCGCTGCTTCGCCCATCTCGCGCAGGGTCCAGGCGACGCTCCGGATCAGGACCTTGCCGACCGCGACGTCGAACGCCTCGACGATTCCATCGAGGTCCTTGCGCGAGGCTGACGACATGTCCGTTATCAGCGTCTGCCCGATCATTTGGCGATCCGGCATCCGTATCAGGCTGAGGACCAGCGCTACCACGGCAGAAGGTGGACGTTCGTCCGTACCCGCATAGCGCGCATTGAAATCCCGGATCTCAGACTCCAACAGGTAATCGGGGGTCAACACGCCGGCTTCGCGTCCCACCTCGGCAATGTGACCGTCATTCTCGAACGCCTCGACGAGCAGTTCTTGCAGCAGAACCGGCACGCGGTCGGTCCAGGTCGAGTCCGCATAGTAGTCCAGCCTTGTTTGGCCACGGGTGAGTGCGATGCGGTCGGTGTCAAGACTTTCCGATGTCGTCGGCATGTCGATCACCAGACGTTTGCGCAACGATACGCCATCTACCGGATCGTCCACCGAGGGACTGAGGCGGTAAATCCGTGCCCCCGGTGGGTCGGGGAGCACACTGCATCCCGGCAGCGACACCGCGCACGATGCGGCAAGCAGGACCCAGCGGCGTGACAACGATGGACGCATCATTTGGGTCGGTACCCTGCACGACGTTCGCCGAACAGGAGCTCGCTCGGATCACGTTCGAGCGCCGTCGAAACGCGAGTGAGGCTCGCGACCAGCCGACGTGCGTCGGTCAGGAGTTCGTCCAACTGCGCTGTACTGTTGGTCGTGAGCTCATGCAATCCCGGCCGGATGCCTTGCACCGTCGCGTCGAGATCGGTAGCCAGCTTGGTGGCATGGTCGAACGTGTTATTGGCCGAAGTTACAAGCCGATCGGCCTTGCCGGCGGTCCCATCAAGATGTGCCAAAAGGATCTTCAGTGTGGCGCTGGCGGCGGCCAGATTATGCATGGTTTCACCGCCGTCACCGATGAGCTGATCTATGTCCTTGGCCCGGCGATCGAAAACATCAGTCGTGTTCTGGAGGTTGACGAGGATCTGTGCGACTGCGCCGCGGTTTTTGTCGTCGAGTACCAATTCCAGCCGGTCGGCGATGACCAGCATCCGGGCCAGCAGTTCGGGAGTATTGTCGAAGATCTGCTGCAGCGACGACGGGCGCGACGCGATGTCCGGATACCGCTGTCCGGGAGCCGCGGTGAGTGGGGGTGAACCGAGTGTCCCACCGGAAATCTCTACGTAGCTGACTCCCGTCAATCCCTGGCTCTCAAGCGAAGCGACGGCGTCGGCATGGATCTCGATCGCCTTGCTCACCTGCAGAATCAAGGTAACAAGCTTCGGATCCTGCGGGTCGAGTTCTATTCGCGCGACACGACCGACCTGGATCCCGTTCAATCGCACTGGCGCGCCGTCGCCCAGGCCGCTTACCGACCCGGCGAGGTGGGTTTCAAAATACTGATCGTCCGTTTTGAACTGCGCGTGCGCGAGCCACAGCACGCTGACCATGATACCCGCCAGCACCACCAGCACGAACGCTCCGACGGCGACGTAATTGGCGCGTGTTTCCATGCCATCGACCTCCGGTTACGTCGCGAGCGCCGCACGGCCGCGCACGCCGGCGAAATATTCATGGATCCAGGGATTCGGGTCGTCGCGCAGGCTGGCAATGGTACCGATCGTGATCTTGCGATCGACCAGCACGGCAATTCGGTCGGCGGTCGCGCGCAGCGTGTCGATATCGTGCGTCACCATAAAGACAGTCAGGCGCAGGCTTTCCTGCAGTTCGCGCACCAGGGCGTCGAATTGTGCCGCGGATATCGGATCGAGGCCCGCGGTCGGTTCGTCGAGGAACAGCAGCTCCGGATCGAGTGCCAGCGCACGTGCCAACCCGGCGCGCTTGCGCATTCCGCCGGACAGCTCTGCCGGGTATTTCTGGGCGGCGTCGGGTGGAAGCCCGACCATGCTGAGCTTCACCGACGCAACCTCGTTCATCAATTCCTGTGGCAGGTCGGTGTGCTCCCGCAACGGGACCTGCACGTTCTGCGCCACGGTCTGATCACCGAACAGGGCGCCGTCCTGAAACAGCACGCCCCAGCGGATTTGCATGCGCACCAGTTCGTCGCCATCGAGGGCAGCGACGTTCCGCCCCAACACTTCGATGCGGCCTTCGGCAGGTCGCTGCAGTCCGATGATTGAGCGCAGAAGCACCGACTTGCCTGAACCGGAGCCTCCAACGACTCCCAGCACCTCGCTCTGAAACACATCGAGGTCGATGTGCTCATGCAGTACGCGGCCACCGATCCGCGTCAGCAGTCCCTGGACGCGGATCACCGGGCGAGAGATAGCCGTGCCGGTCATAGGCCGAGCTGTGAGATGATGATCGAAAAAGCGGCATCGACGACGATGACCAGGAAGATCGATTCAACCACTGCCTGCGTCGTATGCTTGCCGACACTGGAGGCATTGCGCTCCACCTGGAACCCCTGATGGCAACCGACCAGTGCAATGATGAGTGCAAACACAGGCGCCTTGATCAGGCCAATCCAGAATGTCCAACCGGTAACCACGTCGCGTAGCTGATGCAGGTAGGCAGGGATCGTGATGCCAAGGCCGAAATAGCACATGGCGGCGCCGCCGCTCAGGCCCATCACATCCGAATAGAAAGTCAGCAGCGGCAGGGTCAGCATCACGCCGAGAAGACGCGGCAGCACCAGCACCTCGATCGTGTTGAGTCCTGCGACCTGGATGGCGTCGAGCTCCTCGCTCACCTTCATCGTACCGATCTGCGCGGTGAAGGCGGACCCTGATCGGCCGGCGACGATGATGGCCGCCATCAACCCACCGAGTTCGCGCAGGATTCCGACCCCGAGCAGATTGACGGTGAACACCTCGGCCCCGAATCGGCGCAGCTGGTCCGAGCCTTGGTACGCGAAGACGACCCCGATCAGGAATGACAGCAGCCCGATGATCGGCAGGGCGTTCAGGCCGGCCTCTTCCATCTGATGAACGAGAGCCGCACCACGGAGTCGGCGCGGCTGAACCACGGTGGCAACCGTTTCGAACGCGACCAGGCCAAAGAAGCCGACCAGCCCGTAGCCCTGGTTCATTGCCTGACAAAGGCCGCGGCCAATGCGTTCGAGCCGCGTGACGAACGTGTGCGGTGGCGGCAGCGTTACCGGCGGGGCTCTGCATTCATGATCGATTGCGTGCACCAGGGCATGGTATTCGGGACGCACATTGACCGGCCGTACCGTCAGTCCGTGATGCTCAAGTGTCCGCTTGGTGCGCAGAAGGACCCAGGCGCCGATGGTATCGAGGCGAATGAGTGCTTCGCAGTCGATCTCGACCGTTGCCCATCCGGTTGCATCCATTGCACGTAAGGCAGGGTCGAGCCGGCGGGCCTCGTTGACGACCCAGCACCCACCGACAATCAGGCGGAACGTGTCCTCGCGATGTTCGACGCGATACCATGCGGCTTCGGCTGCGGCCAAGGGAAGGATTATTGTTCCCATCTAACGCTGAGGGCCAGGGTGGGCAATCGACATTGTGATCGCGAGTGCGCTGCCCGCCGGTTCAGGCTTCTCAAAGTGCCGCTCTCCTACCGCCGACGGGTTTTGCCTTTCGATTATTGGACATCGGGTCGTATTCCATGATCGAGCGACTGTGCGGGCTCTCGATTGTCCGTCTTCTGCCGAGGTCTGAATTGAGTGCCACTTCCGTTTTACAGCGAGATGAGCGGAATGCGCCGCCGAATCGGGCGTCTTGACAGTGTCTCGATTAAACTCCTCCGGTGGCCGATCGGACGTCACGAAATTGGTTCTCCCCATTACGTCACGGCGCATTCGCACACGCAAGATACGGGACCGATCGACCTGCGTTTTGTCGGTTCTGTAGGTTGTTTGACGATTTCGACCGCCAATCCAGCGATGGCGATAAAGGATCGCGGAAGCGCGACGCGTTCGGAGGCTGCCAAGCAGTACTTGAAATGGGCAATCTCGTGCCATATGTTTAATCGAATCCTGGAGACCGGTCCGAGTGTAGTGTACGGCCAACGGATACGGAGATCGTTATAGGCGAGGTCAGTTCGCCCGGTTACCGCCGGAAGACAGTAGTACGCCTATTGTCTGGAATGCGCAGCGCATCGTGATAAAATAGATGACTCTGAGACCTGTGCTGAATTCGGTCCGAATTGCGCCGGAACCCGCTGACGTACGTTCGGGCACCAACCCGGATCGATGATGTCTTATACCAACCGCCCTAATGGTTGACTCTTTGGCGATGGGACTGGTGCAAAACTGGGGGTCAGGCGGCAACAGCGGTTGGCGGGGATGGGTCGTTGGCTGGATGGAATTTCTGTCCGAATTCGGAGCCGGGCGTACCATTATAGACTGCGCATCGAACCTGAAGTAGTAAGTCGGCGCCGCGCGGTGACCAGCGCATTTGCTGACTTTTGTTCATCCGGCAGTTCACCAACAAATTCTCTGTCCCTTCCGTGGTCGCGGTCCCGCCTCTCAACCCGGCGCGGTGGCGTTCGGCGTAATTCACCAGCCACGCACTCTGGCCGATCAAATACTTGTTCAGCGCCCTAAGGCCGTCCAAGGCTTCCGCGACGGTGCGCTCGATTTCCGGTTGTCCGGCTCACCCCGGAAATGATGCATCACTGCGCAGATGCGGTCGATGCTTTTCGTCGCGTTCTTCGCTTTTCCATTCCAGATCCGCCAGTGCAATCGCTCGACCTCGGTCACGATCAGCGCCTTCGCGGCCGCGCGCGCTGGATCACCCGTTGCCAGTCCATTGTCAATTTGTTTGAGATGTTGAAGTCTCAACGCGATGTGGAACCAGTCCAGAATCGGCGGTTCAAGAACGCCAGCATCGGAGAGAATGCCCCGGAGTCCAGGAGAACCATCGGTGAAGGCCGTCAGCGCGGTGTCGCTGGTGCCACCAACCGCATCGAGGTGCTTTCTGATCAGCCCCTCGATGCCTGTACCGGCTTTCGCGACGCTGCCGAAAACCTGACGGCCGCCAGCTTCCGTTTCGAAATTGCCAACCCGCACCTCAAACCGACGTTCTCCATCCACACGGCTTTTTATGAAGGTGGAATCCACGGTTACCGTGATCTCCGGCGCCGCTGCCGGAGACGTGATCGCGGCACGGTCGGCAAGCGCCGCGCCAGCCTTCAGGGTGTGGCGGCGCAAGGTTCTCGGGTCGACGCCGGCGTCGACGGGAAACATGTGCTCCAGCAGATCAGCGCCCACCCGGTACGTCATCAAAGCGGACAGATGCGCCCGGATCCGGTCCAGTTCCGGTGTCGAGCGGCAATGCGACGCCCAATTGATGCCTGTCTCGATGTGGCCGCATGCGGCACAGCGAAACCGAGGCAGCCTCAACGTCACCTGTCCGAACAGCGTCGCCACCGCGTGGTCACGATAATCTTTCACCCCGCAAACCCCATCGTGGCAGGAGCAAACCGGCCGCCGGACCGCGTGCTCCCTCGCCTGCGCCGTCGAGAGCTCGCGCTGAACCCGTGCGAGCAGCTGCTTCGCTTCCGGGAGAATCAATCCCAGATTGGCGATATCGCCGAGCTCATTAGGCCTGCTGATCTCCATGATGTCCACGCAGTGACCCTCGCCCCCCGCTACCACCAACTGCAAAATCCGCTCCACGCCCCACCCCCGGCCCAAGAAACGGAGCGAACATGTCCGGCACGCACTGGCACCCGCAGTTTGCACCAGTCCCCTCAAAACTGCCAAGCGGGTCTGCCATGGCTCAAGAAACCCCCATGGCGTTAGCCGCAAAAGGGGCAGCCGCATCGCCAGACATACGCGGATCATGCGCTATACCGACAATTCGCAGTTTGAATTGACAATATCCGGCGTTCTTTATATACGAAGTTAATAACCGGCCAGACACCGATTCCTTTGTGTGGTCGTGCCCGATTGAATGGGGTGACGGCCCCCCACGACGCGACACACACAGGTTGTCGTTGCTCTCCGTGTGCATAGAAGGAGAACCATCACGGACTCCCCGACGTGGACCGCTGACTCCGTAAGTATGAGACTGTATCTGCGGACGATTCACGCGTACCCGATCCTTTCGTCCGACGAGGAACTGGCGCTTGCGCGGGCGTGGCGCGACAATCAGAACCAGGCCGCGGCCGACAAGCTCGTGACGCCCCATCTGCGCCTCGTCGCAAAGAACGCCATCGGATATCGGGGTTACGGCCTGCCGCTCGGCGAATTGATCAGTGAGGGCAATATTGAGATGATGCGCGCTCCGGGGGTTTGATCCGGATCGCGGATTCCGTCTGGCGACCTATGCCCTGTGGTGCATCAGAGCGGCGATCCAGGAGGTACATCCTGCACTCGTGGTCGTTGGTAAAGATCGGCACCACCGGCGCACAGAAGAAACTGTGCTTTAAACTGCGCCGATTGAAAGGCCAGTTACGGGCGATCGACGATGGCGACCTGCGGCCGGATCAAGTGGCGCTGATCGCCGATATGCTCAGCGTGTCTAAGCAGGATGTCATCAGCATGAACGGACTGCTTTCGGCATCGGATCGCAGCCTGAATGTCCCGGTCTACCAGGATAGCGAGGAGCAGTGGCAGGATTGGCTCGCGGACGAGGCGGATAGCCAGGGGATCGCTCCCGCTGAACACGAGGAATTATTCACCCGCAAGGCGCTTCTATTCGATGCCTTCAAAGTACTGAGCAAGCGCGAGCGGCAAATCTTGATCAAACGAAGGCTGAAGGACGACGCCGTGAAACTCGATGTTTTGGCGCAGCAGTATAATGTCTCGCGGGAAGGCGTTCGCCAGATCGAAGTGTGCGCGCTGACCAAGTTGCAGGAGACAATGAAGGCCGGAATGATGGCACGTACTGTGCGCACGGAATGCCGTGCCGACCCTGATGTCGACCCAGGCCACGGCCACCCAGTCGCTGAAGAACGCGCAGGCCGTCCAGGCAGCGGTGGAAGGCCGATCCAATCACGGGATCGGTACGGTGCTCGAGGTCGCCCAGGCACGCCAGGCCACAGCGCAGCCGAACCTGGCGGTAGTACAAGCGACTGGTGCCGCATACGACGCCTATCTCGCCCTGGTCATCGCGATGGGCATCTCACCGCTCACGAAAATCAAGATCGCCGGCGTTGCGGGGCGCAGTTTGTCGCCGTCGATGGCGGCGCCCGTGGAAGCCACCATCGCGGAATCGCTCGACCGCCGACCCGACGTGCAGAGCGCCTATGCCGCGCAAAAGGCGAGCCTTGCCGGCGTGCGAGCGGCACAGGCCGAATTCATGTCAAAATTCTTACTCTCGGCGACCGGCGCCTATACGTCGGGAAGTCTGGATGTGACACGGCTGCCGCCCGTCGGACAGGGGTCGCCGATTTTCAACATCAACAGCAGCCCGCTCGGCGGCATCATCTTCGCCGGCGTGACCGGCCCGCGCTATGATGGCGGCATACGCGCCGCGACTCTGGCCCAGGCACACGCCGACGCGGATAGTGCTGACGCAAGGATGGCGCGGGTGCGTGACGATGCGGTCCGCCAGATCGTGCTCTCGGATAACGCGCTGCATACTGGTCTTTCCGCTTATCCCCCATCTGAGGCTCTGGCGACTGCGGCGCAAACAACGTTCGACGCGGCTCGCCGCCTATCGCAGTGGCGTCGGCTCCAGCACCGACCTTACGCTCGCGGAAAGCCAGGTCCTGCAGGCGAAGGATGCATCCACCGACGCCTACAGCACCGCGCTGTCGGCGGCGGCGACGCTGGCTCTTTCGACCGGGACACTCGGCGCCGCGCCACCATAAGCCAGGAAGGACGACGTGACCGCAACCTTGATCCCCGCGGCTGTTCTTCTTGTGGTGGCGATCGCCGGCATCGTCGGGCTTCGGCGTTTTTCCGGCCCGGTGCGAATAGGCTTCGACGCCATGTTCTTCCTCGTGATCACCCTGTTCTTTTTGCGGCACGGCGCATTCCCCGTGTTTCCGCCGCTGAGCGATCCGGCCGACAGTGCAGCCTTGTGGCTGCGTGCCGTCGGCGGCGCCTGGTGGTTGCTCGGGTCGCGGCTCGTCGTCGCCGTGCTCGGGTTCATCGTCCACCGCAATCGGCATTCGCGCGAAGCCCGAATGTTCTCCGATCTCCTGGCTGCCGCGATCTATATCGCGACCGCCGCGGTGGTCGTGAACTCGGTCTTTGCGTTGCCGATCACCGGGGTCGTGGCTACGTCAGGGGTTGTGGCGATCGTACTCGGCCTGGCGCTGCAGAATACATTGTCCGACGTGTTCGCCGGCATAGCTGTCGGCATCGAGGCGCCGTTCGGGGTGGATGACCGCATAGAGATTGGCGACAGGATCGAAGGGCAGGTCATCCAGGTGAATTGGCGATCGACCCGGATCCAAACAGACGGCGATGATGTCGCGATCATTCCCAACAGCCTTATCGCAAAGGCAGAGATCATCAACAGGAGCTTTCCCAGCCAGCGCAGAGCAGCGTCGGTCGAGCTTCCGTGCCCTAAAAGAGCGATCCCGGAACGCGTCATTGAAGCGCTTTTTCACGCGACGATGCTGTGCCCGGACATCCTGCAAACTCCGGCGCCGAGCGCCGTCCTCACGGAGCTTGGAACCGAGCAAAACCTCTACAAGATTTCGTTCGTCGTCGAAAGCACCGGACATCTGCGGTCAACTAAGGACCTGCTGCTGCGAGCAGCGCGTCGCCAATTGCTTTATGCCGGATTCCTGGACAAGACTGCCGAGAATGACGCAGCCAAGCTCGCTGGGGCAGGTGCCGCGCTGAGCGCGCGCCGGCTGTTACGCGACCTTGTCGTGTTTGAATGCCTCATAGAGCAGCAGATCGATGATCTTGCCAATGGTCTCGAATTGTATCGGCTGGAACGTGAGGAAGTGCTTTTCAAGGAAGGTGCGACGGATGCCTCACTCTATGTCGTCGCGTTTGGGGTTCTGGAGATCTCGCGCCAAACGGGAGAGGTTTCCGAGACGATCGGAAGTATCGGTGCCGGAGAGTATATCGGCGAGATCGGCATGTTGACCGGCGCGCCACACGCGGCCAGCGCGATCGCGCGCACGCATTGCCGGGTCTATCGGCTGCCGCGTGAGGCGATTGCGCCATTGCTGTCGGAAAACGCGGGGTTGGCGGCAGCCTTCGACAAATCCGTCCGGCGGGGGCTGGAAATCATTCATCGCAGCGTTGCCGCTCGGGCGGCGCCCAGTATCGGTGCGCAGGGGCAATTGCTGCTGCGTATCAGGAGTTTCTTTCGCTCGCGAGCAGCATAGGCCGGACATGTCACCAATCCCCCACCTCAATATCAGTAGCAATGATGGGCTTGCCGCGGGTCGTTGACGGAGCCCGTCGAATCCCCGGATTGCGGGTTGCAGCAGACGCTGCCTCCGTCTGTTCCCGGACATAGTCACCATTGTTCGCGATGCTGCGCTTCCTTCGTACGTCGTTTGAGACCGGGTGATGCCGCCCTGGCATTTGCCATCACGGCATTAGTACTGTTCTGTTCGGGGAATGTGTCACCGTTGATGGCAATCGACATCTCGAGCCGGGGACAGAGCGTTCGGCTAGGATCTGGCGTTGTGGTCTCGCAGACCACGGCTTTGCGCCGCTGGCCGTGTTCGTCCTTTTCATCTCGATCGTTGCTCCGCTCAGCCGGGCGGTCGCGCTTGGATATGTCTTGTTCCAGGTCCGCCGGCGACGAACCCCAGGCCACCTGTGTCGCGCTGCTCTTTGGACGGAGAATATTGCCCGCCGATGCTGGTACTGTCCTTTGGAATGAGAATTCCGGCAGCCGGAATCCTCATCTATGCGGAAATAAGTGAAAACATCGACAGCCCGACCCGCCGAATTCGGCCATTTCTGGCGCTTTCCTCGACCGCCAGCAAAATTCGCATTCCTAATGGCATATTCACAAATTAACAGCAGAGACTAGCGCTTGAATTATCAGCAAAAATGTTCTCAGTTCAAACGACAGAGTGACACCGGCAGCCTGATCAACTATGGTGAGCAATATCGTGCCGGTAAACGTATCTCTTCGTGCCTGGGAAACCATTGGTGAACGCGGTCATCAGCAAGCGCTTCGCCAAACGTCAGCAAATGCAGTGGACGAAGCGCGGCGCACACCTGCTGCTGCAAACCCGCACACATACGCTCGATGGCACGTTCCGCCCCGTCTTCGAATGATGGTATCCGGGGCTTGCCAACGACAACGCGGACAGCGCCGCCCAGGCAGTTGCGGCGTGAACACCCCACAAAAGGTCATGCTCTCCTGGTCGACGGCTTGGTTGACGATCTTCACGGCATGGAGCTTATCGAAGGTGACAGCCGCTTTGGGCAGGCTGTCGGCAATGCCATTGATGAAGCCCGGGCTCATGTCGATGCAGACCTCGGTGACGGCGTTGGGATCGCCGCCATGGGCTGTGAGATCGGCGGCGAAGGCGGCGACCGTGTTGACCGGCATGGCAGCGACAAGGCTCATCAGCAGTGCCTCGAACAGCAGGGTGAAGCCGGTGTCCGGGCTTGCCCAAGGCACGGTAGTCTCTTCACCCCGCAGGCCGTGCAGCGCACCCCTGGGACGCGGGCATGCAGATAAGCCTGGTGCTGGAAGAAATTGAGATGGCGCCACGTCATTTGCCCGGTGTCGTAGGCCGGACAGTTGGCCGCGCCGCAACTCAGGCAGGCAAATCGGCTGCCGGCGGCGAAGTCGATATGGATGTCGAGCCGGCGTGCCACGGCGTCGAACTCGCAAGGCTACGCTCATTCGCCTATAACATCCTGCAGCGCAATCGCACTTCCACGTTCAGCCAGGAGCGCTATGCTGCCGCGCTTGGTGGCCTTGATGCGCTGCTCAAGTTACGCCTCAGTTGAGAGCGTTGAACAGCCCTGGGTGGTCCTGCAATCCCGCGAGTGTCCGTTTTGCGTCTGCGAGTGTCAGGCCGACCGTTGCAGCTGAGCATTCACTTGCGTTGCTGCCGCCCGTGCTGACCTCCTGCGACCGAATGACACCGTCGCTCCCGGTCAACTCCACCATGACCCGCCACTTCATCCCGCTCCTCCAGTCGGCCGTTATCAGCCCAACCCATACCACCCCCAGGTTTGCGACGGTCTCTTCCGAGGATAGGCCACCCCAGTGTAAACTGTTGATATGGGAGATGCCGACAGCAGGAGCGTCATTTCGTTCGGCCCTTTCCGCCTCTATGCGGCGGA
>Ga0210386_10004069_pt1 | contig 12138 bp, 10 predicted proteins | sample IncBWH32OmetaG_FD_160091 | JGI IMG/M metagenome (GOLD analysis project Ga0210386, IMG submission 160091) | Forest soil microbial communities from Barre Woods Harvard Forest LTER site, Petersham, Massachusetts, United States - Inc-BW-H-32-O ... | reverse complement strand
TGTCGGACGCTACTTTTATCACATTCCATTGCTGGTTTCGGTACCGTCCAAACACAGTGTGACACTCTCGTTGCCGCCAGAGGGCCTATTCTCAGCCCTTACGTCAAAGTAATCTGGCACGATTTTGGCCGTTTCGAAGGCTATGAAGCATCTTGGGCCCTAGATGACGGCCAATCCGATGAATTGAAGCAGCTCAATGATGAATTATGTGATGATGAAGCGGCCGAAGCAGAAATTAAGGAAATGATATATTTGCAGCTTGATGATGATACGTTTGATTGCTTTAAGGACGTCAGGGTAACGCTCAACGGTGAGCCTGTTGATTTCTTTGACCTCCTCAAACCACGCGATACTTACTAGAGGATTTGGGCTATGGGTAGGTCTTGCCAATTGGTGGTGTGGCGGGGGCCGCGGTAGTCACGTTTGGGCTGCCAGGCATTGGAGAGGTCTTCGGCGGCGTAGCGAATAGTGCGCTGGCCATCATAGCGGGCATTGATGGCGTCGAAAGCTTGCAGCTTGGCCTGGGCAGCTGTAGCGGCACCTACGTCAAGGCTGCCTAGAAGGTCGGTTTGCAAGCCTTGCTCGCCGACCAGGTTATATAGCAGCACGTTTGCCCGGTGGTACTGGGCTTGCGGATTGAGGGCGGCTTGGGCGGCAGCGACCAGCTGGCTGGTAATGTGGCCAGTATCGGCAGTCGGCGTAGCAAAGCTTATGAAGCGGCTGGTGCGCTGGTAACCGGGCTTGTGCCGGTTGGTATTGAGGTGTACAACGGCACTGCGGGCTAGCAAATGCTCGCTGCGCAGCCGAGCGGCGGCCCGAGCAGTTAGGCTAGCGATGGCCGCCTCGATGATTGCGAATTGGCTGGTGTCTTCACCGAACTGACGGCCGTGCATGATGCTCTGGCGGATCTTGCCAAATGGTTCCAGCTGATGGCAAGAGATGCCACGCAGCTCAGCTACCATTTGCCGGCCGTGAACGCCCATGAGCTGGTTAGCGAGTCGCGGACGCAGCTCGCTCAAACCGAGGGCCGTGTGAACGCCCTCGGCCCGCAAGCGCGGTGCTAGGCGACGGCCCACGCCCCAGACGTCGTTAATCGGGGTTTGGGCCAGGTATGTTTGTCGAACGTTGTCTGGCGCCTGGATGAGGTCGAGCACACCCGATGCTCCGCTGTCGCGTTTGGCGTGTTCAGCGGCAAGTTTGGCCAGTGTTTTGGTGCGGGCAATCCCTATAGACACTGGTACGCCAACCTCTCTGAGCAGCCGTTGTCGCAGGCGGCTCCCCCACTGCTGATAGTTCTCTATTCCTAATTCGCTCAAGTCAAGGAAGGATTCGTCGACCGAATATACTTCGGTGCGCGGTGTTATAGCGGTTAGCAATTGGATGATGCGCTGGCTGATGTCGCCATATAGCTCAAAATTGGCGCTGAACTGGACTATGCCCTGCTCTTGGAAAAGATACCGGTACTTGAAGACTGGCGCAGCCATTGGTATACCCAGAACTCGGGCTTCGTTACTGCGGGCTACCACGCAGCCGTCATTGCTACTAAGTACGACAACCGGCTTACCCTCTAAGTCGGGACGGAAGAGGCGCTCGCAGCTGACGAAGAAGTTGTTGCAGTCGATTAGGGCGAATACTGATTTCATATGTATCCTTTACTTCAGCGCGCTAGGGACATCACTTTATTTATAGTTTTAAGTAAATGTCTTTTTCTTAATATTCTTTTTGGTGGCAAAAAGAACCAAAAAGCCACCACATGGACGACAAACGTTACTAAAGCCCAAGGTTTTGGCATCCGGTTCTTGCGGAACTCGTCGCCTTACGGCTCCTCAGACAGTCCTCATCACGCGGCTTACCAAAACCTCGGGCTTTAATCAGTGTGTCTTTAATGCGGAGACAGCGGAATGCCACTAACGTGGCATCATTATTTACCTTCGACTGGGTGGGTAAATTGGTGGATGGTGGCGGTTACTACGCCCCAAGCTTCTTCGCCTGATCGAAGTTGGCGGTGGCGGCAAAGGCCAAAGCTAGTGTCCTGCCAGATGACTACTAGGTCAGTTGGCCGTCGTTGAACACTACGGTCTATGACGGCGATGTCACCATCGTAGATACCCTGATCGCTCCAGCGGTGACCGGCGATACGGAATAAGTAGGTACTTGAGGGGTTACGGACTAATAGCTGGTCGATATCAAGTGCTAAGCGTGGTCCCTGCCCGCGCCGGTCGAGTGCCGGGTTGGGAAAACCACTGTGGATCGACACGCCGTCGCTGTTGGCCATAGTTTGTAGATCGTCTTGCATATCTGTTGCTCCTGAGTGTTGGGTTGCTTGCTCATGTCTCTGCCAAGATGTATTCACGGCCACGGTAGACTAACCGTCGCGGGTAGCTCTCGAAACGCCGCTCGGCCGCATTGGCCCGAAAAGATACTGAAGTTATTTGTACGTCACGGGTGTTAAAAGTAGCAATTGCCATAGTTCAAGCTCCTGATTCTTAAGTAATAAAAACTAACTGACAGAGGCCAGTAAACGGGTTTGGAGTGTGGAGCTGACAGCGAGGCGGTGCTACCGTTTAAAGCTAACCTCTAGTGCTGGAAACTCAAGTTTGAACTATGGTGAGAAAGCAGTGACCGGAGTGTGCCTTCTGATATATAAGTCTGTGGAGTAAATCCCGAGGAAAGTCTCCGCATGGCTGCTGCTTATTATACGCTGCTGTCAATACGTTCGTAAAGTTGCTTAATGGCTATTTGATGGTATCGAGAAAATTGGCGAGTTCGTGGGGGGTGAGCTCGGCTTTGACGACGTAGCCGTCGGCTTGTTTCTCGATGTCGGCCCGGACATCTTCGCGCTGTTCGAGATTGGTAATAATGATAATCTTAGAGCGAATGGGCGGTACGCGGGCTGGGTCTCGTAGGGCGCGTAAGATTTCGATACCCGTCAGGTTGGGAATCATCAAATCGAGGAGGATGATGTCGTACTGGTTGGTTTCGGCAGCTGCTAACGCTTGAACGCCGTCAGCGACAATAGTCATCTTATAGCCGGCTTTGGTGAGCGCGCGAGTATACAGCTCGCTGATGAAATGTTCGTCTTCGATGCAGAGGACGGTACGGCCGGGAGGAGCTGGTTGGTCGGGCATATATCTAATGTACCATGTTTCGTGCCGGATGCTCTTTATCTGCGGTATAGCGAGTGGTTCTTAATCCAGCCGTGGGCGCCACGAGTGATTTCCTGGTTGCCAGTGCGCTTCAGTTCTTCAGTCAACTGGGCGTAAGGGATTAGCGTGAAACCGAAGGTGCTGCCCTGCCCTTCGTGGCTGCGGACCCATATGCTGCCGCCGTGCGCCGTAACGATGGCTTTGCTCAAATAGAGTCCTAGACCAGTGCCGCCAATCTGGGCGCGGTTGCGGTGATCGCGATAGAACTTGGTAAAGAGATTGGACATAATACTGGTCGAAATGCCGAGCCCGAAATCCTGGATTGTGGTCTCGACTAAGCCGTCTTTGGTGAGATGGGCATCTATCTCGATGACTTTGCTCGTGCCGCTATATTTAATAGCATTGTCGATCAAGTTATTGATGACTTCGTGGATGCTGAGGCGGTCAACGCCGACGGTTGGTAGATTGGTGGCAATCCGGCAGTGGAAGGTTATGCCCTGGATTTTGGCGCGCAGACTGAGCGCTTCGATGGCGCTCTTGAGTACGGCGGGCCACTGTTCTTCTTCGAGCTGTAATTCTAATTGGTCGTCGTCGATACGGGCAACGTTGAGGATATTATTGACGAAGGCCATTAGCTGGTCAGCTTGGGCGCGCATTTTCATAATGAAGCCTTGGAGTTCAGCGTCGACTTTGCCGCTGAGCTCTTCGTCAAACACTTCTATATAGCCACGGAGCAAGGTCAGCGGCGTGCGCAGCTCGTGCACGCTGAGGGCGATGAAACTGATAGCCTGGTCGTCTTGGCTGTACTGCTTGGTATGGTCGAAAAGTGCCAGTATAGTCTCGATATGCTCGGGGTTATCACGGTTATAATAGGCGGCTAGGTCAAACAGCCGGGCTGGATGGTTATCCCGTACATTGAGTCGCACCCGCTCCCAGCTAGCGGAGGCGGTGGCGCTCTTGAGCTTGACCTGTTTCAGCCAGGTATCAAAAGTTGCTTCACTGGGAAATGACATGTCCAGTACCATGTAAATATTTTTGCCGATCATGTCAGCTGGTTGTATGCCGATGTACGCAGCAGCAGCCTCGTTAGCGAACTTAATCGTTTCGCTTGGGTCTAATACGAACAGCGGTAACGGTAAGCTCTGGGCAATGAAATTGTGGCTTAAATCTTTACCCTGCTGTTGGCTGGTCGCTGTGCTGTGCTCGGCCACGGCGGTAAGTTCATAAATATGCGTACTAAGGCTGGTAACCAGTTCGCGGCCGAAGCCAAGTGATTCTGGTTTGGGGGCTGCGACACCGCCGCTGCCTGGTGCGACATGCAGAATGGTTTGCCAGAGGGCTTTGACGGGTTGCATCAGATAACTGCCCAGACTGGTAGCAACAACGCTAGTTTCTATGATTGCGATTGCTAGTAATAGCGCGCCGAGCTCCAGGGCGCTAAGGCCAAGGATCTTATTGCCTAACCACCACCCACCGATTAACACGGCGTTATCGCTCAAGATAACAATGAACAGGCGTAGCTTGGCTTGACGGGTCAGGCGTTGCAGGTAATCCATGGTGGCCTAGGGCGTATAACTAATATCGCTAGAGCTGGAGACCGCGGTTAACCAGGTTTGGCCGGGGTTGAGCTTGAGGGGCTGGCCGGAGGCGGTAGCGAACGTGATTTGGCTGGTATTGCTGCTCTTCGTCCAAGTGCCGGTTGTGACTGTACCGTCCTGGAAAACATCCACTGGCCCGCTACCGATTACCGCGTAGTCAGAATAATAAGCGCCGCTGGCGTCCAAGGCTCCTTGGGTCTCGGGGATGACCATGGCGACAACTACTTTGGGCGATATTTGCTGATTGGTATTGGCGTCTATCTGTGCTGCCCCGCCCTCGCTGCGGTTATAGCTGTTGGTGGCCGCAACGTAGTCATAGTGGACGTTGTAGTCGGGACCGGACATTACCAAGTTAATGGACTTGGCTGTTGGCACTTTGACGGGAGCCTCCTTCTTGCGGAGAAAACCACTAAAGGTGCTACTAGTGTAGCCTTTGCTAGCTTCTAGCTGATTAAGGGTGGCTATAGCGGTGTAGACGTTATGTGGTGCGGCGCGCGAAGAAATTCGATGGTAAAAGCTACCGTTATAAAATTCATCCAAGTCACGGACATTCCAGGTCTTAATGTCGGCCAGCCCGTCGGGGCTGCCGCCAACATGGGCATACCCAGCATCAAAGCCAAGAGCCCACTGTATATAGTATGGCCGGGCGCTACGAATCGGGCCCACATTAGCTGGCGCGGTATCTTGGTAGAGTGCCAAGAAACGCGTAATGCCGCCCTCAGCAACCGCTTCAAAAACAACACTAGCCTGTCCCAAGCCCGATTGCGGCCGGGCTTGGTCGCTATTCTCAATCATTACGCCAGTCACCGGCAGCTTGTTGATGCGCGGATCAACTGGTAGGCCGCTGAGGGTTGAGGGCACGGTGGTGGGCAGCGGTTTGGCCTTAATGGTTTGGACGGTGGCTACCGGTTTGGGCGTTGGCTTACTGAGGCTAATAAATAAAAAAGTACCTATGCCGGCAAGCATAATCACCACAGCAAGAACAATCCACTCTTTTTTGCCGGGCGGCCAATGCAATGCCAGCTTGGCACGCCAACCCGTCGCGGGTTTTGATGATTGCTGTTTGGCGGAACTATCATCAGGTAGCTCTTCACTGGCTATTTGGTCGGCTGGCTCGGTAATATCATCAGAAGCAGCTACTTCTTCAGGTGTTTGAAAAGTTTCGCTATGCGGTTTTGGTGTCTCGAGCTGGGCATCGTCATGTTCGCCTTGCAAAGGCCCGCCCAGCCGTTCGTCCGGCTTGAAGTCGCTATCCATGGCTTTAGTATAACAACGCTTACGGTAACTAGTCTAGCGCCAGGCTGCGAGCTGGCCATCGATACGCGCCAGGCTGCGGTCATGGCCGAGAACGGCGAGCGTATCGGCCAGGCTGGGGCTGGCAGCGGCCTGGGTGGTGGCGATACGGATGAGGCTGAACAACACGGCTGGTTTCTGGCTGGTCTGTTCTAGCAGCTGGTTGAGGCGTGTCGTCAGGTCTTCGATAGTAAAGTCACTCTGTTGCAGCGTGTCCCTGGCCTGCTCCAGCAGTTGTCTCAGCTCAGTTGGTGGTAGTTTTTTGAGCTGTTTGTGTTCGGTGATGAGCTTTGAGTCGATTGGCAAATCAGTAAAAAAGAAATGGCTCAACTCCGGCAGTTCGGCAAAATACTTGAGACGTTCCTGAACCAACCCAAGCACTTGCTTCTTGTAGCCATCACTGACCGAAGCGGCTTCCTCCGGCCAAAACCTTTGTACTTTTACAAATAGCTCATCAAGCGGTAGCTGCCGGATCCAATAACCGTTCATCCACTCCAGGCGCCGAGTATCGAAACGGGCGCCGCTGCGCTGAATATGCGATAACTTGAACTTGTCAATTAGCTCTTGGCGACTGAAGATTTCCTGCTCAGTGCCGTCATTCCACCCCAGCGACGCCATGAAGTTAATCAGCGTGTCCGGCAGGAAGCCGTCGCGAATATAGTCGAGCACGTCCTTGGCACCGTCGCGTTTGCTCAGCTTCTTATTGCCATCCGGCCCCAGTACGTGTGGCAAGGTGGCCAGCACTGGCGGTGTGAAGCCGAGCGCCTCGTAAAGGTTAAGGTAGTTGGGCACGCTGGCCAGGAACTCTTGGCCGCGCATGACGTGGCTGATTTCCATTTCGGCATCGTCGACAATGTGGGCGAAGTTGTAGGTTGGAAAGCCGTCGGATTTGATTAGGATAAAGTCGTCAATTACCTCTGGCCCACTATGTAGGTCACCCATCACTTCGTCGTGCCATTCGTAGCTCCGGGGTTCGGACTTGAAACGCAGTGGCTGGCTGCCATCCCAGACGGGAGGCTTATCGGGGCGTTGGTTGCGATATAGGAATGGTTGCTTGGCGGCTTGAGCCTGCTCGCGAAAGGCTTGCACCTCCTCGGCAGTATACGGGTCCGCGTACGCCCGGCCAGCAGCAATGAGCTTGTCTGCCCAACGTTTATAGCTATCGAGGCGTTCGCTCTGGACATAGGGCGCGTAAGGACCGCCAATATCCGGCCCTTCGTCATAGTCCAATCCTAGGGCCCGGAGGCTCTTGATAAGGTGTTCCCTGGCTCCTGCAACCTCCCGTTTCTGGTCAGTGTCTTCGAAGCGCAGGATAAATTTGCCCTTGGCCTGTCGTGCTGTCAGCCAGGCAAACAGCGCCGTACGAATCCCGCCCACGTGCAAATAACCGGTTGGACTGGGGGCAAATCGGGTTCGGACTGGCTTCATAGGGTCTTATTATAAGAGAAAGACGGCTTTACGGGAAACGGCTACATGCTGGTGGCCAGCTGGACAAGCTGTTGGTTGTCCAAGGAGCTGTTGCCCTGTACCTGGTACCAGATACCACTGTTGACCCATGTGACCTGCTGCTGACTGAGGAAGTAGAGCGTCCGGCCGCCGGACTGCACGGTTTGATATTGCGGACTAGCACTAGCCACGAACATGTCACGCAGCGTGTTGCTATCCCAGCTAGAAGTCTTCTCCGTAATATTGTAGGCGCGGCTGCTGCTCTTGGTCTGGAACTGCAGCGCCACGACGCCAGGACTGTAGCTGAGATGACTGAGGTGATAACCTCCTGGCTGGTAGTCTGGCAGACTGGCCGTGAACCCGGCTTTGTCAGAAGCCATCCGCAGCCGTAGCCCGGGTAAATTCTGCAATGCCACGAAGCCTGCTAGCACCAGGACGGCCAAAACCGCGGCGCTAATGCTGGTTATTCGCTTGGCGGCACCCAACCGCCGACGCTTCGGCGGAGGTTGTTGGTGGCTAGTGGCCTGCTGCAAAGCCTTCTCTAGCATGTCGGCGGTCGTACGGGGTCGTTTGGGCGGGGTTGCTACGTGCGAGATGGTGACGCTTGGTGCTGCGGCAGCTTGCTTGGTGGTCGGGTGTGGATTTGGTGTTGGGGCTAGTGGGGTTACAGTTGGAGCGGCTGACGAGCCGATACCGCCGAAACGGCTGATTAAGCGGCTTTTAGCAACTTGTTGGGCGTGCTGTAGGCGCTTGGCGTCAAGCTCGGCAACAGATAGTTTGGCTAGTACTGCTGCTTTTGGCTGGCCTGCTGTCGTAGCTAGCGCGCTTTGGGCGGTAACGCGGCGCTTAAGGCTTGGACCAGGCTTCTTAACCGCCCGGCGCATGAGCGTCTGGGCGGGCTGAGGAGTGTGGGCTTCAGCCGGAGTTTTGGCGCGAACCTGCGGGGCTTGGACCTTGGCGCGAGGCTTCATTGACATTGTTGGACCTGGCTGCGTAATTATGCCATCGACATTACGCCTGGCAGTCGGTTTGGGTCCGGTAGCGGCGTGATGCTGGTTGCTATTGGTTACGATAGTGTTGTTTTTGCCCACGGATACCTTATCTCTATGAGGGTAATGCTTATATATCTTAACTCCTCCTGTGGGATGACACAAGCCCCTTCAAGTTTACTGGCCCAGCCACAAATCAAACTCCTGCTAACTCTTTTTGAGCCGATAGGCGCTTTTGCGGCTACGCTTTAGGGTTGCCGTTTGCTACCATTAGAATAGAACGCATGGATTACTTAGATACTGGCAAACAATTTCGGCACCGCATTATTTTGTTGGTGGGTTACGTTTGTCTGGCGGTGGCGATTGCTACCGGGGCCTTAATTCTCTTGTACCAGGCGTATGGCTTTGGGATCGGCAAGAATGGCACGGTTACCCAGAGCGGTTTGACGTTTTTCTCCAGTCAACCTAATCCGGCTAATATTTATGTCAATAACACGCTCAAAGCCACGACCAACACTCGCCTGGTGCTAACCTCTGGTATTTACCGTATAACCCTGAACCGCAGTGGCTATCGTAGTTGGCAGCGAACTATTGAGTTGGATGGTGGCAGTGTCGAGCACTTCGACTATCCAGTGCTCTTCCCTAAGACGCTGGTTTCCAAGAAAATCCAAGCGTATACCGGTGCCCCCGGTTTGGTTACACAAAGCCCCGACCGTCGTTGGCTGCTGGTCGAAGTACCGGGGTCTATGACCAGTTTTGATCTGTTCGATCTCAAGAATCCTACCAAGGCGCCCACTGACATTACGTTGCCAGCTAATCTCTTAACCAAGGCCACTAGTAGCGAGAGTTGGCAGTTGGAAGAGTGGGCCGACGATAACCAGCACATCGTGTTACAGCATAACTATGATGGCAAAAGCGAGTTCATCCTGATCAATCGGGCCGATCCCGCGCAGTCCGTGAACTTAAATACTACCCTGTCGACTACCCCAACCAAACTAACGCTGGTCGATAAAAAGTATAATCATTATTATCTATATAACGCGACCACCGATGACCTACAAACAGCCTCATTGCAGTCTCCAACCCCAGTGCTGGCCCAGCAGCATATCCTAGCCTACCAGTCATACGGCAGCGATACCCTGCTCTATGCCACCGATAGTGGTGCGCCCAGTGGCAAAGTGTTGGTCAAGATGCAAATAGGTAGTCAAACGTACGCTATTCATACCTTTCCAGCCGCTACAACCTATCTGTTGGATTTGACCAAATACAGCGGCACCTTATATGTAGCGGCTGGTGCTAGCAGCGAAAACAAAGTGTATATTTATGAAGATCCAGTCAGCCAATTGGCCGCTGCTCCGGGCCATGCTCTTGTTCCTTCTCAAGTACTGCACGTCACCGCACCTAATTACTTGAGTTTTTCGGACAATGCGCAGTTTATCGTCGCCGAAAACGGCACGCAGTTTGGCGTCTATGACATCGAGAATACCAAGGGCTATAACTACACGGCCAGTCAGCCGCTTGACGCGCCACAGGTTCATGCTACGTGGATGGATGGCGATCGTTTGACGTATGTGAGCGGTGGCAAGCTAGTGGTGTTCGACTACGATGGTACGAACCAGCAAGTGCTCATGGCGGCTGCTGGGAGTTATGTGCCGGCATTCGCGCCGGATTATAAATATGTGTATGATGTGGCGCCTGATACTACGGCCACACCTGCTGGGCAGACGGAGCTTGCGCAGACGGCTTTGCTGACGCCGCCAGACTTGTAGATACCCTATTCTTAATCAGGCTCTCTCCAGGGCGGGACAAGGGAATGCCCTGGAGGGCATGATTTGATTGGTTAGGGCTTCGGGCGGAGGGGTTTGTTGAACCAGCGAACAATAAACAAGAAGGCGGCCACTAGTACGATAACTATGCTGGCTTTGCCGAGACCGGTGCGGATGAAACGGCTCCAAAGTGTCGGTCCGTTACCGGGTAAACTAGTCGGCGTGCTGGTGGTCGTAGCGGTTGTAGTTGGCTGGGTATTGCCGGACGGGTCGGGGCTAATCTGCTGGCCGACAACTATTAGGCGGTGTAGGCTGGTTCCGGGAGGGTCGCAGGTAATCAGGGTGGCAGTAGCCGTCTGGCCAGGGACGGGTCCGAGAACGCCGACATCACTGGGGTCGACAATAGTGCGGGATATGACCTTGTAGACGTAGACCTTGTCGCCATAGGTCAAATAGAAGGTGTCACCTGGCACTAGCGTGTGCAGCAGCACGAAGGCGAATTTATATTTCCCCTTATTAAAAATATTGTTACTGCTGTGGCCGAAAAAGGCAGCGTTGCCAGTTTGTCCTGGGAGAACAGTGGTTGGGTAGTGCACGACGCCGTCTTCCAAATCATTCTCGATAGCGTTTTCGTCGGTTGAGGTTTCGTTGTAGTTAACCGGTATTTCGACATTAATTTTGGGGATAATAACTTCTGGCGTAGTGGTTGGTGCTACGCTGGTGCTACTGATGATCAGCGGTGTAGCCGCGGCAACTCGACTTGGCTGGATGAAGGGCGCGATGATGACTTCGTTGAAGAAGCCGAAGAGGAAGATGATGACCACAATCATGCCCATGCCGAGGCCGAACAGCAGCGACTGTAGGTGATGTTTGGCTTGTAATTGGCCGCCGGCGCTCACCTTGTGCCGAATAGCGGCTTGTATATCGGCGGCACTGCGGGCGTCGCGGAGTTTGCGGGCTTTGGTGCTGCCAGGTTTACGAGATGTGGTGGCGGTGGCTTGATGCTTGTGTTGGGCTAACGCCTGAATGGCGGCTGGCGTCTCCGCGATAACCTGTGGCTGGCCGGTTAGTGCTGATTGACTGGCGTAAAACTCGTGCCATACCTGGTGCTGCTCACTTGCTGGTAGCTGCTGATAGTAGTCATGCCACTCGGTTTGAATAGCGGCTAGGTCTTTGCCTGAGGTGCTTAGCTCGTACATGAATTGCTGATGTTTGCTGCGCTGCGGCGCCGCCTCGGCTTCGGCCAGTTCTTGTGCCGTGTCTGGCTCATCGGCATATATCCGTGAGACCTTTTGTCGAATCAAATTTGCCGCTACCTGGGAATCAGGAGCAATATCTGATACGTTCGACGTGTCCGGTTGATCGTTGTCTGCTGATGTGTTGGTGGAATCTGTAGCCATATAAAACCAAAGCTAATCTAGCCCTGTACCTCCAAGTATAGTACAATTACCCCTTGTAGCCTACCTCACATAGCTAGCCGCGGTGGTGGAATTGGTAGACACGCTGGACTCAAAATCCTGTGAGCGCAAGCTCGTGACGGTTCAAGTCCGTCCCGCGGCACCATGTACAATACGGTTCTATTAGCAACGTTTTACTCCTTGCTACAATAAGATAACTCAATTATGTCGAATCAACCTGCTACTCATGAACGTCTCGCCCCTTATTATCAGGCTGCCCGCGAGTATACTGTCCACTGTCAGGAGCTTGAAACACTCGAGCAATTAGTAGAGCAAATGCATGACCAATCCGAGGCTTCTGTTGGCCTGGTTGAGGCTATTGCTGGCAATCATGGCGTGGCTGTTATCGCCGAGCACAAACGTCGGTCGCCCAGCGAGGGAGAAATACGCCCTGGAAGCAGTGTCCAATGGACGGTGGAGCAGTATCAGCGTGGGGGTGCTCG
>Ga0210386_10004064_pt1 | contig 12141 bp, 9 predicted proteins | sample IncBWH32OmetaG_FD_160091 | JGI IMG/M metagenome (GOLD analysis project Ga0210386, IMG submission 160091) | Forest soil microbial communities from Barre Woods Harvard Forest LTER site, Petersham, Massachusetts, United States - Inc-BW-H-32-O ... | reverse complement strand
GGCGAGCCAGGCCCAGACCTATGGCTGGCGCAGTGTGTCGATGACCGTGACGCTGGCGGTGGTGGTGATGCTGCCACTGGTCGCATTGCTGCTGCCGGAGCGGCCGTCGGCGGTCGGGCTGGCGCCTTATGGCGCGACCGAGGAGCCGGTCGAGGCGCCGGGGTCACGCAATCCCTTCTCGGTGGCAATCGCCGGCCTGGGCCGCGGCGCGCGGTCGCTGGATTTCTGGCTGATCACGCTCAGCTTCTCGATCTGCGGCTTCTCCACCAATGGGCTGATCGGCACGCATCTGATCGCCTATTGTTTCGATCACGGTATTCCGCAGGTCACCGGCGCAGCGTTCCTGGCCTCGTTCGGGATCTTTAACATCATGGGATCAACCGCATCGGGCTGGCTGACCGATCGCGGCAATCCGCGGGTGATCCTGTTCTGGGTGTTCGGACTGCGTGGGCTGTCGCTGGTGCTGCTGCCATTCTCACCGTTCGACGTGACCAGCCTGTCCGCTTTCGCGGTGTTCTATGGGCTGGACTGGATCGCGACCGTGCCGCCCACCTTCGCGCTGACCAACCAGGTGTTCGGGCGCAAGGATGCGCCGGTGATGATGTCGTGGATCTTCGCCGGACATCAGATCGGCGGCGCGCTGGCGGCGGTGGGCGCGGGCATGGTGCGCGGCGAGACCGGCAGCTACATGCTGGCGTTCCTGTCCAGCGGGCTGGCGTGCCTGCTGGCGTCGTTGCTGGTGCTGCGCATTGCGCGGACACCGGTGCTGGCCGTGGCGGCGGAGTAGCCCGATGGCGTATCAACCATTCGATCTCACCGGGACTGTGGCGCTGATCACGGGTGGCAACAGTGGTATCGGTCTGGGGATGGCCGAGGCGATCGCACAGGCCGGTGCCAATGTGGCGATCTGGGGCACCAATGCGGCGAAGAACGCGGCGGCAGCGGAACGGCTGCGCACGCATGGCAGGCGGGTACTGGCGCTGGAATGCGATGTCGGGGACGAGGCCGCGGTGGAGACGGCATTCGCGCAGACGGTCTCAGAGCTCGGGCGCGTCGATGGGTGCTTCGCCAATGCCGGGGTCGGCGGGCGGGGCGGCAAATCGTTCCTCGACATGCCGACCGCGGAATGGAACCGCGTGATGCGGGTGAACCTGCACGGCGCGTTCTACACCTTCCGCACGGCGGCGCGGCACATGGTGCAGCGAGGCGATGGCGGTGTGCTTGTGGGTACGGCGTCACTGGCCGCGATCGAGGCGGCACCGAAGAGCGAGCATTACGCGGCGACCAAGGGCGGTATGATTTCGATGGTGCGCGCGATGGCCGTGGAGTTCGCGCGATATGGCGTGCGGTCGCACGCCATCCTGCCGGGATGGATCGCTACCGATATGACTGCAGATGCCACGGCGAGTAAGGGATTCAAGACGAAGGTGCTGCCGCGGGTGCCAATGCGGCGGTGGGGAGACGGCGCGGATTTCGGTGGGATTGCGGTGTATCTCATGAGTGCGGCGTCGAAGTACCACACCGGCGATACATTCGTGATCGATGGCGGATATTCGTTGTTCTGAAGCAGCCTGCCCGCCTGCCCCGTCACTGCTGCGAAAGCAGGGGTCCAAACACCAACGAACCGCCTTGACCGCGGGCGCCTGCTTTCGCAGTAATGATAGGAACGGGTCAGCGGAACTTCGGCATCACCGCTTCAGACACCCACTGGAACTGGTCCAGCATGATCGCCTGCGGCGTGCCCATCGGGGTGCTCAGGTTGATGTGCTCCATCCCCGGATAGCGCGTCTGCAGTTCCTTCAGATACGCCACCAGCTCCTCCGGCGTGCCGGCAAACCACGCCCCCATTTTCATGTAGTGCTCGACCTTCGGCACACCCTTCTCATACCACCCGCCTCGCTGCGCAATCGCTTCCACCAGTTCCCCCTTGACCCCCGGCAGGAACCCCAACGGCGCAAACATCTTGGCATGCTCCTCGTATAGCGGCGTGATCTCGCGCAGTGCCTTCTCCGTGGAATCCGCCAGATAAAAGAAAATTCCGATCATCAAATTCTCGCCGAGCTTCAGATCAATCCCGGCACGAGCCGCCGCATCGCGATACGCCGTGATGGGGCCCTGCTGCATCGTCGCGGCACCACCACCCACCGCGCCCTTGATCCCATACTTGATCATGAAATCCAGCCCACGTGGACTGGCGCTCACCACCGGCTGCCAGGTCTCCACCGGCAGATGGACCGGTCGCGGCACCAGCGTCAGGTCCTTCAGCGTGTAGCCGCGATACGGCACCTCAGGCGGTAGTGCGTAGTGCTTGCCGTGGTGACTGAACCGCTCGTTATCGAACGCCTTGAAAATGATCTCGACCTGCTCCTCGAACAGCTCCCGGTTCGCCTCCTGATCAAGGATCGGTGCGCCAAACGTCTCGACCTCGCGCGAGTGATAACCACGCCCCACGCCGAACACCGTGCGCCCCTTGGTCATGATGTCGGCGCAGGCATAATCCTCGGCCAGCCGCAGCGGATGCCACATCGGCGCGATATTGAACCCGCAGCCGATCTTGAGGGTCTTCGTCAGGTGGCACAGATGCACCGCGGCCATCAGCAGGTTCGGCGTGACCTCATAGCCCTCGTGCTGGAAGTGATGCTCGGCCAGCCACAGCGTGTCCCAGCCGGTGCGGTCCATCTGCTGCGCAATCGCCTCGCATTTCGCGAACACGCTGGCCAGATGTTCGTTGGAATAACGCCGTTCATTCGCCGGCGTGGCGGTCTGACCACGATCCGGCAGGTCCACGTGGCCAGGGTAGACGGTGGTGAATTTGCGGATCATGCGAAACCTCCTGGGTCGACGCGGCCAGTCTGGCGCGATTTTCCCCCTCGCGGAAGGCAAGCGGCCATCGCCGCGCCGCACGCCATGGCCTAGTCTGCCAACGAATCAGGTGTTTGGAGCGGAGGCATGCGCCCGGGTCTCAGGTCGTCGCTGGCGACCCTGCTGCTGTGCATCGCGCTGCCCAGGTGCGAGACGAAGGTCTCGGAGATCTCGGCGGTGTGCCGGGCGGGCGCACAAGTGACTGCGCCGGTCGAGTGGCGGTACTCCAGCAACGCCGATCCGTCGGTGCTGCGGCAAATTCTGCGCGCGGTCGAAATCACGCTGCACTACACCGGCACTGCCCCGCATGCCGTGCCACCGACCACCACGTATTTCTACCGTGACGGCGGAGCGGTGCTGCGCGTCGCCTCCACATCCACCGCGACACTGCCGGCCAACGGCAGCTTCACCTATCACGTCGACACCGGTGGCGACGAGGCGCTGGAGGCGGCCGGGCGCGGCCGGCGTGACGAACTTGGGTTTTTCGTTGTGGTGGACGGCAATGCGTTTGGCGGATTGCTATCGCCGCCAACCTGCGGGCCGTGGGCGGACGGGCACCTAGACCTCGGCAAGGCGTCCAAGCTGCCGGACCAGAAGGACAAAGTGCCGCTCGATAGGGGCCAGGCGGCGTGGCTGGAGGTTGTTCCGCTGCCGCCGGCGGTGCGGCGGATCGAAGGCGCCGAAACCTCGACCTATGCGTTCTTCAAAGCGCCGCTTGCATTGGCCGAAGCGAAGGATGCGACTGCGGTGCCCGAGGGGCCCCCCAAACAAGAGGCGCAGGTTGGTGTGACGGATACCACGACGCTGTTCACGCTCACCGGCACGCCGTCCGCGGATGGCACGACACCACCAAAACCGCCCCAGGGAGGCAAGACATGACGAGTTTTGTGCTGATCCACGGTGCCTATCAGGGCGGCTGGATCTGGCGCGAGGTCACCGCGCGGCTGCGCGCGGTGGGCCATCACGTGCTGGCGCCCAGCCTGGATGGCTGCGCCGAGCGGCGGCACCAATTGCGCGCAGGTATCACCACCGAAACGCAAGCGGAGGAGCTGGCTGGACTGCTGTTCTACGAGGACCTGCGCGATGTCGTCCTGGTGGGCACCAGCAGTGGTGGCATGGTGCTATGCCGCGCGGCGGAGCTGGTTCGGGAGCGGATTGGTCGCGTGGTATTCGCCGATGCGCTGGCGCTGCTCGATGGCGAGCGCATTGCCGATATTGTTACCAACCGGCCGACGCCGGTGACCACGGACCTGTCGGTTGGCCCGTCGCGGGACGATGCCGCGGGACGGTTGTTCGCCGGGCTGGATCCCACCACGCGGGAGTGGGCACTGGCACGCTACACGCTGCACCCGATCGCCTGCATGCAGGCACCGGTGCAGCTGGACCGCTTCTGGAATGAGGACTGGTCCGCCAGCGTGATCTGGTGCCGCCAAAGTGCCAATCCACCGGTGGCGCATCAGCGGCGCACCGCGGAACGGCTCAAGGCGAAGTGGTTCGAGCTGGACACCGGGCATTATCCGATGCTGAGCACGGCGGCGGAGCTGACGCGCCTGATCACGGCCTGATGCCGCAAGCCGACGATCCGCTGCGCGGCATCGCTCTGTCGGTGGCCGCGACCACGGTATTTGCCGCATCCGATGCGACGGCGAAGTACCTCACCGCAAGCATGCCGGTGGTGGAGATCGCGTGCATCCGGTACATCGTCTTTGTGGCATTCGCCGGTTGGCTGGTACGCACGCCCGACCTACGCGCGCTGTGGCCGCGCAGCACGACGTTACAGGTGGTGCGCGGGCTGTGCGTGGTCGGATCGGCGGTTTTGTTCGTGTTCGGCGTACGCAGCATGCAGATCGCGCAGGCGAGCGTGATCAGCTTCATTTCGCCGTTGCTGATCACCGTGCTGTCGATCCCGCTGTTGGGAGAGGTCGTGGGTGCAAGGCGTTGGGCGGCCACGGCGGCGGGGATGCTGGGCGTGGTGATCGTGGCGCGTCCGGGACCCGGCGGGTTTCAGCCGGCGGCGCTGTTCGGCGTGGCGTCGTCGGCGTGCTGGGCGTTGGCCCTGGTGATCACGCGCAAGATGGCGGGAACCGAGCGGCCGGCGACAACATTGCTCTGGACCGCGGTGGTCGGCGCGATTGTGTTGCTCGTCATGTTGCCGTTCGTCTTCGTCTGGCCGCGGCCCTGGCAATGGGGACTGACATTGTTCATCGGGGTGATGTCCTCGACCGGGCAGTGGCTGGTGGTGCAGGCGCATCGTTGGGCGCCCGCCTCGGTGCTGGCGCCATTCTCGTATACGCAGTTGCTGTGGGCGACGCTGGCGGGGTGGTTGGTCTTTGATACGTTACCAGATGAATGGACGCTGGTGGGTGCGGCGATCATTATCGCGAGTGGGCTATATACCGTGCATCGGGAGAGGGTGCGGGCGCGGGAGGCGGTGCGGTGAGGTCTGATACTGTTCCCGCTAAGAAAGGGTGAACGACAGATCACGCAGCGCCACCGATTAAGCCACAGATATGCGCGAAATCCATCGCGTTCGATATCGTGTGGCAATCACGGTTATAGCGCTTCGCGCGGCGCGCAATAGACATATCTGCCGCCCGTCAGATGCCGGCGCCCATTCCGGCGGATATCTGTAGCTTAATCGGTGGCTCTGCGTGATCTGTGGTTCCTCTTGCCTTACTTCGCGGCGATCGTCGCAGTGCTCTGCTCCGGGAACCCAGTCTCCCACCCGCCACCCAGAGCCTTGTAAATCGCCACCAGGTCCGTATCGATCGTCGTCGTGCTGTCAGCCAGCAATTGCTGTGTCGCGAGCAGCTCGCGCTGCGCATTCAACACCTCCAGGAAATCGGACACGCCCTGCGCATACCGATCCTGCGCCAATGACAAGGCCCGCTGATTCTCCGCCACGGCCTTCACCAACTGATCCCGCCGGCGCTGCTCGGCGTCATAGGCCGACAAGGCGTTGTCCACTTCGTGCCACGCATTCAGCACGGTCTTCTCATAGGAAATTGCCGCTTCCTTCTCCTGATCCTTCCGTAAGGCCAACGTCGACTTCAACCGCCCGCCCTCGAAGATCGGGATGCTGACCGACGGACCCACCGCGTACAGCAACGAAGCCAGGTCGAACATTTGCCACGGCTGCAATGCCTGCAGCCCGACACTGCCCGTCAGGGTAAACGACGGATAGAAATCCGCCTCTGCCACGCCGATCGTCGCGGTTGCCGCATGCAATTGCGCCAGCGCCGCGCGCACATCCGGGCGGCGCAGCGCCAGTTCCGACGGCAGGCCGATCGGCACGCGCGGCGGCACTGGCGGCACCGTCCGCGGGGCGTCGAGCTCCCCCGAAAGTGCCTGCGGCGGCTGGCCCAGCAGGAAGCTCAGCGCATTGACGAACTGGCGCTCCTGCTGCTCAAGCGAGGGGATCAGCGCGGCGAAGGAATTCACCTGCGCCGAGGCGTTGGCGACATCGAGATCCGTCGTCACACCGCCCTCGGCACGCTGGCGTGTCACATCGAGGCTCTGCTGCGCGCTCTTCACGTTGTCACGGGCAATCTGCAGCCTTGTCTGAGTACCGCGCAGTTGCAGGTAATCGCGCGCCACCTCGGCCAGCGAACTCAGCAGCGTATCGCGCCGCGTCTCTTCGGATTGGGTGACATTGGCACCGGCCGCCTCGACCGAGCGACGCACCCTGCCCCAGAGATCAATCTCCCACGATGCATCGAAGCCAGCCTGGTAGATGTCGATCGCACCAATTGTCGCGCCCTTCACCCCGCCCACGGTGGCATTTGTCTGGCCGCTGGCACCGGCGCCCGCGGCAATGGTGGACAATCCCGCGAAGGCCCCGTTGTTCGACGCCTTCAGGCGCTGATACGAGGCATCCGATTCCAACGTCGGCAGCGCTGACGACGCGACAATGCCGAGTTGGGCACGCGACTCGGCAAGGCGAACCGTCGCGACCTGCACGTCGAGATTCTGTGCCGCGACCCGCTCCTCGAGCTTCGTCAGCTCGGGATCGCTGAACAGGTTCCACCAGGCCGGATCGATCGGTGCCGTAACGGGCACGCTGGCGGCCTGCTTCGAGGGCGTGGCCGACCAGGCATCCGGCGCGCGGCTGGCGGGGGCGGAGAAGTTTGGGCCGAGCGTACAGCCACTGAGGACCAGCAGGGTGGTGGTGGCAAGGACGGATCGCTGCATCTTGGCTTCCCAACGCGGGGCGGCCATGCGCCCCCCTGCCCCGCTTCTAGCGGAGGTTGCCGTTGGGTGACCAGACGCGGGGGGCGGGGCTGCATTGCGGCGACAAAGGAACCGGGCTGCAATGGATCTGCAGGAGGCCATGATGAGCGATGACCTGATCCGTTTGAATGCGACCGAAGCGGTAGCGCGTCTGCGCCGCGGCGAGATCTCGCCGCTGGAACTGGTGGACGCCGCGGCAGCGCGTATCGCGGCGGTGGAGCCGGCGGTGAATGCGCTGCCGACGCTGTGCCTGGATCGTGCACGGGCGCATGCGAAACGATTGATCGCGGGCGAAAGGCGCGACGCGGCGGATGAACCGGGCTGGCTCGCGGGCCTGCCGGTGGCGATCAAGGATCTGACCGATGTCGCCGGGGTGCGCACCACATATGGCTCGCCGATCTTCCGCGATCATGTGCCGGTGAAATCTCATCCGGTGGTGGAACGGATCGAGCGCAAGGGCGGCATCGTCATCGCCAAGTCGAACACGCCGGAGTTCGGTGCCGGAGGATCGACGTTCAATGAGGTGTTCGGCAGGACGCGGAACCCGTGGAATACTGCGCTGACTTGTGGTGGATCCACGGGTGGTGGTGCGGTCGCGCTGGCGACGGGCGAGGTGTGGCTGGCGCAGGGGACCGATCATGGCGGGTCGCTACGCAGACCGGGGACATATTGCTCGGTGGTAGGGTTGCGGCCGTCGCCTGGGCGGGTGACGCGCGGCACGCCGCACAACCTGTTCGCCCCGCTGTCGGTGCAGGGACCGATGGCTCGGAACATGCCGGACCTGGCGCTGTTTCTGGATACCATGGCGGGGCTGTGCCCGCACGATCCGCTAACGTTTGATCCGCCCGCGGTGCCGTTCGCGCGCGCGGTGGCCGAGGCGCGGCCGCCAAAGCGGATTGCGTACACGTCGGATTACAGCGGCAGGCTGAAGGTGGACCGCGAGACCCGGGAGATCTGCGAGGCCGCGGTGCGCAAGCTTGAGGTGCTAGGCTGCGTGGTGGAGGAATACGCGCCAGATCTCGGGGCGATCGAGGAAGCCTTCATGGTGCTGCGGGCGCAGCATTTCGTGGTGGACCGGGAGCTGCAATTGCAGACGCATCGCGATCTGCTGAAGCAGGACATCGTCTGGAACACGGAGCATGGGCTGGCGCAAACACCCAGCCGGCTGGCTTGGGCGGATCGTGAACGCGCGGCGTTCTACCGGCGCTGTGTGGAGATGTTCACGCGGTTCGATGTGTTCATCACACCCAGCGCGGCGACGCCAGCCTTCGATGTGAATCGACGGCATCCGGAGTACGTGGATGGCGAGAAACTGACCAACTATATGGGCGCCTCAACGCTGAATGCGGCGATCACACTGACGAGCTGCCCGGCGGTGGCGGTGCCATGTGGCTTCGATCGGTTTGGCCGGCCGGTTGGGTTGCAGATCACCGGGCCGATGCGCGGCGAAGCGGCCGCATTGGGCGCAGCGGCGATATTCGAGCAGCTCACGGGTCTGGACAAGCAAGTGCCGATCGACCCGCGCCCGGGGACGCTGCCGGATATCCATGCCGCGGATCCCAATCCCCCTGGCACAAAGGCGTAACTTTTCAGGCGGTCGGGAAACTGGTTTAGACACAGTTACACCTCCTCAAGGCTGAGCCAGCGACGTGAGCCCCTCCGACCGCCCCGCCCGCCGCCCGACCGAAGTGTCGTCCGTCCGGCGTCCCGGACCGACCGCGATGAGCCTTGCCGCACTCGGGGTGGTGTTCGGCGACATTGGCACCAGCCCGCTCTACACATTGAAGACGGTGCTCGATATCACCGGCGGGCAACCCTCGGCACAGGCGGCGCTGGGATCGCTATCCTTGATCGTGTGGACCCTGATCGTCGTCACATCAGTGAAATATGTCGCGCTGGCGATGCGCGTGGACAATGACGGCGAAGGCGGCATCCTGGCGCTGATGTCGCTGCTGGGGGTAAGGCGGGCGCGGCGGCCGATCATCGTTGCGGTAGGCCTGCTTGGCGCGGCCTTGATCTACGGCGACGGCGCGATCACGCCGGCGATTTCGGTGCTGTCGGCGCTGGAAGGGCTGGACATCGCGACGCCGGATTTCCACGGGTTTATCCTACCACTTTCCGTTGTCATTCTGGTCGCCCTGTTCGCCGTGCAGCGCTTCGGCACCGCGCGCATCGGCGGCGCGTTCGGCCCGGTGATGGCGGTATGGTTCATCATCATCGCAGTGCTCGGCATCGGCGGCATCATGCAGCATCCTGCGGTACTGCTGGCAATCGATCCGCGATACGGGCTGTGGTTCCTCGCGTCCGGCGGCATAACCGGGTTCATGGTGCTGGGAGGCGTGTTCCTATGCGTCACCGGGGCCGAGGCGTTGTATGCGGACATGGGGCATTTCGGCCGCGGACCAATCCGGTTGGCGTGGTCGGCCGTCGTGCTGCCGGCGTTGGTGCTGAACTATGCCGGACAGGCCGCCTTGGTCGTGGACGGCACACCGACCGACGGCAACATCTTCTATCACCTGGCCCCGGCTCCACTGCTGGTCCCGCTGGTGCTGCTGGCAACAGTCGCGACCATCATCGCGAGCCAATCGATCATTACAGGCGCCTTTTCCATGACCCGCCAAGCCATCCAGCTCGGCTGGCTGCCGCGACTGGCGATCACGCAAACCTCGGCCGTGGGGTACGGACAGATCTATGTCGGTCCGGTCAACTGGCTGCTGATGGTGGTGACGATCGGGCTGACCGTGGGGTTCGGCAAGTCGGACAACCTCGCCGCAGCCTATGGCATCGCGGTGTCGCTGACGATGTTGATGACGACGATGCTGCTGTTCATCGCGATGCGCGAGATCTGGCAATGGGACATCGTGTGGGCTGCGGCGCTTGCCGGAGCGCTGGCCGTGGTGGACGTCGGATTCGTCGCCGCGAACATGATGAAGATCGCCGATGGCGGCTATGTGCCATTGCTGCTGGCAGCCGCGGTGTATGGGGTGATGCTGGTTTGGCATCTCGGCGCCGACGCCGTCGCTGGCCGCATGCGCGACGCTGTGGTGCCGGTGGACGACTTCCTGGCCGGATTGGAGGCACGTGGCGTACCTCGCGTGCCGGGAACAGCGGTGTTCCTGACGCGCACGGCGCGCGACGTGCCGCCGGTGATGATCTGGCACGTTCGACACAATCGCGCGCTGCATCGGCGTGTCTTCATCCTGAACGTGACAACCGACATGTCGCCGTATGTACCAGATAAGGATCGCTTGTACTTTGAGTGGATCGCCCCGGATTTCTGGCGAGGCACCGCGCGCTATGGGTTCATGGAACGACCGGATATCCCGGCCATGTTGCGGGCGGCGCATGAGGGGGGATGTGGGATAGATCCGGCCGACCTGACCTATTATGTCGGACACGAGACGGTCGTGGCGCGGGACGATAGCGGGGGTCTGCCGCGTTGGGTGGAATCGATGTTTGCGTTCATGCAGCGCAATACGCTGCATGTGACCGACTACTTCCGCCTGCCGGCGGAGACGGTGGTGGAGCTGGGGCGGGAGGTGGCGATCTGAGACGCGCGATCAGGCGTGAGCGCGCGCGCACCGTGCCCGGAACACCGACGAAGCCACTGAAGTGCAGGAAGCTGCTGGTGTCGCCGATAGCGCGCATCGTGGTGGGGCCGCATGCGCCGATCCGCAGCAGCAATCAGGTGGCGAACATCAAGACATCGCCGGGAAGCGAACATTCTTGCGGGAGCGTGTGCCGGCGCACTGCAACCATTGCCAAGCGTGCAAGGATGTAACGTGCGCCAGAGACCAGAAGCCAACGCGTGACCTCAAGCGACGTGGTCGGCCAGGCCATACCCGGGCGGTCCGAGCGGGTGACCGGCCGGCTCCGGTTCGGAATGGACGGGAGCGCCACGCCAACCAGGGCGCCTGCCCCGGCGCAGACCCATCGCGTGCTGGACGCGGCAGGCACGATTGGCAGTTGGTGCGATCACACCCGACAGGGCGACGCCCGCCAGCCCGGCAATGCTCGCGTCGCGGATCATGCGTTCCAGCAAGCCTGGCCCAATGTGACCATTTTCCATCGTCTGTGCACACGACTGCACGTTGGAAACTCTTTGTGGGCGTCACTAGGTTAGTGACGACATCGTGGTCATCCTGGCCTCCATCGTCCAGTGGGATTGCGCAATGGTGGCAGCGAAGAATTTGACCCATTGCGGACCTGACAGACAACGCATCTCTGCCCCAACCAAAATCAGGGGTTGATCCCCCGTCGCCGGCGGTCTACCTGCGCAGGACCCGCGGATCTTTGTCCGGGGTGTCCGGGTACCGCCCGGGCCGTGCAACCAATCGAGGACCACATGAACCCGCGATCTAGCAGCCAGCCATCGGAGTACGACAGTCGACGCTCGTCGTCTGCCATGACCGGTGCGCTGACCCAAGACCCGGGAAGCCCATGTGACCGTCTAGGACCGCGCCGCCGGCGCTAGTCCACGGCCGCAGGCCTCCCGGGTTCGAGCCCACCATCGAACCACAGGAGGCCGCAATGGCCACTCTCTTCGACCTGGCCCCGTTCCGGGGTACTGAAGCCACGGTGTTCGACCGCATCTGCGCGGATGTGCGCGCATATGCGGGCGCACGACCGCGCCTCATCGCGTGCTGGACCCTGCGTCCTGATGGCAGCCTGGCCTGCCACTGGGACTTCGACCTCGCACCCGCGTCCCTGCCGTCCGGCTGATCCCGCCGCCGACTTCCTTGCGCCGGTCCCGCCTCGCGGGGACCGGCGCACCGATCGGTGTTTCACGGACCAGCAGGATGACAGGAGACGGAGATGGATAACGTCAATGCAAGCGCGGCGGTGCTCGACACCGCCCATATCGGTGACATCGAGGGCGCACTCGGCACCATCCGGCTGGGCGACAATCGGTCGCGGATCTCGTGGCGCGCGCGGCTGCTGACTTTGGCGGCGATCGTCGGCCCCGGGCTGATCGTCATGGTCGGTGACAATGACGCCGGGGCCTTCGCCACCTACACCCAGGCCGGCCAGAACTACGGCACCGCACTG
>Ga0210386_10004062_pt1 | contig 12143 bp, 12 predicted proteins | sample IncBWH32OmetaG_FD_160091 | JGI IMG/M metagenome (GOLD analysis project Ga0210386, IMG submission 160091) | Forest soil microbial communities from Barre Woods Harvard Forest LTER site, Petersham, Massachusetts, United States - Inc-BW-H-32-O ... | reverse complement strand
CGGACGGCCCGTCAGGTCGTGCTGATACAGCGCCACGACCGCCGCCCTGCGCTGATCGGTGCGGCGCATCTACGAGGCCCGCGACATCTCACGCCCGCGCGACGTACTCGCCCGAGCGCGTGTCGACGCGGATCCGCTCGCCCTGCTCGACGAACAGCGGCACCTGCACGACCGCGCCCGTCTCGAGCGTCGCCGGCTTCGTGCCTCCGCCCGACACCGAGTCGCCGCGCAGGCCCGGGTCCGCCTGCGTGACCTCCAGCTCGACGGCGCTCGGCAGCTGCACGTCCGACGGCTGCTCGTCGATGAACAGGACGTCGACCTCGCTGCTCGGCGCGCACCAGCGCAACGCGCTCGCGACCGTCGATTCCGGCACCGCGATCTGCTCGAACGACTCCGTGTCCATGAAGTGCGCGTCGCTGCCGTCCGCGTACAGGAACTGCATCTTGCGCGCCTCCGTGCGCACATCGCGGAACTTCTCGCCCGCGCGAAACGTCCGGTCGATCACGTTGCCGTCCGAAGCGCGGCGCAGTTTCGTGCGCACGAACGCCCCGCCCTTGCCCGGCTTGACGTGCTGGAAGTCGACGATCTTGAAGATCGTCCCGTCGACCTCGATGTGGTTGCCGTTCTTGAATTGATTCGTGCTGAGGGCCACGGCACCGCATCATAGGAGGGCGGCGCGGCCGGTCCAGGCGCCGGACGGCTCAAGCTGCGCAGCCGCGGCTCCGATGTGACCCCATGAGGCGCATCGCACGCGAGAACGCCCTGTGCGCGCTGCTCGCGCTCGCCGCGTGCGCCGCGATCGCCTATCTAGGGCTCGAAAGCTTCATCTGGAGCGACTACGAACACGAGGCGGCGCCGGCGTTCGCGGCGCTCGCGCACGGACACGTCGCCGCGTTCCTGCGTCTCGCGCCGGCCTACGGCGGCTCGCTCGTCGAGCGCGCGCCGTTCGCGCTCGTACCGACGCTGTGGGGCGGCGGCGCGCTCGCCGTCTACCGTGCCGCCGCGGCGCCATGCCTGTTCGCCTCCGCCGCGCTCGGCGTCTGGCTCGTCGCGCGCATGCGCAGAGAACGACGGCCGTGGATCGCGCGCGCGCTCGCGCTGCTCGTCTGCGTCGCGAATCCGCTCAGCCTGCGCGCGCTTGAAATCGGGCACCCGGAGGAGCTGCTCGGCGCCTGCCTGTGCGTCGCCGCCGTGCTGCTCGCCGCCGACGAACGTCCCCTCTGGGCCGGCCTCGCGCTCGGCCTCGCGGTCGCGAACAAGGAGTGGGCGCTGCTCGCCGTCGGGCCGGTGTTGCTCGCGCTCGCCCCACGTCGGCGCGTCTCGTGCGCGATCTGCGCGGCGTCGGTCGCCGGCGTCGTGCTCGCGCCGCTCGTGCTCGTCCACGCCGGCGGCTTCGTCGCCGCGACGCGCGCGACCGCGACTCCGCCGTCGGCGATCTTCAACCCGTGGCAGGTCTGGTGGTTCATCGGCGGCCACGCACCGACCGGCAGCGCCGCCGCGACGGCGCTGCCGGGCGCGCGCATCGGCCCGGCGTGGGCGAGCGCCAACAGCCACCTGCTGATCCTGCTCGTCGGCTTCGCCGTGGGCGGCGCGCTGTGGCTTCGCGAGCGACGCAACGGCCCGACGAGCGCCCGCTCGGCGCTGCTCGCGCTGTCGCTCGCGCTGCTGCTGCGCTGCTTGCTCGACACGTGGGACACGGGCTACTACGTCGTGCCGTTCCTGCTCGCGCTGCTCGCCTGGGAGCTATGGGAACCGACCCACCGCGTCCAGCTCGCCGCGGCCGCCGCGACAGGCCTCGCGTCGATCACGTTCCTATGGCTGCCCAACGCCGGCGCCTCGGCCGACGCCCAGGCGGCGTTCTTCCTCGCATGGACGGTCCCGCTCGCTGCGGCGCTCGCCGTGCAGCTGCTGTCGCCGGGTCGCGCGCGGCGGCTGGCCGACCGCCTGCGCGCGCGCCGGCGTACAGGTCAGGAGACGACCGTCAGCGTCTTGTCGAGCCCGTTGAGCACCTCGTGACCGCCGTCGCGGACGACGAGCAGGTCCTCGATCCGCACGCCGAGCTCGCCCGGTAGATAGACGCCGGGCTCGACCGTCACGACGTTGCCGGCGAGCAGCGCGCGCTCTGCTTCCGTGCGCGACAGGCGCGGCTCCTCGTGGACCTCCATCCCGACGCCGTGCCCGAGCCCGTGGCCGAAGCGCTCGCCCTCGCCCGCGCGCTCGATCACCGCGCGCGCGACGGCGTCGACCTCGCGCCCGGTCGGCCCGGCGGCGACGGCCGCCACGCCCGCTTGTTGCGCCGCGAGCACGAGCTCATAGACCTCCTTCGCACGCGAGGAGACGCCCTCACCGGTCGCGTACGTGCGCGTGCAGTCCGAGCAGTAGCCGTCGTGAACGGCGCCCCAGTCGATCGTCAGCAGCACGTCGCGCGCGATCGGCTCCTCGCGCGGCTCGGCGTGCGGCAACGCCCCGTGCGGACCGGCGGCGACGATCGACGGGAAGCTCGCCGCCTCGGCGCCGAGCCGGCGCATGCGCAGCTCGAGCTCGATCGCGACCTCGCGCTCGCTGCGCCCGACGACGCCCGCTTCGAGCACGCCGCGCAGCGCCTCGTCGGCGAGCTGCGCGGCTGCGCGCATCCGCTCGACCTCGCGCTCGTCCTTGACCGCGCGCAGGTCCTCGACGACGCCGGCGCATCGCGCGAGCTTCCAATCGCCGGGCAGCGCCTCGCGCAGACGCGCGTGCGCGGCGACCGTCAGCTGCGAGTCGTCGAAGCCGAGCGTGCCGCCGCCCACCCCGCGACCGCGCGATCCCGCGAGCGCACCGGCCGCCGCGTCGAGCAGGTTGCCGACGACGATCTCCCGCGAAAACGCGCGCGCGACCTGCTCGGCCGACTGCGTGCGGTAGCGGAAATCTGTGAGGAAGCGCCCGCGCGGCGACGCCCCGTCGTCGGTGTCGCCCGGCTCGCTCCCCGGGTCGGCCGCGAACACGAGCGCGAGCCCGTTGCTGCCGGTGAAGCCCGTCAGGTAGCGCACGTTGACGGGCGCCGTCACGAGCAGCGCGTCGACGTCGCGCCGGCGCAGCTCGGCCGCAAGGCGCTCGGCGCGCCCGTCCTCGCCCGTCGCGCCCGCGCTCATCCTGCGCCGCCGTCCTCGGCGCTCGCCGTCTCTTCGGCGCTCGCGAGCCGATCGCGCAGCAGCAGCAGCGCCTCGTCGTAGCCGTCGGTGCCGCGGCCGGAGACGGTCGCGAAGCACAGCTCGCCGATCACCGACACGCGCCGCCACGGCTCGCGCGCTTGCACGTCGGAGAGGTGGATCTCGACGGCCGGCAGCGACGCGAGCTCGAGCGCATCGCGGATCGCCCAGGAATAGTGCGTCCACGCTCCCGGGTTCAGCAGGATCGCGTCGGCCTCGTCACGTGCCGCGTGCAAACGTTCGACGAACGCCCCCTCGTGGTTGCTCTGGAAGAAGCTTGCGCGCAGTCCAAGCGCCTCCGCGCGTTCCTCGATCCGTCGCTCTAGCTCGAGCAGCGTCAGCGTGCCGTAGACGTCAGGGTCGCGGCGGCCGAGCTGGTCGAGGTTGACGCCGTGCATCACCTCGATGCGGTTGCGCGCGACGGTCATCGTGCTCGCATCATCCACGGTTCGCGCTCGCCGCATCGCTTTGCGCGCTCACCTCAGCAGCTCCGCGACCGCCGCGCGCAGCTGCTCGGGCGCGACCGCGCAGCCGGTGCGCGGCTCGCCGGGCGACTCGAGCAGCACGAACGGCAGCGTCTCCCCGACGCGCTTCTTGTCGCGCGCCGTCGCCGCGATGACCTGCTCGACGCTCGCGCCCTCCAGCGCGACCGGCAGCCCGCGCCGCTCGAGCAGCGCGCCGACCTGCTCGCGCAGCCGATCGGCGCCGGACAGGCGCAGCGCGGCGAGCAGGCCGAGCCCGACCGCCTCGCCGTGGCGATAGCGCGCATAGCCGGTCGCCGTCTCGATCGCGTGGCCGACCGTATGCCCAAGGTTCAGCACCTGCCGCCGTCCCGCGTCGCGCTCGTCGGCGGCGACGACGTCGAGCTTCGTTCGCGCGCACGCGAAGATCATCCAGTCGTCGAGATCGGCGCCGGCAGCGACGCGTTCCCACAGCGAGCCGCCGGCGATCAGCGCCGTCTTCAGCACCTCGACCCAGCCGGCCGACAGCTCGGCCGGCGGCAGGCTTTCGAGCGTGTCGGGGTCGACGAGCACGCCGGCCGGCTGGTGATAGGCCCCGACGTAGTTCTTCGCCTGCGGCAAATCGACGCCGGTCTTGCCGCCGTAAGCCGAGTCGACCTGCGCGAGCAGCGTCGTCGGCACGTGCACGATCGGCACGCCGCGTTGGTAGGTCGCGGCGCAGAAGCCGGCGAGATCGCCGACGACGCCGCCGCCGAGCGCGACGAGGTGATCGCCGCGATCGACGCCGGCGCGGACGAGCTCGCTCCACACGCGCTCGGCGCTCGCGAGCGTCTTGTGCCGCTCGCCGGCGGCGATCGCGATCGTGCCCGAGAGCCAGTCGAGCGCTCCGCCGTAGAGCGCGCCGACGGCCTCGTCGGTCACGCAGAACGCGCGCGAGCGGGCACGATCGACTGGCCACAGCTCGCCGGCGTCGTCGGCGCCGGCGGCCCGCAGCAGCCCGCGCCCGACGAGCACCGGGTATTCGCCCGAGGCGCTCTGCGCCCACAGCAGGCGCGTGCCGGCGGGCGCCGCCGCGAGCGCGCGCAGCGCATCGAGCACGCGTGCCGCCTCGCCGCGCGCGGGCGACGGCACGATCGCGTCGGCGTGACGCTCGTACAGCTCGCGCCGCTGCTCGTGCAGCGCAAAGAACGCCTCACGGTCGCGCGCCAGCGGCCGCCCGAGCGCCTCGGCGCTCGCCTCGGGCGGCGCGCCGACGCGCTCCCACGCGCGCTCGGCGGCGACGTCGAGCAGCACGACGACGTGCGGCTCGAGCGCGACGCGCACGCGCTCGGAGAGAATGCTGCCACCGCCGAGCGCGATCACCGACCCGGCCGACGCCGTGTCGAGCAGCTCGCAGACGAGCCGCTCCTCGGCCTCGCGAAACGACGCCTCGCCGTGCAGCTCGAACTCGCGCGCCGGCGAGTGCCCGAGGCGCTCCTCCAACAGCGCGTCGCTGTCGAGCGCCCGCACGCCGAGCGCGCGCGCGAGCTCGACCGCGACGGTCGACTTGCCCGCGCCCATGAAGCCGATCAGCACGAGCGCGCGCCGCGGCGCGCGTCCTACGTCCGCCATCCGATCCGTCGCTCGTACGCGCGCAGCGCCTCGATCACGTCGTCGATGTGATCGCCGCCGAACTTCTGCCGGTAGGCGTCGGCGAGCACGAGCGCGACCATCGCCTCGCCGACGACGCCGGCCGCCGGAACGGTGCACGAGTCGGTGCGCTCGCGCAGCGCCTGCGCCGGCTCGTGCGTCTCGGTGTCGACCGAGCGCAGCGGCTTGGTCAGCGTCGGCAGCGGCTTCATCGCGCCGCGGACGATCAGCGGCAGGCCGTTCGTCATCCCGCCCTCCAGCCCGCCGGCGCGGTTCGTCTCGCGGTAGTAGCCGCGCTCGGAGGAGTAGAAGAGCTCGTCGTGCGCGCGGGAGCCGGGCAGCCCGGCGATCGTGAACGCGTCGCCGATCGCCGCGCCCTTGACGGCCTGGATCGAGCAGATCGCCATCGCCACGCGCCCGTCCATCCGCTGCTCCCAGGAGACGTGCGAGCCGAGCCCCGGCACGAGCCCGAACGCCTGCACCTCGAAGACGCCGCCAAGCGACTCGTTCGCCTTGCGCAGGTCGTCGATCTCGCGCACCATCGCGCGCGTCGCCTCGGCGTCGAGGCAGCGCACGGGCGAGCCGTCGACGTCGGCGAAGTCGTCGAGCGCCAGCTCGCGTTCGCGCTCGGGCGCGCGGACGGAGGCGATCTGCACGACGTGCGAGCGGACCTCGACGCCGAGCGCGCGCAGGAACGCCTTGCACAGCGCGCCGCCGGCGACGCGCGCCGCCGTCTCGCGCGCTGAGGCGCGCTCGAGGATGTTGCGCACGTCTGACTGCTTGTACTTCTGCGTACCGACGAGATCGGCGTGGCCGGGACGCGGCAGGTGCACCTCGGCGATCTCCTCGTCGACCGGCCACGGGCTCATCCGCTCCTGCCAGTTGGCGTAGTCGCGGTTGGCGACCTGCAGCGCGATCGGGCCGCCGAGCGTGCGACCGTGACGGATGCCGCCGGTGACCTCCGCGGCGTCGCGCTCGATCTTCATCCGCCCACCGCGGCCGTGGCCGAGCTGGCGGCGCGCCATGTCCGCGTTGAGCTCTCCCTGCGTGACGGGCAGCCCGGCGGGCAGGCCCTCGACGACGCACGTCAGACCAGGGCCGTGCGACTCGCCGGCTGTAATCAGACGGAGCGACACGCTTCTAGCTTATTTGCTGGCGCTGGAGCGCTAGCGCTGGGGGGCGTGCGCACGGTGCTTCGCGATGCGGGCCCGCGCGGCGAACGCTTTGCGCCCGGCGAACACGAGCACGCCCTTCGCGCCGGAGTAGCGCAGGCCCGGCAGCGCGGCGAGCCCGGAGCTGCGCAGCAGCCGCAAACCCGCCTTCGACTGGCCGGCGAACGCCCGTCGCGCCGCGGCGGCCTTCGCCTTGACGGCCTTGATCGCGACGATGTGGAGCATGTACGTCGTCGCCGTGCCGCCGGGCGGCGCGTATTCGAGTTCCTCGGTCTGCCCGATCTGCAGGTCGATCGTCTGACACTGCGACGCGCTCGGGCGACACACGGCGACGCCGCGCAGGATCGCTTCGCCGACGAGCGTGAACGTCGCGCTCTTGCCGCCGGCGATCACGCCGCGGAACACGACCAGCGCTTGCTGCGCCGACGGCAGCGGCTGCTGGCGCATCAGTTCGTCGTACGGCGTCAGCTGCGCGCTCGCGAGCGGCGTGCCGGGCGCGGCCGCGCCGAACAGCACCGATACCTGGTAGACGGTCTGCGGAGATTCGCGCTTCGGCTTCGACGGCGTGGCGCCGCCGCTCGGGGAGACCGAACCGGAGCCGGAGCTCGATCCCGACCCGGAGCCGGCGCTCGTCGACCCGGAGCCGGCGCTCGACGAGGACCCGCTCGAGGGTGCCGCGCTCGAGGGTGAGCTCTTGCTCGAAGCGGGTGTAGTCGAGGCCTTGCGAGCCGCCGAGCCGGGCAGCGGCGCGAACGGGTTGCGCGTGCGGCCGCCGCCCGTCTGCTGGCTTGCTCCGCTCGTCGTCTCGGCGACGGCCTGCGCCGCTTCGGGCTTTACCACGCTGACCGCGACGCCGGTCGAGCGGCCGCCGGGCGCGGGCGAGCTCGCCGCCGTCGGCGTCGAGGAGCCGGAGCCGGCCATCACGGCGTAGACGATCGCGCCGGCGAGGCCGAGCGCGAGCAACGCGAGCAGCGGGCGCAGGCGCTTGTCGAGCAGGTCCGCGCGCAGCGAATCGAGGAACGCGCTCATCGCGGCGCCCCCGCGGTGACGACGGCCGCCGGCGCGCCGCTCGGGCCCGAGCTGGGTTTCGAGCTGGTCGAGGAGCCGGTCGAAGCGCTCGTCGCGGCGGCGCTCGCCACGGGCGTGGGCGCGGTCGCGCCGCCGGTCAGACCGACGCCGGAGGGCAGCACGTACGCCGTCGCGGTGATCGTCCCCGTGAGCAGCCCGCTGTTGCCTTCGGCCCCGCCTTTCGGTTCGAGCTTGACGCCCTGCAGCGTCAGCAACCGGCCGCTGACCTGCAGGCCGCCGGAGGCGGTTTGCACGGTCGCGCCGTTGAGCTGCTGGAACAGGCGGTAGAGGTCGGAGAAGCTGCCGTTGAAGACGAACGTGAACGGCATCTGCGTGAAGCCGGCGGCGGCGGCGGCCGGCGTCGCCGACGCGGAGCTGGCCGCGCCCGCGGAGCCCCCGGCGCCGGTCGTGATCGAGTTGAATTCGACGTGCTTCTGGTTAGAGGCCTGCGCGAGCTGGTAGATCAACGCCGGGACTTCTTCGCTCGGCGGGACGGCTTTGCCGAGATTGACGACCGACGCGTACGCCGCCGAGTAGCGCGCCTGCGCGGCGCGCGCGCTCGTCGCTTCGCCTTCGGCGGCCGCGAGCTGGGCGTTCGCCTGGCTGACCTGCGCGCCGAGTTTCGAGGCCTGGTCGCGCTCGGGCGCGACGAGCAGCAGCCACACGATCGCCAGCGCGGCGAGCGTCCCGATACCGATCAGCGCCATGCGATCGCGCGTCGTCATCGTTCGCCTCCAGTCGAAGAGGTGAGCTCTGCGCCGCTCTTGCCCGCGCTCGGTGCGCTCGGGAGCGCGTCGAACGTGAGCTGGGCAGTGAAGGCCGGGCCATGACCGCACGAGCTCGCGCTCGCGCCGGCGCCGGCTGAGCTCGACCTGGTCGAGCTCAGCAAGGTCACGTTGCTGACGCCGTCGATCAGGCGCAGGCGCTCGAGCGCCTGCGCGACCTCGGCCTGGCTTGTCGCGCAGCCGCCGAGCGTGAACGTCGGAACGCTGCCGGGCGGCGTCGCCGAGCCGACGGAGCTGCTCGAGGAGCCGCTCGAGCCCGACGAGGACGTGCTGGAGCCGCCTGTGGCGCCGGTCGTGCCCGAGTGGACCGATCCGTCGAACGACGTGATCGACGCGCCGAACGGCATCACGCGACCGAGCTCGTGCAGTGCGTGCGCCCAGTCGAAGCGCGAGGAGACGAGTTGATCGACGGCTTGGACGCGCTGTTCGCGCATCGTCATGAAGCTCGTGTAGGAACCGAGCGCGCTGGCTGATTCATGCGCATGCTGCGTGCGTGCGGCGATCGACGCGAGCTGCGACTTGCGACTGGAGGCCTGGTGGCGAGCGAGACCGTAGATCAGCGCGAGCACGACGAGCCCGGCGAACAGGCCGAGCACGGCGTACGCGGCGCCTCCGGAGCGGCCCGCGCCGACGCCGACGCCGCCGGCGCGATCGTCAGAGGGGATCAGGTTGACGGCCTTCATCGCGGCGCCTCCACCGTCGCGAGGCCTGCGGCGACCGACAGCCGGTGCGTCGAGACCCTGCCTTCGAGGCTCGCGTCGACGAGACCGACGGCCTCACTGCGTACCTCCATGCCGAGCGACGCCTGCAGCGTCTCGGCGAAGCCGGGTAGATCGAGCGCCGCGCCGCTCAACGACAAATACGAGATTTCGCCGCCCTGGTCCTGCGTGCGGTGGAAGTCGATCGAGTTGCGAATCTCGCCGGTCAGTTCGCGCACGCCGTTCTCGAGCACGGCGCGAACGTCGGCGTCGTCGCGCTCCGGCGCCGGCTCGGGCGCGGGCGGCTGCGCCGCTTGGATCGTCTCGGCGTAGCCCATCGACGCTTCGCGCGTTTCGTGCTCCTCGCGGCTGGCGCCAGCCGCTTGGTCGCGGTCCTCCTCCTCATTCGCCGCGCGCTCGGCGTCGGCTGGCGTGTGGGGGTCCATCTGGGAGCGCTCGGCGTCGGCCTCCGCCGCCGGAGCCGGCGCGTGGATCGGCGTGGCGATGCTCGACTCGGGCGCGGACGGAGCGTTGAGGTCGATCGTCGCGAGCAGCGCGCGAGCCTCGCTCAGCGCGATCCCGCGACGCGCCGCGAGCTCGGCGGCCATCCCCTCGACGCCACCGCCGACGACGCGCGTGAAGCGACAGGTCGTGCCCTCGGCGATCGCGAGGTTGGTGAGGCCGTCGACGTTCAGGTACAGCACGCGCCGGTCGTCGGGCTCGGCGCGGTCGTGCAGCGAGCGGATCAGCGCGAACGCCGACAGGTCGACGCCGACGGGCGTCAGCCCGGCGCCGCGAACGGCCGCCAGCAGGCGCTCGACGAGGTCGCGCTGCGAGGCGACGAGCACGACGCGCTGGCGCGGGCCGTTCGGCGTGTCGAAGATGCCGAGCGGATGGGAGTCGAGCACGGCGTTGGACAGCGGCATCGGCACCTGGTCCTGCGCCTGGAAGCTGACCGCGGCGGCAAGCTCCTTGGCGTCGCTGACGGGCGGCAGCTCGAGCGTGCGCATCACCGTGCGCTGGTTGGCGATCCCCACGCGCACGCGCTTGCCGAGACCGCCGTCGGCGAACAGCTCGCGCAGCGCCTCGCTGAGCGACTCGACGTCGAGCACCTCGCCCTCGCGCATCGTGTCCGCGTCGAGCGGCTGCGCGGCCGCTCGTTCGGCGCGGATCACGCCGTTGACGCTGGCCTTGACGGCGGCGACGAGGCCGGGCTGCACGTCGAGGCCGACGACGTCCGTCGCCGAGCGGCGCCCCGGCAGCGAGAGGCCGAGCGAGAGCGACGGAAGCTTCGATGAGCGGAGCTTGGGTGAGGGGAGCTTGGGCATCTGAAGGTCGGCGGCGCGGGAAGCTGGTCCGGTCGCCGCACGAGCCGTATCGGCGCGAGCGAGGCGCCGCTTTAGAGCCGGTTTGCGCACTACAGGAAGTGGTGCACATAGACGCCGACGATATCGTTGCCAACGAACGTCGCAACGAGCGCGCCGAGCGCGAGGAACGGGCCGAACGGGACCGCCGTCTTGCGACCTGCGTGCGCGCCCTTGCGCGCGAGGATCACGACTCCGACAAGCACGCCGGCGAGCAGCGCGATCAGGATCGCGGGAGCGACGGCGCGCCCGAGGAACAGGCCGATGACGGCGGCGAGCTTGACGTCGCCGAGGCCCATCCCGCCGGGATAGGCGAGCGCCGCGAGCAGCAGGAAGCCGCCGGCCGCGGCGCCCGCGATCAGCCGCTGCGGCTCGCCGGCCGGGTCCAGCGCGGCGCCGAGCGCGAGCGCGAGCACGGCGCCGAGCGCGGTCAGGCTGTTGGGGATGATCCGGTGCTCGAGGTCGATCAGAGAAGCCGGCACGACGATCAGGATCAGCGCGATGCCGAGCGCGATCGCGGCGGCCGAGTCGTGGCTCAGCACAACGCCGGCGCAGAGCAGCGCGGTCAGCGCCTCGACGAGCGGGTAGCGCGGCGAGATCGGCTCGCCGCAGCTGCGACAGTGGCCGCGCAGCAGCAGGTATGAGAGGACCGGAACGTTGTCGTACGGCTTGACCGGCGTGCCGCACGAGGGGCAGTGCGAGGCCGGGCCGAGCAGCGACTCGTGGCGCGGCAGGCGGTAGGCGACGACGTTCAGGAACGAGCCGCCGATCGCTCCGAGCACGCCTGCGAATGCGACCTCCATGTGGAGAGGATCGGCCGCAGCCCCGATCAGCTTGAGCGCCTGCCCCTGCGAAGGCGTCGCGCGCGCCTCCACGGGCCCGGAACGAAAGGGGGGCGGCCACCTGGCCGCCCCCCTTCTCACCTCGAATACACGAACCCGATCGCTCAGGCGCGTGGCGCTTCTGCGAGGCGCTTACCAGGTGCCCGACGCGCTGCAGCCACCTTTGCCGACAGGCGTGCATTCGCGCTTGATTTCACCTTTTTTGTTTTCGAGTTTGTAGACGTCTTTGCTGCCTTTGGCTTCCGATTCGACGATGAAGCCTTCGCCGCCGGCTTCGGGAGTCACTTCTTTTGCTTCCGCGGTCGATTTGTCCTTCAGCGTCGGCTCGATCGCCTGGAGCTTCGTCAGCGTGGCGCCGGTGAAGCTGCCGTTGTTTTCCGCGGCGTACGTCTCCATCGTCGTCTGCAGGGTTCCCACCTGCGTCTTGGCGGCGGCGTCGTTCGCCTTGCTCGTCTGGCTCAGGAAAGCCGGGATCGCGATCGCGGCAAGGATGCCGATGATCAGGATGACGACCAGCAGCTCGATGAGGGTGAAACCCTCCTCGTTGCTCAAGCGCTGGCGCAGTCGATGCAACATGTGATCCTCCTAGGATCGGTTCTTAAAACGCCAGCACTCGGCCCACCGCCCACATGTGGCGATACGTCCCCCTGCAGTCGATCGATCACGACCGGCTGATGAGAGCCGCCGGCTTTGCTACACACCTCGAGAGGTGTTTGCCTTGGCACCTCGACACTGGCTTTGACAGCGCCTGCATCGACCCTCCCGCGTGTGATCTTTAGCCCTGAATGATCGTTGGACGCATGCACGAGTCGAAAGGTGAAGCGCGTCATCGCCGCGCGTCGCCGACGCGGTCGCTCGGCGCTCGCCGGCGAGGTGGCGAGTGCCGGCGCGGGCTACTCGCTCGGCTGCGCGCCGGCGCCGGGCTCCGCGCCCCAG
>Ga0210386_10004061_pt1 | contig 12144 bp, 8 predicted proteins | sample IncBWH32OmetaG_FD_160091 | JGI IMG/M metagenome (GOLD analysis project Ga0210386, IMG submission 160091) | Forest soil microbial communities from Barre Woods Harvard Forest LTER site, Petersham, Massachusetts, United States - Inc-BW-H-32-O ... | reverse complement strand
CCTGGCCCTCGGGATTCCTGACCCGCTCGTCGATGGTGTGCCAGCTTTGCAAGCTCGGCGGAATCTTGGCGGTGATGCCGAATGCCGCCAACACTTCATCGTCAAGGCCGGCGGCATGATAGGCCTCCGGCACGGCGTAGATGTTATCGACATCCCGCGCTTCGATCACGGCGCTCTCGCGCACATTGCAGAACAGACCGAGCTTGCGGCGTTCTTCCTTCGGAATCGGACGATCGGTGCGGCAGAGCAGAATATCCGGCTGGATGCCGATCGAACGGAGTTCCTTGACCGAATGCTGGGTCGGCTTGGTCTTCAGCTCGCCGGCGCTTGGAATGAACGGCAACAACGTCAGATGAATATAGATCGCGTGGTCGCGCGGCAGATCGTTCTTGACCTGCCGGATGGCTTCGAAGAACGGCAAGCCCTCGATGTCGCCGACGGTGCCCCCGATCTCGCACAGCACGAAGTCGAAGTCGTCATTGCTGTCGAGAATGAAATCCTTGATCGCGTTAGTGACATGCGGAATGACCTGGATGGTCGCGCCGAGGTAGTCGCCGCGCCGCTCCTTGGTGATGATGTCCTGATAGATGCGACCGGTGGTGATGCTGTCGGCTTTGGTGGCGGGACGCCCGGTGAAGCGCTCATAATGGCCGAGATCGAGGTCGGTCTCGGCGCCATCGTCGGTCACGAACACTTCGCCATGCTGATAGGGCGACATCGTTCCGGGATCGAGATTGAGATAAGGATCGAGCTTGCGCAGCCGAACCCTGTAGCCACGAGCTTGCAGCAGCGCGCCGAGAGCCGCTGATGCCAGACCTTTTCCGAGCGAGGAGACCACGCCGCCGGTGATGAAGATGTACCGCGCCATGGGACCTAACCTTTAAGGCCACGGAGACGATTCGCCAAAACGAATCGGCTCATTGCCGCGAAATTTTCCCGGCCTGTGGGTGACGCCAAATTCAAAGAGATATCAGTACGTTAATATAGGTTTCTGATGCAGCGTGGTAGGCGGCCACACTGCATGGCCCGCCTGCTTTATTGCGAACGTCGCCTATTGCGAGCGCGGCGCTTCCGGACCCGACGGCGCGGGCGGGCTTTGCTGTTCGTCGGATTTCTTCAACGAATCCAGAACACCGCCGCCGCTCGATGGCACCGTGGGCGCTCCACCTGCGGGTTGCGACTGCGAGGTCGGCGCGATGATCGAGCTTGGCTTGCGATCGTAGCTCGCAAGCCACGACAGAAACAGGCTCGTGACGAAGAAGCCGGCAGCCAGGATGGCCGTCGTCCGGCTCAAGAGATTGGCCGTCCCCCGGCTCGACATGAAACCGGCGCCGCCGCCGATGCCCAAGCCGCCACCTTCGGACTTCTGCAGCAACACCGTGGCGATCAGCGTCGCGACGATCATCAGGTGGATTACGATAACGACAGTCTGCATTTCGACCTTCCGTCGCAAACCAAAACTGTCCGCCTTTGCGGGTCTCGATTTTGCAGGATTGTGAATTCGGGCCGGGTGTTACACGATTGCAAGGGTCGTTGTCACCCCCGCCAAGGCTTCACGCTCAGTTAGGGACAACCGGCCGCAATCGCAAGGAAATCGGTGGCCTTCAGGCTCGCCCCACCAATCAGGGCGCCGTTGACGTTCGCAACCCCCATCAGTTCCCTCGCATTCGACGGTTTGACCGAACCACCATAGAGGATGCGCATCCCGGCGCCCTCCTGGCTAAACCGGGCGCTGAGCGTTTGGCGGATAAACTGATGAATTTGCTCGACATCCCTGGCCGTGGGCGTCAGTCCGGTACCGATCGCCCACACCGGTTCGTAAGCCACGACGAGGTTATCCGCCCGCGCGCCCTCGGGAAGCGATCCCTGAAGCTGGCCCTCGCAGACATCGAGCGTCTGGCCCGCATCGCGGTGGCCTTGGGTCTCGCCGATGCAGACAATGGCCGTGAGCCCTGCGCGCCAGGCGGCTTCCGCCTTTTGCCGAACCAGGCTGTCGTTCTCGCCGTGATCGGCCCGCCGTTCCGAGTGGCCGACAATGACGGCGCGGGCGCCGGCATCGGCCAGCATTTCCGCCGAAATGTCGCCGGTATGGGCGCCTGACGGCTTGGGATGACAATCCTGGCCGCCGATCATGAGCCCCTTTGAACCGGCCAATTTCGCCGCGAACGCCGCAATCAGCGTCGCGGGCGGGCAGACCAGGAGATCGGCCTTCGCCGCCACCTTGGAGGCGCCAGCCAGCATGGCCTCGAACTCGGCCATGGAGGACCGCAGGCCATTCATTTTCCAATTGCCGGCGATCAGCGGCCGAATGACGCGACTCATTTCCGAAAAGTTCCTTCAGAAAGCGAAAGACCAAACATCGCTAGCAGAGCCCGGTAAACTCGGCCAGATCGGCCCAAACGGGATGCCACGGCGCCGTTAACTCTTTCAATTGGCGTACCGCGCTGGTTGCGGGTAGAAGGCCGCCACTTTATGATGCGTTATCAATCCAGTGACGCCCCTTTTGCGGTATTCGAGAACGAATTCCGAGAGGCCGCCACCGGTTCCCTCCTGCCAACAAGTTGGATCCTATGCTCCGAGGAATGCGCAAAGCCTCATCAAACTGGCTCGGCAAAATTATCATGGCCGTGGTGATGGGCGTCCTGATTATCAGCTTCGGCGTTTGGGGCATCGCCGATATTTTCCGTGGCTTCGGCCAGTCGACACTCGCCAAGATTGGGCGCACGGAGATATCGACCGAGCAATTCCGCCAGATCTACAATGATCGCCTGCAACAGGTCGGCCGCCAGTTCGGCCGTCCGCTGACCCAGGATCAGGCCCGCGCGCTTGGGTTTGACCGCCAGGTGCTTCAGCAGACCATCGCCGAAGCCGCGCTCGACGAAGAGGCCCGGCGACTTGGGCTTGGACAGTCGAACGAAGAAACCCTGCAGTCGATCTTCAGCGACCCGAACTTCAAGGGTGTCAACGGTTCGTTCGACCCGCAGCGTTTCCAGGGCCTGATCCGGCAACTCGGCTACAGCGAGCAACGTTTTATCGCCGAACAGCGGCGCATCTCACTGCGGCGTCAGATCGCCGGCTCGATTGCGGCCGGGCTTGAGCCTTCGAAAGTTCTGTTGGAAGCGCTGGCGCGATTCCAGAGCGAGCAGCGCTCGATCGAATACGTCAGGCTCGGCGCGGCACAGGCTGGAACGATCGATCCCCCGTCGCCGGAAACGCTGGCGGCCTATTTCGAAGACCGCAAGACGCTGTTCCGCGCGCCGGAGTATCGCAAGATATCGTTCGTCGCGGTGACGCCGGATGAAATCGGCAAATCGACCGACGTCTCCGATGAAGACGCCCGAAAGGCTTTCGAGCAGCGTCGCGACAAGCTCGGTACGCCCGAGCGCCGCGAAGTCCAGCAGATCATCTTCCCGAACGTGGATGAGGCGACCGCCGCCCGCAGTCGCATCGCTTCGGGATTGTCCTTTGAAGACCTCGCCAAGGAGCGGAGCCTCGGCCAGTCCGACGTCGATCTCGGCCTGATCGCCAAACCGGCGATTGGCGATCCCGCGATCGCCGACGCCGCATTCTCGCTGTCATCCGGTGAGGTCAGCCAGCCGGCACAAGGAAGGTTCGGCGTTGCGCTGGTCAAGGTCGGCAAGATCGAGCCGGGCGCCGAAGCGTCCTTTGAGGGCTACGCCTCGCAGATCAAGCACGACATTGCGGCCGAGCGGGCCCGCGCCAAGGTCGGCGAGCTCAGAGACAAGATGGAAGACGAGCGCGGCGGCGGCGCCAGTGTCGCCGAGGCCGCGCAGAAGCTTGGCCTGACGGCTGTCACCATCGATGCGGTGGACCGTTCGGGCCGGCTGCCCGACGGTCAGCCGGCGGCGAACATTCCGCGCGGACTGGATGTGGTTTCGCAGGCCTTCAACACCGATGTCGGCGTCGACAACGACCCGATTTCGTTCAGCGGCGGCTACGTCTGGTACGATGTTGTCAGCATCACCCCGTCACGCGAACGCAACCTGGACGAGGTCAAGGATCAGGTCGAGGCGAGATGGCGTGCCGAGCAGATCTCGAGCCGGCTCCGCGACAAGGCCAATGAGATGGTTCAGAAGCTCAATCAGGGCGGCAAGCTCGCCGATGAGGCGGCGCAGGCGGGTTTGAAAGTCGAAACCGTCGGTGGTTTCAACCGCAGCGCAACCCTGCCCGGCCTCAACGCGGGCGTCGTCGCAGCCGTGTTTGGCACCGCGAAAGACGCGGCCGGCCAAACGCCCGACGTGGCTTCGAACGGCTGGATTGTCTTCCGCGTCACCGACGTCAAGGTGCCGCCGGTCGATATGGCCTCGGATGAGATGAAGAAATTCAAGGAAAGCGTTCAGCGCGCACAGACCGATGAGCAGATCGCCCAGTATGTCACCAAGCTGGAATCGACGATCGGTACCAGCGTCAACGAAGCCGCTTTCGCGCAGGTGACCGGAGCGAGCAACAACTGATTCCTGAACCAAAGCACCGGAATGTTGAGGCCCTGGGCGTTGCGTTCTGCTGAAAGCATCTGATGGACGATCTCAAATCAATCATCGCCAAGGTCGCTACCGGCGCCACGCTTTCGCGTGAGGAGGCATCATCGGCCTTCGACCGGATGATGTCCGGTGAAGCCACTCCCTCGCAGCTAGGGGGACTGTTGATGGCGCTTCGCGTCCGCGGCGAGACCGTCGATGAGATCACGGGTGCGGTGTCCGCCGTGCGCGCCAAAATGCTGCGCGTGAAGGCTCCCGCTAACGCCGTCGACGTCGTCGGGACCGGAGGCGACGGTTCCGGGTCGGTCAACGTATCGACCTGCGCCTCTTTCATTGTTGCCGGAACGGGCGTCCCCGTCGCCAAGCACGGCAACCGCGCACTGTCGTCGCGCTCGGGCGCGGCCGACGTGTTGTCCTCACTCGGTGTCAAGATCGACATCACCCCCGAACAGGTCGGCCGCTGCATCGCGGAGGCCGGCATCGGTTTCATGTTCGCGCCTTCCCATCATCCGGCCTGGAAGAACGTCGGACCGACGCGCGTCGAACTCGCCACCCGCACGATTTTCAATCTGCTGGGACCGTTGGCCAATCCCGCAGACGTCAAGCGGCAGATGGTCGGCGTGTTCTCGAAGCAATGGGTGCTGCCGCTGGCGCAGGTTCTGAAAAACCTTGGCTCCGAGGCCGTATGGGTGGTGCACGGCTCGGACGGCCTCGACGAGATCACCCTCACCGGCCCGACCTTCGTTGCCGCGCTTGAAGGGGGCGCGATCCGCTCCTTTGAAGTGTCGCCGGAAGACGTCGGTTTCAAACGCGTCGCGGGCGAAGCGCTAAAGGGAGGCGACGCCGCCGCCAATGCCGTCGCACTGCAAAGCGTTCTTGACGGCCGGCCAACCCCCTATCGCGACGTCGCCCTGCTCAATGCCGCTGCCGCTCTGGTCGTGGCCGGCCGCGCCAAAGATTTGAAGGAGGGCGTGACGCTCGGTACCCAATCCATCGACAGCGGTGCGGCAGCCGAACGGCTGAAACGTCTCATCGCCGTCTCCAACGACTGAGCAGGTCCGACCATGTCCGACATCCTGAAGCGGATCGAGACCTACAAGCGGGAAGAGATCGCCGCCGCCAAACGCGCGCATCCGCTCTCGAGCCTCGAGGCGCTCGCCAAGTCGGCGTCAGCGCCGCGCGGCTTTGTCGCCGCTATCCGCGACAAGCTCGCGCGTGGTGAATATGCCCTCATTGCCGAGATCAAGAAGGCTTCGCCTTCCAGGGGGCTCATTCGAGCCGATTTCGATCCCCCGGCGCTGGCGCAGGCCTATCAGGCCGGCGGTGCCGCCTGTCTTTCCGTTTTGACCGATACGCCCTCCTTCCAGGGTCATCTCGATTTTCTGGTCGCGGCACGTGCAGCCACGCAATTGCCCGTGTTGCGCAAGGATTTCATCTACGACACCTATCAGGTCACCGAAGCGCGCGCCTACGGCGCCGATTGCATTCTGATCATCATGGCGGCGCTAGAAGACAGCGCCGCGCAGGATATCGAAGCCAGCGCCCTCGCCCATGGCATGGACGTTCTCGTCGAAATTCATGACCGAAGCGAGTTGGAGCGGGCGCTCAAACTCAAGTCGGCGATGATCGGGGTCAACAACCGCAATCTGCGCAGTTTCGAGACAAAGCTCGAGACCAGCGAGGCCCTGGCGCCGCTGATCCCCAGCGATCGCCTGATGGTCGGCGAGAGCGGTATCTTCACATCAGCGGATCTGGCACGGCTGGCGCGCGTCGGCATGTCGACCTTCCTGGTCGGTGAAAGCCTGATGCGGCAGACCGATGTGGCCGCGGCCACCCGAGCGCTGCTCGCGCGCGGCGAACCCGTCAGCGCGACAAGGGCTAGTTGAAACATGGCGCAACGGCCGTCCAGGACTACATCCGCCAAGGCCACATCCGCCGAAACCAAGGCCGCCCTCACCCATATCGACGCCAAAGGCGAAGCGCGGATGGTGGACGTATCCGCCAAGGCCGCAACCGAGCGGACGGCGGTCGCCGAAGGAGGCGTCGTCATGAGCAAGGCAACACTGGCGCTGATCGTGTCCGGCAATGCCAAGAAAGGCGACGTGCTGGCAACCGCGCGTATCGCCGGAATCATGGCCGCCAAGCGCACCGCCGAGCTCATTCCGCTGTGTCATCCGCTGGCCTTGTCGAAAGTGACACTGGACATTTCACCCGACCCGAAACTTCCCGGCTGCCTGGTCCGGGCGACCGTCAAGGTGACTGGCCCCACCGGGGTCGAGATGGAGGCATTGACCGCCGTATCGGTCGCCTGTCTTACGATCTACGACATGATCAAGGCGGTCGAGCGCGGCGCACGCATCGACGGCATTCATCTCGTCGAGAAGTCAGGCGGCAAGTCCGGACACTATCGGGAGGAAAACTGAATTGCGCCGTCAGTAAAGCGGCGGAAAATAACTTCGCAAGGCGCGTGCCAAGGGCCACGTAAAGCCCGTCAGAGCCTTAGATGGTTAAGCCAAAGTGAGTGCCGGGCGATCGGGCATTTATTTCCCCGGAACGGCACTGTTCCCGCCGGCAATTGCTGCCCTGGTTGCTGCCTTGGTTGGAAATCAATTCGGCTGAATTCACCGACGGTTAACTCCAATTGCTAACCTCACCTCCATACCGCGCCTGTAACAGTTCCGGGTCGGCACGGGGGAACTGGCCGGCATTCGCATGTGGTGGCATTCGCGATGACGGCAGACGGTAACGGCTCCTTCGACCTGAGGACTTTTCTTTCCAGTAGTCCCATTCGCTCGCTGATCGGCGGCGGCGCGTTCCTGATCGCGGCCATCGCGATCGGCACGGCCGTCATGGTCGACAATTTCCGCGAGCGGGCGTTGCAGAGCAACGAGCGCGAACTTGAAAATACGGTGCAGCTGATCACCCGTCATTACGACCAGCAGCTCGATGACTTCACCATCGTTTTGAAGGACGTTGCGGCCCACGTTCAATCCATCGGAATAAGCTCCGCGATGCTGGGCGGGCAGCTCGGCATGCTGGAATGGCACGAGGAACTGAGGGCGAAGGTCAATGGCTATTCGGCCGCGGCGGCCATCAATGTGTTCGACGCCAATGGAACGCTGATCAACTCCTCCGAGGTCTGGCCGGTCCCAGACGTCAGCGTTTCCGACCGTAGCTATTTCAAAGCTCTCAAATCCGGCAACGCCTCCACGCCAACCCAGATCGAACTCGTGCGGGGCCGCATCTCCCGTAGCTGGGCGACCATCGTCGCTCAAAGGCTGAACGGACCGAAAGGCGAGTTCGCAGGCGTCATCACGCGGGCGATCTTCCCGGCGACCTTCGAAAAATACTTTGCCTCGGTGGTGCTCCGGGAAGGTGCGGCGATTTCGATGTACCGGCGCGACGGAATCCTGCTGGCGCGTTTTCCGCATGTCGAACACATGATCGGGTCCAACATCCAGTCCAGCAACGTCTACGCCTACATGTCCTTGTCGAACGGTGGCACCCTGCGCCTGACCAGTCCGATCGACGGACAGGAGCGGTTGGCCTCGGTCAATGCCCTGCAACATTTCCCGATCGCAATCGTCGCAAGCGTGACGGTCGATGCCGCGCTGGCCGATTGGCGGGCGCAAACCCGGTTTTTGGTTCTGGTGGCAACCCTCTCCGCGATCATCATCGCGGCCATGCTGTTTCTTTTCGTTCGTAAACTACTGCAGCAGCACCGAACCGAAAAGCAGCGCCTGGACACCGCGATCAACAACATGTCGCAAGGTCTCCTGCTCTACGATTCCGCAGAACGGCTCGTGGTCTGTAACCAGCGCTACATTTCGATGTACGGATTGTCGCCCGACGTGGTGAAGCCTGGCCTGAACTTTCGCGATCTCCTACTGTATCGGAAGAAGATCGGGTCGTTCAAAGGCGACGTCGAGGCGTTTATTGCCACGGTCCAGCACAACGTAGCGATCGGAAAGACAACTCGCAATACGTTCGAGACGGGCGAAGGACGCCTGATCCAGATCGTCAATCAACCGCTGAAAGAGGGTTGGCTGGCCACCCATGACGACATTACCGAGCGTACACGCGCCGAAGAACAAATCCGGCATTTGGCGCATTACGATGCGCTGACCGACCTGCCCAATCGCGCCCTGTTCCACGAGCGGCTGCGCCAAGAACTCGCCTCGGCGGCTCCGGATCGGCAGCTCGCGGTGCTTTATATCGACATCGACGAGTTCAAAAGCGTCAACGACTCGCTCGGCCATATGATCGGCGACGAACTGCTGAAGTCGGTCGCCCGGCGCCTCGGCGCCTGCATCGAAAGCAGCGATTTCGTCGCCCGGCTCGGCGGCGATGAATTTGCCATCGTCAAAACCGGCGTGAAAGATCCGGATGAGGTTGCCGACCTCGCCATACGGGCTCTGGATGCGATCCGCGCACCCTATGACTGTCTGGGCCATCAGGTGACCTCCGACGCCAGCATCGGCGTCGCGCTCGCCCCCCAGCACGGCACCAACCTCGATCAGATTCTGAAGAACGCCGACCTCGCGATGTATGCCGCCAAATCGGCAGGGCGCCGCACCTGGCGCTTCTTCGAGCCTGTCATGGACGCGCATGTCCGGGCCCGCCGTCAGCTGGAAATCGATCTGCGCAAAGCGATCGCCGATCAGGCGCTTGAAGTTTACTACCAGCCCTGCCTCAGCCTTCAGAGCGACAGGATCACGGGATGTGAAGCGCTGCTGCGCTGGCGTCATCCCGAACGCGGCATGATTTCGCCTGCGGAATTCATTCCAATCGCGGAAGAAACCGGCCTGATCAATGAACTGGGCGAATGGGTTCTGGCCAAAGCCTGCATCGAGGCCACCACCTGGCCCGAGGGCATCAACCTCGCGGTCAACGTCTCCCCGGTTCAATTCAAAAGCGGCACGCTTGCCCTGAAGATCGTCTCGGCGCTCGCCGCCTCCGGGCTGCCGGCGCACCGGCTGGAACTGGAAATCACCGAGGCCGTCCTGATCCGCGACGACGAGGCCGCACTCGACATCCTGCACCAGCTCCGCGAGATAGGCGTGCAGATCGCACTTGACGATTTCGGCACAGGATACTCGTCGCTGAGTTATTTGCAGCGCTTCCCCTTCGACAAGATCAAGATCGACCGCTGCTTCGTCAACGACCTCGCCGAAACCGGCGGGTCCTCCATCGTGCAGGCGGTGGTCAATATCGCCGCCGCGCGGCAGATGAAGACCACGGCGGAAGGCGTCGAAACGGAGCGGCAGCAGCAGTTGCTGCGCGGACTAGGCTGCACCGAAATGCAAGGCTATCTCTTCAGCGCGCCAAAGCCCGCCGAAGAGCTGAGAGCAATCCTGTTCGCCCACCGCGCAACGTCGACTGCGACGGCCTGATCTAGCCCTAGCGCCCACTTTCCGAAGTTCGTGCACCACCCCAGCGCGCACCTTTCACGAACTTCGGAAAGTTAAGGGCGCTAGCGAACCTATGATTCTAGTGCCGCTTTCTATTTGAAGTTCCTGGATCGAATTCGCCGCTTGTGGCTCAGGAACCTCAAATAGGCTGCACTAGTTCGGCACCGACGCCTTCGAGGATACAGCAGCCGGGCCGCCCGCGTTCACCGTGACACCGCGCAGCACGTTAAAGGCCGCGGCCAGCGCCTTGTCGTCCTTCTCGACCGGCGGAACGTAGGATTGCGAACCCGTTTGTTCGGCGCCCTCCGCAGAGAGATGCCCTCGCATCGAGGCCTCGCCCTTCATTTCGGCGCGCCCCTTCAATTCGTCCGGAACGTCCTGCAACACTTCGATGTCGGGCACGACGCCCTGCGCCTGGATCGAATGGCCGGACGGCGTAAAATACCGTGCCGTAGTCAGAGCCAGCGCGCCATGGCCTCCACCAAGCGGGATGATGGTTTGGACCGAACCTTTGCCAAATGAACGGGTCCCGACCACGGTTGCCCGCTTGTGGTCATGCAGAGCGCCTGCGACGATCTCGGAAGCCGAGGCCGAACCGCCATTGATCAGAACGACGAGCGGCTTGCCCTTGGTCAGGTCGCCGCCACGGGCGGAAAATCGCTGGGTTTCTTCGGGCCGGCGTCCCCGGGTCGAAACGACCTCGCCGCGCGCCAAAAACGCACTGGAGACCGATACAGCCTGATCGAGCAAACCGCCGGGATTGTTGCGCAGGTCGAGCACATAGCCCGCCAGGTTCTGCTGCGGGATTTGCTTGGCGATATCGCCGATCGCCTTCTTCAGCTCGTCGCCGGTCGTTTCGCTGAACGAAGAGATCCGGATATAGCCGATATCGCCGCCATTGGTGCGATAGCTGACGGGCCGCACGTGAATGATTTCGCGCGTAAGCGTCACATAAATGGGCGCATCGGTACCCTTGCGCAGGATCGTCAACTTGGTCTGGGTCTCGACCGGCCCTTTCATCTTGTTGACGGCCTGCTCGAGCGTCAGACCCTGCACGTTATCTTCGTCAATCTGGGAAATGAAATCTCCGGACAGGATTCCGGCCTTCGCTGCCGGCGTGTCGTCCATCGGCGTGACGACCTTGACCAGACCGTCTTCCATCGTGACTTCGATGCCGAGGCCGCCGAACTCGCCGCGCGTCGTCTCCTGCATTTCGTGCCAGGCGCTGTCGTTCATGTATCGGGAATGCGGATCTAGCGAGGTGATCATGCCGTTGATCGCGCCCTCGACGAGTTGCGAATCGTCCGGCTTCTCGACGTAGTCGGTCCGCACCCGCTCGAACACATCGCCGAATAGATTGAGTTGCGAATAAACATCGCCCTCCACCTTCGCCTTGGCCACGGCAATCAGTTGCGCGCCGTGCGGCCCGCTAAGAGCAAGGGTGAGGCAGACGCCTGTAACCGTGCCGAGGAGAAACAGGGAGTTCTTTCGCATGGGGCGAGCCTTTTGGTTGGTTCCGCCAGCCCCTTTTCAGAGCCGCTGGCGACCTTCGTTTGGTTACCCGGTCAAACCGGTCATTCGCGACACTTTTCCGGTAGCAATAAGGCCGCTTTGAGGGCGCCGGAACACTGTACTGCTTCCAGGCAACATACGCGGTCGGCACCATATTGGGTGACAACGATATGAGACTATAGGCGTTTCGCGGATGCCAGAAACCGGAAATCCGCTTTATGTCCAATTTGTAATTGCCGAAAGGATAGGCGCATCATCCTTGAGGACGACTCCCCGCTTACGGCTGCTTGGAGTCCATCAGCACGAAAAGGATCCGGCAAGTCTCAGTTCCGTGATTGACCCATGCGTGATTGGTGGCCTGCTGGACGATCGTATCGCCGGGCTTGAGATGAACCACGGAATCATCGAGCATCATATCGATCTCCCCTGACAGCACCACGGCGTAATCGACGCTGCGCGTCCGGTGCATCAGCGGATGGGTGACTGGACGGCCTCTCGCCGGGGCCACGGGGCCGACCGCCTTCATCAGCCCTCCAGGTTCCAGCTTTGCCTCGGTCGCGGGGTCGAGCGGCGGAAACTCTACCACGCGGAATTTGGTGCCATTGTCGAGCGGAGAGACACCGACCGGGATCGACGACGTATCGTCCTTGAAGGAAAAACCGAGCGGATAGGAATTGGTGACCCACAGATTGGTCGCTTGCAGACCTAACGGACCGGCTTGC
>Ga0210386_10004059_pt1 | contig 12146 bp, 10 predicted proteins | sample IncBWH32OmetaG_FD_160091 | JGI IMG/M metagenome (GOLD analysis project Ga0210386, IMG submission 160091) | Forest soil microbial communities from Barre Woods Harvard Forest LTER site, Petersham, Massachusetts, United States - Inc-BW-H-32-O ... | reverse complement strand
TGCAGCAAAAGGCAAGGTCCGCGACTGAAAACCCCGTGAATGAAAAGAGCAACGGGGCATCCGGCCGGACACCCCGTCGCTCCTCCATCGCCTCAGTCGTGATGATGATGGTGGTGATGATGGTGGTGGTGATGGCGAGGGTGGCCAGGCCCGACGCGAACGACGACACCGCGGTGATGATGGTGATGGTGGTGATGACCCACCTGCACCGAAATCTGCGCGACCCGCACTCCGTCTTGCGTGCCCTGGTTTTGCGTGCTCTGGTTTTGCGTGCCTTGCGACTCCGCAAGACGAGCATTGTCGGCCTTTAGCGCGGAAAGCGCGTTGGGAACCGGGTCGAGAAGATCACGGTAACTCGTGGCCGGCGCTATTTCGCTTTGTTGCACCGGCGCTGCAGCCTGTGCACTCGACATCGTCGCGAGCGCCGCAGCGGCTCCGAGCAGGCCGGCTAGTTTCTTATCCATAAGTCCTCCAGAAGACGAGAAGCCCCTTCAGTCCCCACGCGAATAAGCCGGGTGTAAGGGCTTAGGTTCCCTGGAATATTTTTGCCAAGCTTTGGAACAGGTCTTGGAACTGATCTTGGAACGAGGTCTTGGAACTAGGCCTTCGAACTCGGCCGCGCCGAGACGTCCGCGTACCAGCGTTTGAGATGCGCGAGTTCGTCAGGCACGGTGAGGCGCGACACCCGCATGAAGTCAACGGCGATCATCGCGGTGATGTCGGCGACGCTATAGTCGTCGCCGGCGATGAAGCTGCGCTTGGCGAGTTCACTGTCGAGATGTTCGAGAAACGACAGCGCCCGCGGTTTGTTGGCCTCGCCCCATTCCTTCACCTGCGGTTGTTCCATTTCCTTCATGGCCGGATGCAGATGCCGGAAAATGTTCGACACGGGTATGAAGAGATGAAACTCGACTCTGCGATTCCACATTTCGACCAGCGCCGATTGCAAAGCGCCGCGGCCGAACAGCGGCGGATCGGGATGAAGCGCCTCGAAGTAGCGGCAGATGGCGATCGATTCCGTGATCACGGTGCCGTCGTCGAGAACCAGCGCCGGCACGCGCTGCATCGGATTGACCGCGGTGAAGGCGTCGCTCTTTTGCTGCAGCGCGCCGAGATCGACCTGCTCGGCCGGAACCGTGATCCCCTTCTCGGAGAGAAAGACGCGCACCCGCCGCGGATTGGGAGCACGGCCGCCATCATAGAGCTTCATCTCAATTTCCTTCCCTAGCCCTTTGAAGGCGCGAGCCTATCGCGCACTGATGCGGCCGACCAGTGCAGCGTACGCGCCACAAGCGTAAACAAAAGCTTTCCAAGAGCGGCAACGCTTTGCACATCAAAAATTAAGCCTCGTCTTAAGGAATTTGGGCCATTTTTACCGTGAGCCGAACGTGGTCTCGGAAGGCGGCTTGCAGGCTTTCGGGAAAAACACGTTCCAACAAAATGCCAGCCGGAAAGCGATGCCCCATCCACAGACCGAACCGCGCGATCCTGCTTCGCCGGCCGCGGCGCCATCGACCAAGCGGCGGCTCGCCTCGCAGCACGTGCGCGAGGCACGCGACCGGCTGACCTCGACCAGCGGCACCCGCCCGGTGTTCGATTACGAATTGCTGCGCCAGTTCGCGCAGAACCGGCTGTCGGCATCGCCGGTCATCCTGCTTCTGATCCTGACGATCGGCGCGCTCTCGGGACTGTGGACCGGCGCCCTGGTCTGCGGCGTGTGGACCGCCGGCACGCTGATCATTCATGTCGTCATCATTCGCAAATGCCGGCAGTTCCTGGCCGAGCCGGCCAATACGTCGGCGGTGCGCACGTGGCGGATGCGCTTCATCCTGCTCGATCTGTTCTTCGGCATGGCCTGGACCTTCATCCTGATCAATCCGGTCGGCATGGACGATCAGGCCGCGACCTTCATGCTGTTCGTCATGCTGCTGGTGGTGGCGATATCGAGCATGCTGGCCTCAAGCCTGCCGATCGCGGTTCTGGCGCTGACCTTGCCGGTGACGATCGCGATCGCACTCGACTTCGCGATGAAGGGCAATCTGCACAACTACATCCTCGCCGTGATGGCGCTTACCGCGGAAGCCTATTTCTCCCTCCTCGCCTATCGCCTCTATTCGACGACATTGGCGACGCTCGAAGCGCGCGCGGAAAAGGACGCGCTGATCGGCGAGCTCGAACAATCGAAATCAATCTCCGACGAAGCGCGGCGCCGCGCCGAGACCGCCAATATCGCCAAGTCGCGCTTTCTCGCGCAGATGAGTCACGAGCTGCGCACGCCGCTCAACGCCATTCTCGGCTTCTCGGAAGTGATGAAGGGCGAGATTTTCGGCGCGCATGCGGTACCGCTGTACAAGGACTATGCCGGCGACATTCACAGTTCCGGCGTGCACCTTCTCAATCTCATCAACGAGATTCTCGATCTGTCGCGCATCGAGGCCGGCCGCTACGAGCTCAACGAGGAGCCGGTGTCGCTCACCCGTGTGGTCGAGGATTGCCATCATCTGCTTAAACTGCGCGCCGGCAATCGCGGCATCACCATCCACGAATTGTTCGAGCCCGACATGCCGCGGCTCTGGGCCGACGAGCGCGCGGTGCGCCAGATCTGTCTCAACCTTCTGTCCAACGCCATCAAGTTTACGCCGCAAGGCGGCGAGATCTGGCTCAAGGTCGGCTGGACGGCTTCGGGCGGCCAATACATGAGCGTGAAGGACACCGGCCCCGGCATTCCCGAAGAGGAAATCCCGATCGTGCTCGCCTCGTTCGGCCAGGGCTCGAACTCGATCAAATCCGCCGAACAGGGCGCGGGCTTGGGCCTGCCCATCGCCAAGAATCTGATCGATCTTCACGGCGGCACCTTCACGCTGAAATCGAAGCTGCGGATCGGCACCGAAGTGGTCGTCACCTTCCCGCCCGAACGCGTGATGTCGGCGCTGGCGCCGATTACAGAAAGCTCGCCGCCGCTGCAGCCGAGATATGATCCGAGGCAGGACCGGAGCCACGACCCGCGACCCGGTTCGAACGCGGACATGTCGTCCTCTTCGTCCTCGCCTGACGAATCGATAAGCCGCGCCCGGCGCACGCTGTTGCGCAACGGCGGCTAAATGGCCAAAGCACGCGAGCGTCTTGTTTTCGCCTGCCTCGTGTCTATCTTGCCTCGCGATTTCAGCCCGAATCTTTGACGGGAGAATTCCCGATAGCTAGGTTCTTTGATGGCTAGCGCAACCAGCATCTCCTCGCCCTGCAACCGCATCTGCGTAGTGCATCCGACAGCGCGGATGTGCATCGGTTGCGGCCGCTCGCTCGATGAGATCACGCGCTGGATTACGCTGTCGGAAACCGAACGTACCGCGATCATGGCGCAATTGCCGGCGCGGCTTGCCGCACTGAACGGCGCCAAAGACGGCATCGCATCGGCTCGAGCGTAGAGGATCGCGACGTGCGTCATCGCCTGCTCTGGCTCCTCCTGATCGGCATCCTGATCGCCATCTTGATGATCGTCGCGCAGCGCGGCGAAGGCCGGATCGGCTCGCTTTCGGTCGACGATTTCGGCTCGCTCGCCTACAAGCTCGCGATCCTGGTGTTTCTCGGCGCCGCGGTGCTGACCATGTTCCGCGAGCGTTTCACCCAGACGATCACAGCGGCGCTGCTATGGGTCGTCGTCGGTCTCGTGCTGGTGATCGGCTATTCGTACCGCTTCGAGCTCGGCAATGTCGCCGACCGGGTGATGGCCGAGCTCATTCCCGGCCACGTCATCTCGCACGGCCGCACTGTCGAAGTCGCACGCACCAATAGCGGCGACTTCGATATCTCGGCGCGGGTCAACGGCGTACACGTGGCGATGGTGCTCGACACCGGCGCAAGCTCGGTCGTGCTCACCCAGCAAGACGCCAAAGCCATCGGCCTGCCGCTCGAAGTGCTCAATTATACGGTGAGTATTGACACCGCCAACGGCCGCACCCGCGCCGCGCAAGTCACGCTCGACCGTCTCGCCGTGGGCGGCCTCGAAGAACGCTCCGTCGAAGCGCTGATCGTGCAGCCCGGCCAATTGCGCACGAGCCTGCTCGGCATGAGTTTCCTGAACCGGCTGCAGAGCTGGCAAGTCTCGGGCGACCGCTTGATCATGCATGGCTATCCGTAGAGCATGATCCGGAAAAGTGGGTACCGGTTTTCCGAAAAGATCATGCTCAACTAAAAAATCTAGAGCGACTTCGCTCTAGAACAAACTAATCAGGAACCGCGCCGACACCGCCAAGAGAAACAAGCTGAACGCGACTTCGAGCGTGCGCCGCGACATACGATGCGCCAGCCGCGCGCCATAAGGCGCGACGAGGCTCGACACCGGCGCCATCACCGCAACCCCGATCAGCGAGACGAAACCGAGCGACAGCGGCGGCAACAGCGCGCGGTCGTGCACACCGGCGAGAATATAGCCGATGGTGCCGACCACGGTGATCGGCACGCCCAAGCCGGAGGATGTCGCCACCGCCTGATGGATCGATTTGCCGTAGAGCGTGAGCACGATATTGGACAAGGAGCCGCCGCTCACCCCCATCAGCGAGCCGGCAAGCCCGATGCCGAAACCGTAAAACGTCATCGGCACGGTGCCGGGCAGATCCGCGCCGAGATTCCAGCGGTCGCCGGCGAACAGAAATTTGGCGGCGATGAAACCCGCGATCAGCACGAAAGCGATCTTGAACACGGCGGGCGGCGCAAAAGCCGCGATCAGCGAGCCGCAGATCACGCCGACGATGGCGGGGATCGCCCACAATCTGATCACCTGCGGGATGACCAGGCCTTTGACGCGGTGCGCGAGATATGAGCGCACGGTCGTCGGCAGGATGATCGCGATCGACGTGCCGATGCACAATTGCATGCGCACCGCTTCCGGCACGTCGAGCACGGTGAAGACTTCGTAGAGCACCGGCACGATGACGGCGCCGCCGCCGATGCCGAACAGCCCGGCGAGTAGCCCGGTGATGACGCCGCCGACGACGATGGCAAGGGCGAGCCAGGCAATCTCGCTCAACGGAACGCCGAGAAGCATTTTGTTATGGTCGTGTTTCGGTTTTGGCGAACGGAACGTCAGGCCGCGATGTGCGCCAAATCCGCACTTCTGTCCAGGACGCCGTCCGCCACCAATGCAAGCGCGGCGAGAAGGTATTCGGCGTCCGCATGCGCCGTGCTTGCCGCACCTGCGAGATGACGCCGGAATGCGCGCGCGCCGGGCACGGCACGGAACAGGCCGTGCAGATGCCGGGTGATGGAGTGAAGCCGCGTGCCCTGCGCGAGTTCGCGCGCGATATAGGGCGCGAGCGCTGCGGCGGCTTCTTTTGCCGAAGCGAAACGCGCCGGCTCGCCGAAGACGAGCGGATCGACGGCCAGCAATCGCCATGGCTCCTGATAGGCCGAGCGGCCCATCATTACACCGTCGACGTGCTGCAGATGCGTCAACGTGTCCTCGACGCCGCCGACGCCGCCGTTGAGAACGATCGTGAGTTCCGGATGCGCCGCTTTGAGCCGATAGACCCGATCGTAATCGAGCGGCGGCACCTCGCGGTTCTCTTTCGGCGAGAGACCTTTGAGCCAGGCCTTGCGGGCGTGAACGATCAGTGCGTCGGCCCCTGCTCGCTTCACCGCTTGCGTGAAGTTCTCCAAAGCCGGTTCGGGATCCTGGTCGTCGATGCCGATGCGGCATTTGACGGTGACGGGAACGCGCACGGCGGCCTTCATCGCGGCAACACTGTCCCCGACCAATTGCGGTTCCGCCATCAAACAAGCGCCGAAGCGGCCGTCCTGCACGCGATCGGACGGACAGCCCGCGTTGAGATTGATCTCGTCGAAACCCGCATCGGCGCCGATGCGTGCGCATTGCGCGAGCGCGCGCGGATCGGAGCCGCCCAATTGCAGCGCCAGCGGATGCTCGACCGGATCGAAGCGCAACAGCCGCGCCCGGTCGCCGTGCAGCACCGCGCCCGTGGTCAGCATCTCGGTGTAGAGCAGCGCCCGGCGCGTCAGCCCGCGATGGAAGAACCGGCAATGCCGGTCAGTCCATTCCATCATCGGAGCGACTGAAAATCGCCAGGACCGACTCTGCTGCGATTTTTCTGTTAATTCAATCATTTCATGACTTTTAGCTTTAGCTCATGTCGTACCATTTTCGGCTCATTTTGACCCGTTTCGGCACAGCCGGACTTCTTAAGCACCTCTAGGAGTAGATCCGTTTGGCAGGTGACGGTCGTACCCTCCTCCCCGCTTTCGTTGCGGCCCTCACCTTGACGCATACCCCACGCCTCGGCCGTGTAAGCGACTTTACCGCGTGGTCTTGACCAAATTGCGGACCACGGATCACGGCTCGATAGCGAATACTCCTTGTTGATCGCCATCGTAAGCCGGTCGCGCTGAATGGCGGCTCGTGATCCGTAGGGATCAAACTCATCGAGCTTCACGTAGCCTTCTCGGCGACTAACCCACTCCTTACATGGAGCATATTCGCGGCTCCTGTAGTCATCGTCTTGATCCTCAAATGCCGTCGCCATCGGCAGATACATATGAAATCCTGTCGACAGCCCAAGCGCCACGGCCGCTCGATGCACCTCTTTGGCGGGGACAAGCGCAGTGGAAATATCGACGCGTATCCCATCCGGCGATTTCCAATTGCCCGTAGCGAGAAAGTCCGCACCGAGCGCGAGAGACTCTCCGATACCGGCGAGCTTCAACAGCGTGTTGTGATCGCCGGTCGGTCTCCGCTCCTTGGACGTGCCCTCGTCCAAAAGCTCGTCCCGTGCACAAGCTGGATAGCGGCCCGTGCCGTCGGATAACCACAATCCATCAGCTCGCGTGATGCGATACTTCGACAACCACTCGTTCCAAGACTCCTCATAGCTTTCGAGCCGCGCAAGAGGCCTCTCAAGAAGGAGTTCTCCTGCCGTTAGGGCAAGAGCGTGCCATGCGAGATAGGTGCCGGGTGCGCGTAAGCACTTCCCTGCAGCCACTTCGGCTGAGAGTGCCGTCCTTGAATCTACATCGGCATATAGCGAACGCATCTGGCGAAGACTTTTCGCAAGGTTATGAACAGCGATTCCGATCGCGTTCACCGCAGAAAGATCGTCGCCAACCATCTTCGCAAGAAGGCCCTTGGCGCGGCGGACCTTTCCCGTAATAAACCACCAGCACATCTTCGCCAGATTCGAAGATCGGGGAGCCGCTACAAGAACCAATGCTGCAGCCCAACTCTCCGGCGTTGCGGTGAAATCGTTTCGAAATAACCGCCCCAACACCTGTTGCGCGAGTATGCCGATCCCTGCTTCCGAACCGACCCCCTTAACCCATTCCGCCAAGGGCTCCAGGCCAATTGGTCCAGCCCTAACCGTAGCCACCTGGTCATTTAGTTTGCGCCACAGTTCATCCTGCGCACGAGCTCGCTTTTCACAAAGCCGTGGCTCCATCGTCGGGAAACGCCGGCCTTTGAACGATAGTACTGTGAGGGAGCGTTTTAGCAGAAACCAATTTATGGGGGATGTACGTGTATCGAAGAAGCGATCCACAATAGGGTCGTTGGCAAGAGCCTTGATTTGGCTCGGATCGCTCACTTCAAATAGGTTGACGATGCCGGGAATACGTCTCTGCTTCAAAGAGTCACCTCTCGCTTGGACTTTCCTAAGCGCACACCCCGGCGTGTAGTATTTGGTTCATCATGAGACTTCAGATACCCGATCATAACGGCGGCGCTGCACCCTCAGAAGCTACATCCTAAATCGCTGCAACGGAAGCAACTGTAATACCGCGCGAATGTCCGCCTTGGGTCAAAAGCCGACGTTCCCACCTTTTTGAGCCATGTCGGCTATTCGCTCGAAAGCGGACATCGGACGAAGCACCGGTGTGGCACAAGAATGAAACAACGTTGAAATAAAGCTCTGCAAATCGCCACACCCGTGGCCCGCGGATGCGCGCCCCGCCGAAGATCAACGTGCACGCCACCGCACCAGCAATCGGCATCCCTATGCGGACAGCGCCTGGGCGTCCCTGAGTCAAATCTGCTATGTTAGCCGTCCTCGGGGGCAGCAACTGGAGGAAGCATGAAACAATTTTTGTTCGCGCTGAGTGTTGCCGTCGCCGCAATCGGGGGCGTGACCCAAGCTAAGGCGCAGAACTACCCGTGGTGCTCGATCTATAGCGACGGCTCGGGCGGCTCCAAGAATTGTGGCTTCGTCACCTTCGAGCAATGCATGGAGAATGTGCGAGGCATCGGCGGCTTTTGCCAGCAGAACGACTGGTATCGCCCGCCCCCTGGAGCCAAAGGGCGCGTCCCGACCACCACTCACTATTGAACGCCGGTCGCGGCGAAGAATAAAAACAATGTCGAGGCAACCTGGCTGCGCAAGTCTTCATCATCCGTGTCGGATAACGGCTTGCCCGAAAGCTGCCGCGCAAGTTATTGATCGGCGCGGCAGGTAAGGGCCAACAACGGACAAAATGGGATAGTCTTTGAGGTTCCAAGCGGTGCAAAGAAGACTAGTATCTATCCCGATTGGGCCTTTACACGAAGCCCCTCTCACAAATCAAAGGCGGTAGCGCGTGAGTAGTACAGTCAGTGTACCTCTAAGAGGCCGGGCGCTCTTTGACAGAATCTGGAAGCTTGCACTCAGGCGGGTGTTGTTTCCCGTTTGCGTGCTGGCGCCGTTCGCATTTTTCTTCCCAAGGATCGCGTTATTCTACGCGGCCTGCGGCGCGTATGATCTCAGCCGCAATACCGGGCTGAAATTATCCACGTTCCGACGCTATTTCATCGGCAACGGCTTCCTCGTCTGGATGCTGTCCCCCATTAATATTCTATTGGATTTGCTTTCGCTGCCGTACATCAACAAGGGCGTTTATCGTCTGGAAGATCTGCCGCCTGACTATCAGAACGATGTGAGGCGTCTGATTGAGGTCACGAACACAGCCGACCTCGTCCGCCGGGTCGAGCAGCGATCGCAAGAGCATAAACGCACAATGATTTTCTGGCAGGTCTACGGGGTCAAAACCGAAGCAATCGTAGACGTTCCCGCCTTCTATGAGCCGTGGAAGTACATTAAGACCATCGGTCTCTCGGTCTTCAACAAGAAGATCACGACTTCTCCTCATTTTGGCTGGCTGCGGGCATCATTGCGGGTTCTGTACAACATCAATGACATTCAGGATGAGTCCGCCTACATCGTGGTCGGCGACAAGACGAGCTACTGGCGAGACAGCAAGCTGTTCATATTTGACGATACTCTGCTGCATCTCTCCGCCAACGACAGCGACCGGCTCCGCTATTGCATGTTCGTGGATATTCTTCGCCCGTCGCCGTTCCCACGAATCATGGCGGCCGTGGTTGCAGTTGAGGGCTATTTAAACACGAAGTTCAAAGTCGTTTCGTACAGCGGCTGGACCCTTCTCAAGCGGTAACGGTCAGGTGCAACCGCCCAGGGCCGTCGAACGTTGCGGGTCCACCAAAGGTCAGAAAAGAAAGTGAGTCCCCTCAATTGTCATGTCCGCTTAGGGTCATTAGCTGCCGCGACCACCGAAACTCTCGGCGTCTGCTTTGCCCCCGAAAGCTGCAGCGACAGCCGCCGAGCACCGCGTCTGCTTTGGGCCATAAGCCGACGTCGGAGCCGTCACCTCCAAACGTCCGCTAGATGCCAGAAGCGGAACTTAAGATTATTGGCTGCTGCCCGCTCGCCCAGCCAAACCGCCCGGCTTATTCGCCTTGCTGACGGTTGAGGCTATTCGGGAAGTTTAGTCAGTTGTAGGCCTTTTTCGAAAGCGGTTTGATCCTGTTCGCGGCGAAGCGGCCAGAAATCCCTGAACGTTGAGATGGTGCAAGTCGGGTCGAGCCTCTGTAATTGGCTGACCGCTTTGGCCGCTTCGTCGTCGCGTCCTGCTAGCGCCGCGCTGATCGCGGTCATCAGGACGGCCGTAGTATAGTTCGGATTGATCGCCAGCGCCTTCTTGCCGCTGGCTAGCGCTTCGTCGTAACGGCCGGCGAAGAAATGCGTGAAGACGAATCCCATCTGCACGATGAAAATGAGCGGATCGAGCGGGCTCAGCCGCAGCGCGCGTTCGAGTGGACCGATCGCTTCGTCAGGCTGCCCGAGAAAGACTTTGACAAAGCCTTTGAAACGCCAGGCGGCAGCGAGATTAGGATCGAGCGCGAGCGCCCGATCGATCAGCGCCATGCCGTCATCGAGCTCGCCGACGACGAAGGCCAGCGCAAACCCGGCTTGGGCGAGCGCATTGGCGTCGTCGGAGCCAACCCGCGCCGCCATTCGTGCTAGGCGCTCGGTTTCGGCGACGGCGCGTACCTTGTCGACGAGCCAGGCATTCGCCTTGCGCCAGACATAACAATAGGCGCACATGCCATAGGCCGACGCGTAATTCGGATCGATCTCGATGGCGCGCTCGAAGTTTCGCAACGCCTCGACATTGGTCTCCCGCGTGCCGTCATAGATCCTCGCCATGCCGTGCAAGAAATAATCGTAGGCCGTAAAGCTCTCGGTCGGCTTGCGCCGTGTACGCTCCATTTCGGCCTGCTCGACCTTCGGCGCGATCGCACTGACAACGTCGGCCGTGACTTCGTCCTGCAGGTCAAAAACATCTTCAAGGCCGCCGTCGAAACGGTTCGCCCACAGATGCGTGCCGGTCAGGGCATCGATCAACTGCCCGGTGATGCGAACCTTGTTACCAGCCTTGCGGACGCTGCCTTCGAGCACATAGCGCACGCCGAGCTCTCGGCCGACCTTTTTGATATCGACGGCCTTGCCCTTGTAGATAAAGCTTGAATTGCGCGCGATCACGAACAGCCAGGTGATGCGCGAGAGCGCGGTGATGATGTCCTCGACCATGCCGTCGGCGAAATATTCCTGCTCCGGATCGCCGCTCATATTGGTAAACGGCAGCACGGCGATCGACGGTTTGTCCGGTATTTCGAGGTTCGCCGGCGCGGCCGCGCGCGGCGCCGCCGCGTTGTCACTGAACTGGGCCCGCCATGCGCGGATCGGCTCCGCAATGTTCTTGAGCGATTGCGCACCCAGATCATCCCAGGCGACTTCGATCTTGCCGCGCACTTGCCGATGCGAATCTTCGGAGATGCAGATGCCGCCGGGCTCGGCGATCGGTTCCAGCCGGGCGGCGATATTGACGCCGTCGCCGAAAATGTCGTCGCCGTCGATGATGATGTCGCCGACATGGATGCCGATGCGAAACTCGAGGCGCCGATCCTCAGGTACGGTCTCGTTCGCCTGGGCCATTGCACGCTGGACGTCGAGCGCACAGCGCACCGCGTCGACGGCGCTGGCAAACTCGACCAGCACGCCGTCGCCGGTCGTCTTGACGATGCGGCCGCGATGTTCAGCAATTTTCGGATCGACCAGCGCACGCCGGCAGTCCTTGAGCCGCGCCAAAGTTCCCTCTTCGTCGCGTCCCATGAGCCGGCTGTAGCCAACGACGTCCGCCGCAAGAATAGCCGCCAGACGGCGCTCCACGCGGGCGCCGGTCATACTTTAAGTTCCATTGAAACACGCACTCCTGCGGCGAGAGCGCAACTATACATTGCCATCGGAGAAAGCGGAATGCGTTTCGCTCTAAAGATGCAGTCTAATGGCTCGCGGGTCTTTGATTCCTTCGTTTCACGAGAGGCAAATGTTGATTGTCCCTCGTGTCCCGGAACTGATCGGCCGCCCCATGTCCGCTTTGGGTCATTAGCTGCCGCGCGCTGCAACAAAAGGCGCGTCTGCTTTACCCCCGAAAGCTGCCGCAAGAATCATCGAGCGACGTGTCCGCTTTGGGCCACAAGCGGACTCATGCACTGCAATATGGGTCGCATTCCCTCGCTGCCCGCGCCATCGGGCTATCGCGCACCGGCAAAGTGCAAATGTTGGTGAGTCAGTAAGCGCCGGGCAACACAGGCTGGCGAGGCGATGTCCGCTTTAACCCCGAAAGCGGACATTGATTGCGACTGCCAGTTTACCACCATCGAGCCGGAGCCATCCGCGCCGCCACGATGCGCTTTTTAATATCGCGACTTTTCGGCGGCTTCCTGACGATCGAGTTCATGTTCAAGCGCCCTAATCTCGGTTTGAATTTTCTCGACCACTTTTACGTTCGCCGCCGTTAATTCAATTCGT
>Ga0210386_10004058_pt1 | contig 12147 bp, 8 predicted proteins | sample IncBWH32OmetaG_FD_160091 | JGI IMG/M metagenome (GOLD analysis project Ga0210386, IMG submission 160091) | Forest soil microbial communities from Barre Woods Harvard Forest LTER site, Petersham, Massachusetts, United States - Inc-BW-H-32-O ... | reverse complement strand
TTCATCGTTGCCTCGGTCGTCTCGGCCGAGCGCCATCCGAACGCCGATCGCCTTAAGGTTTGCGTCGTCGAAACCGGCCATGACCAGGTCCAGGTGGTGTGCGGCGCGCCCAACGCGCGGGCCGGGATGAAAGGCGTCTTTGCCCCCGCGGGGACGGTCATCCCGCGCACCGGCGCGGTGCTGAAGGAAAGCATCATCCGCGGCGTCGCCTCGCGCGGCATGCTGTGCTCGACAGCCGAGTTGGGGCTCGGCGACGACCACGACGGCATCATCGAGGTGGCGCCGGACGTGCCGGTCGGGGCGAAATATGCCGACCTCCTGGGGCTCGGTGATGCGGTCATCGACATCAAGGTGACGCCAAACCGGGCTGATTGCCTCGGTGTGCGCGGCATCGCCCGCGATCTCGCCGCCTCCGGCCTCGGCCGGTTGAAGCCGCTCGACACGACCCCGGTGCCCGGCCGTTTCCGGTCCGCGATCGGCATCGCGATCGAGGACCGTTCCGCCTGTCCGCTGTTTCTCGGACGCCATCTCCGCCGGCTGCAAAACGGGCCGAGCCCTGATTGGCTGCGGCGTCGGTTGGAGGCGATCGGGCTGCGCCCGATCTCGTCCCTGGTCGACATCACCAATTTTCTGACCTTCGACTTGAACCGGCCATTGCATGTCTTCGATGCCGGGCGACTTCAGGGCGATCTGACCGTGCGCCTGGCGCGCGGCGGCGAAACCCTTCTCGCGCTCGACGGTCAGGAATACGGGCTCGACCCCGAGGTAACGGTGATCGCCGACCGCGGCGGGGTGCAGAGCCTCGGCGGGGTCATCGGCGGCGAGGCGACCGGCTGCACCGACGCCACGACCGAAGTGTTCATCGAGGCGGCATTGTTCGATCCGGTGCGCACCGCCGCCACCGGCCGCCGATTGAACATATCGAGCGACGCGCGTTATCGCTTCGAGCGCGGGCTCGACCCGGCCTTTGTCGGCGACGGGCTCGAAATCGCGACCCGGCTGATGCTCGAATTGTGCGGCGGCGAGGCGTCGGAAATCGTCGCCGCCGGCGTCGCGCCCGATTGGCGGCGCCGCTATGTGCTGCGCGCCGAGCGCCCGGCGAGCCTCGGCGGTCTCGATGTGCCGGCTGAGGAAAGTGCCGCGATCCTGCGCGCCCTCGGCTGCGCGGTCGAGCCGCTGCGAGCGGGCGATCTGTCGGTCGAGCCGCCCTCGTGGCGCGGCGACATCGAGGGCGAGGCCGATCTCGTCGAGGAAGTACTGCGGGTCAAGGGCTACGACCTTATCCCGGCGGCGCCGTTGCCGCGCGAGGCGCCGTTGCCGCGCCCGGCATTGGTGCCGGCTCGGCGCCGCTCCGAACTTGTGCGCCGCGCGCTTGCCGCGCGCGGGCTCGTCGAGGCGGTGACGTTTTCATTCATCTCGGCGCGCGAGGCCGAGCTGTTCGGTGGCGCCAAGCCCGAGCTGCGGCTCGTCAACCCGATCAGCGCCGATCTCGACGCGATGCGGCCGTCATTATTGGCCGGGCTCGTCGCGGCAATACGGCGCAACGCCGATCGCGGCCATCCCGACGCCGCATTGTTCGAATTGGGGCCGCTCTATCGCGACGACACGCCGGAGGGCCAAGTGCTGGCCGCGGCAGGGTTGCGCGCCGGCCAGACGGATGCCAAGAACTGGCGCGAGCCGGCGCATCCGGTCGATCTTTACCAGGTCAAGGCCGACGCGCTCGCGGCGCTCGCGGCGATGGGCGCGCCGGCCGTCCAGGTCGCCGCCGAACCGCCGGCTTGGTTCCACCCCGGCCGCGCCGGATTGCTGCGGCTCGGGCCGACGGTGTTGGGGGCGTTTGGCGAATTGCATCCGGCGGTCATCGAGGCATTCGACGCCCGCGCCCCGATCGCCGGTTTTGAGGTCTTTCTCGACGCCGTCCCCGAGCCGCGCGCGGCCCACGCCAAGCCGGCTCCGCAATTATCGGTGTTTCAGCCGATCGAGCGCGATTTCGCCTTTGTCGTCGATCGCGACCTGCCGGCCGAAACTCTGCTGCGCGCCGCCCGCGGTGTCGATCGCAAGCTCGTCGCGGAAATCCGCCTGTTCGATGTGTACGAGGGCGCCGGTTTGCCGCCGGGCAAAAAATCGCTCGCCATCACGATCCGCCTGCAGCCCGTTGACCACACCTTGACCGATGCCGAGATCGAGGGCTTTTCGCAGCGCCTCGTCGCCCAGATCGAAAAGGCCACCGGCGGGCATTTGCGGAGCTGAGCAGGTGCCAATTGACCGCGTGGCTACAGGAGGCTACATAGCGGGATGCACAAGGTCGGCCTGAAAACGCTGAAGAACAAGCTCAGCGAGTATGTCCGCCTCGCGGCGGCCGGTGATACTGTCGTCATCACCGATCGTGATCGCATCGTGGCGGAAATCGTGCCCCCGCAGCCCAGGACCGGGCTCACCCCTTTCGAGGAGAAAGGCGTTGGTGAGGGCTGGCTTACGCCGGCGCGCATCCGCGACGGCTCGCCCCCGCCGAGCAAACCGGTGCCGGGTCTCACGCTCGAGCGCCTGATGTCCGATCTGGCGCGCGACCGTGAAGATCGGTGATCTACATCGACAGTTCAGTCGCACTCGCCCGGTTGTTGCTCGAACCGCGTTCTGCTCCTGAAGAGTTATGGAAGGAACGCCTGATCTCGAGCCGCTTGCTCGAATACGAAATCTGGAACCGGGTGCATGCCTATGGTCTGACCGATCCGGTCGGGAACAAGGCGCAAGCGTTGCTGCTGCGCGTCGGTATGGTCGAGATGACGAGATCAGTGCTGGCGAGAGCTCTGGAACCGCTACCGATTCCTCTCCGAACTCTGGATTCGCTGCATCTCGCGACATTGTATTTTCTGCGCGAACGGGGCGAGGCGGTGGAATTGGCCAGCTACGATACCCGCCTCGTCGCGGCGGCCCACGCCCTGGGGATGCCACTCGCGGCGCTTTAGCAGAAAACCGCCAATGGTTTGCCGGTCGCCGCCTCGCCTTTCCGACGGTCGGCGAGACTGGCACACCCCCAAGGAGGATCCGCAGATGGCGCTGGCAAACGAGCGTGTTGCCTGGTTCAACGGCAAGATCGTGCGCGAGAGCGAGGTTCTGATCCCGTTCCGCGACCAAGGCTTTCTGCGCGGCGACGCGGTTTTCGACATGACGCGCAGCTTTAACGGTAAGGCGTTTCGCCTGGAAGAGCATGTGGCGCGGCTCTACCGCTCGCTCAGATATCTCGATCTCGACCCCGGTTTGTCGCCCGCGGAGATGGTCAAGATCAGCGCCGACGTTCTCGGCCGAAACCGCCACCTTTTGGCCCCCGGCGAGGATTACTGGCTTGCCCAGCGCGTCAGCCGCGGCATCCATCCGGTGCCCGGCGACAATTGGGACCATTACGGGCCCAACGTCATCGTCGAATGCGTGCCGTTGCCATTGCGCGAGCGCGCCCGCCATTTCCGCGACGGGATCGCGGTGGTGACGCCGTCCCTGCGCCGCACCCCGCCCGATTCGCTGTCGCCGCGCGCCAAGATGCACCAGTATCTGAACCTCGTCCTCGCCGACCGCGAAGTCAAAGCGCAGAACCCCGAAGCCTGGGCTGTGCTGCTCGATGTCAACGGCAATCTCGCCGAGGGCCAGGGCAGCAACATTTTTCTGGTGCGCGACGGCGGCCTCCTGACCCCGCGCGAGCGCTATGTGCTCCCCGGCGTCAGCCGGCAGGCGGTGATCGACCTCGCCGCCCGGTTGGGAATCTTGTTCGCGGAGAAGGATCTCGATCTCTACGACGCCTACACCGCCGACGAATGCTTTCTGACCTCGACCAGCTTGTGCATATGCGGGGTGCGCACCCTGAACGGCCGGAGTTTTGGTGCGGCCGAGGTACCGGGTCCGGTGACGCAGCGGCTGACCGAGGCATATAAGGACATGGTCGGCTGCGATTTTGTCGCGCAGTATTTGCAGCGGCTCGATTCCTGAGCCCGGCGGCGTCGCCGCACCGTAAGCGAGAGCGGCCCGGGGATCGCTTCCCGCGCGGACGCGTATCTTTCGTCGGATATGGCTCGGAACCCCGAGCCCAAATCGACGGAGGTTCTCGTGAAAGGGATGCTGCTTGCCGGCGCGATCGCCGTGACCGCCGCGGTCGTCGTACCCGGCTTTGCCCAGACGGCCGGGACGAGCGCAACCCCGCAAGCCGAGCCGGCTCCAGCGACCGCCTCGGAGCAGCCGGCCGGCGGCGAGCAAGAAGGCGATCGGCTGTGGACGCAGGGTCGCGGCGGCTGGGGAATGCGCGGCGGGCCGATGATGCGCGAGCGGATGTGGGGGCGCGCGGCGATGCGCTGGAACCCGCAACAGCATTGCATTGACCGACTCGCCTGGCGCGCTGCTCGCCGCGCTTATGTCGAGGCCGAGCTCAACCTGACCGCCGACCAGCGCCCGCTATGGGACAAAGTGCAGAGCACCGCGGAGAGCGGGCAGCAGAAAGAACGGCAGCTTTGCCAGTCGCTAAAGCCCGGCGAGGAGTCGACCGCGCTCGACCGCATGGACCGGGCCCAGCAATTCCTGTCGGCCCGGCTCGACGCATTGCAGACGGCGAGACCCGCGGTGCAAGCGCTCTATCAGTCGCTGACCCCGGAGCAAAAGGCGATCTTCGACCACCCGTTCCGCCGGGATTGAACTTCGGCTCGGGGTTCGTCTTGCGAGCGCCAAACGAGTAACGACCGCGGAGGTCTTGTTCGGCGGTCGGCACGCTCACTAAGCTGGCGGGAACCCTCTAATCCTGCCACAAGGCGACCGATGGCCTTCGACAATCATCCCGCGCTCGCTCTGGAGACGCGGCTGCGCCGTGAGATTCGCGGCGAGGTGCTGTTCGACGCGTTCAGCCGCGGGCGCTATTCAACCGATGCGTCGATCTACCAGATCGAGCCGCTGGGCGTCGTCATCCCGCGCGATCGCACCGACGCCGCGGCGGCGATCGCGATCGCCCGCGAAGAAGGGGTGCCGGTCCTGCCGCGCGGCGCCGGCACCTCGCAATGCGGGCAGACCGTCGCCCGCGCCCTCGTCATCGACTGCAGCCGGCATATGGACCAGGTGGTTTCGGTCGATGTCGAGGCGCGGCGGGCGCGGGTCGAACCGGGTGTGGTCCTCGACCGGCTGAACCGCCGGCTGCGGCAACACAAATTGTTCTTTCCGGTCGATCCCTCGACCGCGAGCCGCGCGACGCTCGGCGGCATGACCGCCAACAACAGCTGCGGTTCGCGCTCGCTGCGCTACGGAAACATGGTTCACAACGTGCGCGGCGTCGAAGCATTGCTCGCCGACGGGACGAGCGCATGGTTCGGCGCGGTGGCCGATAACTTTGACGACAACGCGATGCCCGAGCGCTATCGCGACCTCGTCCGCCGGATGCGCGCTCTGCACCGGCGCGAAGCCGACGAAATCGCGCGCCGCTTTCCGCAAGTGCTGCGCCGGGTCGGCGGCTACAACATCGACTCGATCGACGGCGACGGCTCGCGCGGCGGCCACAACATGGCGCGGCTGTTGGTCGGCTCCGAGGGCACCCTCGCTTTTTTCAACGAGATCGAACTCGAATTGCAGCCGATCCCGGCGCACCGGGTGCTTGGCATCTGCCATTTTCCGAGCTTTTACAGCGCGATGGAGGCGACCCGAAAGATCGTCGAATTGGGCCCGAGCGCCGTCGAACTGGTCGATCGCACGATGATCGACTTGTCGCGCGACATTCCGATGTTTCGCGCCGTCGTCGACCGGTTTGTGCAGGGCGCGCCGGCGGCTCTGTTGCTGACCGAGTTCGCCGGCGACGACCCGGCGGAAAACCTGCGGCGGCTCAAGGCGCTGCACGAGCTAATGGGCGATCTCGGCTTCCCCGGCGGGGTGGTCGATGCGATCGACCCGGCGTTTCAGGCGGCGGTATTGGAGGTGCGCGCGCAAGGCCTCAACATCATGATGTCGATGAAGGGCGACGGCAAACCCATTTCCTTTCTCGAAGATTGCGCGGTGCGGCTCGAAGACCTCGCCGATTACACCGACCGCCTGACCCATATCTTCGAAAAACACGGCACCTACGGCACCTGGTACGCGCACGCCTCGGTCGGCTGCCTGCACGTGCGCCCGGTGCTAAACCTGAAGCAGGAGCTCGAAGTCAAAAAGATGCGGGCGATCGCCGAGGAAGCCTTTGCGATGGTCCGCGAATACAAGGGCTCGCATTCGGGCGAGCACGGCGACGGGCTGGTGCGCTCGGAATTTCACGAGGCGATGTTTGGCGGGCGGCTGGTGCGCGCCTTCGAGGAGGTCAAGGACGCCTTCGACCCGCAGGGCCTGTTCAACCCCGGCAAGATCGTCCGGCCACCCAAAATGGACGACCGCAGCCTCTTCCGCTTCAAGCCGGATTACCGGCCGCTGCCGATCGCCACCGCGCTCGACTGGTCGGAATGGGGCGGGTTCGCCGCCGCTGCTGAAATGTGCAACAACAACGGCGCGTGCCGGGTGCGCGACCCCGGCGTCATGTGCCCATCGTTCCGCGCCACCGGCGACGAGCGCCATCTGACCCGCGGGCGCGCCAATACCTTGCGGCTGGCCTTGTCGGGTCAACTCGGAGCCGAGGCGCTGGTCTCGCCGGATATGCGCGAGACGATGGATCTCTGCATCTCGTGCAAGGGCTGCAAGCGCGAATGCCCGACCGGCGTCGACATGGCGCGGATGAAGATCGAATTTCTGCACCATTATCGCCGCCGTCACAGGCTCTCGCGGCGCGACCGGCTGATCGCCTATCTGCCGCGCTACGCACCCCATGCCGCGCGCTTTGCGCTGTTGCTCAATCTGCGCAACCGGGTTTCGTTTTTGGCCCGGCTCGGCGAGCGCTGGTTCGGGCTCAGTGCCGCGCGCCCGTTGCCGCGATGGTCCTCGCGGCCCTACGCCGGCGCACCGATGCCGATCGCCGACGGGCGGGCAGTCGTCCTCCTTGTCGACACCTTCAACCGTTGGTTCGAGCCGGAAAACGCCCGCGCCGCCGAACGCGTGCTGGCCCGCGCCGGCTACCGCGTCGTCAGCCCCGACCCGGCGCGCGGTCGGCCGTTGTGCTGCGGGCGCACGTTTTTGTCGGCCGGTCTCGTTGACGAGGCCCGCGAGGAAGCGCGGCGCATGGTCGAAGCACTCGCCCCCTACATCGCCGCCGGCATCCCGATTGTCGGGCTCGAACCCTCGTGCCTGTTGACCTTGCGCGACGAGTTCCCCGCGATCCTGCCCGGCGCCGAGACCAAGGCGCTCGCCGCCCACGCGCAGCTGTTGGAGGAATTCGTCGCCGCCGAGCGCGCCGCCGGCCGGTTCGCGCTCGATCTCAAGCCGATGCCCGGTCGCACCATCCTGTTCCACGGTCATTGCCACCAAAAGGCCTTTGCCACCGTCGACGACGCGATCCAGACGCTGCAGCTGATACCCGGCCTCCTGGTTGAGACCTTTGACTCGACTTGTTGCGGCATGGCCGGCGCCTTCGGCTACGAAGCCGAGCATTACGACATGTCATTGAAAATCGGCGAACTCGGCGTCCTGCCGAAGATGCGCACCGCCCCGCCCGACGCGATCCTCGCGGCCTGCGGAACCAGCTGCCGCCATCAGATCGCCGACGCCGCCGGCCGCGAAGCACGCCATCTCGTCCGCATCCTCGACGACGCCTGGGCGTGAGACGCGCGGGCACCCCTCAGGGCTGATAGCGCAGGGCGAGGCAGGTGATGTCGTCGGATTGCTCGGCGTCGGCGGCAAAGCGGGAGGTGTCGGCGAGGATTTCGGCGACGATCGCGGCGGCGCCCTGCCCTCGAGACTGGTCGAGCACCCGCTCGAGCCGCGCGTTACCGTAAAGCTCGCCCGCGGGGTTGAAGGCTTCGGTGATGCCGTCGCTGTACAAGAAAAGCCCGTCGCCCGGCATCAGCACGCTCTCGCCGATGCGGTGAAACCCGACCGGGTCGATGCCAAACGGCACGCCGGTCGCGCGCAATAGCTCGCGCCCGCCGGCGGCGCGCAGCAAATAGGGCGGGTTGTGCCCGGCATTGCACCAGCGCAGCACCCCGTTCGCCAGGTCGAGCACGCCGTAAAACACGGTGACGAACATGCAGGCGTCGTTCTCGGCGGAAAGCAACCGATTAGCGTCGCGCATCGCCGCCGCCATGTCGTCGTTGCCGGCGATCGAGCGCAGCACGGTGCGCGACACCGCCATAAACAGCGCCGCTGGGATGCCCTTGCCCGAGACGTCGGCGACGGTGACGACGAGCCGTTTCTCCCCGACAAGAAAATAGTCGTAAAAATCGCCGCCGATGTCGCGCGCCGGGTGCATTTCGGCATGCAGGTCGATGGCGCGAGCGGCCCCGTTCTGGGCAAGCGGCCCTGGCAGTATCGACTTTTGCAAATCGGCGGCCGCCTCCATCTCGCGGCGGCGCTGCTGCTTGTCGCGAATTTCCGCCGCCATATTAGCGAAGACGCGCGCGAAATTGGCGAGTTCGCCCTGCTGTTCGGTCAGCTCGGTCAGCAGCGCGGGGTCGTACTCGTCGCGCGCCAACGCCCCCGCGGCGTAGGTCAGATAGGCGAGCGGCATGTTCATGCTGTGCAGGCGGCGGCCGAGTTCGGCGATGACTGCGACCGCGATCACTGGATATTCCGCGGCAAGGCCCATCATCGCGTCGCTCTCGACGCGCAATGCGGTCAGATCGGTGCGGGCGACGACGGTGGCGGTGCGCGGCATATCGGTGAACGCGCCGAGTTCGCCGATAATGTGGTGGCGCCCGAGGGTCGCCATCGGAATGCGGCCGGCCGGGATTTCGACGAACACTTCGGCCTCGCCCTCCAGGATCAGGTAGGCGAAATTGCCGGGATCGCCCTGGCGCATGATCGTAACGCCGGCGGCGAACGTCGCCGAGCCGCAGCGCGCCGCGACTTCGCGCAGCGCCACCCGATCGAAATGCCTAAAGGTCGGGTGCAGCGCCAGGACTTGCGCGATCTCCTCTACCGGCATCGGCGCCGTCGCGGCGCTCGGCCGCGCCGATTGCTCCGCCTCCATTGCCGCCATTCCCCTGTTCGCGCTGGACTGCGCTCAACCTCGTTCCGCTTACCGCGAAAAGCAAGCACCGACCGGTCACTTCAGGCGCGGGTGGACCGCGGCGCCGATGATCGCGATACTCGGCGCACAGCAGCGCTTCGCCGGGAGCGCCACGGCGATCGGGAGGAGAGAGAATGGCAGAGATCGACATCGGACAATATGCGCTCGACGGCTCGATTGCCGGCGCCGGTCCGCCGTTGCTTTTTCTGCACGGCGGCGACTACGTCGCGCAGAACGGCCCGGTGCTCGACCGGCTGGCGCGGCATTGGCAGGTGACGGCGCCGCGCCATCCTGGGTTTGGCCATTCCGAGCGGCCGGACGGGTGCCGCACGGTCGATGATCTCGCCTATCTCTACCTCGACTGGCTCGACCGGCAGCAGGACGGCGGCGCGGTGGTCGTCGGCTCGTCGTTCGGCGGGTGGGTGGCGCTCGAAATCTGCGTGCGCTCGGTCGCGAAAATCAGCGGGCTGGTGCTGATCGACTCGCTCGGGGTGAAATTCGGCGGGCGTGAAGAGCGCGACATCGCCGATGTCTACGCGCTGCCCGAGGACGAATTGCGCCGGCGGACCTTTTTCGACGCGGCGCGGGTGCTGCCCGACTATGCCTTGCTCGGCGACGGCGAACTGACGGCGATCGCCCGCGACCGCGAGGCCGCCGCCCTTTATGGCTGGCGTCCTTACATGCACAATCCTGGGTTGAGGCAATGGCTGCACCGGGTGCGCGTGCCGACGCTGGTCCTGTGGGGCGACAATGACGGCATCGTCACCCCCGACTACGGCGAAAAGCTGTGCTCGGCACTGCCCAGCGCCAGGTTCGAGCGCATCGCCCAAGCCGGGCATTACCCGCAAATCGAGCGCCCCGACGCGGTCGCCGACCGGATCGAGGCTTTTGTGCAGGAGAACCGGCGATGATGCACACTTGGCATTTCAGCGAGATGGCCTATCACCCGGCCTGGCCGCATCTCGACCAATCGTACCGCGTCATCGTCCCGAACCGGCTCTACGACCCGAAAATCGGCGCCGACCTCTACCACCGCTACCTCGACGAGTGGGCATTGTGCGATGAGCTCGGCATCAACATCATGACCAACGAGCATCACGCGACCGCGACCTGCAGCGACTCGGTGTGCACGATCCCGATGGCGATCCTCGCGCGCGAGACAAAAAAGGTGCGCCTCCTGGCGCTCGGCATGCCGATCGGCAACCGCAACGACCCGATCCGCGTCGCCGAGGAATATTCGATGATCGACGTGATCTCGCGCGGCCGGCTCGAAATGGGTTTTGTCAAAGGCGTGCCGTTCGAGATTTCGCCGGCCAACACCAACCCGGCCGATTTGAGCGGGCGGTTTTGGGAGGCCTACGACCTGATCCTGAAAGCGATGACCAGCCATGACGGCCCGTTCAACTGGGAGGGCGCACACTTCCAGTACCGCTCGGTCAATGTCTGGCCGCGCTCCTACCAGGAGCCGCACCCGCCGGTGTGGACGCCGGTCGGCAGCACCGAAAGCGCCACGGAGGCGGCGGCGCGCGGCATGGTGATCGGCGTGCTCAACACTGGCTGGGTCCGCACCCCCTCGATCTTCGAGGCCTATCGCAAAAAGGCCCGCGAGGCCGGGCATGAGCCGACGCCGGACCGGCTCGCCTACATGGCGTTGATCGGGGTCGGCAGAACGCGCGATGAGGGCCACCGCCGCGCCGACCAGATCCTCGATTACAGCCGCACCTCGGGCATCGTGGCACCGCAATTCGCCAACCCGCCAGGCTATGCCTCGCCGCGCGCGACGGCGCAGATGCTGAAATCAGGCGGGGCGATGGCGGCGCGCGCGACGCGGGTCCAGACCAAGGACGGCCATCCGATCAACCCGCGCACGATGACGGTCGACGAGGCAATCGACGCCGGCCTCTCGTTCGCTGGCACGCCCGACGACGTCTACGATCAGTTGAAGGCCTTCTACGACCATGTCGGCGGCTTTGGCCACCTGCTGATGATGGGGCAGGGCGGCCACATCAGTCACGAAGACACGGTCGACAACCTGACCCTGTTCTCGAAGGAGGTCTTGCCGCGGCTCAAGGAATTGGGCTAAGCGCGTCGTGACATGGTATTTAGGCGATGGACGAGGAGATACGGCGTTTTCAGAGCGAGCTACGGGTCCGCAATGCGAGGGACATCTGCCGCCGGTTTTTAACCTTCGGTAGCTGCAGACAATTGGCAGAGGAAGCGTACTTCAACCTTAAAGCCGCTGTAGCGGAGAAATTCGAAATCCATCCCAACGAGGTAATAGTAGTCGGGTCCACTAAATTGGGGTTTTCCATCGTGCCTGAAAAGCGATACAGGCCGTTTGGGGATAGCTCGGACATCGATGTTGCCATAGTGTCGCCGATGCTCTTCGATCGCGTTTGGCGAGAGGTGTTTGCATACCTGGACGCTGCATCATCGTGGCGAAATCAGGACACATTTGCACGTTATTTCGTGAGGGGTTGGGTCCGCCCCGACAAGCTGCCGTCCGTGCCAAGTTTCACCTTTACAGATGCTTGGTTTGGGTTTTTCCGAGCGCTCTCGAATTCTCGGAATTTTGGAGACATACGCATCTCCGCGGCGCTGTATCGAGACTGGCTACTTCTTGAAAAATATTAGGAACAATGTATCGTCAAATGTCAAGAGCTACAGGCGACCACGGCGACGAACAAGCGGGTACGCGAACTGCTGACATCCATAGGTGACGGCTCCCTTGTCCCGCGTCCGGAATTTCAGCGTCGTCTCGTTTGGGCGATGCGGCACAAGATTGCGTTCATCAAAACAGTTCTGGAGGGTTATCCGTTTCCTGAGGTATACATTGCGTCAGGAGACGTTGATTTAGAGACTGCCCGCGGAAACTTGATGCTGGTCGATGGTCAGCAACGTCTTACGACGCTCTATGATTATTTTCATGGAAGCAACGACCTACGTCTTAAAGACGTAATACCATACGAGAAACTAGATAACGCCAAAAAAAGAGATTTCTTAGAATATGAGGTTGTAGTACGTGATTTGGGTACGATGGAAATTGA
>Ga0210386_10004057_pt1 | contig 12147 bp, 7 predicted proteins | sample IncBWH32OmetaG_FD_160091 | JGI IMG/M metagenome (GOLD analysis project Ga0210386, IMG submission 160091) | Forest soil microbial communities from Barre Woods Harvard Forest LTER site, Petersham, Massachusetts, United States - Inc-BW-H-32-O ... | reverse complement strand
TGCTTTCCTGGATGGCCCGGGCAAGGGAGGGCAGCGAAAAGATACCGGCGGCGGGCAGAACGGTGGCCGCGCCCTTCAGCATCGACCTTCGTGAAAATTTGTGCATTTTTTAATTCCTCTCCTGGGCTGAGGTTTGCGTAGAAAATGCAAGCAGCTCCCCGGCTATGAGGAGCTGCCCGTTCTTTGAGTTCCAATCTTCAGAAAGTTATTTTCAGCGACCCCTGAAGGTCGCGGTTGTCAACATTGGGGGCAGTGGCGGTGATGGCGGTAGAGCTAGTCGCCGGTGATGTCGCATTGATCGTCTGGTTCGGGATTCCCATGGGGGGATGGTTGAGCGCGTCAAAAGCATCCAACCGGAACTGCGTGGGCGCACCTGGTAATTTCCCGGCGGAAGAAAGGGAACCACGTACTCGCCGTCCTGGTTGCTGACCGCGGTCTGATTTGTGCCTTGAGCGGTGTTGGTTACGGTGATGGTAGCGGGGATCGGGGCTCCCGTCGCATCGCGCACGGTACCGTCGATGGTCCCGCTGGTCTGCGCCAGCACGGTCGAAGCGGTGAGCAGGGAGAAACTTAAACCTAGGCAAACGCGCTTCAACATCATGAATTGCCCTCCGTAAAGTCCTGCTGTAAGCGCCATTCAACCTCTGTCGGGTTATGCTTTGGCGAAAACGCCGAGGGCTGGCTATGCTTCCGGGGCCTCGTGCTTCACATCGTGCAACGGCTATTTCAAATACGGCGGACAAGCTACCACGGTCAAAAAACGATAGTCAAGAGAATGTTCTTCGCGAGTTTTCGGTCCAGGGCTTTCACTCGGCTACTAAAACCGGTTATTGGGTATCCCTAATTGCTTGCGAGTTTTTCGTAAGTCCGTATTTTCATGCGGTTTGGTTGCTTTTGCCGAACTACAGCAGGGTGAGCATGACCTCGGATTTCCTGTTGAGACCCGTGGTGCTGAAGATCTTCGGGGATAGAGCGGTGGAATCCCACATCTCGCCAAAAACGAGCGAGATATGGGGCACCCAGGTTTTGCTTTGGGGAAAGGTTGTCAGAGCTTTGATGGGGCTTCGCCCCGTCTTTATCAACCCACGTACGCTGGTGCGAACGTGGGGCACCCAGACAGAGTTGGTGTGAGGGGAAGAGTGGATGACCAAGCCCCGTTTCATCCTAACCGTGGGTCGGGGAAAACGGGGGTCAACTTTATGGAGAGGCGCATACGTGGCCCTTGCTAGCCGCGCGAAGTGGGAAATCCGGGCGCTCTGGTAGAGACCTGCGGTTCCTTCCCCATCTTCTCAGTACTCACTGGAAAACGTCCGCCGCATTGACTGCGTTTCAATTCGCGTGATACCGTTCGTGCGTTCTATAGAAATCCAGATTGCATAATGCGAAACAACAATCGATCGCCGATATTGTTGCTTGCCGCGGTTACACTCTCTGCGGCAGCAATTCCATTTGCCGCCGGCTTCGGTCAAGCGTCAAACGCGGATGCAGACGCTTCGACCGCTGCCGGGAGCATTTCTCTCACCGGTCCAAGCTTTATCCCGGATGGCAAATTCCAGGGATCAACCCTCTCTGGCTGGCACACCCTGGGAAAGGCGGACTGGCGCGCCAGTGATGGAGAAATCATTGGCAAGGGAGCAGGAACCGGTGGTTCCGGCTGGCTGGTGCTCGATCATCCCTTCCAGGACACCGGCATCTATACCGCCTTTCAATGCGTCGGGGCTTGCGATACCGGTGTTTTGCTTCGCCTGCAACACACCGCCGAAGGCATGCAGGGAAGCTACCTATCCATAAAGGGCGACGAACTCAAAGGGTATGACCTCACCCTCGACAACGACGGAAAAGAAATCCAGCGCAAGGAACTGCGGCCGGCCGGCGGTCAAATCCGGTTCGCGCCGCCCCCTCCGGATCCTTCTGCTCCCACGCACCCTGTAAACTACCCGGCCTTTCCCCCTGCGCCGCCCGGCGTGACCATCCCCATCACCCGCCCCCAGCGAGGAATCCGCCAGGGAGAGTGGAATGAAGTCGAGCTGCTGCTCGATGCCGACATCCTTCGCACGTTCATGAACGACGGCGGGGGACAGGCAAGCGTAGCAACGGAAAACATGAATGGCTACGGGCCCATCGCGTTGTACGTCGGACCCGACAGCGAAGTCCGCTTTAAGGATGTCGCCTACAAAGACCTGGCCATCAAAAAAGATCCGCCCGAAGAAGTCGGGAGCCGCTTCCGCATGCAGCGGCTGAGCCCCTTCTACTACGGCTGGTCGGCGGCAGCGGCCGACTTTAATCGCGACGGCAAGACAGATATCGTGTCCGGCCCGTTCATTTATTTCGGTCCTGACTACCTGACGTCACGCGAGATCTATCCCGCTGAAGCGTATAACGCGTCGTCGCAATATTCCATGAGTGACTGGGTCGAACACGCTTACGACTTTACCGGTGACGGATGGCCCGATGTCTTGACCACGAGTCACGCGGGCGGCGGCAAAGACGGCGCCACGCTTTACGTGAATCCTAAGGGCGAGTCGCGTCGCTGGAATAAGTACAAAGTCGTGCCGGTTATTCAAAGCGAAGAAACAATATTGAAAGACGTGGATGGTGACGGCAAACCCGAGCTGGTGTACGAGGCCGAAGGATATATGCGCTACGCCAAGCCCGATCCGGCTAATCCCACGGGAACCTGGATCATTCACACCATCTCGGAGAAAGGTCCATGGCCCGCGCACGGAATCGGCGCGGGTGACATCAACGGCGATGGGCGGGTCGACATTATCGGCGCCCAGGGATGGTGGGAACAACCGCCGGACGGCAGCGGTGATCAGTTATGGAAGTACCACCCTGTGGCCTTCGGCAGTTGGGGCCGCGCCTCTCCTGGTGGCAGTGAGATCGGAGTCTATGACGTCAACGGCGATGGTTTGAACGACGTCGTCACCAGTCTGCAGGCGCACGGCTGGGGTCTGGCATGGTTCGAGCAGAAGCGGAGCAAGAACGGCGAAATCTCCTTTGTAAAACATATGGTGATGGACAACTACAACACGAAAAACGCCGGCGGCGTCGCCTTCTCTGAACTGCACGGCACGGCCATCGCAGATGTAGACGGGGATGGAGTCCCGGACTTTATCGTAGGCAAGCGGCTCTGGTCACATCTGGACGATTACTTCGACTCCGATCCGTACGGGCCCGCGGTTCTTTATTGGTATAAGACGGTTCGCAATCCGAAAGCGCCCGGGGGAGCTGAACTGGAGCCGCACCTTATCCACAACCGCTCTGGCGCTGGTTCCGATGTACTCGCCGTTGATCTGAACGGCGACGGCAGGATCGATGTTGTAACTTCCACCAGAAGTGGGACTTATATCTTCTGGGGCAAGCCTGAGGTAAAGCATCCGGGCACGGCGCAGGCTATAACACGGTAAGTTTTGCCGCGATTAGTGTGAGCCGCGTCATCCACGCTCGGAGTGTGCCTGCTCTTAAACCAATCGCTGGCGCAAACAGCCTGCCAATCGTTGCCTGGGTAACTTGAACTATTTACCACGAGCCAAATAGATCCTTGACTGTTTTTTATTCAGCATGATACTGTCCCTCGGTATTTGCGCAATACTGTTTGCGCAATACGAAACACGGCAAGCTGAGCAGCCCAGCCGTCAACGACGACCATCGGATTTGAAAGGTGATGTCTATGCGAATCATTTCAGGAGTGCCAGGCCGAACGCTGGCTGTGTTAGCCATATCGCTTTCCCTCGGATCCCTTCCCGCTTTTAGTCAAAACAGTCTGGGCTCGATCGTCGGCACGGTGACGGATGGATCTGGCGCGGCGGTCGCCGGGGCCACCGTAACCTTGACCAACGATGCTACCGGCGAACGCCGCAACAGCACGACCGATGCGTCGGGCAACTACCAGTTCGTTTCTCTCACGCCCGAGAACTACAAGCTCGATATCGAAGGCACGGGCTTCAAGCACTACTCCCGTGATCCGCTCACCGTCCAGGTCGATGAGACTTATCGCTCGAATGCGGTGATGGAAGTTGGGGCAGTGAACCAGCAGGTCGTGGTCTCAGCGCAGGCACCCATCATGCAAACCGAGACTGCGTCCCTGGGCCAGGTGGTCGCAGGCAAGGCGGTTACCAATATTCCGCTCAATGGCAGGAACGTACTTGCGCTGGTTTCTCTGGTGCCTGGAGTTGTACCGCAGGGCAGCTCCTCCGGGAACCTTACCGGCCAAAATGTATTCGCCGCCGGGAACTACCAGATCGGCGGCGGTAACGGGAACCAGAGTTCGGTGCTGGTTGACGGCGCCCCAGTCAATACCTCCTACGGAAACACAGTAGAACTCGTACCCGATCAGGATGTGATCCAGGAGTTCAAAGTTCAAACTAACAACAACACCGCCGAATTCGGCATGTACACCGGCGGTGTGATCAACATGGCAACGAAATCGGGAACCAACTCATTCCACGGAACCGCGTATGAATACCTGCGGAATACGGTTCTGGACGCCAACGACTTCTTCGCCAAGCGGCAGAATGCCGGCAAGCAGCCTTTCCACTTAAATCAGTTCGGGGGGAACTTCGGCGGTCCCATCAAGAAGGATAAGTATTTCGTCTTCGGCGACTATCAGGGCTACCGGCAAAGCCAGGGCAAGGTCTACATCGAAAACGTCCCCACCCTGCCAATGCTCCAGGGTGACTTCTCTGCGCTATCGACCCCCATCTACGATCCTCTCACCACCTGCGGTTACAACGGCAATCCGGCTTGCGCTCCGGGGCAGAAGGTTACGCGGCAGCAGTTTCCAGGGAACATCATTCCTGCGGACCGCTTCAGCAAAGTAGCTCAGGCCTTGATCAATTTTCCCTACTACGCCAAGCCGACCTCGAATGGAAACGGCAATGGCCAATTCCTGAATAATTTCGCCAACTTCGGTACTTCGGGCGGAGTCAACAATCAGTTCACTGGCCGTGCCGATCAAACTATAAGCGCAAAGCAAACCCTGTTTGAGCGATATACCTGGTGGAAGTCGCAGAACCATGCCGCGAATCCTTACGGAAACGGTTTGGTCACTGGTGACCCGATTTCGCCGGAGGCATTCACAACGCAACAGGGAGTGGTAGGAGACACTTATGTATTCAACCCAACGACCGTTGCAGATATTCACCTCTCATACCTGCGCTGGAACTACGTCAGAACGCCGGGATATCTGGGGTACGATGAAACCAAGCTGGGCCTTCCGTCCTACTTCGGCCAGATCAATCAGCTGAACGGTCTCACAAACTCGACCACACTTCCCATTCTGAGCATGTCGAACCCGACCTATACTTCGGGTGGTACGGGCTACATCTTTTCCATCAACAACAATTACGGAATTGCCCCGACGTTGAGCAAGACCCTGGGACGGCACACCTTGAAATTCGGCGCGGATTTAAGGCGCCTCGAAATGGACTACTTTCAGAACAACGACCCCGGCGGAATCTTCTACTTTGACAATGTCATGACCGGTTCCAACGCTTCCAGCCCGGGCTCGACGGGCAATCCGTTTGCTTCCTTCCTGCTTGGATACACCGGGGCCACCACCAGCATCGTGCAGATCGCCCCTCCGACTTTCCAAACCATTTACTACCAGGGCTACTATGCGCAGGATACGTGGCAGGCGACCAACAAGCTAACACTTACTTTGGGCCTGCGCTATGAAATTCCCGGAGTCTATGTCGAGCGGCATAACAACGCGGATACTTTCAATCCCACGGAGATCAATCCCATCGTGGGCGTTCCGGGAGCCTTCGACCTGGTCGACACTCCACAACACCCCGCACGAGGAATAAGAAACGAGCATTTCGATGTATTCTCGCCGCGCATCGGGATCGCTTACCGTCTCAACGATCCCACCGTGCTGCGCCTGGGCTGGGGCAAATTCGTCATCCCATCGGATCTGCAATTTCCTGAAGCCCCGATTCAGGCAGGCGTGAACTACATTACCAACCCCATGGTCCAGTCCATCAATAGCAATCAGACGCCGTACAACACACTGGACAATCCGTTTCCCAGTGGCTTTGTCGGAGCACCTCATCGCAATCCCGACTATCAGCAAGTACTACTGGGCGGCAACGCGCAGGCTCTCTCGGCCAACGAACCCAACGGGGTTACCTATCAATGGAACGTTGCCATTCAGCGGCAGTTTCCCATGGGAATCGCGTTCGAGGCAGCGTATGCCGGGCTTCATGGTTCGAATCTTCCCATCAGCCACGTCATCAACCAGGTTCCCGATAGCGTGCTCAACCAAGCAGCCCAGGATCCACTGTGCGCGGCCGGCGCGACACAAAACCTGAAGCAATGCTTCATGACCACCCTGGTCCCGAACCCGTATTACGGCAAGGTATCCCAGGGTGCGCTCCAGGCTGCTACTGTCGCGGGCAGCCAATTGCTGCGGCCGTTCCCGCAGTACGGCAGCATTTCCAATACCGGAAATTACTTCGGGGTGAGCAATTACAACTCGCTGCAGATGAAACTCGAGAAGCGTTTCTCGCGCGGTGGTACGGTGCTCGGCTCCTATACCTTTTCCAAGTTGCTCACCAACGCGGAGTATCTAACCAGCTGGCTTGATTCCACTACGACTGCCGGCTTTCAGGACACCAATAACATCGCCGGTGGCGAATACTCCCTTTCCAGCTTCGATTCACGCCAGCGCCTGGTGGCTAGTTATGTCTATGAACTCCCGATTGGCAGGGGTAGAGAATTTCTGACCAACCTTTCCGGAGTGGCGAACGCCGTCGTTGCAGGTTGGGGAGTCAATGGGGTGACCACCTTTCAGATGGGCTATCCGCTCGGTATGACGGTGACTCCGAACAACATAAGCAGTTATGCGTACGGGAGCAATACCAGGCCCAACCTGGTCTCAAACTGCGCACGCAAGGTTGGCGGCAGCATCTTCAATCGCCTGGGTGAGGCTGAAGGCTCGGCTAACAACTACTTCAACACCTCATGCTATACGGCCCCTCCCATTTTCACTTACGGCAACGAATCGCGGACTGACAACGCGCTGCGTACCCCAGGGATCGCGAATTATGACTTCGCCCTCTACAAAGACACGCCCATCCACGAAAATCTAACCTTTGAGTTCCGCATCGAAGCCTTTAACCTTTTCAACCGCGTTCAGTTCGGCAGCCCGAATAGCATTCTCGGAAATCCGCAATTCGGCAACATCACCACTGACCTGAATAATCCGCGATTGCTTCAGGTCGCAGGCAGGATCACGTTCTAGCAAATTCCGTCAAGGATGAGGTCCCTGGTTCACACCGTGCTAACCGGGAGCTCACCTTGACGGTCGTTTTCAGGCTTTGATACCAATATCCCGGTTCTGGCGGCGAGAGAACCACCGAGGAAACAACGGAAGGAGCTGGGCAATTGCAAGGATTTTATGTGTCTGCCCCGCCTGGGTCTGCTTCAAAGTGAGGCCGTGGAGAGCGCATGTCTATTGGTCCAGAAGCCATTCGCTGGCTTGACTTGGCCAGGTGCAGCTGGTAGCCTACGTTGGCTATTACGCAAATATAGTAACGTAATATGCAACCACTAAAACGGCCCTATGAAAAAACAACTGGACTTCTCGAGCTTCGGATTACAGGACAAGATTGCCGTCGTCACCGGAGCTTCCCAGGGCATCGGCCGGGCCATCGCGCTTGGCCTGGCGCAGGCAGGCGCTCATCTTGTTCTGGCGAAATATCCCGATAAACAGCAGGATCAGATCAAAGCCGTCCAGGCGGAGATTGAAGCACTGGGGCGCAAGGTAATTATCGTCCAGACCGACGTGGCGGATGTAGGCCAGGTGAGAGCATTGATGGATACGGCCAAGTCTACTTTCGGACGCATCGACATCCTGGTCAACAATGCGGGCTGGACTGGCACCACGCCTGCTCTCGATGTGACCGAGGAAGAATATGACCGCACCATGGCTGCTTCTTTGAAGAGTGTCTTCTTTGCCAGCCAGGCCGCCGCTCGAGTCATGATCCCGCAAGGCGGCGGGTGCATCATCAATATTGGATCAAACTTTGGAGAGATTGCCTTCAAGTCGCGCTCTGTCTATGCCGCGGCCAAGGCGGGTGTGCATCACTTGTCTCGCGCACTCTCTTTGGAGTGGGCCAAAGACGGTGTGAGGGTGAACGTTGTGGCGCCTTGCATCACGGAAACCGAATCGCGCAAAAACATTCTTGAACGGCCCGGATATAAGGAATGGGCGACCAAAGAGATGATTCCGCGAGGGCGATGGAATCAGCCGGAAGACCTGGTGGGCGCCGTCTTGTTTCTTTCCAGTGATCTTTCCGATATGGTCGTTGGTCACGTTCTGATGGTTGATGGCGGTTGGACAATCCACTAGTGTCGAAAGCAACGCCAATCCGATGGGGTGCATATGAAGCTCCGCAATAAAGTTGCGCTGATCACCGGAGCCAGCCAGGGAATTGGCAAGGGGATAGCCGAGGTATTCGCAGAAGAAGGCGCCGATGTCGCCATCAATCACATCGGATCCTGCGAGAAGGCTTGCGCGGTGGCATCCTGGGTCAAGAGCAAGGGCCGACGTGCCCTCGTGGTCGAAGGGGATGTTCGCGAGCGCGATCAGGTTGAGGCCATGTTCGACCGGGTCGAAAAGGAGCTTGGACCCGTGGACGTGTTGGTCAACAATGCCGGGATCGAAACCATTGTTCCCTTCCTGGAACTCACCGATGAGCAGTGGAACGATGTTGTCAACATCAACCTGCGCGGAGAATGGCTCGGGTGCCAGGTATTTTGCCGCCGCGCAGTCGCGGCCGGTCGAACCGGCGCGATCGTCAACATCGGCTCAATCCAGGCAGGGAGGGTCTTACCCGGACGCACTCACTACGCGCCGGCGAAGCTCGCCATTGAAGCCCTCACCCGCAATATCTCAGCCGAAATGGGAGCTTTGGGAATTCGCGTCAACTGTATTCATCCCGGCCTCATCCACACGCCCATGGTGGATTGGGTCATGAATCATCCTGACCCCAGCGTCCTGGCCGGGGTATTGGGTCAGATCTCGCTCGGCCGCGCCGGTCAACCTCAGGAAATCGGAACCGTGGCTGCGTTCTTAGCCTCGGACGAAGCGAAATACGTGACTGGCCAGTCTCTCTATGTAGATGGCGGTTGGGTCGGAAAGTAATTCAGACAATGGCGAATCCTTCATATCCGACAGTTCATCGCGAAAAACCAGCCAGGGAATTCTTTGCCAACGAAGATTCCGTTGTGCGTCGTGGCATCCTGAAGCTATTGGCCATCAAGGATTCTGACATCCGCCTGCTGACGCTCGAGCAGTCCCGCGACGCGGTCGATAAAGGCTTGCACGCGGGCGGCGCCTTCTCCTCCATTATTCCGCTCGTAGCTCTCTTCTACGGCGGCTTTCTTCATCTTGATATCGAAGATCCTACCCGTCGCGGGCAGGACATGTTCACCCTTAGTAAAGGACACGCGGTGGCCGCGCTCGCCTCCATTTATGCGGAGCTAGGCTATTTCGATCGGAAAATACTCAAGAACTCGCGTTCCTTCGCAAGCATTCTGAATGGCCATCCTGGGCCGATACTGCCCGGCGTGCAGATCGCCACTGGGCCCATGGGGCAGGGAATTGGCGTTGCCCAGGGCTTTGCCATCGCCGGCCGCACCAGCCCTCGGTTCGATTCCTATTGCATGACCGGAGACGGCGAGCTGCAGGAGGGACCGGTGTGGGAGGCGGTGATGTATGCCGGCCAAAACCATCTCGACAACTTCTGCGTGCTGGTGGATCGTAACAACGGACAACTGGACCTCCACACCCGCATGATCTTCCCCATGCCCGACCTTGAAGGCGTATTCCGCTCTTTTGGCTGGCAAGCGCACAACGTAGACGCAACCCAATATGACGGTGTGGTCGCTGCGCTTGAAAGTTTCCGTTTCGGCCCGCGCAACGGTAAGCCAACCGCGATCATTTGTAACAGCACGAAGGGCTATGGTTCCTTCTCCGATTTCCTGAACAAACATAAAGTCACTATGCCGGAGAATCTGATCGCGCAGGAATACGCCTTGCAATCAGAGCAACGCCAGGCCCGCATTGATGAGTTTGTTGATTTCTGCGAGCAGTTGGGCGGCAGTGCTGAGAGCGAAGCTACCCGTGACCATCTATTGGAAGCGGCTTCTTCCATGCATCTTGAAATCGATTGGGATTCGGGTACCCGGCGCAAGGTCACCAGCCTGGTGGGGCCTGTGCTCACCCGGCGTGTTCCACCACGAGACAAGCGAATCGCCTACGACCCCAAATTGCTGCCGCAACTGGATCGCAAGAAGGAGTATGCCGCTTCCGACATAGTGACCGCCGCGATGAAAGTCCTTGCCCGCGATCGGCGTGTTGTCTCAGTGGATGCCGACCTCGCCTCTACCAGCGGCCTCGAAGCAGGCATTGCTGCGGTCGACCAGAAGCGGGCACTGAATGTCGGTGTCGCCGAGGCCAACATGATGCTGATCGGCGAAGCCTTTGCCGCCCTGGGCTCGAATACCTGGGTCAGCACCTTCTGCCCCTTCTTCGATTGGAAGGTTTTGCGCCGCATCGCGGTGGGCGCGCAGGAGCGGCAGGAATCCATCGACGCTCCTGATGGCTGGTTGAGCGATGGGCACGGCCTTGATCTTACCTTCCTTGCCACCGCGGCGAATTTTGAGACCCGTACCAACGGCGCGACCCACATGGGCAACGACGACAGCACCACCTTCGATGCTGTCGCGCAATTGAAGATCATCGATGTCTCCTGTCCCCAGCAGATGCTCTCGATCATGAAGTGGATCATGGAAGGCAATCGCGGGCTGGTATACCTCCGGGTGATGCGCACCGGGTCCGCGGTGCTCTACGATTCGGATTACCAATTCTCCTTTGCTACCGGCTATCGCGTGCTGAACGGGAAGGACGACCGCGCCACCATCATCAGCAGCGGCCGTGGGGTGCATGAGGCCCTGGCTGCCGCAGCCCGGTGCGCCGCTGCTGGTATACCTGTCGGGGTGGTGGATATGCCCTCGATCGATGAGAATTTGTTATTGCAACTGTTTCAGTCCGGACAGCTCCTGATCCTCGCCGAACAGAACAACGGATACATCTGGCAGAACTTGCTGAAGGTGCTGTACCGCCATCGCGTCGAGGTCAAGGGGGACGCGTGGAACAGGATCGTCGCCATCAACACCCTCAAGAGCGATGGCCGGTCGCAGTTCATTCATTCCGGAACCTATGAAGAGCTGATTGCTGCCTTCCATTTGACCCCCGATGCCATTGCTGGCGCCATCGCACAACGCGTGGGCAAGGAGAAACCATGACATTACCAATTGTCGATGAAAATTCGATCGAGGCCCTTGATCTGCCCGGACGCCATCTACGCTGGCTGATGACCCAGGAAAACGTCGGCGCGCAACACTGTTCCATGTGCATGATTCAGGTTGCGCCGGGAGAAACCGTGCGGCCTGCGCACTCCCACCCCAATGGCGAAGAGATTATCTACATCGTTCAGGGTTTCGGCAAGGTCATGATTGAAGGAGTGGTGGAACCGGTCAAGCAGGGAAGCGCAGTCCTGTTCCCGCAAGGCAAAGTACATATGTTGCGCAATACCGGCAAAGAAGAGATGAAGGTCGTTTGCTTCTTTGCTCCGGCTACTAATCTCGATAACTACAAATTCTTCGACGATATCGAATTTCCCGAATAGGGCGGTCGCGTGGGTGAAGGTAAAATGTCGAACCAAATCGTAGATCGTCGTGGCTTTCTCAAATTTGCGGCGCTTGGGGTAGCTACTGCCGCTCTGCCAACCTCGCTATCAGCAAAGAAGAAACGGAATATTCAGATCGGCCACACCGGCATCACCTGGCCGAACGATGTTACGCAAGCCATTACAGACACCGGCACTCTCGGCTTTTATGGCTTTGAGACCTTCGGCGACGTGCTTACCAAGTATGAGTCGCAAGGCGGACTCGAGGCCGCGCTAGAGCAGCATCACCTGCCTCTCATCTCTGGCTACTGCACTGTAAATCTGACCGACTCTGAAAAGCGGAAAGACGAAATGGAGAAGGCCGTCGCCTGGGCCAAGCTGATCAAGAAGTACAACGGCCGCATCTTCGTGCTTGGACCAAACCAGGTCAAACGCGCGGATTATGACT
>Ga0210386_10004055_pt1 | contig 12152 bp, 9 predicted proteins | sample IncBWH32OmetaG_FD_160091 | JGI IMG/M metagenome (GOLD analysis project Ga0210386, IMG submission 160091) | Forest soil microbial communities from Barre Woods Harvard Forest LTER site, Petersham, Massachusetts, United States - Inc-BW-H-32-O ... | reverse complement strand
GGTGTCCGAAGATGGACCGAACTAAGCAGCGCAATTTGCGAGCTTTTATGTGAACCCAGCGTCCACTATGCGGACCTTTGGGTATGGATGTGCTTATCTGCCCACTTCCGAAGTACGACGGAACGTAATAGCTCTCCAGCGAGGGGCGGCCGGAGGCCATTTGCGGCCGGCGGCACGCCAGGAGGTCTAGTCCGGCATGATCGCCGCGCTGCTCACAGCACTCGTGCTGGTGCCGACCCTGTCGGTACACGCGAAGACGTTGACCTGGACGCCCGCCGGACACGGCGGCTACCGCCTGCAGGAACGCGTCGAGGGAAAACGCGAAAGCGTGAGGGTCCAGGGCACCTCCTACGCGCCTCCGGCGCAACCCGGCAAGACCGTCGAATATCGCGTGCGCGCGTTCGGGCAGAACGAATGGTCCAACACGGTGACGATCAGCTGGTCTGCCCACCGCACCGGCAAACATCCCGGCGAAGGACCGAAAGTCGAAGAACCGCCGAAAGTCGAAGAACCGCCGGCCGAAGAACCCAAAGGCGAAGAAGAACACGGCAAAGAACCGCCGCACGAAGAACCGCACGAAAAAGAACCGCCGCACGAAGAACCCCACGAAAAAGAACAGCCGCACGAAGAACCGCCGCTCGAAGAAGAACTCACCGAACCTCCACTCGAAGAACCGCACGGGAGCTTCTCCGTAGGGCTGAACGCCGGCTACTGGGGCTCGAGCGAACCAACGGACCTCCGCCGCATCGGCAACGTCGTGCGGCTCGACACGCCGCCCAAGCTCACGCCGTGGGAATCGGCGGGCTTGAAAGTGATCGCCGACTTCTCAGGGCCGTACTCGCAGTCGGGCGTGAGCGGCCTGAACCACAAGTCCTACGTGCAGCACATCGTCGAATTCGTGCGCGAAAACCCGCACGTGTTCGCGATCGAGGTGCTCAACGAGCCCGGCGGCAACTGGTTCTGGGGCTCCTCCGCGGAATCCGCCGCCAACCGCGAAAGCTATGCGCAGCTGCTGATCGAAGTGCACGAAGCGCTCACCTCGAACTTCGGCGCGAGCCGCCCGCTCGAGCTCGCGTCCTGGGACGGCGGGCACGACTCATCCAACGCGTGGGGCGAAGCGTGGTCGCACAACGGGACGGCGCTCGCGGACGTCGACGGGGTGACCAGCCATCCGTATGGCGGCACCGGCAGCCGCACGAGCGCGATCCTCGGCAACCGGCACCTCGTCGAAGCCGCCTGGAAGGGGTCGCACAAGCCGGTCTGGGTGACCGAGGTCGGCTTCCCGACCAAGGGCCCGACCGGTGACTCGCTGCAGTACAGCGAAGCCGAACAGGCGTGGGCGCTGTTCCAGTTCGCGCAGTGGGCGCGAAGCACCGGCTATGTCGCGGGCGTGACGTTCTACGGCTACCGCGACAGCGGTGAAGGTGGTGGCTACGGCGTCGAGACGCACGGCGGCGCCAAGAAGCTCGCCTACACCGCGCTGCAGGAGCTGCACGAAAGCCTGCCCTGCACGACCTGCCAGTGAGCCGGACCCCGGCCCGGCGCGCCCCTCTGGTCGGCGCGACCGGCCGTCGTCCACGGCCCGCGCGGCTAGGCTGCTCGTTCCGCCGGCGGTTCGGAGCCCGCCTGCGGCTGTGCCTCGCGGGCCTGCCTGACGGCCTCGCTGTCGAGGAACGCCCGCATTTGGGCATCCTCGGCGGGCGAGATCTGCCTCGCGGACTCGGTCAGGTCGCGGACGAAGCGCCGCCATTCCCGGTCGCGGCGACTCTGCGCGCGCGATGTCCTGCGCCTCCCAAACATCGTCTCTCCCGACTTCGATGCTCGGGCGAACCTATAGCGAAACGCCGGGAGCGCGCAAGGGGCTCGGCGGGCAAGTTCGATGTTTGCGGGCAAAACGTGATCACGGTGTTGCCCGCCACGTGCTCCGACCGCCCGAGCGGGTAAAAATATGGAGATGATCCGCCGCAAGCCGCAGCAGCGGCGCGTGAAGCTGCACGGCAATCGCATCTGCTACCTCACGGCCGGCGAGGGGCCGGTGATCCTGCTGATCCACGGGATCACATCGGACTCGCGCACCTGGGAGCGGGTGATTCCGGGGCTCGCGCGCTCGCACACCGTGATCGCGCCGGATCTCCCCGGGCACGGCTGCTCGGACAAGCCGAAGGGCGACTACTCGCTGGGCGCGCACGCATGCAGCCTGCGCGACCTGCTGCTCGCGCTCGGGTACGACCGCGCGACGATGGTCGGCCACTCGCTCGGCGGCGGCATCGCGATGCAGTTCTCCTACCAGTTCCCCGAGATGTGCGAGCGCCTCGTGCTCGTCGACAGCGGGGGCCTGGGGCGCGAGGTGAGCCCGCTTCTACGGGCGGCGTCGCTGCCCGGCGCCGAGCTGGTGCTGCCGGTGCTCGCCGCCTCGCGGCTGCTCAATGCCGGCGCTCGCGTCGGCGGCCTGCTCGACCGCGTCGGGCTGAAGCTCGGCACGGACCTGGAGCAGATGGCGCGCGGCCACAACACGCTGTCCGACGGCGCCAGCCGCGCTGCGTTCCTGCACACGCTCCGTTCGGTCGTCGACCCCGCGGGCCAGCGCATCGACGCGACCAACCGCCTGTACCTCGCCGAGCAGCTCCCCGTGCTGCTCCTCTGGGGACGGCACGACTCGATCATCCCGGTCTCGCACGGGCGCGCCGCGCACGCGCGGCTGCCGGCCAGCCGCCTCGAGGTGCTGGAGCGCTCGGGCCACTTCCCGCAGCTCGACGAGCCCGAGTGCTTCCTGGAGGTGCTGCTCGACTTCCTCGAGCAGACCGAGCCGGCGAACGCCGGGGCGCATGACGTCGCCGGCGGGTACGGCGTGGTGTCCGCGGCCGGCTGAGCTCGTTCAGCAGCCGCTCGGGCGCCGGGGGCGGCCCTTTTCCTGCGGCGGCGGCGTCTGCGGCGCGGGCGGCAGGGGGTAGCCCTGCACACTCGGGAATTCGGCGCTGCCCGTGTCGGGTGCCTGGGTGGGACAGTCGCTCAGCAGCACCCGCTGATCGGTGAGCGACGGCGCCGGCAGCTGCGGCAGGCCCGGGTCAGGCGCCGCGGCGAGGTTCAGTGCAGCCGTCAGGTCGCCGGTGTGCCTCCGCCGCCAACGGCTCAGGTTCGGCACCTCAGGCCCGAAGCGCGTCTCGAGGAATCGGAGCAGCGAGGTGTGGTCGAAATGCTTCGAGCACACGAACCCGCCGCGCGAGAAGGGAGAGATGACGAGCATCGGCACGCGCGCCCCGAGCCCGATCGGCCCGCGTATTCCCGCTGCGACTTCCGGCAGCGGTTCGACCGTCAGGTACTCGCCGGGGGTGCCCGGCTTGGGCACCGGAGGGGGCACGTGGTCGAAGAAGCCGCCGTTCTCGTCGTAGCTCGCGAACAGCGCGGTCGTCTCCCACAGCGCGGGATTGCTCGTGAGCGCGTCCAGGATCTGCGCGAGCGCGACCTCGCCGTAGGTGACGGGCGCGGGCGGGTGCTCGCTCTGCAGAAGCGAGCACAACACCCACGAGACCTGCGGCAGCGTTCCCGCGGAGCAGTCGGCGATGAAGTCGCTCGGGAACTGCGGCGTGAACGCCGAGGCCGCCAGCTGCGCGTCTTCGTGGTAGGCCTTGAAGTACGGCAGCACGTTGTCGCCGTAGTCGCCGTCGGGCGTCGAGTAGATCTTCCAGCTGATGCCGGCTTCCTGCAGCTGCTCCGGGTAGGTCCTCCACGTGAACTTGCCGAACTGCTGCTCGCGGTTCGAGACGAGGGTCTGCAGCGAAGGCCCGCCGTTCCTGCCTTCGGGGTCGATCGTCGCGCTGATCGTGTAGAGCCTGTTCGGGTCGGTCGGTCCGAGCACCGAGCAGTGGTAGTGGTCACAGATCGTGAACGCGTCCGCGAGCGCGTGGAAGAAGGGCAGGTCCGCGCGGGTGTAGTAGCCCATCGTGTTGATGCCGTCGCGCAGGCCGTTGGTCTGTAGGTGGGTCGAGAGCCAGCCGTCCATCGCGCCGCCGTTCCAGCATTCGTGCATCGCTGCCCACTCGTGGGAGATGTCGTTGACGCACTCGCCGCCGTTGTTCGTGTCGAAGTGGAACGGCAGGAGGTGCCCGCCGTAGGGTTCCCCCGCAGCCCCCGGGAACGGCTGGTAGAAGATGCTTTTCCCGCTGCCGTCGCGAAGCGCCGGCACGCCGCGGTCGCCGAAGCCGCGAACCCCCTTGTAGGTCCCGTAGTAGCTGTCGAACGAGCGGTTCTCGTTGATGAAGATCACCACGTGCTCGATCTCCGAGAGCGAGCCGCAGGCGGCTGGCGCCGCGAGCGCCTTCTCGAGCACGCGCGAAGGGGCGGCGAGGGACTCGAGTCCGGCGAGCGCGGTCGCGGCGGCGCCGGCACGCAACACCTCCCGGCGTGTCAACCCCCTTGCCACGCAGCTTGACTACCCGCCGGCCGGCGGGTCTAAGCGCCTTAGGCGGCGGCCTGCGTCGCCCAGTCGCGATACAGCTGGTAGTAGCGGCCTTCGGCGGCCAGCAGCTCTTCGTGGGTGCCCGTTTCGACGATGTGGCCGTGCTCGAGCACGACGATGCGTCCGGCCTGGCGGATCGTGGACAGCCGGTGGGCGATCACGATCGCGGTGCGGCCCGCCAGCAGGCGTCGCAGGCCGTTCTCGATCTTCGCCTCCGAGTGCAGGTCCACGTTCGAGGTCGCCTCGTCGAGCACGAGGATGCGCGGGTCGGCGATCAGCGCGCGCGCGAACGCGATCAGCTGGCGCTGGCCGGCTGACAGCTGCGCGCCGCGCTCGCCCACTTCGGTGTCGTAGCCGTGCGGCAGCTCGGAGATGAACTCCTCGGCGCCGACGGCCGCCGCCGCTTCGCGGATCTGCTCGGCGCTCGCGCCCGGTCGCCCGAAGGCGATGTTCTCGCCGACCGTCCCCGAGAACAGGAACGCCTCCTGCGGAACGATGCCCATCTGCGAGCGCAGCGAGCTGGCGGAGACGTCGCGCAGGTCGTGGCCGTCGATCAGCATGCGCCCCGAAGTCGGGTCGTAGAAGCGCGCGACGAGCTTCGCCATCGTCGACTTGCCCGCGCCGGTCGCACCGACGAGGGCGACGGTCTGGCCGGGTGGTATGTCCAAGTCGATGTGATCGAGCGCGAGGACCGGCTCGGCGGGCGGGCCTTCATCATCGCCCGCACGCCGGGCGTAGGCGAAGGAGACGTCCTCGAAGGTGACCTCGCCTCGGATCTGCGGCAGCTCGATCGCGTCGGCCCGGTCGGTCAGCGACGGACGCACGTCCAGCAGCTGGAAGATCTTCTCGAGCGCGGCCATGCCGGACTGGTAGGTCGCGTAGAGCTGCGAGAGCTGCTGGATCGGTTCGAACAGGAACGACAGCGCCGCCACGAAGGCGACCACCGTGCCGACCGTGATATGGCCTTCGATCGCCTGCAGGCCCCCGTAGACGACGATCAACGCGACGGCGAGCCCCGAGAGCATTTCGACGCTCGGGAAGTACGCGGCGTTCAGCTTGACCGTCACCATGTTCGCGTCCTGGTTGTCCCGGTTGAGCGCCGCGAACCGCGCCTCCTGCGCGTCCTCCTGGGCGAAGCTCCGGACCACGCGAACGCCCGAGAGGCTCTCCTGAAGGTCGGCGGTGATCGAGCCGATCGTCTCGCGGGTGCGACGGAAGGCGCCGGCCGAGACGATTCGGAACCAGAGCGAGCCCGCGAGCAGCAATGGCAGCGCGAGGAACGTCAGCAGCGCGAGCTTGACGTCGAGATAGATCAGGATCCCGACCGTGCCGATCAGGGTCAGCCCGGACTGGAACAGCGTCACCACGGAGTCGGTGACGAGGCTGTCGAGCGCCTCGACGTCGTTGGTCATGCGGGAGATCAGGACCCCTGCCGGGCGGCTCTCGTAGAAGCCGATCGGCAGCGCTTGCAGGTGCTCGAAGATCTGCACGCGCAGGTCGGCGAGCGCGCGCTGGCCGACCCACCCGACGAGGTAGGTCTGGATGTAGGTCATCAGCCACACGAGCAGCGCGGAGATGAGGAACGCGATCACGACCACGAACAGCGTTTTTGAGTCGCCCTTCTCGATGCCTTTGTCGATCGCGGCTTTCGCGAGCAGGGGCGGTGCGAGCGTTGCGGCAGTGCCGACGAGGAGCGCCACGAGCATCGCGAAGGCCTGTCTGCGATATGGCCGCACGAGCCGCAGCAGCCCCCGCAGGCTGCGCCCGCGCGTGCCACGACTGGCGCGCGCGCCGTCCCACTGCGGGCCTGGCCCCCGTCCCACCATCGGGCTCACAGGCCGCTCACCTCCGGCTCCAGCGGCTTGCGCGTCATGAACACCCGGTCGGGCAGCCCCTTCTCGACGATCTCGCGGTAGAGCTCCGAGGCCTCCAGCAGCTCGTCGTGGTCGCCGTGCGCGACGACGCGCCCGTGGTCGAGCACGACGATCTCGTCGGCGAGAGAGATCGTCGACAGGCGGTGGGCGATCACGAACGTCGTGCGTCCCGCCATCGCCTCGTCGAGCGCACGCTTGATCTGCTGCTCGGTGGAAGCGTCGACCGAGCTGGTCGCGTCGTCGAGGATCAGCACGCGCGGGTCGGCGACGAGCGCTCGCGCGATCGCGATCCGCTGCCGCTGGCCGCCGGACAGCGACAGGCCGCGCTCTCCGACGCGCGTGTCGTAGCCCTGCGGCAGCGCGGCGATGAAGCCGCCGGCCTGCGCGCGCCGCGCGGCCGCTTCGACCTCCGCGCGCGAGGCATCGGGTCGTCCGTAGGCGATGTTCTCTGCGACCGTCGCCGAGAACAGGAACGGGTCGTCGCTGACGATCGCGACCGCTTCGCGCAGCGGCCGCAGCTGCAGTTCGCGCACGTCGGCGCCGTCGAGCAGCACCTCGCCTTCGCTCGCGTCGTACAGGCGCGAGATCAGCGACACGAGGCTCGACTTGCCAGAGCCGGTGGCGCCGACCAGCGCCACCGTCGTCCCGGCGGCCACGTCGAGGTCCACGTCGCACAGCGCAGCCCGCGTGATTCGATCCCCACCCACCCCGGCGCCGTTCTCCGAGGGCCGTTCGAGCTGCATCGCCGCCTCGCGGCCGCCCGCGTGGACGTAGGCCGCCCCGAACTCGTCGCTTTCGTCGTAGCGCAGCGTGACGCCGCGCAGCTGCACGTGGCCGTTGCCGGCGGGCAACGGCTGCGGGTCAGGCTGCTCGACGATCCGCGGATCGCGGTCGAGCACCTGGAAGATGCGGGCGCCGGAGGCCGTTGCGCGCTGCGCGAGGCCGAGCGTCACGCCCAGCGAGCGCATCGGCCCGATCAGCAGGTTGAGGTACAGATAGAACTGCGTGAACTGCCCGAGGCTCAGGTGGGAGTGGATCACGGCTTCGCCGCCGATCAGCAGCACGGCGGCGAGCCCGAGTTGGGGGAGGAAGCCGATCACCGGGTTGTAGGTGGCCTCCAGTCGCGTCGCGACCATCGACTGGTCGAACACGCGCGAGACGCTGTGCCGGAAGCGCTCGAGCTGCTGAGGCTCGCGGGCGAACGACTTCACGACGCGCACGCCGGAGATGTTCTCCTCGGCGTCGGCGGTCAGCTCGGCGATGCGCTGCTGGACCTCCTGCACCGCCGGGCGCGCGGTGCGTCCGTAGCGCTGGGAGATCACGACCACGAACGGGACGGGGATCAGCGCGATCGCCGCGAGCTTCGGTTCGATCGCGAGCATCGCGATCCCCGCGAGCACGATCGTGAGCCCGGCCTGGAGGATGAACACCAGCCCGTAACCGAGGAAGAAGCGCACGGCCTGCAGGTCCACGGTCGCGCGAGACATCAGCTGCCCGGTCTGCTGGCGGTCGAAGAAGCCGAGCTCCAGGCGCTGCAGATGGACGTAGAGCAGCTCGCGCAGGTCGAACTCGATCCCGAGCGAGACACGCCCGGCGATCATCCGCCGCCAGTACATGAACCCCCACCGCACCAGCACCGCCACGACGATCACGATCGCGATCGTCACGAGCTGGTCGCGCTGGTGCGAGCGCTTGAGCAGCTCGTGCAGCCTCGAGTCGCTCGCGCCTTTCTGGATCGCTTCGACCGCGAGCCCCGTCAGGTAGGGGATCAGCACCGTCATGACCATCGCGAAGCACGCCAGCGCTGCGGAGACGGCGACGCCGCGCCGGTAGGGACGCAGGAAGCCGAGCAGTCGATAGAACGTGGTCATAGTTGTGCAGTCAACGAATTATCGCAGCGCCGGGCGCCGAACGTAAGCTGGGTGGGTGTCCGCCCGCTCGTCCGATCGACCCGAGGACACCGGCGCGGGCCTTTGCGACAGCTGCGCCCATCAGCAGATCGTGCGCAACACGCGGGGGTCGAGCTTCTCGCTCTGCCGTCGCTCCCGTGAAGATCCAGACTATCCGCGCTACCCGCGCATCCCGGTGCTCGAGTGCCGCGGCTATGCGCGGCGCGGCGGCGAGAGCTCGCCGTAGACGAAGAACTCGCCCGTGGAGCCGATCCGCGCGGTCCAGCCCAGTGCTTCCAGCTCGCGCTGCAGGGTGCCGGCCTCGTACCAGTGCTTGACGATCGTGTACTCGCGCCCGTCGCCCAGCCGCCGGCGCGAGAGCTCCTCGCCGGGCGGGTTCAGGTCGTGGTCGCGCGCGGATGCGCGGGCGCTGCGCGCGCTGTCGAACATCAGCGCCCGCCCGTCCGGCGCAAGCGTGCGTGCGACTTTCTCCATGAAGGAGGGCAGCAGCTCGCGCGGGACGTGGGAGAGCCAGAAGGAGAAGAAGCAGACGTCCCAGCTGCTCTCGGGCTCCCACTCGAACACGTCCGCCTGCACCCACTCCACGTTGTCCGCGTCCACTTTCTCGCGAGCGATCGCGAGCGCCGGCCCGGCGGCATCGAGCGCCGTCACGCGCGCGGCACGCTCGGCGAGCGCCGCCGTCCACAGCCCGGTCCCGCACGCCAGCTCCAGCACCTCGCCGCGCGGCGCCATCCGCTCGAGCTGCGCCTCCAGGGCCGCGGTCTCGGCGAACCAGAGCGCGTCGGCCTCCTCGCCGTGGGCGTAGCGCCCGCGCCGCAACCACCAGTCCTCGTACTCGCCCGCGCGCTGCTCGTAGTAGCGGCGCTGCTCCGCGAGCACGCCCTCCAGCTCGCGGTCCATGCTCAGGCGGCGGCGACCGTGGCCGGCTCCGCCTCGCCCGCTGCGCCGGGCTCCTGCGATTCGACGAAGTCGCGGCTGCGGACGAGCGAGAAGCCGGCGATCGCGCCGAGCAGCGCGATGCCGGCGGCAATCAGCAGGATCGAGGTCATCGCCCCGGTGAAGCCCACGCGGTAGGCGTGAAGGACGGTGACGCGCGCCGCGGGTGCGAGCCTCTCGGCGATCGGACGCACGGCGCCGGACACGAGCGCTTTGGAGAAGCCGGGCGACGCTGCGAGCGCCCGCGCGCCGGCGCCGTGGGTCGCGAGCGCCGCGCTGGTCTTCGTCACGATCTCATGCTGGAAGACGGCGCCGAGCCCCGCGACCCCGGTCGCGATCCCGACCTGGCGGAACGTGTTGTTGATGCCCGACGCCATGCCGCTGCGCGAGTGGTGCACGACGCCGACGGCGGTGGAGGCCAGCGGCGGGTTGATCATGCCGATGCCAGCGCCGGCGAGCAGGAAGCCGGGGATCAGCGTCGTCCACCCCGAGCTCGCGTCGATCGCGGTCATGCTCAGCAGCCCGCCGCTGACGAGCAGCATCCCGCAGCCGAGCAGGAGCCTGATCGGCACCGACACGGACAATTTGCCGGAGATCGGCGCCACGAAGAACGAGATCAGCGTGATCGGAAGGAAGCGCAGCCCCGCCTGCAAGGGACCGTAGCCGAGCACATCCTGGATGTAGAGCGTGAGGTACAAGAACATCGAGAACATCGAGGAGGAGATCGCCAGCGCGACGAGGCTCGCGCCGCTGAAGGCGGGCTTTTTGAACAGCGAGAGATCGAGCATCGGGCGCTCCTGGCGCAGCTCGGCGAGCAGGAAGATCGCGAGCAGGACGACCGAGCCGACGAGCAGCGAGACGATCTCGGTCGAGCCCCAGCCCTTTTCGTTGCCCTTGATCAGCGCCAGCACGAGCGTGAAGAGCGCGCCCGAGAACGTGACGAGGCCGATCCAATCGACCCCGCGCGCGTTCGGGTCGCGCGACTCCTGGACCTGGCTGAGGGTCAGGAACACCGCGGCGATGCCGATCGGCACGTTCACGAAGAAGATCCATTCCCAGCCGATCCCCGAGGTGATGACGCCGCCGATCACCGGGCCGACCGCGACCGCCGCGCCGATCACGCCGCCGTAGACGCCGAACGCGAGTCCCCGCTCGGGGCCGTGGAATGCCGAGGCGATCAGCGCGAGCGAGGTCGCGAACATCATCGCGCCGCCGGTGCCCTGGACAGCGCGGAAGAGGTTGAGAGCCAGCGGTGAACCTGAGAGCCCGCACGCGGCCGATGCGGCCGTGAAGACGACGAGCCCGATCACGAACACGCGGCGGCGCCCGACCAGGTCGGCGAGCGAGCCGGCCGTCAGCAGGAAGGCGGCGAGCGTCAGCGAGTAGGCGTTGACGACCCATTGCAGGTCGCTGAAGCTGGAGTGCAGCGAGCGCTGGATGTCCGGCAGCGCGACGTTCACCACGGTGATGTCGAGCAGGAGCATGAAGATCGCGACCGAGACCGCGATCAGCGTCCACCACTTGCGCTCCACTCGGACCTCCTTTGTGCCGCCCGCCCACGCGCCGTCGATGGCGGCGCCGGATGCGCCCCACTATATGAACGCCCGACCGCGTGCCGGTCTACGCGGGGCGCAGGTGGCCGTCGAGGAACGGCACGATCCGCTCCCACAGCAGCTTCGCCGGCTCGGGCCGGTACGACGGCTTGTAGTCCGCGAAGAACGCGTGGCCGGCGTCCTCGTAGACCTCCGCGATGACTTCTTCGCCGCTCGCCTGCGCCGCGGCGGTGAGCGGCTCGACGAGCTCGGGCGAGGGGTTGTGGTCTTCTGCGCCGAACGCGGCATACAGCGGGCAGGAGAGCTCGGGGGCGAGCTCCAGGGGCGGCGTCGGGCGCAGGGGCGTCGAGACCTCGTCGGGCGTGGCACGGTCGATGAACCCGCCCCAGCAGTCCACGGCCGCGTCGAGCTGCCTCCTGGTGGTCGCGAACAGCAAGGTGTAGCGCCCACCCATGCAGAACCCGATGCAGCCGAGGAGCCCCGTCGAGTCCTCGCGGGCGCGAAGCAGATCGGCGGCGCCGTCGAGGTCGCCGAGCACGCGCTCGTCGGGGATCGAGAACAAGCGCGCGAACAGCGCCTCGAGATCGCCGGCGGGCGGCGGGCCGCCTTCGCGCGTGTAGAGGTCGACGCCGAGCGCGACGTAGCCGATGTTCGCGAAGCGGTCGACCACGTCGCGGATGTGCTCGCCGAGGCCGCCGGCCTCGTGGATCACGATCATCCCGGCCCGCGCCGCTTCCTCGATCGGGTGGGCGAGGTAGCCGAACACTTCATCGCCGCCGGCGCCCGGGAACGCGAGGTGGTGGGCGAGGATCCGCGAGGGGTCGGTGACGGCGCCTGGGACGCCCTCTGGGCTGGGGGGCGGGTTCTGCTCGCTCATCTGCGCTCCTTCCGCTGGTGGCCGCGCGGCGGAGCCTACCGCGCTACAGGATCGCCTTCGGATAGCTGCGCGTCGCGGCCGCGAGCATCGCGGCGAAGAAGCCGGCAACGACGAGGAAGTCGAGCCAGACCTCGCCGGATCCGCCGACGCCCACGAGCATCTGGCGCAGCCCTTGGACCTCGTAGGTCAGCGGGTTGATGCGCGCGATCACATGCAGCCAGGCGGGCATCAGCGCCAGCGGGTACAGCGCGCTCGAGGCGAAGAACAGCGGCATCATGATCAGCTGTCCGATGCCCATGAAGCGCTCGCGCTCCTTTACCACGGAGGCGAGCAGCATCGACATGCAGGCGAACGAGGCGGTGCCGAGCACGAGAAGCACGAGGGTGCCGAGCACACCCGCGACGCTCCAGCGCACGCCGATCCCGGCCGCGGCCAGCACGACGAGCAGCAGCAGCGCCTGCACGAGCGCCCGCGTGCAGGCGCCCGCGGCCTTGCCGAGCACGATCGAGCTGCGCGACAGCGGCGTCGCGAGCAGCCGCTGGAGCT
>Ga0210386_10004053_pt1 | contig 12153 bp, 11 predicted proteins | sample IncBWH32OmetaG_FD_160091 | JGI IMG/M metagenome (GOLD analysis project Ga0210386, IMG submission 160091) | Forest soil microbial communities from Barre Woods Harvard Forest LTER site, Petersham, Massachusetts, United States - Inc-BW-H-32-O ... | reverse complement strand
CGGTTCCTGGCGTATTCGATCTGCTCCGGCGACATCTGGAAACCGGCCAGTTCCTCGTAATTCCAAGGCAGCTTGCCGTTGGAGACATGCAACTGGATGTCGTCCGGCGACTGGGTGATGGTGGCCGTGGCAGCGCCGGGGGCAAAGGTGAACTTCAGATAGAGAAGGCGCTTGGTGTAGATCTTGGCATTCTCGGTCACCGCCACGAAGTAAGGCACGCTGTAGCTCGCGGACGTGGCCTGGGGCGCGCGGGTGGCATGGAAGGTCAGGTCGAGCGAGGCCTTCACCAGATTCTGCCTTGTATTGTAGGTGCAGTCGCCTTGCGCATTGATCAGCGAGATCGTGTAGAGTTCATTGGCCATGTCCGGGGCGGTGCCGGGACGGAAAAAAGTGACGCTTTGGGTGTCGGCCAGGATCGCCGGCACCGGGCAGATGGTGATCCTGGTGTCGCAGCCCAATAGCGGCAGCAGCAGGGCTCCGGCAAGAGCCAGGCGGGACAGGCTAAAACGCATCAACAAGGTCTTCCCTTCGGCACGGGCTCACGCTTGACATTTGCCCGCCCGGGCCCGACTTCTCCGGCCCCGCCATCCGGGTGGGGCGACCATAGCCAAGCAGACCCCTGATGGAAAGCACAGAACATCCAAAAAGCCAAGCTTTTCCGCGCTGTAAGGTAGGGGGCTGAGCGGCCATGGCGGTCTATACCGAAGTCAGTTTCGAGGAGCTGGAAAAGCTCCTGGAGCAGTACGACATTGGCCAGCCCTTGTCCTTCAAGGGCATCGCCGAGGGCATCGAGAACTCCAATTACTACCTGCAGACCGACCGCGGCGCCTTCATCCTCACCCTCTATGAAAAGCGGGTGGCCGCGGAAGACCTGCCCTTTTTCCTGGGACTGATGGAGCATCTGGCGGAAGCCGGCGTGCATTGCCCGCTGCCCGTCAAGACCCGCGACGGCCAGGCGCTGGTGCAATTGAATCGCAGGAATGCCACCATTGTCACCTTCCTCACCGGCATCGCGCTCCGGCGGCCGGATGCCGCGCACTGCGCCTCGGCGGCGCGGGTGCTGGCCGGCCTGCACAAGGCCGGCGAAGGCTTTGGCCTTGCCCGCGCCAATGCCCTGGGTCCGAGTGGCTGGCGGCCGCTGGCGGAAGCCATATATGGCGCCGATGTCATCGAGGAGGGGATTACCGCGCTGATGAGCGACGCGCTGGAGGAACTGGTGCCGGCCTGGCCCACCGGCCTGCCGGCGGGCGTGATCCATGCCGACTATTTCCCCGACAATGTGCTTTTCGTGGGCAACGAGGTTGGCGGGGTGATCGACTTCTACTTCGCCTGCAACGATTTCTACGTCTATGACCTGGCCATCATGCTCAACAGCTGGTGCTTCGAACTGGACGGCAGCTACAACATCACCAAGGGCCAGTCCCTGATCAATGCCTATCGCCAGCAACGGGCGTTGAGCGAAGCGGAGATCGATGCCCTGCCCGTGCTGATGCGGGGCGCGGCCCTGCGCTTTCTTTTGACGCGCACCTACGACTGGCTCAATCCCGATCCCAATGCGCTGGTCAGGCCCAAGGACCCGCGGGAATATTCCAAGAAGCTGCGCTTCCACAACAAGGTGCGCCACGCGCGGGAATATGGGCTGTGAGTGCGGGCGTGGATATTTTCACCGACGGCGCCTGTTCAGGAAATCCCGGTCCGGGCGGCTGGGCGGCAATCCTGCGATCGGGCCAGCATGAAAAGGAATTGTCCGGCGGCAGCGCAGCCACGACCAATAACCGCATGGAATTGATGGCGGTGATCGAGGGGCTTCGCGCCCTCAAGAAAGGCAGCCCCGTCACCATCCATACCGATTCGCGCTATGTGATGGACGGCGCGTCGAAATGGATTCTGGGCTGGAAGGCCAAAGGCTGGAAAACCGCCGACAAGAAGCCGGTCAAGAACGAGGATCTGTGGCGCATGCTGGATGCGGAAATGGCCCGCCATGCCATCCATTGGGTCTGGGTGGCGGGCCATTCCGGCCATCCGGAGAATGAGCGGGCGGATGCATTGGCCCGCGCGGCTATTCCTGGGCCTTAGGCGCGGTTCTTTTGCGTCCTCAGGGGAGTTGGCCTGAACTCATCAAAAACTCTGCACTCGATACGTCGAACGCGCCCGGCTCTTCCACATTGAGCGACTTGACCACGCCATTGTCCACAATCATCGAGTAACGCTGGCTGCGCTTGCCCATGCCGAACTTGGTGCCGTCCATTTCCAGGCCCGTCGCGCGGGTGAAATCGCCGTTGCCGTCGGCCAGCATATGTACCTTGCCGTCCGCTTTCTGGTCCTTACCCCAGGCGCCCATCACAAAGGCGTCATTGACCGAAAGGCAGGCGATCTCGTCCACGCCCTTTGCCTTGAGCGCGTCATGATTGTTCACAAAGCCCGGCACATGTTTGGCCGAGCAGGTGGGCGTGAAGGCGCCGGGCAGCGCGAATAGCGCCACTTTCTTGCCGGCAAAGAAATCGTCGGTCTTCACAGGGGCGGGCTTGCCGTCCCGCATTTCCATCAGGGTGGCGGAAGGGATTTTGTCGCCGACTTTGATTGTCATGAATGTCTCCGTTTCAAAAAGGATCAGCCGATTTCAGGTGCGGATGCGGTGTTATAATGCCTTGCGATGTAATCCAGTGCCGCGGCCACGTCGAGCGCCGGCGAAAAATAATAGCCCTGGCCGAACTCGCAGCCGATTTTGGCCAGGAACTGGGCGTCGGCCTCGCTTTCCACCCCTTCGGCCACCACCAGGCGCTTGAGGTCATGGGCCATGGCCACGATCCCCGCCAGCACCACTTCGCCATCGGCGTCCATGCCGCCGCCGGCATGCCGGGCCAGGAAGCTCTTGTCGATCTTCACCGTGTCCACCGGCAAATTGCGAAATTCACTCAAGGTGCTGGCGCCGGTGCCGAAATCGTCAATTGAAAGGCCTGCGCCGGCTTGCCGGACCCGCGCCATGATCTGGGGAAGCCTTGTGTCATCGGCAATGGCGCTTTCGGTGATTTCCAGATTGAGGGTGCCGGGCGCGATCCCGCTGCCCGACAACACCGTCCCCAGCAGGGCCTCGAAGCCCGCGTCCTTCAACTGGCGCCGGGAGAAATTGACGCTGACGAAGAGCGGCGGCGTCAGGGGGAAATAACGCTGCCAATGGGCGAGATCGGCCACGGCCCGTTCCAGCGCCAGCCGGCCCAGTTCCACGATCAGCCCGCTCTCTTCCGAATGGGCGATGAAATCGGCCGGTGAAATCACGCCCTTTTGCGGATGATGCCAGCGCAACAGCGCTTCGAACCCGGCCACGCTGCGGTCGGACAGCCGAATGATGGGCTGGTAGAACACATCCAGCTGATCGGCGGCCAACGCATGGCGCAGCTCGCTTTCCAGGGTCACGCTGTCACCAGGCGCCAGCGATTCCAGCTCCGGAGAATAAAGCCTGGCACAGGCCCCGCCTTGCCGCTTGGCCGCGATCAACGCCAGCTCGGCATTCCTGATCAGCGCCGGCGGATCCCCGCTTTGGCTGCCGGTGGCGACGCCGATGCTCACGGGCGCGAAAACCTCGCGACCTTCCAGCCGATAAGGCTTGCCGCAGGCCTCCACCAGCGCATGGCCCGCAGGCTGCGGTGCCTTGCTCGCATCGGCATAGAGAAACGCGAAACTGTCGCCGCCCATACGGAACAGACGCGCCTGCTCGCCGAGCGCTGCCAGCCGCTCGCCCAGCATCTTCAAAATGGAGTCGGCGCCGCGATCGCCCAGGCTGGCATGAATGGCCTTGAACCGGTCCACATCCAGAAGCGCGAGCAAGGTGCGGCCGAAACCTTCGCCCAGCCCGTCCAGCGCCTCCATCAGCGCCACGCGATTGCCCAGACCCGTCAAGCCATCGCGCGGGCCGGCTGCGACGGGCTTTCGCTCATCCTGGGCGCCCGCGAAGTCCGTTTCCTTGCGTTGGGTGATGTCGCAAACCAGTCCCAGGCAGTCGGAGGGCACATCCTGTTCGCTGACGATCGTGGCGCGCAATTCCAGCCAGCGCCAGGAACCGCCCGCGCTGCGCACGCGGAATTCCAGCCGGAAAGCCAGGCCCGGCCGATGACGATAGTCTTCCAGCGCGTCCGAATAGACCTCGCGGTCCTCCGGTGCGATGAGATCGAGCCAGTCGCTGTGCGACAGCGTCGCTTCGCGGTTGGAGAGACCCGCGATCTGGGCTGCTTCCGCCGACAGGGTCAAAAGCCCGGCGCGAAAATCCAGATCGAATACGCCCTGCCGCGCCGCGCCGATTGCCGCACGCGCCAGGCTGTTGAAGGGGGCGTTAAGATCGATCCCGGAATTTTCATCGCCGGGCGCCTGTGCCTCCAGAAGCTTTGCGGCATGGGATCCGTGCAGAAACGGCAGGACCGCAATTTCTTCCGACGCGATCACCGCCAGCGCCAGAAGAATGGCGCCCGCGGCGGCAAAACCGCCGGTCGCGGCCGGCCCGGTGAGATTTTCCCCCAGGCCCCCTACCGCCATCACCGCGGCCGCCAGCGCCACCAGCGCAAAGGCCGCCGCGCTGGGAGCGATCACCTGTGCCGCCCTGTGGCCGATGCGGCCGCAATAGATGAGATAGGCGGCCACGACCACCGATCCCAGGACAATGGCGACATCGGTCACGAGCGTCGCGCCCGGCACGCCAAGATAGGCCAGCACACCCAGGCCAAACATGCCGTAGACCGTGCGATGGAAGGGCTTTTCATATTTCGGCCAGGTTTCGCGCAGCGGAATGATGGCGTCTCCCAGCCGGGCGCCAGCCACCAATGCCAGCATCGTAAGGAAGGCCGACAGGCCGTAAGGGCCGCCGATGCGCGTGGCGATATTGGCATCGAACATGCCGGTGCCGGACAGCCAGCTGAGCAGAAGCATCATCAAGGTCAGCGCAACCCAGCGCGGCGCGGCATGACCGATCAGAACCGCGAGCCCTCCGGTGATCAGCGCCGCGGCGGCGATCAGCGCGCCAACCGCGGTGATGAAGATGGCCAGCTGGCGGTTGTGCGAGGACAGTGCGGGCTCCGTCCAGGCCGACAAGGCGGGCGGCGCATCGGCCGAGGCGACCTGGATGGCCAGCCCCACGGTCGACACCGGCGGCACGATCACCCGCCAGGCGCGGCGGCCATAGGCGGAAGCAGTTTCGACCACCGTGCCGGAGTCCGAACTGGCGACCGCCAGTATGGCGGGCCGCGAACGGCGCGGAATAACGGACAGGGCGGCGCGCGGCGGCTGACCGGCCAGCAGCACGCGCGTGGCGGGCCGGACAGAATCGTTGGTGACCTGCACAATGTACCAGGATGAACCGTCGGGTTCGGCGACCCCGCCGGGCGCGCGATAAGGCGAAAGCGAATTCTTCAGCTCCAGCACATTGTCGCCGGCGCCGAAATTGACGGGATTTCCCGGGCTGTCGGCGGCGTGCGCTTGGTATGCCGCCGCAAAAAACAGCACAGCCAAGAATAGGACAAGGCGGCGAAAAATCTTCATCTATTCTGTTGTTCGCAAAGCGCGCGCCTCAACCTAGCTGCGCTTCTTCCTTGAGCAAAGCAAATAACAGGTGGTCGGCCCATTCGCCGTTGATCAAAAGATAACGCCGCGCCAGGCCCTCCTGGCGGAACCCGGAACGGACCAGAAGATTCTTGGATGGCTCGTTGTCGGTCAGGCAGGCCGCTTCGATGCGGTGCAGCCCCAGCGTCTTGAACACAAAGGGAATCAGCGCCTTCACCGCACTGGTCATGTAACCCTGGCGGGCGAATTTGGCGCCGATCCAGTAACCCAGGGTGCAGCATTGGGTTACGCCGCGCCGCACATTGGAAAGTGTGCAGCCGCCCAGTAGCACATTGTCGCTTTCGCGCAGTACGAAAAAAACATAAGCCGAATCCAGCCGCGTTTCCTTCTGATAGCGCTTGATGCGGCGGCGGAATGCGCCGCGCGTCAACTCGTCATCGGCCCAGACCGGCTCCCAAGGGGTGAGAAACTCGCGGCTTTCGCCGCGCAGCCTGGCCCAGACCGGATAGTCGGCAATGCGCGGATAGCGCAGATAGACGCCCTGCCCGCGGATCACCGGCTGCTGGCCGCCGGGAAAGGTGAGCCCGCGCATGAAAGCGATGGGGCTTGTCTTGGCGAGGGCGGCCTTGACCATTATTCCGCCGCGTCTGCCAGGGATTTCGCGCGGCCTTCGCCAAAACGGCGGGCGAAGACCTGATGCGGTTCCAGCTTTGCGATCGGGCCCACCGCCGCGATGGTGGGAAGACCGGCCGTAATTACCTGTGCGGCATAAGCCTTCACGGCCGCCGTATCGATGGCGTCCAGCTGTGCCACGATTTCAGCCGCCGACTGTATCTTGCCTAGCGCAAACAGTTGGCCGGCGATCTGCTCGGCGCGCGTGCCAGGACGCTCCATTCCCATCAGCAGCGAAACCTTGAGCTGGGCCCGGGCACGCGCCACTTCGCCGTCGGTGAGATTACCTGTCATCGCTTCCATCTCGCCCGCGATGACAGCGGAGAGTTCGCCAGCCTCCTCTTCGCCCGTGCCGGCATAGATGCCGAGAAAGCCCTGGTCCTGGAATCCCGTGGAGAAGGCATAGACGGAATAGCACAGGCCGCGCTTTTCCCGCACTTCCTGGAACAGCCGCGAAGACGTGCCGCCCCCCAGCGCCGTGGCATAGATCTGGGCCAGGAAATAATCGGCATGCGGATTGGCCAGCCCGGGAAAGGCGTAGGCCACATGGGCCTGCTCCAGGTCCTCGATGGCGCGAAAGTCGCCGCCCACATAATGCGCCGGCGCGCTGGGTGGCACCTGGCCTCGATTGAGGCCGGCGCATTTTTCCTCCGCCAGTTTCAGGATCGCGGCATGCTCCACCGCGCCCGAGGCGACCAGGGTCATGCCTTCCAGCCGGTACTGCGAGGCCATATAATCCTTCAGCATTTCACGGCCGAAGGCTTTGACCGTCTTCTCTTCGCCCAGGATCGGCCAGCCCAGCGGCTGGTCCTTGAAGATCGCCGATTGCAGATGATCGAACACGATGTCGTCGGGCGTGTCGCGTGCCTGTCCCAATTCCTGCAGCACGACCTGCCGCTCGCGCTCCAGTTCGGATTGTTCGAAACCGGGATTGGTGAGAATGTCGGCAATGATGTCCATCGCCAGCGGCACATCCGCCTTCAGGACGCGGGCATGGAAGGCCGTCTGCTCGCGGCCGGTATAGGCGTTGAGGATGCCGCCGACAGCTTCGATCTCTTCGGCAATGGCGCGGGCATTGCGCGTGGCGGTTCCCTTGAACGCCATATGCTCCAGCATGTGGGACACGCCCATCTGGGAGAGTGTTTCATTGCGGCTGCCAGTATTGACCCAAATGCCGATGGCGGCACTTTCGAGTGTGGGCATCGGGTCTGTCACGACCGTCAAGCCATTGGCAAGTTTGGAGATTTCGAGGGTCATGCGGCCAGTTTAGAAGAGATGATCTGCTTTATCAAAGACGCATCCGGCGCGGACACGAGGTAAGTCTCCGCCTTGTCTTGAAGGCCTGCGAGCCGGGGTGGGACTTCGGGCGGCGTTCCAATCGCTTGCGCTACCGCGTCCGGGAATTTGGCGGGATGGGCGGTGGACAGTACAACCACCGGAGAAGACGTGGCGCCCATCTTTATCGCCGCGGCGATCCCCACCGCGGTGTGCGGATCGATCACGCGGCCGGTTTCCCGGTACACGGAGGCGATGGCCGCGCTTGTCTCCTCGTCATCGCTGGCAAAAGCGGCGTATCGGGCGCGAAGCTTTTCCAGTACGCCAGGCGGCAGGATCAGCTTGCGGCTCGCGGCAAATTCGTTCATCGCGGCTGCGGTCCATTGGGCGTCACGGCCTGCCGCCTCGAACAAGGCCCGTTCGAAGTTCGACGCAACCTGGATGTCCATGGAAGGGCTCAAGGTGGCATGCGCGTGGCCCGAAGCGTAGACGCCGTCATTCAGTGCTCGCGCCATGATGTCATTTGCGTTGGTGGCGATCACCAGGCGCTCGGCTGAAAGCCCCATCCGCTCGGCCGCCTCGCCCGCGAAGATGTCGCCGAAATTGCCGGTGGGCACGACGAATGTTGCGGCTTCGCCCAATTGGGCGGTAGCGGTGAAATAATAAACGCACTGCGCCGCGATGCGGGCGAAGTTGATGGAATTGACCGCTGTCAGCGAAATCCGATCCGCATAGGCCTTGTCGGCGAACAGGGCTTTGACGATCGACTGGGCGTCGTCAAAGCTTCCCGTGATCGCGACGTTCGCGACATTGCCGTGGCCCGAAGTGGTCATCTGCCGCCGCTGAACGTCGCTGACGCGGCCCTTGGGGTGCAGCACGACGGTGAGGATGTTGGGCAGACCGCCCAGGGCGGCGATGGCGGCCGAACCGGTATCGCCCGACGTCGCCGCCACCACCGTGGCGCGGCCACCGCGCCGGGCGAGCGCCCGGCTGAACAGCTGTCCCAGGATCTGCAGCGCAATGTCCTTGAAGGCGAGCGTGGGGCCGTGAAACAGCTCCAGCAGGTAGCGTCCTTCGCCCAACGCGACCAGGGGCGCGATCTGGGGTTCATCGAAATCGGCATAGGCCGCCGCAATCGCCGCACGCAATTCGGCGTCGCTGAAGGAGCCGGCGGTGAATTTGGACAGGATGGTGAAAGCCACATCCTGATAGCGCATGTCCTTGAAGGCGGCGATTTCCCCGACCGTAAACTGCGGCCAGTCCTGGGGCAGATAGAGGCCGCCGTCCGGCGCAAGACCTGCCAGCAGCACATCGCAAAAGGAGGCGGGCTTGGCCTGTCCCCGGGTGGAAATGAACATCATGGCGAGCGGTTATAGGGCCCAAGCCCCCTGCCGGCCACCTATTTGAAGGCGATCCGGCCTTTGGAAATATGGTAGGAAAACCAAGTACCTAGCAGCACAATCGCCAGCCCGAACCAGGTGACGGCGTAGGACAGATGCTCGTTGCGGAAGCTGACCACGGTCTGGCCGCCGCGTGGCAAGCCGCCGGGGTTAGGCGTGGCGTCGGCTTCAATCAGCACCGGATCCGATATCGAGACCTGGTCGGCGGCGGCGATGCCGGCCACGTCACGGGCATACCAGACGCGATGGGCGATATCGGGGGAGGGCGTGAACAGGCCCGGCGCATCGGGTGCACGCCACACACCGGTCACGGCCGTTTCGCCCGCGCCATTGCCGGCGGCGCGGCTGGCGGGATCGAGCTTCTCCTTCGGGACCGCGCCGCGGTCGACCATCAGGGTCTTTCCAGCGTCGGTCAGGAAAGGCGTCAGCACATGATAGACCGGTGCGCCGGACGCATCGGTGGTGAAGACGTATGCTTCTTTGACGTGCTCGAACTGGCCGTGCAGCGTGACGCGGCGGTACTGGGCCTCATCCACCGGCAGGGCCGTGATCTCATTCAGCGTCACCGGCGCGGCTTTCATGTGGCCGTTCACGGTGGCGATGAGGGCCAACTTCCACTGCAGGCGCTCAAGCTGCCACACACCCAGTCCGCACAGGATCGCGAACAGGATCGCGCAGGCGATGGTCATGCCGGGATAGGGGCGGAAGATGAGTTTCATCCAGAACCTTGTATAGTGGGACCACAATAAGAGCTGGGGAGAAAAATGCCGTCGAATGTGCGTAATTTCTTTTGGTTGAATGTTCTGTCGCTGGCCCTAGGGGTGCCGGTGGCAATCATGACCTCTTCCAAACTCTACGCAGCCGCCGCGGCAGGGGGCCAGGGACCGGGATTCATTATTGGAATCCAGGTTACCACCATGGCCGTGTTGCTGCTCCTGCTCTGGCTCATAGCCTTCAAGCGGCGAAATTGGGCACGATGGGTCTGGATCGCACTGTTCGTTCTGGGCACGCCTGGTTATATCGCCATATTCAGAAATCTGTTCGGCATCTCTGTGGCCGGGGCGATCAGCCTGATGCAGCTCGCCCTGCAGCTTGTCGCGCTTTATTCCATTTTCACGGGAAATGCCTCTGGCTGGTTCCGACGCGATTCCGAAAAGGTCGAAGTGGACGCTTTCTAGGGCTCAATCCTCCCCTCGCCGGCCTTGTGCTTGTACTGCAGCACCAGCAGCGCAGACTTGGACAGGCGCAGGAATATGCCGGTGAGAATGCAGATCAGGGGCAGCCACAGGACCGCATGCACCCAAAGCGGCGGCTGGAAAGTGAATTCCACCCACAAGGCTAGCCCGCAGACGATGGCGCCCACGATCAGGATGCCGAACACCATCGGCCCGTCGCCGGCGTCGAACATGGCATAGTCCAGGCCACAGGCCGGGCATTGCTTCTTGAGCGCGATGTAACCGTCAAACAACGGCCCCTGCCCACAACGCGGACAGAGGCCTTTGAGAATGGCGATGGATGTGTTGGGCGGTTGCGTAGCTTAGCCCTGCACGACTGGGCCTTCGCCCCAAACATAGATACACGCAAACAAAAACAGCCACACCACGTCGACAAAGTGCCAGTACCAGGCCGCCGCCTCGAAGCCGAAGTGGCGGGTCGGGGTGAACTGGCCGGCGATGGCGCGACCCAGGCACACGGTCAGGAAAATGGTGCCGATGATCACATGGAAACCATGGAAACCGGTCGCCATGAAGAAAGTCGAACCATAGATGGCGTCGAAATTGCCGACGCCGACGGCAAGCACGGCGTGCGCGGGATCGGTGAAGGGGGCGACTGCCAGGTTGTTGAAGCCGAACGTGAAGGGCGCATGGGCATATTCCCAGGCCTGCACGCCGGTAAAGCTCAGGCCCAGCAGCACGGTGAGGATCAGGCCCTGAACGGCACCCTTCCTGTCGCCGGTCTGGATGGCATGGTGGGCCCAGGTCACCGTGGTGCCCGAGGTCAGAAGGATCAGCGTGTTCAGCAGCGGGAAGTGCCAGGGATCCAGCGTGGTGATCCCCGCCGGCGGCCAGGTGGGGACGCCCACGTCACTGTGGAAAATGGCGGTATTAAAATAGGCCCAGAACCAGGCGACGAAGAACATCACTTCCGAGGCGATGAACAGCAGCATGCCGTAGCGCAGGTGCAGCTTGACCACCGGCGTGTGGTTGCCCAGCACGACGGATTCCTTGATCACGTCACGCCACCAGCCGGCCATGGTGTAGAGCACCAGGCCCAGGCCGATCAGGAAGATGTACGGCTGGCCGTTCACCGGCAGGCCCCAGAAGCCGGTATAGTCCTTGTTCATCCAGAACACGGCGCCGGCCAGCATGGTGAAGGCACCCACGGAACCGACGATCGGCCACGGGCTGGGGTCCACCAGGTGATAATCGTGCTTCACATCGCTGCTCATAAGCCTTGCCCCTTCAGTGGGTTGCATGTTCGTGCCACTGCACGATCGACATCAGATAAAACAGTATGACCACACCGGCGAGGACCAGTCCCAGTGCGATGTTGCGTTTGCGGCGCGCGCGCAGGGCATCGTCATCCCTCACGTGAGCGCCAAAGCCGGGAGGCCGGCCAGTTTTTCGACGATCAAGGCGGCGAACAGCGCCGTCATATAGAGCAGCGAAACGCCGAACAGGCGATGGGCCGCGGGCTCCTTCTGCTGATCCTTTTCGAAATAGGTGGCGATCGCCTCCACCAGGAACCAGGCACCAATCCCGCCCGCGGCCGCAAGATAGAGCCAGCCGCCGATATGCAGGAACGCAGGCAACGCGCCCAACGGCACCAGCACCAGGCTGTAAAGCAGAATCTGGAACCTTGTATGGGCCTTGCCCTTCACCACCGGCAGCATCGGCACCCCGGCGCGGGCATAGTCCCCGCTGCGCCAGAGCGACAGCGCCCAGAAATGGGGCGGAGTCCACATGAAGATGATCGCAACCAGAAGAAGCGGGGCCAGCGTCAGATCGCCGGTCACCGCGGCCCAGCCGATGGCCGGGGGCAGCGCGCCCGACAATCCGCCGATCACGATATTCTGCGGTGTGCGGCGCTTGAGCCAAAGGGTGTAGACCACGACATAGAAGAAGATGGTGAAGGCGAGCAGCCCCGCCGCCAGGAAGTTCACGAACAGCCCCATGGTGGCGACAGATGCCACGGCCAGGGTCCAACCGAAGGCCAGCGCGTCCTCCCGCGCCACATGGCCCATGGGAATGGGCCGCGT
>Ga0210386_10004048_pt1 | contig 12157 bp, 12 predicted proteins | sample IncBWH32OmetaG_FD_160091 | JGI IMG/M metagenome (GOLD analysis project Ga0210386, IMG submission 160091) | Forest soil microbial communities from Barre Woods Harvard Forest LTER site, Petersham, Massachusetts, United States - Inc-BW-H-32-O ... | reverse complement strand
GAGTGGCGACCGGCGGTTACCTGACGGGTGGCGCGATTTATCACAGCCAGAGCGGGGAATCGCTGTTCACACACACGCCGGGCATTCGCGTGGTGATGCCTTCGACGGCGCTCGACTTGTGCGGGCTGTTGCGCACGGCGATTCGCTGCGACGATCCTGTGCTGTTCCTTGAACACAAACATTTGTACCGTCAGCCTTACAATCGTTCCGCGTATCCCGGGCCGGATTACACGATTCCGTTCGGGCGCGCGCGCGTTGCAAGAGAAGGCACCGACGTAAGCATCGTCACATACGGAGCGGTTGTGCACCGGGCCGAAGTAGCCGCGGCGCAACTGGAACGCGACGGCATTTCCGTAGAAATTATCGATCTTCGATCGCTTTCTCCTTTTGATTGGGACGCAATCGCGGCGACCGTGCGCAAAACTAATCGCGTGATCGTCGCGCATGAAGACATGCTTTCGTGGGGATACGGCGCGGAAATTGCCGCGCGCATCGCCGACCAGCTCTTCGACGAACTGGACGCCCCCGTGCGGCGCGTCGCTGCGATGGACACATTCTGCGCGTACCAACCGCATCTGGAAGATGTCATCCTTCCGCAAAGCGCCGACCTGGCTGCGGCCGTTCGCGAGTTGCTCGCTTATTGAGCCGCGCAGCACTCTTCCTTTAAATGCTTTACACCCGCAGGCGATCTCTCATTGCAAAGCGAATCTTCGGCTGTTAGGTTTCATAAGGCTCTTCCTGGAGGCTCGCAATTCTGACTTGTGAAAAATGTGGCGGAGAAATCCCTGAGGGTGCGAGTTTTTGCGGGCAATGTCAAGCTCCTGTAAGCGTCGCACAGATCGGCCCTGTTTATGTGCCGCAAAACGCGCCTCTTTCCGAGGTGATTCCCGCGATTCCGGAAATTCCAGTTTTGCCGCCGCGGCCGGGTTTTGCCGGATTCTGGCTGCGCGCCATCGCATGTTTCATCGACACCATTTTCATCGTCGCCATATTTCTGATCGGCGCTTCGTTTTTTCCGGCCTATTTTGAAAAGTTGCTTCCACCCGCGTCCGCATCGTTTACGGATTTTCCGCAACCTGCGCCCATCGTGATTGTGATTTTGATTTCGCTGGGGTGCGTGTACTACACGCTGTTTGAATCGTCTGTTTGGCAGGCTACGCCCGGCAAAAGAATTTTGCGACTTTACGTTACGGACTTGAATGGTCAGCGCATTACGATCGGGCGGGCATTCCTTCGCAATATCGCCAGACAAATTTCAGGCTTTTTATTTATCGGATATGTGATGGCGGGGTTGACGGAAAAGAAGCAGGCTCTGCATGACATGATAGCTGGGTGCCTAGTGGTTCGGAAGCGGTAGGAAACGTCAGCAGGCCTCTCCCCTTTATTTGCAATCGTGAACGCGGAACAAAAGCCGCCCGACCAAAAACCGGTCGGCCGCTACGAAACCAAGACATGGTTTTGTAGAGGCCTCTCCGTTCCGCGTATTTCGGAACGGAGAGGGGATGTTGCGCTACAAAATTTGCGGAAGAGAAAAAATTGCAGTTGCCAGACTTACGCTCAATTCTTAGCTTTGACCTTCTTCGGGGACTTTCGGCCTGACTCAAACGTAAACGCGTCTACGGAAATTAACCCGGCGCCGGTTGTGACCAGAGCAAGGGCCATCGCGCCCAGCAGTAGCGGCATCTCAATGCGGGGGAATCCTTTCATTCCTTCCGATGGGACGATCATTTTGTAGAGGACCAATCCTGTTTCGATGGTGAGCAGAAGGGCCGCGCCGCGAGTGAACAGTCCAGCGATGAGCAGTCCTCCGCCAAAAACTTCCAAGATTCCAAAAATGTAGGCGAAATATCCGGGGAAGCCGTAGCCTGCGAATGCTCTTAAGGCGTGCTCCGGATCTGTCAATTTCGGGTATCCGTGGAAAATGAAGCTCGCACCGAGCGCCAGGCGCAGGACAAGCAGCCCCAACGGTTTTAAATTATCAAAAAATTGCATTCCACTTTTCTCCCACCGCGAATTAAGGTTCAACGCTTACTTTTTGGTAGCGTGGATTTCAGCATGCCGGGTTATGGTTTTGTTGCATCGGCGTCTCGCCGGCAGGTTTCAGCTATCGTAATGCAGCGCAAAACCGCCGGCGGGACGCCGGCGCTACAAGGACCAACCCTCAGGCTGAAGCCCGCGCCACTAAAATCCATGCTTCAGTTTGTGGCTTCCCAGAGAGGAATGGTTTTGCCTATGCCTTGCGTGACCGCCATTTCATATACGCGGACTGCTGCTGCCAGATCCCACGTAGCTATGCCGTTGGATTTGAATAAAGTGATCTGGTCCACGCTTGTTCTGCCTTTTTCCTTACCCGCGACAATTTCTGAGAGTTCCTGCACATTATTCCACCGCGATGAATCTTCGCCGAACGCTTGCACCAGATCGCCCGCTTCCATTTTTGATTGCTCCACCGAATCGACGACGATTTTATCGGCGCGGCCAACCGCAGCGGAATCGAGTTCGCGTTTTTGCGGCCAATTCGCGCCCATGGCGTTGATGTGCATCCCGGGAGTGAGCCACGAGCCCTCGAGCACGATTTTTGTCGCTGAAGTTGCGGTGATAATAATTTCCGCGCCTTTTACGGCCTCCTCGCCGGAAGTTGCGGGTTCCACGGTGACGCCGATTTGTTCGCTCATTTCGCGGCAAAATTTTGCGCGGCGTTCGGGATCGCGCCCGAAGGCTCGGACACGCTTGAGCGTGCGCACGGCCGCTACGGCTTCCAGTTGAGTTCGCGCCTGATATCCCGTGCCAATGATGCAAGCACTGCTCGCACTTGCATTGGCGAGATATTTGGTGGCAACGCCGCTGGCGGCGCCGGTTCTGAGTTGGCCGAGTGCATCTGCTTCGATCAGCGCCGCCATTTCGCCAGTCGTCGAGCGGAAAAGCGGCACAACGAAACGAGCTGTGCCGCGCGCGACGGTATAAATTTTCATGCCGAAATATCCGTGGACCGGGTCGGCCGCCGCCATGTAATGCAACAGGGCATTGTCCGGCATTTTAATTCTGCGGCGCGGATTCAGGATTAATTCACCTTTACCCTGCTGGCGCAAAGAATCTTCGACGACTTCCAGCGCAATCGGAATGGTCAAAAGGGAGCGAACGTCGGCTTCGGTAAGCAGCAAGGTCATAATGGCTCCTTCGTTGCCAGGTGCAGACGAAAACGAAATACTTTTTGGGCCGCAGGATCGAACACCAGCAGCTCGCCATGGGGCGTGACGGCCAATTGTGGCGCAGCTATTTTTCCAAGATTCGCAGTCAAATCCACATCGAGCTTATGCTGCCCATCCGTAGTCCACACGCGGATCGTCGAGGACGAAGCGCCCATCGTAAATACGAAATCGGTGTTCACTGTCATTGCTGAGAGTGCCCCGGAATTTCCTGAGGACGTATCCCCTGCGACCCACGAAGCGATTGACGTCCCATCCGGCGAAAATTTCTCGATGCGCCCGGTATCGAAATACGCAACGAACACGGCGTTATCGGGTTCCGCGGCAACCCACGAAGGCCGCTCGTCCGGCGAAGCCGGTTTCTGCGGAGCGGGCCAGGATTTTACCAGCCGCCCATGATTGTTAAATTTCTCGATTCGCGAATTCGCGAAGTCTGGCGAGTAGATGGTGCCCTCTTCATCGATGCCTACGCCGACTGGCCCGGAGAAATGCCGTTGCGGCGCGATGTGCCAGGCTTGAAAAAAAGTTCCATCCGGGAAAAAAACAATGATGTTTCCTAGCTGAGGGTCAATCACGTAGATGGCGCCGCCCGCGTCGACCGAAATGCCCGCGGCGTGGCGCACGCGCGGATCTTCAAATGAGAGCAGCGGCGTACCCTTGGATTCAAATTTGTGAACAAAATTAACGGCCGGATCAACGAAAAATATTCTGTCCAAAGTATCGGCCGAGAAAGCTACGGCTGAATTCAATTTGCCAGGGCCTTCGCCTTTATCTCCCCACGATCCCAGGAACTCAAAGGGTGGCGGCGGAGGTGCCTGTGCTTTGACCGTGGGGGTTGCGTGATTCCCGCAGGACGTCAGAAAAAATATGGCGAGGAGTGCGGCGTAAGGAAATTTCAATCGCGTAAATTCATAATTCATTTTTGCCATTTTAAAAATATTTATCCAGTGATCGAAAAAACTTTTCGACAAGGATATTACCACGCGCGTTGGGAAGGGAAGTGCGACACGCGCCGGGTGTGTTCACAAGAATGAAGTGGGTTTATGTGGAGCGGGCTTCAGCCTGCGGGGGTTGATCGATGCAAGGCCTAAACCCCGAAGGCTAAAGCCCGCGCCACATAATTCTGCGAATAAATGGATTAGTGAGCTGCTTGTACGGGGCGATCTTTTACGAGGCGGACGCTTGTCTGAATCATCGCGTACTTTCGCTTTGCGCCACCCTGGTCAACATCGGGAAATTGAAACTCCGGGCCTTTTGCTCCGGCGGAAATTTGAATGGGAAGGCGTCCGCAGAGATCGCTTTCCACGTACGCGGTTTCGTATCGTTTGCGCGCGACGCTCCAGGTGTATACGCGCAGCATAGTGAAGTCGCAAGGACTGCCCTCAACTCCGCGCGATCCGGCGACGAGATATTGCGGCGCTTCGCCGCCAGAACCGTTTGCAACGCGATTGAGCTCGAACCAGGCCACCACGTGCAAATCGGCGGAGCTGGCGTAATCTTTTACCGCGTCAGGCAAATCGAGATCGATGAATCGCGCGAGCACCCATCCCGCGACCGGCCCAGAGGGTTCCGCCACTGTCGCGGGCCCCGTTTCCGTGAGGCTTGGTCCGCTGCTTACGGAATCCGTTGTGGCGCGCTGCGGTTCGGCTGGAGCGCTGCTTGCAGGAGCCTTGGTATTAGCGACAGCCGCGGAATTAGGCGCACGCATGACGAGCAGCCAATCCTCCGGCTTGGTCTTTTGTTGATCCTGCGCGGCGGGCTTTTCTGTCTGCGAATTTTCTTCAGGCCCTGATGGAGCGTCCGCCACTGCTCTCTCTAAAATTAGAACTTTAGTATCGCGCCCAAATTGAAAAATTCTTTGACCGTCTCGCCCGGGAACGGCGCGCACGTTGCTTACGGTTTTTGTCCGCCCGCGTGCCTGGACGGGAAGCGTGCGAGCGCGTTCCAACAAAGTGGCAATATTTCCCCACAAATCGGAGTCCATGAGTTGGTGCGAATCACGCATCCATCCGACCGTACCCGAAGCTGTGCGAACTTGAACCGCCGGGCCTTCCACTTTCAAAACTTCCACGCGGTCGCCGTAGTGCAGTTCGCCGACAGATTCACGCACTTCAGCCAGCGTGTTCCACAGGAGGACTCCGCGATCGCCAACGTAACCAACCGAAATGGCTTTAGCTTGCCCCGTATGCAATTTCCAGTACAGCAGCCCGGCTAGAATCAGAACAATCGGAATAAATCCACGGCTGCGCACGATACGCCAAATCATTTTCAATCATCTCCAAAAGTGATGCCAACAGCGCGCGCCGTTCGGACCATGCTTCCTTTAGGATCCACCAGGCGATTTTCGCCGACAGCTTCGTCGAGAGTGACCGATTCAATTTCGCCAGCCTGCAGGCAAACCATGCGATTGAATTCACCGCGCGCAACAAGCTCCACGGCTTCGACGCCGAACCGCGTGGCCAAAATACGGTCGAAGGGACTGGGCGATCCACCGCGCTGAATGTGTCCGAGGACTGTGACGCGAACATCCTTTTTCAATATTGTATGGATTGTATCGCCAATCACAAACCCCACTTGCCCAGGTCGCGGCACGGGAAATGGATTTCCGTGCGTATCAGTCGGAGGCAACTTTACGCCTTCTGCGACAACAACCAGCGAGAATTTTTTCCCTTTCGCCGCGCGTTCACGTAATTTCTCGCAAACTTTTTCGATGGTAAAAGGAATTTCGGGGAGCAGGATGACGTCCGCGCCGCCGGCGATTCCGGAATGCAGCGCAATCCATCCTGCATCGCGGCCCATGACTTCGATGACCATTACGCGCCCGTGCGATTCCGCCGTGGTGTGCAGGCGATCAATCGCCTCGGTCGCTACGTGCAGGGCAGTGTCAAAACCGAATGAGACTTCCGTAGAAGACAAATCATTATCGATGGTTTTTGGAACGCCTACGATGGGAATTCCGAGGCGGCCCAGGTCGCGAGCGATGATCAGAGTGCCATCACCGCCAATGGCTATGATCGCGTCCATTCCCAGTTCACGCGCGTTTTCGCAGCACCTCAAGGAGAAATCGCGAGTAACTTGCTTCCCGCCTTCCTCAACCAGATAGTGAAAGGGATTTCCACGATTCGTGGTGCCTAAAATCGTTCCTCCCCGCGGCAAAATTCCTGCGATTGACTCTACTGTTAAAGGGATGCACCTCTCGGGCCAAATCAATCCGTCGAATCCGTCTTGAATGCCGATGACTTTCCACCCGTGCCCTAGAATTGCTGAGCGCACGACGCCGCGAATGACGGCGTTCAGCCCCGGACAGTCTCCTCCTCCGTTAGCAATTCCGATCGTCTGAATGGTCTGAGCCATGAGTCCTTTGCGGGTGGCAGGCTATAGGGCCTGGAACGTAAACGGATATTCTACACTATCTGCGAACTGCGGTTATCCGTCACGGGTGCGGTTGTTGCAATTACGAAAGCTTCTTCCACACCTAATAAAGTGATATTCTCCGCTTCGGGTTGGCCGGAATTGCATATTCGCTGTCAGCAGCGAGGGAGGAAACTCAAATGGAACGAAAAAAGGCATCAGATTTTCCGCAGGAGTTACTCGACCAATTTGATAAGTACGTTCACGGAGATATTAGCCGGCGCGAATTTCTGGATCGTGCAAATAAATACGCGGTTGGAGGCGTTACGGCCTTGGCAATTTGGGAAAGCTTGAGGCCGAATTACGCGTTCGCCCAGCAAATTCCAAAGGACGACGGCAGAATCAAAGCGGAGTACGAAACGGTATCTTCGCCGGATGGAAATGGAAGCATCAAGGGTTATTTCGCTCGCCCCGCAAAAGCTTCCGGGAAATTGCCGGGAGTGCTGGTGATTCATGAAAACCGCGGGTTGAACCCGTACATCGAGGACGTAGCGCGCCGGCTGGCAGTCGCAAATTTTGTTGCGTTTGCTCCGGATGGGCTCACTTCGCTCGGCGGCTATCCGGGCGATGAAGAAAAAGCGGTGGCTCTGTTTCCGAAAGTGGATGGGGGCAAAATGTTTGAAGATTTTGTCGCGTCCTACAATTGGTTGAAAGCTCGTCCGGAGTGCAGCGGGAAGATGGGCGCGGTGGGTTTCTGCTTTGGCGGGACCACGGTAAATAAATTGGCGGTTCGTTTGCCGGATCTCGCTGCTGCTGTGCCATTTTATGGTGGCCAGCCTTCAGCCGATGACACAGCCAAGATCAAGGCGCCACTTTTGCTTCACTACGCTTCGCTCGACACGCGGATCACCGGCGGCTGGCCTGCGTGGGAAGAAGCGCTGAAAGCGAATCACGTTACTTACACCGCGTACATTTACGATGGCGCGAATCATGGCTTCCACAACGACACAACACCGCGCTATGACGAAGCTGCGGCGAAGCTGGCGTGGCAACGCACGCTCGACTTCTTTAATAAATATCTGCGGAGCTAGCTAAATCAGAAGTTTTGATTGCCTGGTTTGAGTGGCATAGGCTTCAGCCTGTGCGGTTTTGGGCCTTGCAAGGCCTAACCTCGCACAGGCTGAAGCCTATGCCACGTAAGACGCTACTTGGTTGGCACCTTGTACGCGATCAATTCGCCGGGGTAGCCAGGGCCGCTAACGGCGACGACAATGTACTGCTGTCCATTGAGCATGTAAGTCATTGGCGAGCCGCTCTGCGGCGCAGGCATGTAGACGGCTCCCGCATCTTTCCCGCTGGCCTTGTCATAGGCGCGCAGCATCGCCCCCTTCATTCCTGATGGCATCGTTACGTTTATGGACTCCCCGGCAATCACCAGACTTTTAGTCGTCAGTGTGCCGATGAGCCCGGTGCTTCCAGTGCGCGGTATCGTTAACCCGGCGAGCGCAGGATTGTTTCGAACACTGTCCGGCGTTTCGCCGTGCGCAACTTGCCAAACGATTTCGCCTTTATCCAGATTGATCGCAGTGATGCGCCCGTAAGGCGGCTTCAGCAGCGGCAATCCTCTGACAAGCAACACAGGTTCTCCGGACTCGGGATTTGGCGCGGGGACGGGGGGGGCGCCCATCGGTCTCCCTGCACGTGGCATGTTGTTTGCCACGCCTTGCACGTACTCCATATCCGAAATATTCGCATTGGGTGACGGAACTAATCCCAGCGCGGACAAATCGGTCCGCGAATATACGTACAAGATGTGCGTGTCGGGATCGTAGGAACCGCCGGGCCAGTTGGCGCCACCAAGCGCTCCCGGCGACACGAGTGTGCCCAGCGTACCATCGGCCTTGCTCACCGACGGCGGGGTAAAGAGCGGACCAATTCGATATTTCGAAACAAGTTCCTCTGCTTCAGCGTGCAGGGTTGGCGTGAAATTGATCAAGGAGTCTTTCGAAATCCCCTGATTGTCGAAAGCGGGGGGCTTGCTGGGAATTGGCTGCGTCGGCGAATACCATTCTCCCGGAACATCTCCCTGCGGCACGGGAGTTTCCACGATGGGCCAGATCGGTTCGCCCGTCTCGCGATTGAAAACGTAGAGGTAAGCCTGCTTTGTGGGCTGCGCAACGGCTTTCACCGTGCGGCCGTTGATGGTGATATCCGCGAGGATCGGCGCGCATGGGATGTCCATATCCCACAAGCCGTGATGCACAAGCTGGTAGTGCCATTTTCGCTTGCCGGTTTCGAGATCTACTGCAACCAGGCTCTCGCCAAACAATCCGTTGCCGGGACGGTCTCCGCCGAAATAATCGCCCGTGGGCAATTCCACTGGCAAGTAGACAAGCCCGAGCGTTTCATCCACGGAAATTTGTCCCCACACGCCCGTGTTACCCGTGTAGGCCCAGGATTCCTTGAGCCAGGTATCGTTACCGTATTCGTTGGGCAGCGGAATCGTATGGAAGATCCAGAGACGTTTGCCGGTGCGCACATCGAACCCGCGGACGTAGCCCTTCACATTTTTTCTGCTATGGGGCACGCCTCCGGTGAGGTGCGCGGCGCCGACGATCACCACATTGCGCGCCACAACCGGCGTGGAATGCAGGCCCACTTCACCGGTGACAAGGTCAATGACCTGATCGTCATCTTTTTTCAAGTCGACCACGCCGCCAACGCCGAAACTCGGGATTGGAATACCCGTCTTGGCGTTGAGCGCAATCAGCCTGTAACCGGGCGTGACATACAAAATTCGCTCCTCCTTCCCATCGGTCCAATACGCCAGCCCGTGACCGGAGAGCTGCCTTGGGGCATTCGTCGCGCGCTCGCCTTCGTTCTCACTGTGCATCCAGAGGAGTTCGCCTGTGGTTGCGTCCAGCGCCACGACGGCCCTGCGCGTTCCGCCCGTGGAGTACAGAACGCCTTTTACCATCAGAGGGGTTGATTCGAACTTAAATTCGGGGCGCGGCCCGAGCGAGTCGGTCTTAAAGCGCCAGGCGACGGCCAGCTTGTTGAAATTTTCCGCATTGATCTGATCGAGAGCGGAGTAACGCGTGCTCGCGAGATCTCCCCCGTAGGTTCGCCATTCTCCGTTTTTTGCGCCGGTCTGCGCGTTCGCGGACAGGGCGAGGCAAATTACAAAAAAGGCCGGCGCGAAAAAAAGCTTCCAACGAGAGAGCCGTCTCATCGAGTATCTCCTGGGCATGCCAACGCAATTCCTGATGCGTGGCGTTTATTGTGGCGCGATATGCGCCCTATTCTGTGCCCATTTGTAAAAGGAAACAAGAATTTACGTTGGGAAGTTTCATTCAATCTTTTTAATGGAATAGCGGTGCAGGTGTACGTAGCGCGGGCTTTACAAGCTGCGGAAAAAAGGCCTTGTTCTGTCATCCTGAGCGAAGCGAAGAATCTATCCTCGATTTAAGTATACGAAATGAAACAAGGAGAGATTCTTCGCTTCGCTCAGAATGACAGAGTATTGGGTTTTTCCGCAGCCTGCTCAGCTTGCGGAATTTGGTCCATGCAGGGACTAACCCCCGCAGGCTGAAGCCCGCGCCACGTAAACCTGTGAATGCGCACTTGATCGAAAATATGCGGGCAAAAAATTTCTAAGTGGAAGATTTGATACTGCGGCGGCAGCGTTCCAGGAGCGCAGTGTGTAGCCGCTTGCGGACATCTTCGGGGAGGGGAACGGGTTCAGAGTTGCAAAAAATCTGGAGGGTTTTGCGGGTGGTGTCTACAACGACTCGGCAATCCGTGCAGCGGGAAAGGTGGAGTTCGAGATCGGTTCGCATCTCGGTGTCGAGTATGCCGTCGAGGTAGCTCGTCAATTCTAGAATTACTTTCTTGCAGTTCACTGCGTTTCACTCCGTCGAAAATATTTGTTGAGTTTTTGGCGGAGCTTCAGCCGCGCCCGCAAGAGGCGCGATTTCACCGCCGCTACAGAAATCCCCAGGATTTGCGCGGTCTCTTCCGTCGAAAGACCCTCTTCATCACGCAGCAGGAAAGCGACCCGGAAAATCGGATCGAGTTCGCCGATCACATTGGTCAAAATTTCGTTGAGTTCGGTCTGCGCAAATTTCTTTTCAGGAGACGGACCCCAGTCCACGATCTCGCGAAACACCGAATCCTCTCCATTGTTATCCGTCAGCGGTTCATCGAGCGAAACCTGATTGGGGCGCCGTTTGCGCAGCTTCATCAGCGCTTCGTTAACCGCGATACGCACCAGCCACGTATAGAACCGGGAATCGCCCTGGAAGCGGTCCAGGTGCTGGTAGGATTTCAGGAAAGCGTCCTGCATCACGTCTTCCGCGTCCTCGCGGTTTTGCGTGATGTTCATGGCCAGACGGAATATCTTGCGCTCATATCGGTTCACGAGCTCTTCAAACGCATTGATATCCCCGCCCTTGGCGGCAGACACCAATAGCGACTCGTCCTCGCGGACGATTGTGGAAGCCAACGGTTTGGGTTCGCTAGCGCTCAAATTCCAATGTGCTCCAGGCGGCCTCATGCCACGGCCAGTTGCACTCATTTGGCAGGTTACCATATTTCTCCTTTGTATTTCCTGCCGGAAAGCTTCCTACCTTCAGATGCAGTGGCCCTCGGGGTCGATTCAAGTATTTATCTTATTAACACAACGGTTAGAGGTCTGTGCTGTTAGTGTATCTCACGATGATACAATCTGTTCAATTTAATTGAGTTCCATAAATGGTATTCGCCATCTGGTCCCAAGCTTGCCATGATTTGCTGTTGCGGATAAACGCGAATCAAGCTGATAGGCCAATCTTGGAAATGGGGAGTGCGTGGGAGTTAGTGACCTTAAATGCGAACATTACCTGACTATTTACGCAGCGGCATGAAAATGATCATCGTCGGATGTAATCCCGGCGACCGTTCCGCTCGCGTTGGCCACTATTATGCCGGGCGCGGGAACGAGTTTTGGCCAATGCTCTACGATTCTGGCGTGGTACCGGAACTTCTCGATCATCGAACCGACAGGCGCATGATCGAATTTGGCATTGGGCTTACCGATCTCGTCAAGCGTCCAACACGCGGGGCTGACGAACTGACCCGCGAGGAATATGCAGAAGGGCGTATCCTGCTTTCGCAGAAGCTGGAGCAGTTCGCGCCGAATGTGATTGCATTCAATGGCGTGGGAACGTTTGAGAATTTTGCACAGCGTCCTTGCAAACCCGGTTTGCAAAAAGAACGGTTATATGGCGCGCAGGTGTTTGTTCTTCCGTTGACCGGCGCACAGAGTTCAGAAGGGGAAGCTTCAAAAATACGTTATTTCAAGCAACTGGCAAAGCTTCTCTCCGAATTGCCCGATTAAAGCGGCACCGATTCCCAGTGAATCTGATTCTGCCCGTGCAACTGACCTTCCGTAGCCGGCCTCACTTGTCCTGCGTGAATACGAAGGGTCAGAGGCGGGGGGGGGGGTGCAGCCGCTACCATTAACCGGCCTTCTCACAAGCAGTGAGAGCGCAATTTCGTCTTGACGCACATCCACGGATGATCCTTGTAGTCGTGCGTAAGCCGTAGGGGCACGGCATGCC
>Ga0210386_10004044_pt1 | contig 12164 bp, 11 predicted proteins | sample IncBWH32OmetaG_FD_160091 | JGI IMG/M metagenome (GOLD analysis project Ga0210386, IMG submission 160091) | Forest soil microbial communities from Barre Woods Harvard Forest LTER site, Petersham, Massachusetts, United States - Inc-BW-H-32-O ... | reverse complement strand
CAACGCCTCGTGGAAGCGCACGACCTTTTCGCGCGTATCGTACTGGATTTCGGGCAGGCCGAATTTCATAGTGATCACGTGGTCGATGCGGCACCCGAGATCGGTTGTGCGTAGATGCAGGAAGCTCTTGAAGAGCAGGCCGGCCGAGATCAACAGGACAACCGTAAGGGCGATTTCCACTGTCAGCATCGTCTTGCGCAGCCGCGCCCGGGAGGCGCTGCCGCCCATCGTTCGCGAGGAATCTCGCAGCCCGGAAAGCAGCCCTTTTCCGGTGGACGAAATTGCGGGCACAAGGCCGGCCAGGAGTGCCGCGGCTGCTACGAGCGCCAGCGTAAACGTGAGGACCCATCCATCGACATGCACGGACTCGGCGCGGGGTAGATTGCGCCAGTGCGCCGCGAGCCAGTAAGTGGAAGCCAGCGACAGCAGCAGGCCTAGTGCTCCGCCGGCCAGACAGATGAGCAAACTCTCTGTCATCTGCTCGCAGATGAGAACAACACGGCTGCCGCCCAGCGCACCGCGCACCGCAACCTCCCTGCGCCGGGTAGCCGACCTCGCCACCAGCAGATTGGTGAGGTTCAGGCAGGCAATCAGGAGCATGCAGCCCACCGCGCCCAGCAGCACCAGCAGAGGCGTGCGCACATTCTTCGCGAGGTCGTCGATCATTGGCCGGGACCACACGTCTTCAGCTACAGGCTTCGACGCATTGGCGAGGTGGATCTGATACTGCAGCGCACTCACCTCGCGGGTCGCCGCCGCTGCGCTCACACCCGGCTTGAGTCGTGCCACCACCATGCTCTGGTGGTCGGCGTGCCCGTAGTTGCCCGGCGAGTACGAGAAGGTCTGCGCATACGGCAGCCAGAATTGAATCTTGGCATCGGGATACGTAAACCAGCTCGGCAGCACGCCAATGACTGTAGTTGGTTTCGTGTCCAGATGAACCTGCTTGCCGATGATCGACGGATCGCCGGCAAAGCGGCGCTGAAAGATGCTCCAGGTCAGCAGCACAACGGGCTGCCCTTCCGGCTGGTCTTCATCGTCAGTAAAGGTCCGCCCCAAAACCGGCGACACGCCGAGCAGGGGAAAGAGATTGGCCGAACCTGCGGCGCTCTGCACAACTTCAGGTAGCTCACTCTGCACGCCGGAGATGATGCCTCCGTATGCGCGCATGGCGGCCATGTCTTCAAAGCCGTGGCTCTGCGCGCGCCAGTCGCGGTAGTCGCCGGCGGCGACGGTACTAAACCCATCCCCGCGTTGGTCGTGGCGAAAATGATCGTAGAGCATCACCAGCCTGCCGGGATCGCGAAACGGCAGGGGCCGCAGAAGCACAGCACGCACAATGGTGAACAGCGATGTGGTTGCGCCGATACCGAGCGCCATCACGAGCACCGATACGATCGAGAAACTCGGCGAGCGCCACAACGTGCGCACGCCATATTTAAGGTCGCGCAGCAATCGCTCGAGCCAGTTCCAGGTCCACACGGCCCGCGTCTGCTCACGTATCACAGTAGGGTTTCCGAAAGCGCGCACGGCGGCAAAACGGGCCTCTTCCGCGGACAACCCGAACTCCTGTTGTTCCTCTTCTTCCAGTTCAAGGTCAGACTGGAGTTCTCGCGCCAGGTCCTCATCCCGATTCTTCCACGGCCACCATCGCATGTCAGCTCTCCTCGGCCGCAGGCCACATCACGCGAGCCACCGCGTCCGCCATCTGCTTCCACTGCGATTCTTCGACCACAAGCTGCTTCTTGCCTTTATCCGTCAACCGGTAGTACTTGAACTCTCTGTTGCGGTCCGACGCTGTCTCCCACTTGGAGACGACCCACCCTCTCTTTTCCAATCGATGCAACGCAGGATAGAGAGAGCCATGCTGCATCTGCAGAAACTCATTCGTAGCCCGCTGAATATGCTTGCCGATCTGATGCCCGTGCGCCGGCCCATACAGAAGCGTTTTCAGGATCATCATGTCCAGGGTTCCCTGCAATACGGCACTGCGCTGCTTCGATTCCTTCGCCATGGAAGACACTCTACCCTCAATGACATCTGATGGTAGACATTCGACTATCGCTCAGTCAAGATACATGTTGTGAAATGCTGAGATGATGCCAAATCACTAACGCAGCGTCCGCAAGGCGCAGAACAGCGGATTTTCAGCTTCTGCGAGCGGGTCGTCGGCAATGATGAAGTTGACAAGTTTTTGCCTTCAGGTTCCTCTTTGCCGGCCAGAGTGATTTGATTTCAAGGTCGACGCTAAGTGTGCCGCAAAGGGTGGTAGCACACTTGGAGCGTCCTTCTCTAGTCAGACTCCTTTTGAGGAACCCGCGTCCAAACACGCGTTAGAAAGATACCGCCTGGGATGATAGCGGAAGGGGTCCTCTGAGCATCTTGAATGCTGGTTGCGATGAGTTCCCCATCCTTCTCTATTGCACCAGTGATGACGAAATCATCTTCCTGAGTCGTTTGAATGGTGCCTGCGGTGAGAACGCGAGTGATCACGCCTGTACCGTCGCAATTCACGGTGTAGGTTCCCATCTGCGTTCCTGTTACAAGCGTTCTGGCGCCTGTCGTTGATCCGGCAGTGGGCTCGTTAAGCAGGAAGGTTCCTGTCAGATTGCCCTTTCCATCTAAGAACCTCTTCCCGAGTGCGATGGCTACGTTCGCGCCGTACGTGCCGACGACCGCATAGTTGCCTTCAAGGCTCGAAACCGTAAAGCATTTCTGGTGATCCTCGGCGAGTGCGGCGGTCGCTCCGAGAATCAAGGCCAGAGTTAACGATGCTGTGATAAGCCAGCTCTTTTTGGTAAGCATGGTTAAGATCTCCTTAGGTGGCATTCTCGTTGTAGCTCTTTCGTTACTCAGAAGACACGAACAGTCGGCTAAGCTCCTCGAGAGCTGTTTTTCTTGTTGCGGAAACGGATTTCCACGCGTGAAGGGTTTTGGGGGTAACTTCGTGTTCACTTCAAGAACACTTGGTATTCCTATGCTCGGTTAACGTGTGTGTCAATCGGAATAACATCTTTCGGGTCCAACTCGCATTCTTTTAATGCTCTGAGCATGCTGACAAGATCAAAGCTGGAGTTCGGTCTTATATCGGTTGTCAACGTAAACTCTTTACGCTTGAACGAAACTCTGCTCAGCCTTTGCCGCACAACTAGTGGGTGGTAGCCAGGTTACATCGGAAACGCTTCGTTCTGGTGGCCTAACCGGACATAACCCCATTTTCGAGGTAATGTCCGGCCAGGGCTGTTATCCGAAAGCGATCAGAAGGCTGAGCGGCTAGTTCGGCGATGGCTTTTCCATGTGATCGATCACAAGCATTAGCCGCGGCTAGTAATCAAGTAATTAGTGTTTCTCTTTACTGCGGAAACTCGTCCAATATCAGCTGGTATAACGTGCCGCCGCTGTTGTAGAAACCGGCCGGGCTCCCGGTACCGCCGTAGTCGGCCATTCCAATTAGCCTGTTTCCATCGAGTACCACCCCGTAATCAGGAACAGCGCCGTCTTCATTGGCTCCGGTTGTTGGATCGTTCGCACTGAACGTGTGCAAAACTGTAAAGGAGCCGTCAGGCTCGATGCAGTAAACGACACCGTTGCCGTTCGCTCCCCCGTAGGAAGCCGTTGAGTACAGAGCTCCTCCAGGCGCGCGCGTGAGCCGGGCATACGGATCCGCCCCATCCCAGTTTTCGCCGGCAGCGTTTATGGCGCTGAAGTTGTGCACAATCCCGACGCTCCCTGGATTCCAGATGGAAAAGCTGAACACAACGCCAGTGCCATTCGTTCCCCCGTTTGAGGCCGTGCCGTAGAAGACGCCGGGCTTAGTCTCGACAAGCGGTTCATAGCAGTCGGCGCCGTCCGTATTGTCGCCGTTCGCGTCTGTTTGACTGAAACTGTAGAGTACCTGAAAGTCTTGGCCCGATGGCGCCATCCGGTACAAGATCCCCGAGGGCAACGGCCCTAATGGCAATGAGGTAGCAGGCCAGACAGCACAGCCATAAAACTTACCATCCAGCCCCTGCGTCAAGGATGCAGCGTGGCCTTCGGCTGCGGTGAACTGATGTAAGACCCTAAAGTCGCCCTTGCCGTCTATCATCCATGCAACCCCACAGCCATGCGTAAACAGACAGTCGTTCTGTCCACCGAGGCGGGTGGTGCCGTAAAGATTCCCGTCGTAGCCGATGGCTACGGTGCGCATCGGATTTGCGCCGTCCACGTTGTGCGCGCTCTCATCCAGCGCGCTGAAGGAATGCAGCACGGTGAACTCGCCGGACGCCGAGATTTTGAAAACCGTGCCGTTGCCATTCTGGCCGCCGAAAGAGGCCACCCCGTAAAACACACCATTCGGACCCGCCGTCAGAGCGACGCCCGGAGTAGCTCCGTCCTCATTGTCTCCATTGGCATCGACAGCACTGAAGGTATGCAGCACCGTGTATTGATGCGACTGCAGGTCGAACCGGTAAATGACGCCGTTGCCATACAGGCCGCCGTCGTAGGTCATCCCGTAAACCGTATTCTTCGAACCCAATACCGGCCGGGTGTCCGGTTGAGATCCGAGAGGACTCGTGAAGGTGTTAGCGGTTGGGGCTTCGAAACTATAGAGCGCAGAGAACTTTATGTCGTCAGCGTGCTGGCCCGGCACATTCGTTTCGCCGGCCCGGTTGGATTCAATGCTGGACTTGCCGGAGGTGAGAGTTTTGGCACCGGCGTAAGCAGTTGTGAAGAAACTCACAACCACAAAGGCCGCGATGGATCGGCATGCGATTTGCTTCGTCATTTGGATGGCTCCCTTGGTTGCTCGAATGTTGAGGAATCGGGCCGCAGGAGAGCTAAGCGGAAGCTTACCCCGCTTGCGGCTCATGGACTTAGGGTGATCGAATCCCCGGCTGGAGCCGGAGAATGTCAATGCACACAGAACTCCTGTGGGCCGCGACCGAATCTCGTGGCGGTCCAGGACGCTCTACGGTACACTTTCGGCATTCCCCGTCCAGCAGGGTTCGCCGGACTGGGAGCCCACGCCTGGCGAAAAGCCGAGACATAAAGGGATGCAACCAAGCGTGTGTTCCAGGGCCCTGCGATGGTGCAACCCTAGGTCAATCCCCGCGCAATCGTCTTGAGCAACTCCTGAACTGTTTTTGAACAAGTTGTGATGGCACCTACGATAGAAACCAAGTCGCTCGCTTTCCAGTTCGCGGATGTCACTGTGCGCGAACGGGAGTTCTCGATCGTGAAAGCAGGACAGGTGCAGCAAGTGGAACCGAAGGCGTTCCGGGTTCTACTGATCCTGCTCCGGAATCCGAACAAGCTGATCTCGAAAGAAGAACTGTTGAGCTGGGTTTGGGGGGATACAGCGGTTACGGAGAACTCCGTCGCCCGAAGCATTGCCCTGCTCCGGCGACTGTTGGGAGACGATCCACGGGAGCCCCGATTCATTGAAACGGTGTCCAGCATCGGCTACCGGTTCATTGCAACGGTCGAGGTCATCGAGACCACCACGGGAAACCTAGAATCGCCCGCCATTCCCAATAGCCCCAACCCCACCATCAACCCCAACCCTGAGGTTGATGCTTCTTCGCCTTCCGCGATGGGAAGGCGGTCGATCGCCGCCGCCTCAAAGAGAAGTAAACCCACGCGAGGCGCTTTTTGGCCGGGGCTCGTTGGAGCGGTGCTGGCGCTTTCTCTCGCTTGGCTTTTGCGCCCTGCTCTTCCGCGACCACAGGTACTCGGAACAACTCAGTTGACACATGACGGAGTGCCCAAGACTGCCCCATTCGTGAGAATCCCGATCGTGACCGACGGGGCGAGGGTCTACTTTCAGGAGTTATCAGCTGTTGTATCGCCGATCATGCAGGTTTCAGCCGAAGGCGGAGAGACGGAGGCCTTAAACGTCCCTCTAGATAATCCTGACTTGGCAGGGATCTCTCCCAACGGGCATGAACTGCTTCTTTTCGCTGAGCCCAATTATGTGGGTCGTGCCGGGCTGTGGCGCATGGCTGTGCCCGGGTTGCAACCTCGTCGCATCGGGAACATGTTTTCGGGCGGAGCAGTGGCTATGTCGCCAGATGGAAGCGTCATTTACTACACCGGCCAGAACTCTGACGACATTCTTGCTGCAGACGCCAACGGGAGTTATTCGAGAAGGCTTCTGACCGCTCCGGGGCATCCCGGTTGGTTTCGTATCTCTCCCGATGGCCATCGACTCAGCTTCACCGTTATCCACGGCGAGTCCTTAGACCCAGGCTCGTTGTGGCAGGTAAACGTCGACGGAACCGGATTAAAGCAGCTACTCCCAGGTTTTGAAAACGGCACCAGCCTGTGCTGCGGAGACTGGACAGCGGATGGAAGGTATTTCATCTTTCAGTCCATTCAGGGACGCATCAGTACACTCTGGGCTCTCCGGGATGGGGGAGACCTTCTACACAGAGTCAGCCCCGAACCCACACAGTTGACGTTCGGCCAAATGAGTACCGAACTCCCGCAACCCAGCAAGGACGGCAAGCGCATATTTTTCTTCGGCACCATGCATCGCGGAGAGATCATGCGATACGATCTCAAAACGCATACGCTATCCCCGTTCATGCCAGGCTTCTCGGCGGCCGGGATCAGTTACACAAAGGATAAGCAACGGATGGCGTACGTTTCGTTCCCGGAAGGAAGTCTCTGGCAGAGCAGAGTGGACGGAACGGATCGCCACCAGCTCACCTTTTCACCCGAGGAAGTCGGTAGCCCTCACTGGTCGCCAGATGGCTCGCGCATTGCCTTCGCTGGCGGCCTTCCCGGAAAGCCGCAGCAGATCCTCCTCATTCCCCCCGAGGGAGGTGTTGCGGAACAACTCACCTTCGGCTCCGAGGGCGTGGCCGATCCCTCCTGGTCTCCTGACGGAAACTCCATCGCCTACAGTGGACCATGGAGTTGGCACTCAACCCTTCCCATTCACATCCTTAATCTGAAAACACGTCAGACCGCCGTACTGCCAAACTCCGAAGGACTCTTCTCGGTTCGTTGGTCACCCAACGGCCGCGATCTTCTCGCCATTACCCTGCCCAAGGGGAGCCTTATGATGTACGACTTCAAACTTCGCCAGTGGCAACCGCTGGTCGACACTTCCGACGTCGAATACCCGTCCTGGACCCCCGACAGCAAATGTATCTATTTCCAATCCTCTAAGTTGAAGGGCAGTCCCGAGTTTCGGGTCTGTCTGAACGACCGAAAGGTCCAGCGCGTCGCCGATATGGCCGGTGGAGGCAATCTTGCCTGGACTGCCGGCGGTTTTTGGACAGGGCTTGCGCCCGACGGCTCGATTCTGGAACTTCGCGATACCAGCACAGAAGAAATTTATGCCCTCCACGTGAAACTTCCGTAGCGCGATGATGCGATGATGAGCGACGGAACCAAGCTCCTGCCCGCGCATTGTAAGTGTGAATTGCTGACTAAAGCCGCGTGCTCTTTGGGGCCGGGCGGATCGTCATCACTCGGTTCTTAGATCCGCCTCTGGTTCAAACGGACTTGTCATCAGTTGATGCGATAACTGGACCTATTCGCGATTGCTAAGGTCCGAGCAAGCGGTCACTGGCCCACAAGCTAGAAAGCTGCACGAGAACAGATCGAAGATCCGTGAGTGCATTGGCAGAGATAATAAAGCCTGGCCAGTTCCTCACCCTTCTCTCCGACGGCGTCGTCGAATGCGCCCAGAACAAGTGCGATGACGTACCCGACAATCAAGGCAATACCGAACCACTGCGGATGCGGCCCGGGCGCGATGGGTGGCACGACAAGGAGCACCGATGTCGATAATGCAAACGATAGCGTGGCTCCGGTGGGAAGTGCGATCACAAAATAGGCGAATCTCCGCAGATCGCGAAAGAACAAGAGAGCAACGCCGATTACGACACAAAAAGCCCAAACAGGCAGTATGAAAAAGAAAGGCATCTGGACAGAAGTCTCTCATGCCTTTCCAGCAGTTGTCGGGTTGTCGGCAATGGGGACACCAAGGCCAAGAAATTGGCCTCAAGTTCTGGATAGGCGGTCAACCGCTCGCAATCGCGGTTTCATTGTGAGAGTGGCGTAATTGGAGCGGAAAAGCCGCCCCAACCCGCAGACTAGGAAGCAGTTCACCCGACCTCACTTCCACCACGAATAACCTATGCTTGCTTGCACCAATACATTGACGCCCGGATCGATGTCTCCCAAACCCGCATTGGAGATGTGGATTGCGTGGACTCCGAAATTCAGACTCTGGCTCTTCTTGAGAAAGATGTTGTCCCCAAAGGCCACCTGAGGCGTGAAATTGATTCTGCTTGTGTGGCCATGTGGAATCGCGCCGTCCCCTTGAGGGAACTCCAGGCTTGTCCACAACAGGCCGCCGCCGGCTTGTGCCCACCACATAGAGCAGCCGGATTCCCTCCTCGCCAAATTCCAGCGCACAAGCGCAGGCGTGGCTGCTACGCCGTGTATGTTATAGGCCGTAACCCCGGCGATGAATGTTCCACCATCGGCCAAATGCACAGTGAAAAGCTGCGCCGGCGAGTATTCCTGCCAATAAGGAAAGATCTCGAGCATAGCTTCGGCGTGGCCTCTTAGGAACCCCGGGCCATGCACCATCGTGATGGATCGCCCAACCTCGAAGCCGCCGCTATAGTAGTAGGACGACTTAAAGTAGTGAGCTATTGGGCCGTGGATCTCGTAATAGGGCGGATAGCCACCCATGAACGTTGCTCCCAATTGCCACGTTCTCTCGTAAGGTAAGGCCCCGGTGTCTGACGGGTTTGCTCGCGCGTCTTGAGCATTACTTTTCGCTACGGAAAGAATAATCATCAACAGCAGGAGGATAATTCGCATTACATGGCGTTCGCTTGTTCTTGGCAGCGACCCCACAAGTTCCGAAGGAGCCTGTAATGTCGCGCCACCAGAGTCTGCAAAGTTCATGGCCCGCTCACTCTTGAGTAAATTTGCCTAAAGATTCCTTCCATCCTGCCACGAATTTCGTTCTGTGTCTGCATTGGTGGCCCAAGCGGACATTTCAAAAAATAGTGCAAATCTCTGTTTGGCGGCGATCCACGCGGAATCTCGGAACGCAGTGCTAGCAGCTAATCACAACCGAGATCACGCAGGAATGCCGCTTCTTCATTCACATCCTCCTCGTGGACCTGTAGCTGATCCACGATGATGCCCCTCAGTGTGAGCCACACGTCGGGAGGCGACCATGAGGACAGGCTCGGCATCCTCAAATGCGAGCGATTTCTGCCGTGCCCTCCAACTTCGATCTCTTTCGCCTGTACGTATGGCAATTCGAGTTTGCTCAGGACGACACGATACAGGTCACCGACCGTGATTACTTTGCTGCATTCATCATCGGGAAGATCGATGTTGAAGGTCTCCTCGGTACGCAGGACGATCTCGACTGTGTCTAGGCCCATAGATGTGGTGTTGGCACTTCGGAATCAGCATAATCTACTGTCGCGGGAGAGTAGTGGGCAATGGGGAAGTTATCAAAATCTCGGCCTCAAAGCGAGAGTAGCCGAGACCAACAACGCTTTTATTGAAGCGTTAGAACGGCTGAACCAGTGAGCGAGGAGTTCAGTTCGCGCATTTGTTTGACAAACTGATCGAGAGCCGCGGGTTCAAGGGCGCAAAGCATCTCGACATGCTCTGCCAGCAGATTTCCACGGTCATAGTCAGCCTCCATCGTCACGCGCAACCGGCAATGCCCTGCGCCGTCAATGCACGCGAACTGTAGAGTCACAGCCCCACCGGCAAATGCGCCGAAGGTCACTTCACGCTTATCCTCCAGGCTCACCGGGAAATCTGCTAAGAGCGTCGCAGCATCAGCCAAACCACCTTGTCCTACCCACACGCGAGTTGAGCCACCAAAGCTCCCGTTCCAAGCTGACACCGTGAGTTCCACAACGTCGAGGTCGTGATAGCGGTACGCCAAGCGAATACACCGATCCATTCGATAATCCCAATTGTCGGAACGTGGAAGCAAGGGTTGCGCCCGGGTCGTCGCCAACCCTTCCCCTACCAAAAATAGTGCAATCCCAGATGGACCGGAATTCACCCTGTGGGGTGTGCTTTCGCATAGGTTGCGTACTGGGCGTTTACATAGGCTGTGGTGTCAGCGATCATTTTGATCGTCTTGGAGTCGGTCGTCGCGTGGGATAGACAACTCAGTACAAATAGGGTCGTGCTCGGTTTTCGGTCAGCCGCATCTTCGATGCTTATAGGGGAATCATAGGAGTCTCTCACGACGGATAAAATGGCTGGAATGTCGGCGTCCGCAATTGGTTTGTCGGCGAGGAGTTTTGTGAGCGCGACCGCTGAGGCGTCGCCAAAACGCGGTAGCCACTTTACGAATACACCGTTGTACGCCCTGTACATTCCATCTTCGCCTTTTGTCATCGCAGCGTGGACGGTCTCTTCGGCATTCGTTTGCGCCCTCGAGACTGATGGGCCAGCGGCACAAGCAAATGCGATCAGGCAAGCTGCAATGAGAGGTCGTCGCACGGTTTCGGATGGCATGGCATGAATCTACCATGCTGAGATTTGCCGGTATCGCTGGTGTGTGGTCGCCTATGGGGAAATTGACAAGTTCTTAGCCTCAACGCGACTATGGGCGTGACTCAGGACTGGCAACCCAGATGAGTAAGAGATTCATTGGCAGCCCTCGATGTACTCGATGGCTTCTGCGGTTCCGGCATAATAGCGAAAAATCTGGCCGCCATACGTCTCGAAACGAAGTCCGTATTTTCCATTGGTGGAGTGTACCGTCAGGAAATTCCCTTCACGACCGGAGTACACACTCGGCGTGACCTTTAGCCTCTTCCCATACACCCGCAACGCATGCGCCTCAGAATCTCCCTTGTGGAGTCCCTCGGCAGTGTGCGTCGTTGCATCATCAACGTCCACCCGCGCCACACGCCCGTTGAGAATCATCAAGCCGATTCCCGGTCGGTTGGGTACTTCGACATACCTACAAGCTCGCTCATCCGGGTCGGTCGGTCTTGTGTAAGAGGTGTGGAGAACCTTGTTCACTTCCACGAGGGTCATCCCTACTCGGACCGGCCCGAAGCCATCAAACCGAAGGGCAGAATCCACCTGAGCATTTGTTTCTGCCGCCAAGAAGGCACCGATCACGAACAAAAATGAAATGCGAAGCATGCGGAGAATTCTAGACTGTCTGCGCCGTGTTTCCTGGTCATTGGACTGGTTGTGGGCCAACCGGGACATAACTAAAATTGGTGCACCTTCCCGGTGGACGGTGATCCGACCGGAACTTCTTGCAGAATTGGGATTTCTATCTGGCTCTTTATGCAGGTGGGTTGTATCGGGGCTGTTCTGCTAGCGAGGCCACCACTTGATCTCTGACCATTCGGGGGGAACAGCTTGCGCGCCGCCTCTGCAATTACTTCGAGTTCCTGAACTAATTGGCGGCAGGCGGGACAAGCCTTCACATGGGGATGGTCTTCGCGGTCTGCGCCGGAATTGATCAGGTCGGAGAGTTGACGCTGGAACTCTTCGCAGTTAAGTTTGCGCGCATGTTTGGCCATCGTGCGCTCCAGTTGCGCCGAGTCTATCAGGTGTGCTCACAACAGGTCGAGGCGGTCTAGGATGCCGGCTAGTCTTCTTTCTCCGGGCGGGTCGGGGACAATCCGGAAGTTATGTTTTCGGCAACAATGCGCGGTGGGTGTTACTCAAGTAATTATTTCCGGGCGGTCGGTGATATGTCCAGAGCACCAGAACCGTGAAGAGAAGACGAGAAGTCACTGTTATCCGCGCAGAACGTTTCGAAGAGCAGGACTGCGGAGTGCTCATTCACGCAAGTACTGGTTCGACTACCTTTCGCTTTGGTGGCAGAAGTGCCAACAGGACTCCGCCGACCACAAGGAATACGATCACATCAGTAAAGTTCCTGTGGACGCCGTGAATCCGGGCTTCCACGCTTTGAATAGCCATCACTACGCCATGGGAGATGTGCCACCAAGCGGCCAGGGCAATCATCGAGCGATGCTCAGATGGTCTCCTTGCGGCAACGAGCAGAGAGACCCCGACCGGAATTAAGAAGCTCAGAAACATCGGCTCGACCTCGTTCTTCTGCTCCAAAAGCCAGCTGGAATGCCGCAGGTCCATATAGAGCGGATAAATGATCGCCAGATTCAAAAGCCCCACGATCACCA
>Ga0210386_10004043_pt1 | contig 12165 bp, 10 predicted proteins | sample IncBWH32OmetaG_FD_160091 | JGI IMG/M metagenome (GOLD analysis project Ga0210386, IMG submission 160091) | Forest soil microbial communities from Barre Woods Harvard Forest LTER site, Petersham, Massachusetts, United States - Inc-BW-H-32-O ... | reverse complement strand
ACCTTGTTCTGGTCCAGCAAGGTCAGCCGGCCCGACACTTCCAGCACCCGCTGGATCACGAACATCACGTCGGGGCGCCCAGCATCATATTCGTCGAACACCAGCGCCACCGGGCGCTGCAAGGCCCAGGGCAACAGGCCTTCGCGGAATTCCGTCACTTGCAAGCCGTCACGCAGGACGATGGCGTCCTTGCCGATCAGGTCGATGCGGCTGATGTGGGAATCGAGATTGATGCGGATGCAGGGCCAGTTCAGCCGCGCCGCCACCTGTTCGATATGGGTGGACTTGCCGGTGCCGTGATAACCCTGGACCATGACGCGGCGGTTGAAGGCAAAGCCCGCCAGCAGCGCCAGGGTGGTGTCGCGGTCGAAGCGATAGGCGGAATCAATTTCCGGAACATGTTCGTTCGCCGTCCGGAAGGCAGGAACCTTCATCTTGGTCTTGATGCCGAAGACGGAGGCCGCGTCCACCGTGGTGTCCGGCATGGCGGTGACTTCCAGGGATTCGGTGTGGGTGCTCATGGTCTGATCCGGAGGGCCGCCGCGGATGCCAATCCAGGCGCGGCCACGCCCGTTTCAGGTTAGCAGCCCGGAGGCGCGCAACACGCCATAGGCCTTGATGACCTGTTTCAGCCGTTCTTCCGCGCCCCGGTCGCCGCCATTCGCGTCGGGATGAAAACGCTTCACAAGCTCCTTATACCGCGCCTTGATCTCGATCAAGGTGGCGTTGTGCGCAAGCTGCAGCGTGTCCATGGCCATGATCTGCAACCGGGTCAAATGCCGCTCTGGACGCCGCACCGTGGTGGGATCGCCATCCTCTGCAAACATCGCATGGCTGTCATGGACATTATTCAGGGGCGCCTGGCCCATCCGGGCCTTGGCCGCGCGCTTGCCCAAGGGCCAGGTCGGGCGATGGCCGGTCAGCGCTTCCTCCCGGAACCGCTGGATGTCGCCGTCTCCCATGCCTTTGAAAAAGTCCCACGCTTCGTTGTGGGCGCGGGCATGCGCCGGGCAATACCAGAAATATTCCTGCAGGTTCTGGGGCGACTTGGGCACGCGGCAATTGCCCGGGCCGATGCAATCGGGGGCTTCGCACATCCTGGGTTCGGGCGCGCGCGACTTGGCCTTTTCCGGCTTGATCCGGATGTCGCTTTTGAACCGGGAGGCGCGCTGCTGGGCCATTGCCCAAGTATGGGAATGAATGGGTAAAACACAAGAAAACGTATCGCTTGACTTTGGGTTTGTGTGCGCGATGTTCGTCGGATGCCTGTCGCCGATGCCATCCGGCAGAAACTGAACGCCAGCTTTTCACCTCTTGTGCTGGACGTGGTGGATGAAAGCCGTCGCCATGCCGGCCATGCGGGCGCCACGCGCGCCGATGGCAGCCAGGGCGAAACGCATTTCCATGTCAGGATCGTATCGCCTGCCTTCGACGGCCTGAGCCGGGTGGAGCGCCAGCGCCGCATCTATGCCGCGCTTGCCGACGAGTTGAAGGGCCCGGTACACGCCCTGTCGCTGAACGTGCTCACGCCGGCTGAGGCCGGGATTTCATCTTGACCGGCGGCACGATCCGGATCGCCGTGATCTGGTTTCTTTGGCGGCGCATGATTTCAAACGTGTAACCGAAGAAGGCGAAGCGCTGGCCCGCATCCGGAATGGTGCCGGATTGGGCAATCAAAAGTCCGGCTATGGTGGTGGCGTCCTCTTCCGGCAAATTCCAGTCCAACTCCCGATTGAGATCGCGCACCGGCACAGTGCCTTCCACCAGATAGGAGCCGTCGGGGCGGCGGCGCACATCGGGCCGTGCTTCCACCGCATATTCGTCGGGAATGTCGCCGAAGATTTCCTCGAATATGTCTTCCAGGGTCACCAGCCCCTGCAACGCGCCATATTCGTCCACCACCAGTGCGAAATGGCTCTTGTGTTCACGGAAGGAGGTCAGCTGCTCTTCCAGCGTCGTAGTGTCGGGCACGAACCAGGGGGGCGAAGCCAGGGCGGTGATGTCGACCGCGTCCAGATCGCCCCTGTGCTCCACCAGGGCCTGGGCCAGATGCTTGGTGGAGAGCACGCCCACGATGTTCTCGGGCTCGCCCTTCCACAGAGGGATGCGCCGGTGATGGGAGGCGATCACCGCATCCACCAGTTCGCGGCGGGGCAGGTCGATATCCTGGCTCTCCATGTTGGTGCGGTGAAGCATCACGTCGCCGACCTTGAGTTCGCGCAGGTCCAGGATGCCGCCGATCATGTCGCGATGCTCGCGCTCGACATTGCCTTCGCGGTGGTGAAGTTCGACCGAGCCGCGGATGTCCTCATGTGCCTCTTCGGTGCTGATCTCTTCGTCTTCCCGCACCTTGAGCAGCGAGAGCAGCCGCCAGACCAGCCACTGCACCGTGCCCACGATGGGAGCGAGCACGCCGACCACCAGCCGCAAGGGCCGCGCCACCGACAGGGCGAAGCTGTCGGTGCGGGCGATAGCAAGCGTCTTGGGCATCACTTCGGCGAAGACCAGGATGACCACGGTCATGATGGCGGTGGTGATGGCGACGGCGCGGTGCCCAAGCCGCGCCTCGAGCGCCGCCGTCAGCAGCGACGAGGCCAGGATATTGATAAAGGTGTTTCCCAGAAGCAGCGCGCCGATCAGCCTCTCGCGGTCTTCCACCAGCCGGTTGACGCAGCCGGCGGCGCGGGAGCCGTCTTTTTCCAGCTGATGCATGCGGCCGCGCGAGACGGCGGTGAGCGCGGTTTCAGAGCCCGAGAAGAAGGCCGAGATCACCAGCAAGATGAAAATGACGAGAAGAGTGGAGACCAGCATGACGTTTCGCGCCTCGAGGCAAGCGCGGGCAGCATAGCCAACTTTTCAGGTGCTCAGAACATCCCTGACCGCGTCCAGCGGCACGTCACGGGTGATAAAAGCCTTCCCCAGGCCGCGCAGCAGGATGAACGTCAGCTTGCCGTCGGTCACTTTCTTGTCATGGGCCATGTGGCGGATCAGTTCCACGGCGCCGGGACGCGCGCCGGGTATGTCGGAGATCGCCGCCGGCAGGCCCACGGCCTTGAGGTGGCGGACGAATCGCATCGAATCCTGGCCGGGGCAGAGACCGAGCTTCACCGAAAGCTGGAACGCCAGGGCCATGCCGATGGCGACGGCTTCGCCATGGACCAGGCGGTCTGAGAAGCCGCACGCCGCCTCCAGGGCATGACCGAAGGTGTGGCCGAGATTGAGAAGGGCGCGCTCGCCGGTCTCGCGTTCGTCGCGCGCCACGATATCGGCTTTCATGCGGCAGGAATGGGCCACCGCCTTGACCATGGCACCCTCTTCGCCGGCCAAGGCGCGCGTCGCGTTTGCTTCCAGCCATTCGAAAAAGTCCGCATCCCCCAGCGCGCCATACTTGACCACCTCGGCATAGCCGGACAGCAATTCGCGGCGGGGCAGGGTGGAAAGCAGCGCCGTATCGGCGATGACGATCCGCGGTTGGTGGAACAGGCCGATCAAATTCTTGCCCTGGGGCGCGTTGATCGCGGTCTTGCCGCCGACCGAGGAATCCACTTGCGCCAGCAAAGTGGTTGGAATCTGGGCGAAGGCTACGCCGCGCTTGAGCACACCCGCGGCAAAGCCGGTGAGATCGCCGATCACCCCGCCGCCCAGCGCGATGACCAGTCCCTTGCGGTCTACGCCCAGATCCAGCATCGCGCCCGTCAGTTTCTCCAGCCCGCCAAAGCTTTTGCTGACTTCACCCGGCGGCATCACAATGGCACTGGCTTCGATCCCGGCCTTGCGCAGACTGTCCTGCAGCCGGGGCAGGTGCAGCTCGGCGACATGGCTGTCGGTCACGACCGGCACCACGCCCGCGGCGAAGGGCTTCAGCAGTTCACCCGCGCGCGCCAAAAGGCCGCCGCCGACATGAATGTCGTAGCCCCGGTCGCCAAGTCCAACGCTGATGGTCTGGTGGGACATGCTCTGGCTCATGGTCATTCGCATAGCCCATGTGCCGTGAGCGCGGCAACGATCTTGTCCATCAGCACCGCATGCGGCTCATCGGCGGATTCCAGGGTCATGTCGGCCAGGGCGTAGACCGGTTCGCGCAGGGTGAGCAGGCGTTCCAGCGTGCCGCGCATATCGTCCGTCTTGAGCAGGGGGCGCGACTGGTCATGTTCCTGGCGCTTCCTGACCCGTCCCAGCAGGACATCAATGGGCGCCTTCAACCAGATGGTGTAGGCCTGCGCGCGCATCGCATCGCGGGTGCCTTCATCCATATAGGCGCCGCCGCCGGTCGCCAGCACATGCGGCGGGCAGGCCAACAGACGCGCGATTACCGAGCGTTCCAGGCGGCGGAATTCGGGCTCGCCATATTCGGCGAAAATCTCGGCCACGGTCATGCCGGCGGCCGCCTCGATCTCATGGTCGGCATCGCAGAAGCCGACCTCCAGCCGCGCGGCGAGTCTTTTGCCGATGGAGGTCTTGCCGGCCCCCATCATGCCCACCAGCGCCACGGATTTGTTCAGCACGGCCCTGCCTGACGTCATGGCCATCCCGATACACCAAAGAGCGTGGTAAATCTAATGGATGGCCCGTCGACCTGATTCCGCGCACCTGATCGAAACCTTTCTCGACATGATGAGCGCCGAGCGCGGCGCGGGCCTCAACACACTGGCCGCCTATCGCCGCGATCTTCTGGATTTCGCCGGCCATGCCGACCCGGCAAAGGCCAGCCGCGAACAGGTGCGGCAGTTCCTCACCGGCCTGTCCACATCCGGCTTGGCGGCTTCGACCCAGGCCCGCAAACTGTCGGCGCTGCGCCAATTCTATGGCTTTCTGTATACGGAAGGATTGCGCAAGGATGATCCCACCCAGACCATTGAAGCGCCCCAAGCGCGGCGGCCGCTGCCCAAGATCCTCTCCGCCGATGACCTTCAGGCGATGCTCGAGACAGCGGCCCAAGACCTGACGCCGGAGGGCCTGAGGCTCACGCTGATCGTGGAGATGCTTTATGGCGGCGGCTTGCGCGTTTCCGAGCTTGCGGGGCTGACGCTGGCCGCGGTTCGCACCCGGGAGAATTTCATCCGCATCACCGGCAAGGGCAACAAGGAGCGCCTGTCACCGCTCAGCCCCGCCGCGCGCAGGGCGCTCGATGCCTATCTGGCGGTGCGCGAAGCATTCGTGCCGAAAGCCAACAGGAACAATCGCTATCTTTTCGCCTCGCGCGGCGAGGGCGGCTATCTCACCCGCCGGCGCTTTCACCAGCTGCTCAAGGGCTTGGCGCTCAAGGCCGGCATCGATCCCGCAAAAGTTTCGCCGCATGTGCTGCGCCATGCCTTCGCCACCCATCTGGTGGAAGGCGGCGCGGATTTGCGCAGCGTGCAGACGCTGCTGGGCCATGCCGATATCGCCACCACCCAGATTTACACCCATGTGGCGCGGGACCATTTGAGCCGGGTGGTTTCCTCCGCCCATCCCCTGGGAAAGGCCAAAGTCTTGAAGAGGTCCGGCTAACTCATTGGAACGTATTGGTTCTTTAGACGTTTCCTTTCCCCCATGCCTGTGCCATTTTCCCGCTGTCAAATCGATTTGAGCCATGCATTACCTGGAATTCGAACGTCCCATCGCGGAGCTTGAGGGCAAGATCGTCGAGCTGAGAAAGCTCGCCGAGGATGACCCCAGCATGGATATCGACGGCCAGGTTGAGCAGCTTACGGCCCGCGCCGGCACGCTGGTCGCCGACACCTATGCGCGCCTGACACCCTGGCAGAAGGTTCAAGTGGCGCGTCATCCGGGGCGGCCGCATTTCCTGGATTATGCCCGGCGGATCTTTGACGACTTCACGCCGCTGGCCGGCGACCGCAGCTATGGCGAGGATCAGGCGGTGGTGGCGGGGCTCGCCCGTTTCCGGGGCAGGCCGGTTGCCTTCATTGGCCAGGAAAAGGGCAACGACACCCAAAGTCGCATCAAGCACAATTTCGGCTCCGCCATGCCGGAAGGTTACCGCAAGGCGGTGCGCATCTTCGAACTGGCCGACCGGTTTGGCCTGCCGGTGCTGAGTTTTTGCGACACCTCGGGCGCCTATCCCGGTGTCTCGGCCGAGGAGCGCGGGCAGGCGGAAGCGATCGCGCGTTCGATCGAGGCGGGCCTTTCCGTCAAGGCGCCCTTCATCGCCACCATCATTGGCGAAGGCATGTCGGGCGGGGCCATCGCGATCGCGGCGGCCTCGCGCGTTTACATGCTGGAACATGCGATCTATTCGGTGATTTCGCCGGAAGGCTGTGCCTCGATCCTGTGGCGCAGCGCCGACAAGGCGCAGGACGCCGCGGCGGCGCTCAAGATCACCGCCCAGGACCTTCTGCAGCTCAAGATCATCGATGCCGTCGTGCCCGAACCAGTCGGCGGCGCCCATCGCATGCCCGAGGAAGCCATCGATGCCGTGGCCGAACGGATCGCGGCGGGCCTCAAGGAGATGGAAGGCATTTCCGGCGAGGAACTGTTGCGCCAGCGCCGCGCCAAGTTCCTGGCCATCGGGCGCAATCTCTGACCGGGTTTTTCAGCCGGCCAGCGCCACGGCGGAGCCGCGCCGCCGCCGCCATCCAATGATTTGCAGCACAAGGGTGATGGCCACCGCAACAATGCTGGTGACCAGAAACCAGCCCCGTCCGCCGCCGACACCCACCTGGTAGCCGAAGGTGTGCGCCGCCGTCAGGCCGAAGCAGCCATAATTCCAGCGCTGCAGCGATTTCCATCCCGGTGTGCCAAGCCAGCGCAGGCTGGCGTCGTTGGACGTGGACAGCAGGGCCAACAGAATCAATGCGGCCACAAGACCGGTATCATTGGAAAAGCCGAAAACATCATGACGGAAGGGCTGGATATGCCCGGCCTGCCAATGTTCATAAACGTAGTAGAGCCAGAACCGGCCTGCCATATGGACAAACTGGCCGGTGCCGGTGTGGAACAGTCCCGTGAAACCGGCCCAGATGCCGATGTCGCGGCGCAGATCGAAGGAAACCTGCAGACGTTCGCCCATCAATTGCTTCCAGGGCCCCAAAAGCAGCGTGAGACAGATCAGGACCAGGGCGGGATAGGCGCTGGCAAAGGCCAGGCGCGGGACGATTTGCGGATACGGCCGCGTGAAATAGAGCATTGCCGTGACGGCAATGCTCACCATGGCCAGGGGCAGATGATGATGGAGGAGGCGGCGCGATAAGCGGGCACTGAACATGGGATGATTCCGGGTGCAGTAGTCTTGATAGCGGCATCCGGTTGTTAGCGCCTGAACACCACAAAAGAAAATGCCCGGCGCGGAGTGCGCCGGGCATTTTTTGTGATTGCGTGGCCGTGCCTTACTGTTTGTAATTGCCCAGCGACAGGCGCGAGACCCAGCCCTTGTTGCCGACCTCGTCCGCCACTTCCACCCACATATCCTGGGTGTTGCCGGTCGGATAAAGGATGATGCCGGCATCCAGCGGCTTCAACACCTTGCTCTTCTCGCTCGGCGACGCGCGCAACACGCCCCGCCGCGCCAGCGTCACGGCTTGGGCCGGCGCGTCGGCTTTCGCGTCGGCGGACAGCCCTCCCATATCGCCCACCAGCTTGGTGTAGGCATCGATATAGGCCAGGATCACGACCTGGCCGATGGCGGTATTCTGGTAATTGGAAATGCCGGCGGCGCCGAAGCCACCCCAACCACCCCAGCCGCCGCCAAAGCCGAACCCAACATCGGTCTTGGAACCGTGTCCTTCTTCCGTCGCCTGCTGCTCGCTGGTGCGGACATTGGTGACAGTCAGGACCACATCCGCCGTCTTGTCGGAAATATTGATGTGGGAGGCAATGGCGCCAAAACCGCCCGGGAGGAATCCGCCCAACAGGCCGCCCACATTGGTGCCGCCGGAATTGCCGTTCCGGTTCACGATGTCAGGCACCAGGATATAGTCGGCCGCGCGCACCTGGCCGGCACCGATATTGGAGCCACCCTGCAAGGTTCCGCCGGCCGCCAAGGCCCGTTCCTGCTGGGCCATCGCGAAACCGGCGCCGCGATCCACCAGGGTGAAACAGCCGGACTTCATCACAAAGACCTTGAGCAGGGCCTCCGGCGATTCCAGCCCCAGCGCGGTCCACCAATTGTTCTGGGGCTCGTGAATGGCCAGTGCGCCGACTTTGTGACTACAGGTGGGAATTTCGGCCTGCTTCTGGGCCGTCTTCTGGTCGATGGAGTCCGCAAAAGCCGCGGAGGAAAGCAATGAAGGCAAGGAGATAAGACAGATGGATGTCGCTAGCGCGACAGAGCGGCCCGAACGCATGATGCACCCCTCAATCTGGTTCAATCACTCCGGTTCATGTCAAAGCGGGAAGGAATCAGTTTGCCCCGCGCAAGCCAATACGGCCGCGCAACGCCGATAGATTAAACCAAGGCGGAGATTCTGCAATTGCGGGAGTTCATGCCATGGCAGAAAATCGCAGTCATGCAGGCGACAAAAGCGCTAAGTGCTTGCGGACAAGGATTATTCTGTCCTTCCGGGCGTGATAGTTCCCGCTGCCTGCATCATTTGGAGTAGGTGCGGCAGGGCCGCTCGCCTAAGCTGGCTTAGCTTTTCTTGGCGAAGCGTCAGCGAGCCTAGAAAAGCTTGCCCCTCTTCGAGCGGTCGGTAGCACCAGCGTACCGACGGGAGGCGCGGCGTTCGTCGCTCGAAATGGTCCACTGGACCATTTCGTTCGCCTCTGGCGAACCGCTCCTCACTCCCACCACCCCTTCCACTTAAACCACGCCAATGGCAGCAGCCCGCTGACCGCGATCAGGGCCAGGCCGTAGGGATAGCCGAACGCCCAGCTCAGCTCCGGCATGTTGTGGAAGTTCATGCCATAGATGCCGGCCACCAGCACCGGCGGGATGCCGACCACGGAGGCGATGGTCAGCACCTTGAACAGGTCATTCTGTTCTGTGGCGATGAAGCCCAGATCCGCGTCCAGCAGGAACTGCAGCTTGTTGGTGAGGTGCTCGCCATATTCGGTCAGCGAGCGGATGTCGGCGCCGGCGATCTTGAGCCGCGCCTTGACCCCGTCTTCCAGCCAGCCATCGCCATGCTCGGCGACAAAGGGCATGGCCCGTTGCAGCACCAGCAAGGTATCGCGAATATGCGACAGTCTTTCGTTCATGTCGCCGATCTCCACCAGCGTGTCGCGCAGCATGCGGTTGACCTGGGCGACCTTGTTGCGTTGCCAGTCGCGCATTTCCTTGTGGAAGATGCGGCGGGAAATCGTCAGCGCCTCGGCGCGCAGTTCCTCAAGCCGGTCGGCGTCGTAGTCCACCACCGCCTCAACGATCACCATGAAAATATCGGGCGCGCTGCGCGGCCGGCGCGCCACGCGCTGGGTGATGGCATCGAAGGTATGCAGCTGGACGAAGCGAATCGTCACCAGCATGTCCCTGGTGAGGACGAAGCCGAGCGGGGCGGTGACGTCTTCGCCGCCATTCTTGTTGGGCGGGGTCACCGGCACCGAGATGGTGATGACGCCATCCTCATACTGGAGGCGGCTGGAGAATTCGATTTCCTCGAGCTGGGCGCGGGGCGGGATGTCCAGGCCATAGACGGTGCAGGCCTGGCCAATATCGGCATCGGTGGGTTGGCACAGGTCCACCCATACCGTACGGCCGCCGGATTTGTGTTCTGTCAGCACGGCTGAATCTCCCTTCCGCGCATAACGCGCGAAAGCGGAATTGCGTGCAAGCCCCCCGGAGCGCCGGGCTGGCGAGCGTTAGCGAGCCGTCTTCCGGCGCGACCAATTAAAGAATCAGCGTCGGGCTTCCGACGCGACCAATCATGGAATCAGGTCAAAGCCCCATGACAGTGCTTGTACTTCCGTCCCGACCCGCATGGGCACGGCGCATTGCGCTGAACCCTGGTCCAGGTTTTGGGATTGTTGGGATCCACCGGCAATTCCTCGGGCCACAAACCGGCCTGCTCGACCTCATTTTCGCCGGTCAGCGGATCGATGTGGGAGGCATGCATGGCCGGCAGCGGCGTCTGCTCCAGCGGCGGCTGCGGACCGGTCGAGATCTGCACATGCATCAGCTGGCGCACGACTTCGGTGCGCAGCTTGGCCAAAAGCGTCTGGAACAGTTCGAAGGCGTCGCCCTTGTATTCATTCAGCGGATCGCGTTGGCCGTAACCGCGCAGACCGACATACTGGCGCAGGTGGTCCAGATCCACGATGTGCTCGCGCCAGTGATGGTCCAGCGTCTGAAGCAGGATCGCCTTTTCGACATAGCGCATCACTTCGGGGCTGTATTCGGCGGTGCGGGCGGCGGCGCGCGCATCGACGGCCTTCATGGTGCGCTCGCGCACTTCCTCATCGGCAATGCCTTCTTCCTTGGTCCAGTCCACGATCGGCAGGTCGACGCCGAAGATGGATTGAATCTCGCCGTGCAGGCCCGCGGCGTCCCACTGCTCGGCATAGGCCTTTTCCGGGATATGGCGGGTGACCAGCATTTCCACCACTTCCTCGCGGAAATCGGCGATCTGGTCGGAGACATCGTCCGACGACATGATCTCGCGGCGTTGCTCGAAGATCACCCGGCGCTGGTCGTTCAGCACATTGTCGTATTTGAGGATGTTCTTGCGGATCTCGAAGTTGCGGGCTTCGACTTTCTGCTGCGCCTTTTCCAGCGCTTTGTTGACCCAGGGATGGGTGATGGCTTCACCCGGTTCCAGCCCCAGCTTGGTCAAGATGCCGTCCATGCGCTCGGACCCGAAGATGCGCATCAGGTCGTCCTGCAGGGAGAGGAAGAATTTGGAGGCGCCCGGATCACCCTGGCGCCCCGAGCGACCGCGCAGCTGGTTGTCGATGCGCCGGCTTTCGTGCCGCTCGGTGCCGATCATGTAGAGCCCGCCGGCGGCAATCGCCTTTTCCTTGTTGACGGCGACTTCGGCGCGGATGGCATCGCTTTTTAGCGCGAGTTCGGACGGTTCGGTGACAGCGGTCAGTTCCTGACGGATGCGCATATCGGCATTGCCGCCCAGCTGGATGTCGGTGCCGCGGCCGGCCATGTTGGTGGCGATGGTGACCGCGCCCGGCACGCCGGCCTGGGCCACGATAAAGGCTTCCTGCTCGTGATAGCGGGCGTTCAGCACGGCGTGCTGGATCTTGCGCTGCTTGAGAATTTCGGAGAGCTGCTCGGACTTTTCGATCGATGTGGTGCCCACCAGCACCGGCTGTCCGCGCTCGCGGCACTCCATCACCAGCTTGATGATGGCCTCGTTCTTTTCCTCGGCGCTGCGATAGACCTCGTCGTCATGGTCCAGGCGCGCCACCGCCACGTTGGTTGGAATCTCAAGCACGTCCAGCTTGTAGATGTCCAGGAATTCCGGGGCCTCGGTCATCGCCGTGCCGGTCATGCCGGCGAGCTTGCCATAGAGGCGGAAGTAATTCTGGAAGGTGATCGAGGCGAGGGTCACATTTTCGGGCTGGACCTCGACTTGCTCCTTGGCTTCCAGCGCCTGGTGCAGGCCTTCGGAATAGCGCCGGCCTTCCATCATGCGGCCGGTGAATTCGTCGATGATGACGACCTGGCCGTTCTTGACGATATAGTCCTTGTCTCTCTGAAACAGCAGGTGCGCCTTCAGCGCCTGGTTCACATGATGGACGATGGTGATGTTCTCGGTGTCATAGAGGTCGCCATGGGGCAGCAGGCCGGCCGCCTTGAGCAGCTCGCCCATATGTTCGTTGCCCTGTTCGGTCAGGGATACCTGGCGGGATTTTTCATCAAGGTCGTAATCTTCCTTGACCAGCGCCGACATCACCGCATCCACAGCGCGGTAGGTCTCGCTCTGGTCGTCGGTGGGGCCGGAGATGATCAGCGGCGTGCGCGCTTCGTCGATCAGGATCGAGTCCACTTCGTCCACGATGGCGAAGGCGTGACCGCGCTGGGTCATGGCGTCCAGCGCGTATTTCATGTTGTCGCGCAGATAGTCGAAGCCGAATTCGTTGTTGGTGCCGTAGGTGATGTCGGCGCCATAGGCGGCCTTGCGCTCGGCGTCGTCCAGGCCGTGCACGATGGTGCCCACCGTCATGCCCAGGAAGCGGTAGATCTGACCCATCCACTCGCTGTCGCGTTTGGCCAGATAGTCGTTCACCGTCACCACATGCACGCCGTCGCCGGCCAGCGCATTGAGATAGACGGGCAGG
>Ga0210386_10004042_pt1 | contig 12166 bp, 8 predicted proteins | sample IncBWH32OmetaG_FD_160091 | JGI IMG/M metagenome (GOLD analysis project Ga0210386, IMG submission 160091) | Forest soil microbial communities from Barre Woods Harvard Forest LTER site, Petersham, Massachusetts, United States - Inc-BW-H-32-O ... | reverse complement strand
GGGTGCGGTAGCGGCAATCGCGGTGATCCTGGGGGGGGGACGCTTCCTGTTGCAGCCATTGTTCCGCGCGATTGGTGGCGCCAAGACGCCCGAGCTGTTCACCGCGGTGGCCTTGCTGATCGTGATCGGTGCCGCGGAGATCGCGACCCTGGGTGGGCTGTCGCCGTCGCTTGGCGCGTTCATGGCGGGTGTGCTGCTGTCAGAGTCGGCCTATCGGAACGAGCTGGAAGCTGACATCGCACCATTCGAGGGGTTGCTGCTGGGCTTCTTCTTCATCTCCGTCGGTATGTCGGCTGATCTGTCGCTGGTGGCCGCGCATCCGATGGCGCTGCTGGGTGGCACTGCGGTGCTGCTCGCGGCAAAGTCCGCTATCGCTTATGGGCTGGGTCGCGTCGCACGACAAAACAACGCCAATGCGCTGCGCTTTGCGCTCGCCCTGCCGCAAGCGAGCGAATTCAGCTTCGTGCTGTTCACCGCGGCGGTCGCGGTCGGTGCGCTGTCGCCCAACGCCGCGGCGTTCGCAACGCTGGTGGTCGCGGCGTCGATGCTGGCCACGCCGATTCTGTTCGCCGGCTCCGAGGCATGGGTCATCCCGCGGCTGACGCGTCGCACCACACCCGCGTTCGACATCATCGATGCGGAACCGGCTCCGGTGATCATTTGCGGCTTCGGCCGTGTTGGGCAAATTGTCGGACGCATCCTGCGCATGCACGGCATCGCCTTCACCGCGCTGGAGCGTGATCCCGGCCAGGTCGATGTGGTGCGCCGCTTCGGCAACAAGGTGTATTTTGGTGATCCGACACGGCCTGATGTGTTGCGTGCGGCCGGCGCAGAGTCAGCGAAACTGATCGTCGTGGCGCTGGGGGATATGGAGGCCGTGTTGCGCACGGTGGAGGTCGCGAAGCGCAACTTCCCGCACTTGCGGATATTGGCCCGCGCGCGCAATCGGCGGCATGCGTTCCTGTTGATGGATCGTGTGGTGGATGGTTTGGTGCGTGACACGTTTTATTCCAGCTTGGAACTGGGACGCCTGGCGCTGACATCCCTGGGGATCGAGGGTGCGGATGCGGCGCGGGCGGTGGAGTTGTTCCGAGAACACGACGAACGCGCCCTGACGGAGAACCACGCGATCTACCGTGACGAGGCGCAGTTGATCCAAAGCGCGCGCGATGCGGCCGATGAACTGGCTGCGCTGTTCGAAGTCGACAAACCGGGGCTGACGGCAGACCCTTCGTAGGTCGGAAGGCGCTGCACATTCCGCCGCTCCGAGATGGCAGATGTCGCTTGGCTTAACCGCCTTGCGCGTCTTCCGCCTCTTCCGCGTTCGGGGCTTCCAACTCGAGCAACCGCTCGGCGGTTGAGGCGTCCGCCGCCTCCACGCTGCGCAGCGTCCGCGCCATCGCGCGTGTGCGCACGCGGGCCTGCTCGATCGTGTTGGTGAAGCTGCCGGCCTGCTTCCCAAGCCGTTCCAGCACGCCGTCCATTTTCAGCATTTCCTGCTTTGTGGCGCCCAGTAGTTGTCCGATCTGATCGGCCTTCTGCTCCAGCGCCAACGTCACGAACCCGAGATGAATGGTACGCAGCAGAGCAGGGAACAGGCTCGGTCCCATCACCAGCACGCGGCAGTCGCGCCCGATATCGTCGATCAACCCCGGGATCCGCGCGACTTCGGCGTACAGAGAGTCCGTCGGCAGATATAGCACGGCGAATTCCACCGTCACCGGCGGATTGATATATTTCGTGGCGATCGACTTCGCTTCCAGGCGCATGCGCCGCTCCAGCATGCGTGTGGCCGTCCGTTCCGCCTCTGCGTCGCCGGCCTCGGACGCCGCCAGCAGCCGCTCATAATCCTCCACCGGGAACTTCGCGTCGATCGGCAGTAGCGGCCGCGTTTCGCCGCGCACCGGCATCTTCACGGCGAACTCCACGATGTCGTTGCTCTCCGGCCGGACCTTGTAGTTTGTTTCGTATTCGCCCGCTGGCAGGATGTCGTCCAGCATCGCGCGGACCTGCGTCTCGCCCCAGCCACCGCGCGTCTTCACATTGCTGAACAATCGCTTGATGTCGCCGATCTGCGCTGTCACCGCCTGCACATCGCCCATTGCTTTCTGCACGGCAGCGAACTGATCGATCACGCGGTTGAAGCTTTCGGTCATCTGCTTCTCGACCGCGGCGTGCAGTTGCTCGTTCACCGTCTTCTGGATTTCCGCCAGCTTGCCCTCGTTGCCTTCGCGCAACTCCTTCAGCTTGGCCTCCAGCAGGCTGCGCGTGGCGTTGAACTGCTCGACAATCTGCTCAGCGGACTTGCGCTGCGCCTCGCCCAACGCAAGCCGTAGTTCCCCTTGCTCGCGTGCCAGCACGGTGCGCACTTGCTCCAGGCTGGTGTCCAGCGCGCCGCGCAGGGTCGTGAGGCGTTCAACGCCCTCATTGCCCTGCGCGCGCAGATGCGCGCGCGTCGTCTCGGCCTCCGTGCGCGTGCCATCGCGCGCCTGTTCGGTCAGGATGCGCAGATGCTGCAGTTCGCGTCCTTGACGCAGCACCAGCCACACCGCCGCCAGTGCGGCGAAGGCAGCAAGGCTGATCCCGCTCAGCTCGACTGACACGCGGTGCCTCCGGGACGATTCGCGCGGCAGTATCGGCTACAACCGTCCGCCAGGACACCGCAACCAATGACGAGGCCCGCATGGACCAGGATGGTTACACCTATTTCGAGGACATGGTTCCCGGCCGCGTGCTGCGTTCGGGCAGCCTGCCGCCGCTGACTGCCGAGGCGATCCTGGACTTCGCCCGCCAATACGACCCACAACCGCAGCATCTGGGTGAGGCAAGCGCCGCGCAGAGCAACCTGGGCGTGTTCTGCGCCAGTGGTTGGCACACGGCCAGCATGACCATGCGGCTGCTGGCCGACACGATCCGTATCAAGGGCGGCGGCATGGGCGCAGGCGTCGAGCTGCGGTGGCCGCGCCCGACCGTGGTGGGCGACGTGCTGCGGATCGAGATCGAGGTGCTGACGGCGCGGGTGTCCCATTCGCGTCCCGACAAGGGCATCGTGACCTTCCGCACCACCACCTTCAACCAGCGCGACGAGCCGGTGCAGCTCTGCACCCACACCGCGCTGTATCCGCGGCGTTGAACCTGGCGCTGGCTTGCGCCTAGTGTGCCCGTGGAGCGGGGCGACCAGGATCCGGGCATGAACGCGTCGGCCAATGGCAATGCCGTTGACTACTTCGTCGACCGCCATTTGCGGGAGGGGCGCGGTGCGGCCGTGGCGTTCCGCGATCCCTGGCGCAGCCTGACCTACGCCGGTCTGGCCACGGCGACGCATCGCTTTGCTGGTGCGTTGCGGGACGCGGGCATCGGGCGAGAGCGGCGTATCGCGCTGCTGTTGCTCGACACCATCGATTTCCCCATCGCCTTCTGGGGTGCGCTGCGGGCCGGCGTGATGCCGGTGCCGATCAACACACTGCTGACCCATGAGATGGTCGGCTACATCCTGGCCGATAGTCGCGCCGAGGCGGTGGTGATCTCGGCACCGCTGGTGCCCGCGTTGCTGCCCGTGCTGCACGAGATTGCCGCGCTGCGCCGGGTCGTGGTGGTGCAGCCGGATGGCAGCACGCCGGCCACGATCGACGATCCGCGCCAGGTTGATCTCGCGAGCTTCGTGGCCTCGGGCGCGCCAGACGCGGACACAGCGGTGGCGCCGGCGGATGAGGTGGCATTCTGGCTGTACTCGTCGGGCTCCACCGGCGCGCCGAAGGGCGTGCGGCATGTGCACGGCAGCTTGAAGGCGACGTCCGATACCTATGGTGCGCAGGTGCTGGGCATTCGTGGTGACGACCTAATGTTCTCGGCGGCCAAGGCGTTCCACGCCTATGGGCTCGGCAACGCCATGACGTTCCCAATGGCGGTGGGCGCCGGTGCCGTTTTGCTGCCGGACCGACCGACACCGGATGCGGTGCTGGACGCCATGACGCGGCATCAGCCAACGATGTTTGGTGGTGTGCCCACGCTGTATGCCGCGTTGCTGGCCAGTCCGCGCATCGGCGCGCAGGCGGGATCGTCGCGGTTGCGACGCTGCATTTCGGCCGGCGAGGCACTGCCCGCGGATATCGGCCGCCGCTGGGATGAAACCGTGGGCGTGCCGATCCTGGACGGCATCGGCTCGACCGAGATGTTGCACATCTTCGTCTCCAACCGGTCCGATGATGTGCGTTATGGTACCAGCGGCAAGCCAGTGCCTGGATACGACGCGATGGTGTTGGATGAGCGGGGCGGCACCGTGCCGGATGGTGAGGCGGGTGAGCTTGTCGTGCGCGGTCCGTCCGCTGCGGACGGCTATTGGCATCAGCGCGACAAGACGCGCCGCACTTTTCGCGGTGAGTGGACGCACACCGGAGACACCTACATTCGTGATGCGGACGGCTACTACCGATATTGCGGCCGCAGCGACGAGATGCTGAAGGTCAGCGGCGTGTGGGTCTCGCCATTCGAGGTAGAGGAGGCGTTGATCGCGCATCCCGCCGTGCTGGAAGCGGCCGTGGTGGCGCATCTGGACCCTGATCGGCTGGTCAAGCCGAAGGCGTTCGTGGTGTTGCGCGACGCCGCACGGGAGCAGGACGCGGCGACGTTGGCGGAGTTGCTGAAGACCCATGTCAAAGACCGGATTGGCGTGTGGAAATACCCGCGCTGGATCACGTTCGTTGATGGATTGCCGAAGACGGCAACTGGGAAGATCCAGCGGTTCAAGTTGCGGGAGGACGCGGCGTGACCCGCCCCCACGCGTCATGCCGTGGCTTGGCTACGGTCGCCACGCCTTTCCTTCGTGGAGCCGACGAAGGCGTGGATGCCGGGCCTTCGCTCGGTATGACGGTGCAAGCGCTTGGGGATTGGGCCGATGATGCGGCTTGACGGAAAGCGCCTCGAAACGGCCTGGTGTGGACCGCCGCCATCGGAGGCGCCGACGCTCGTCCTGCTGCACGAGGGTCTCGGTTCGGTCGGGTTGTGGCGCAACTTCCCCGCGGCGCTGCAAGCCGCGACCGGGTTCGGCGTCTTCGCCTATTCGCGTTTTGGCTACGGCCGATCCGCCAGCACCAGTCTGCCGCGGCCGCTGAGCTACATGCACGACGAGGCGCGGTTGGTCCTGGGGCATGTGCTGGATGCGGCCGCGATCAAGCGCTGCGTGTTAGTTGGCCATTCCGACGGTGGATCGATATCCGCGATCTACGCAGGCGAGAACGATGATCCGCGGGTTGCTGGCCTGGCGACGATCGCAGCGCATTTCCTCGTCGAGGAGGTTTGCGTGACCAGTATCGCCGGCATCACGCGGGACTTTGACACTGGCGACCTCCGCACCCGTCTCGCGCGTCACCATGACGACGTCGAGGCGGCGTTCCGTGGCTGGAGCGGCGCCTGGCTTGATCCCGCCTTCCGCGCCTGGGACATCACACGCCAGGTTGAAGGCATTCGCGTGCCGACGCTGCTGCTGCAAGGCGCCGACGATCCGTATGGCACGATCAAACAATTGCGCGTCGCCGAACGTCATGCGCGCTGCCCGATTGAGACACGGTTGATCCCAGGCGCCAAGCACTCGCCACATGTCGAAACGCCCGAGGCAACCTGCGCGGCGGTGGCCGCGTTCGCGCGACGGGTATTGCAGACACAAGCGGTCGCGGCATGACGAAGCGGATCGACTTTCAAACGGATCCCTCGTGCTACCGGCATTGGCGTATCACGTTCGATGGACCGGTCGCCCATCTGGTGATGGATGTCGATCAGGCCGGCGGACTGTTCGACGGGTATGAGCTGAAGCTGAACTCCTACGATCTTGGCGTGGACATCGAACTGCACGATGCGGTGCAGCGGCTGCGGTTCGAACATCCCGAGGTGCGTGCGGTGGTGTTGTCCTCCGGCAAGCCAGGCGTGTTCTGCGCCGGCGCCAACATCCGCATGCTCGGCAAGGCAACCCACGGCCACAAGGTGAACTTCTGCAAGTTCACCAACGAGACCCGCATGGCGATCGAAGACGCCACCGAGAACTCCGGTCAGTTCTACCTCGCGGCCGTCAGCGGCACCTGTGCCGGTGGTGGCTACGAGATCGCGATGACCGCCGGGTACATCATGCTGATCGATGACCGGCGCAGCGCGGTGGCGCTGCCGGAGACGCCGTTGCTGGCGGTGTTGCCCGGCACGGGTGGCCTCACGCGCCTGACCGACAAGCGCAAGGTCCGCCGCGACCGGGCCGATCAGTTCTGTTGCATCGAGGAAGGTGTGCGTGGCAAGCGCGCGGTGGACTGGCGGTTGGTGGATGAAGTCGTTGCGCCGTCCGTATGGCAAGAGACAGTGGCAGCGCGGGCCGGAGAGCTCGCGATGCGGTCGGGTCGGCCAGAGGGTGCGACGGGCATCACGCTGACACCATTGCAACGCATATTGGGTGATAACGCGATGACGTATCCGCACGTGCATGTCGCGTTGGATCGTGCGGCGCGACGGGCGACGATCACTGTGCATGGCCCACACACGCTGCCGCAGGATCTGGCTGGCATTCATGCCGCAGGCGCGGCGTTCTGGCCGTTGGCGGTGGCGCGCGAGCTGGATGATGCGTTGCTGCATCTGCGGCTGAACGAGCCGGCACTGGGCCTGCTGGTGCTCCGCACCGAAGGTGACATCGCCGCGGTATTGGCCGCCGACGCGTTGCTGCAGGCGCATGCAACGGACTGGCTGGTGCGTGAGGTGCGCCTGTTCCTTAAGCGGGTGTTAAAGCGTGTCGACCTGACGGCGCGCAGCCTGGTGGCGCTGATCGAACAGGGAAGTTGCTTCGCCGGCACGCTGGCCGAACTGGCGTTCGCCGCGGATCGCGCGGTGATGCAGGAGGACGGCGCACAGTTGGCATTGAGCGAACTGAACTTCGGCACCTATCCGATGAGCAACGGGCTGACGCGGCTGGCGACCCGGTTCCTGGGCGAACCGGACAGCGTTACGCGCGCACAGGCCGCGGCGGGCCAGGCGTTGGCCAGCGCGGCCGCGGACGAATTGGGGCTGATCACCGTGTCGTTCGATGCGATCGATTGGGAGGACGAGGTACGTTTGATGCTGGAAGAGCGTTCCAGCTTCTCGCCCGACGCCTTGACCGCGATGGAGGCCAATCTGCGCTTCGCCGGCCCCGAAACGATGGAAACGCGCATCTTCGGCCGGCTGACGGCCTGGCAGAACTGGGTATTCCAGCGGCCCAACGCGGTGGGACCCAATGGTGCGCTGCAACGTTATGGCACCGGCCAGCGACCGACGTTCGATCCGGAACGGGTATGAAGGAGGCACGACGATGCCTGATGGTACGACAGTCGATTATGATGGCCTGATCCCGAACAATGTCGGCCTGAATGACGATGCCCGCGTACGCAAGGCGCTGGAGACGTGGCATCCGGGATATATCGACTGGTGGAAGGACATGGGCCCCGATGGGTTCCAGGATGCACTGGTCTATCTGCGCACCGCGATTGGTGTGGATACGGACGGTTGGGCCAAGTTCGGCTTTGTCAAGATGCCCGAGTACAAATGGGGCATCCTGCTGGCACCGCAGGTCGAGGGTCGCCGCATTGCGTTCGGCGCGCACAAGGGCGAGCCCGTGTGGCAGGAAGTGCCGGGCGAATACCGTGCGATGCTGCGCCGGCTGCTGGTGATCCAGGGCGATACCGAACCGGCATCGGTTGAACAACAGCGACATCTCGGAGCGACGGCGCCGTCCCTGTACGACCTGCGCAACCTGTTCCAGGTGAACGTCGAGGAAGGCCGCCACCTCTGGGCGATGGTCTACCTACTGCAGAAATACTTCGGCCGAGATGGACGCGAGGAGGCGGAGGAACTGCTGCGCCGCCGCTCGGGTGATCGCGATACGCCGCGTCTGTTGGGCGCGTTCAACGAAGCCACGCCGGACTGGCTGAGCTTCTTCATGTTCACCACCTTCACTGATCGCGACGGCAAGATGCAGTTGGGCGCACTGGCGCAGTCGGGCTTCGATCCGCTGTCGCGCACCTGCCGCTTCATGCTGACCGAGGAAGCGCACCACATGTTCGTCGGCGAAACCGGCGTCACGCGGGTGATCGAACGCACCTGCCAGGCGATGCGTGACGCGGGGATCGACGATCCGACGGATGTGGAGCCTATCCGCAAGCTGGGCGTGATCGATCTGCCGCTGCTGCAGCGGAAAATCAACCTGCACATGTCGGTAACGCTGGATCTGTTCGGCTCCGAGATATCGACCAATGCGGCCAACGCGTTCAACGCCGGGCTGAAGGGGCGCTTTCGCGAGGACAAGCTGACCGACGACCATCAGTTGCTGAACGCTACCTATCCGGTGCTGCGACTGGTCGACGACGCCATCGCCAATCAGGCTGTGCCGGCACTGTCAGCCCTCAACATGCGGCTGCGGGATGATTTCCTGGGCGACACGACTGGCGGTATCAGGCGCTGGAACCAGGCGATCGAGAAGGCCGGCTTCGACTATCACTTGTCGCTGCCGCATGTCGTGTTCAATCGCCGCATCGGTGAGTTCACGGCAGCCAAGGCCGATCCCGCCGGCACTCTGCTTAGCGACACGGAATGGCAGGCGCGGCAGCACGAATTCCTGCCCACCACCGAGGATGGTATCTATCTCGCCAGCCTGATGCGTCCGGAACGCCGGCCGGGTCACTACGCCAGTTGGATCGGACCGCCGCGCGTGGGCGTGGACAATAAGCCAGGTGATTTCGAGTACGTGCAGATCGAATGAAACGTGCCGCCCGACGCCGCGCCTATCTGCGGTACGGCGGATAAGGCATCGTCGCCAACGCCGCACGACCCAGCTCGGTGATTTGCACCGGCTGGCCGAACATGCCGCCATCCGGTCCGTCGGCCACCACCCAGCCGTTCGCGATGGCTTCCCGGATGTCGACCGGCAGCCAACTGCCCCGCTCGGCGAGCGGCAGATCGTGGTAGGTGGTTGTCGAGAGCATCGTCAGGATCTGCCGGAAAACCTCCCGAGGGACTTCGGCCATCGGTGCTCTCCCCGAGCTTGCCGCTTGGATAGGGGCGCGCGTGCCGGGGAGAGTCAAGACATTGTTCGTGCGCGGCGCTGTCTCGACCGTCACTCGGCCGCATCAACCATCGCCAGTTCCGGCAGCAGCGGCAGCAGCGTCGTCAGGTCACGCTCGGCCATGCAGACCAGATAATGTTCCGCCTCTGGTGTCTCGTTGGGCGCCTCCGGCAGTGGCAAACCATCCGCACCCAACGGCAGCGCGGTCAACCCGATATCGCCATAAACCTTCAGCAGCGCCGGCCCGGCACGCCAGATCGCCGGATCCATCCCCTCCTGCTGCGCCAGGTCTCGCAGCCGCCAGATCGCGGACACTCGATCCGCTTGCGGACCAGCCGGATCGCCGAGCCCCAACAGCACCCGGCCGCAGCGGCGGAACGGGATGCCCGCGTCTTCCGCTTCGCCCCACACCACGCCGTCGGCGCCGGTGGCGGGCAGCGGCCCCAGGCGCGCCAGCCGCAAACGGGCCTCGGCGTTCCACGGATGCCATTGCACGCGGCCGGGTCGCACCAGCCGCCAGATCGCCACCAATGCCAGCGCCACCGTCAACGCGATGCTGACGCGCAGCGAGTTCGGCACCTCGGGTGACAGCACGACTTTCCACCACGCATTGTTCGGCAGCAGCCGCAAGTGCTGACGGAATCCGACCAGCGCCAGCAGGCATACCACCAGCGACAGCAACGACAGCGCGGTGGACGGTTCCAGCGGTCCGGCCAGCAATCGCGCGTGACGATAAAAACATGCCCGGAACGGTGCGATCAGCAGAATGGTCAGCACCAGCACCCCGGCGATCCACAACCGTCCGCCCTGTGCCGTGCTGAACGCCGCACCCGCCACCAGCAACACCAGGGTCGCGCCCCACGCCAACGTGACGCGGTGCGACAGCCCGATCGCCAGCACCACTAACCCCGCCCCGATCAGGGATGGAATGAACTGACCGGCCTGGGTGGCGATGTCGGCATAGTCTGGATCAAGCCAGGAGAAATCCGGCCGCGGCGCCACCACGCCGACGCCCAGCAACATGATGCCCGACAGCACCACCGCGCCGGTCGCTGCGGCAACCGAGAAATCCGGCTCGCTCCAGCGCGCCATCGCCTGCATGCCGCGCGCCCCGCCGATCAATTGCACCAGCGAGCCACCGCGCAGCAGGATCTCGTTGCCGGCGAACAGACTGCCCGCCAGGAACAGCGGGATCACATAGTAGTACAGCCGGAACACCACGATCGCACCCAGGATGTCCGGCGCCGGCAGGTATCGCTCCAACCCGAACAGAATCGCCGTGTCGAATACGCCGATACCACCTGGCAAATTCGCCGCCAGTCCCGCCGTGTAGGATGCGACATAGATGCCGAGGAACACCGGGAAACTCAGCGTCGCCTCCACCGGGGCGGGCAGCAGCGTGTAGAAGATCGACGCGGTGATGGCGACATCGACTGTGGCCAGCAGCACCTGCACCAGTGCCATGCGCAGCCCCGGCAAAGTGATTTCGTGTCCGAACACACGGATCGTGCCCACCACGCGTGCCAGCGTGACGTAGCTGGCGACGATCGCCCACAACGCCGCGCCAACTGCGCGCAACGCCCAGGGCGGCAGCACGTCGCCGAAGAACGGTATCGACTGCGGTTCCAGGATCAGAATGGTGCCGCCCAGTACCATCCCGCCCAGGCCGAAGGTCAGGCTGCAGAACGCCACGGTCCGCGCGATCTGCCCCGGCGTCATCCCCCAATGCGCATACAGCCGATAGCGAATGGCCGCGCCCGACAGCGCCGAGAATCCCAGGTTGTGCGACAGCGCATAGGCGCAGAACGAGGCGAACGCGACCCGCCCATACGCCACCTTGTGCCCTGCGTAGATCGTGCCCAGCCGGTCGTAAAACGTCAGCACAAAATACGAGACAATCGTCCACAGGAACGAGAGCGCCAGCGCGCGGCGTGGGATCGCATCCAGTGCCGCGGACACGTCCTCCAGCCGAAGCTGACGGAACTCCTTCTGCACGGCGAAGATCGCGCCGACCAGCAGGGTCACACCCAGCAGCGCCGGGAGCCGGCGGAGCGTGGTACCGAGCCGGCTGCGGGCCGTCGAAACCGCCATTGCGTCAGGCGGTGTCAGCGGGACGAGCGAGCGCGGCCTCGATCAGCGCAATCGTCTCCGCAACACCGTACAGCGCGATGAACCCGCCAAACCGCGGGCCTTCGTTCTGTCCCAGCAGCACCTGATACAGGCAGCCGAACCAGGCCTTAAGCTCGGGGAACGCATGCCGCTTGCCGACTTCATAAACGATCGTCTGGATCGCCTCTGCGTCGGCGCCATCGTCCAATCCGCGCAGCATCTCCGCCAGGTCGGTCAGCGCGGCGCGTTCCAGCTCCGTCGGGTGGCGATAGCGTTTCTCCGGCCGAACGAAATCGCGGTAGTAGGCGATGGCGTGATCGACCAGCTTGTCCAGGAACGGCATCGTGTCCGGACCGGCGCCGGGGCTGTAGCGGCGGATGAAGCCCCACAGGATCGCCGGCGTCTCGGCATTCACCACCGACGCCAGGTTCAGCAGCATGGTGAACGACACCGGGCTGCCCGCATGGTTCGGCAGCCGCCCGGCATGGATATGCCACGCGGGATTGCTCGGTCGCTCCGTCTCCAGTTGCGTCTTCAGTCGCGCTGCGTTCGCCAGATACTCGTCGACGGCACGCGGGATCACATCGAAATACAGCCGCCTCGCCCGCTGCGGCGCGTTGTACATGAACTGGGCCAGCGATTCCGGCGGCGCGTAGCGCAGCCACTCATCCACCGACAGCCCATTGCCCTTCGACTTGCTGATCTTCTGCGCCTGCTCGTCCAGAAATAGTTCGTATGTGAAACCTTCCGGCGGCGGACTGCCCAGGATGCGACAGATCCGGCTGGACAGTTGCACGCTGTCGATCAGGTCCTTGCCCGACATCTCGTAATCAACGCCGAGCGCGTACCAGCGCATCGCCCAGTCGGCCTTCCACTGCAGTTTGCAGGCGCCGCACTTCACTGAGGTCTCGAACCGCTCCTGCGTATCGGGGTCGCGCCAGACCACGGTGCCGGACGCCGCATCATGCGCCTCCATCGGCACCTGCATGA
>Ga0210386_10004039_pt1 | contig 12170 bp, 10 predicted proteins | sample IncBWH32OmetaG_FD_160091 | JGI IMG/M metagenome (GOLD analysis project Ga0210386, IMG submission 160091) | Forest soil microbial communities from Barre Woods Harvard Forest LTER site, Petersham, Massachusetts, United States - Inc-BW-H-32-O ... | reverse complement strand
ATCAGGTCCACATAATTGTCGAGCAGCCGCGCGGTATGGGCGTGATAGCAGGTGAGGCAGACCACCGGCTTGTTGCCTTTGTGGGCGCGGATTTCGGGAACCGTGACTCGCTTGAGCTGGGTCTGGACGGACATGGATTTCTCCTGAAACGCGCCCTTTCGGCGGCGCAACATACTTCAAATGCCGTTCTAAAGGTAAGCACGGCTGGGCTGCTTTAAAGGCAAGGCTTGACGGGGCGGGGCGGGCTTGATAGTTAAGTATATGCTTAACTATCAACTGGACCGCACCTTTGCCGCCCTGGCCGATCCGGCCCGCCGCAGCATGGTGGACCGGCTGGTGAAAGGCGCCGCCACGGTCAGCGAGCTGGCCCAGCCGCTGCCCATGTCGCTGCCGGCGGTGCTTTTGCACCTGAAAGTGCTGGAGGATTGCGGGCTGGTGACCAGCCAGAAGCAGGGCCGGGTCAGGACCTGCCGCATCGCGCCCAAGATGCTGTCGGAGGCCGAACACTGGGTGGGCGAGCGCCGCCGGATGTGGGAGCGCAATCTCGACCGGCTGGGCGAGTTTCTGGACGCGGAGGAAAAATGAGAAAGCTGGTTTCGCTGATGCATGTCTCGCTGGACGGCTTCTGCGCCGGGCCGAACGGGGAAATGGATTGGATCGGCCTCGGTGACGCGATCTTCGCCGATGTGCATGCCATGATCGGCACGGCCGGCGCGGCGGTCTATGGCCGTACCACCTATGGCATGATGCGCGGCTATTGGCCGACATTGCTGGACAAGGAAGACGCCGATCCGGCCCAGCGGGCGCATGCGCGTTGGGTGGAGAAGGCCCCCAAACATACCTTCTCGCGCACCCTGGCGGGCAGCGACTGGAACAATGTGCATCTGCATCGCGATGCGGGTGAGATCGCGGCGCTGAAAAAAACCGATGGCGCGCCGCTGCTGATTTTCGGCAGCCCCGGCCTGACCCATGCCTTCCTGGCGCTGGATGCGATCGACGAATTCTGGATCTATCTCAATCCCGTGCTGCTGGGCCAGGGCATCCGCTACTTCGACCGGGGCGTGAAAACGCAGCTGCGGCGCGTTTCCTTCAAGCCGTTCGACAATGGCGTCACCCGCTTTCACTACGCCAAGGTATAAGGAGCCGCCGATGACCGCGCGCAACGTCGTTCACGCCAGTTTCACCATTACCCGCAGCTGGCCGCACGCGCCTGAGAAAGTGTTCAACGCTTTTGCCAAGGAAGAGGCCAAGGCCAAATGGTTTGCGGGCCTGCCGGGCTGGGAGAAGCTTGAGAAGCGGTTCGATTTCCGCGAAGGCGGACGGGAATATCTCAAGGGCCGGCATGCCAGCGGCACGGTCAGCACCTTTGACTGTGTCTATCATGACATCGTGGACAATGAGCGCATCGTCTACAGCTATGTGATGCGTCTGGACGGCCGGAAGATCTCGGTCAGCCAGGCCTGCATCGAATTCAAAGCCGAAGGGCAGGGCACAAGGCTGGCGCTCACGGAGTATGGCGATTTCCTGGACGGCTATGACGATGCCGGTTCGCGCGAGCACGGCACCAATTTGCTGATGGATCAGTTGGAGAAGTCGCTAGGGTGAAGGGCGGCCACAAGGGCCTGTAAAGTGCAATGTCATGGCCCACCAAGTGTGGGCCATCCAGATGAAACGCGCTCAATTTCTACAGAAGAGTCTGTGTCACCTGGGCGGCCCGCATTCGCGGGCCATGACACCGAATTTATTCTGACTCCGCAACATTGGCCCCGCCTCACGGCCCGAAGCTGTGCGCCACCGCCAGGTCCATGTGATTGGTGCTGGTCCAGTCGGGATACTTCGCCTTGAACTCGGCACTCAGGGTCTGGGTCGCCTGGTCGGCGGTGGCGCCGCCGGCTTTCAAGGCCGCGACGCGGGAACTGAGCCAAGCCATCATGTCGCGTTCCTGGGTGACCAGCGAACCGTCGCCCGGCGGGCTGTGGTCGGGCACCACGATCTTCGGATTGAGCTCGGCCACCTGGTTCAACACCGCCAGCCAGGAGCGGGGCGTGCAATCGGCGCAATAGAAGTAAGGCCCGGCCTTGTTCTGCACCACATCGCCGGAGAACAGGACGCTGTCGGGCTGGACCAGAACCAGCTCGTCGCCCTTGGTATGGGCTGCGCCGAACCAATGCAGCTCCACGCTCACGCCGCCCAGGTCGAGCTGGTAGCTGCCGTCGAACAGGATATTGGCCGGATTGATGCGGGCATCGGCCAGAAGCTCCTTGTCTTCCGGCGAGCGGCTGGAGAACAGGTCGATCAGCTTCTGGCCTTCGGCTTCCAACTCCTGCTGCTGGATGTTGGGACGGATCACCACCGTGTCCGGCGGAAAGCCGCCGTCGCCCGCCGCATGTTCGGCATGATAATGCGTGGTGGTGAGATAGAGCTTGTGGCCCTTGGGCGAGAGGCGTTGCGCCACCTTGGCGACAATCTGGCCGTTCTTGGTGCCAAGCCCGGTGTCCACCACCAGCGTCGCCTTTGATCCCACAATGATCCCGATATTGGGAAAGCCCTTGATCATCCAGACATGGGGCGAGACCTGGCTGAGATTGTCGGCTGAGAGCAGGCGGCTATTGGGCTGGGCCTGCGCGCTAAACGGCGCCAGCAGGAGGAGACAAAGAGCGAGTCCGCGATAGGTCATGCCAGCACCCGAACCTTTGGTTCACCGATCATGTCTGTCAGGCGTCTGGTCCACAAGACCGCCCGGCCAGGCAAGAACCTGTTACGCTGCAAGGAACCTGCAAATGCCCCCGCGCCGATTGTTCAAATGTAATCGCAGGCCCGGTTGCCCCGGCTTTCGCCAGGACGCATGCTGATCGTGCGAAAGGGGTGCGCCCATGGGATTGCGAACCGGTGCCGCTGTTGCGTGCTTTCTCGGCCTGTTGGCGGTTTCAAGCCATGCCCAACCTCCAGGCGGCGGCGGGCGCGGCGGGCCTACGGAATATTGGTGGGTGAACAAGACCGAGGGTGGGGTCTACAAGCCGCCGATGCGGCCATTGTGGCGCCTGGCCGATCTCAAGAGATTGCATGAAGGCCAGAACAACTGGTCCCAGCAGATCATCCTGGATCCCGAGCAGGACGCGACCTACAACTCCGCCGCGCCGGGCACGCATTTCACGCCGCGGCTTCATCCCGATACGCCAACCGTCTTCGTGGTGGTGGCGGGCGAAGTGCATTTCACTGTCGAAGGCCAGCAGCCGGTGACCGCCACGCGCGGCGCCGTCATCAACATCATGAAGACCACGCCCTTCTCCTATGATGTGGGCGGCAGCGAGAATGCGCTTTGGGTGGAAGTCAATCCCACCAACTACAAGACGGTGTGGCCGGCGGACGGGCCGCAGCCCCAGCCCAGCGCTGGCGGCAGGATCGTGAAAATCTCCTTCCCCCATCGTCCGGCGGAATACACCGCGCCCAACCGCCTGATGTGGAACACGTTCGACGACACCATCGCCAAATGCGCCAAGCCCGGCGCGGTGGTGCTGGACGACCACATCTTCGTCAGCCCGCTGCTCGGCTATCTGAATGCCGACGACAACAAATGCGGCACTGGCAAGGGCAATATCGGCGGCGGCGGCGCGGGTGCGAGCACGGCAGCATTCGATGCGCACTCCACCTTCGGGCACATGCATCCGGGGCCGGCGGAATGGTGGATCGTGCAGGTGGGCCAGATCAGCGGCCGCTTCGAGAATGCCGGGGAGTTCCAAGCGGTGGAGGGCGACGTGCTCTATGCCGCGCCCATGTCCTGGCATGAAATGGCGGCGGAGGCGCCGTCGGGCCCCAATGTGCGCCTGGCCATGGGCGGCTATAATTTGATCAATATGTTCAATACGGAAACGCAAAGGCCGCCAAGGCCCTGAATAAGCGCGCCGCGTCCCTGATCTTTGTTGCGGTTGCGGTGCTTGACAGTGTGCCTGCGGGCTCATTTGCTCACGCCTGCAAGAAGGATAATGGAGGAACGTCATGTGCGATGAATTCATCCATCCCGGCCTGGTTTCCGACACGCGGCTGTCCCGGCGCACATTCGGCATGATGACGGTGGCGACGGCCGGCATTGCCTCGGGCGCGGTGGCGCAAACCAACGCCGTCGAAACCGACGTGACGGTGAAGACGCCCGATGGCACTTGCGACGCGGTGCTGTTTCATCCCTCGGGCGAGGGGCATTGGCCGGCGGTGCTGATCTGGCCCGACATCATGGGCCTCAGACCCGCCTTCCGCGACATGGGCAAGCGGCTTGCGGCCGAAGGTTATGTGGTGCTGGTGCCCAATCCCTTCTATCGCTCGGCCAAGGCGCCGGTGATCGGCGACAATGCCAATTTCGGCGATCCGGACACGCGCAACCGCTTGATGGGCTATCGCGGCGCCATGAGCAATGACGGCATCGACAGCGATGCCAAGGCCTATCTCGCTTTCCTGGATGCCCAGCCGCAGACGGCGAAAGGCAAGAAGGCCGGGGTGCAGGGCTATTGCATGGGCGGGGCGCTTTCCTTCCGCACCGCCGCCGCGGTCTCGAACCGCATCGCCGCCGTCGGCAGCTTCCATGGCGGCAACGGGCTGGTGACCAAGAACCCGGACAGCCCGCATCTTTTGATCCCCAAGACCCATGCCAGCTATCTGGTGTTGCAGGCGCAGAATGACGATGCCACCCAGCCCACGCTGAAGGACGATCTCAAGGCGGCGTTTGCGGCCGCCGGACGGCCGGCGACGGTTGAGGTCTATCACGCCAATCACGGCTGGTGCGTGCCGGGCGGTGCCGTCTATGACCAGGGAGAAGCCGAGCGCGCCTGGACGGCGCTGGGCGCGCTCTACCGGACGAACCTGGCCTGACGCCACCGGCCGGACAACGACTGCTGTCGCTGGCGCATCTCAGCCTGATCGCGCTCCCCGCCAAGGCGTTGATCGCCATCGCCGGCGAAGCGGGGTTTGATCTGGTGGACTTGCGGCTTTCGCCCGCCACGCCAACGGATCGGGTCTATGACAAGGATGCGCTGAAGGCTTTGAGACGCGAATTGCCGGCGATGTTGCGCGATTCAGGCCTTGGTGTCTGGGATGTCGAGATCATCCGGTTGAACGATCAGACCAGGCCGCAGGATTATCTGCCGCTGATGGAGACCGCCGCGGCGCTGGGCGCGCGGCGGATCAAGTCTGTCTGCGACAGCACCGATCACGACCGCGCGGCGGCGTTGCTGGGTGCGCTTTGCGATCTGGCCCAGCCTTTCGGACTGGTGCTGGACCTGGAGTACATGATCTTCTCCGGCGTCAAGTCGCTCAAGGCTGCGAGCGATATGGTTGGCGCGGCGGGCCGGCCCAATCTCAAGGTGCTGGTGGACGCATTGCATTGGGTGCGTGCGGGCGACATGGAGGAGATCAAGAGCATGGATGCGGGCCGGCTCGGCTATGTGCAGCTTTGCGACGGGCCCTTGCGCGGGCCTCACGCACGTGAGGCCCTGATTCAAGAAGCGCGCACCAACCGGTTGGCACCCGGCGACGGCGAATTTCCGCTGGATGCGCTGCTGACGGCCATGCCGCCCAACTGTGTCGCCAGCCTGGAAGTGCCTTTGCCGCCGGGCTGTGATCCACTGGCGCATGCGCGGATGCTGGCCCGGGCGGCGCGCGCTTTGGTGGCGCGCCATAATCAGGTGACGCCATGACGCCGCTGCGTATCGCCGTGTTGGGCGCGGGCCTTGTCGGGCGCCGGCATATCGAGACCATCCGCGCCCTGCCGGATGTGGCCGAGCTGGTTGCCGTGGCCGATCCGGTGGCGGATGCCGCGGCGTTCGACCTGGGCGGCGCGGCCTGGTTCACCGACAGCGATACGATGCTGGACAGGATCAAGCCGGAAGCGGTAATCATCGCCACGCCCAACAATCTGCATGCGCCATTGGGGCTGAAGGCGTGCGCGCGCGGCATTCACTTCCTGGTGGAAAAGCCGGTGACGGCGACGCTGGAAGAAGCCGAAGCGCTGGTGCGCGCGGTAGAAGCGAGCGGGATCAAGACACTGGTCGGGCATCATCGCCGCCATCTGGCGGTGGTGCAGCAAGCCCGCCGCCTGATCGCAGACGGCGATTTGGGCGAACTGGTCGGCGCATCCGTGGTCTGGGCCACGCGCAAGACCGACGACTATTTCAACACCGCCTGGCGCAGGGAGCCGGGTGGTGGGCCGCTCTTGATCAATGCCATCCATGAGATCGACATGCTGCGCTATCTCTGTGGCGAGGTGCGTTCGCTCGGCGGGCTTGCCAGCAGCCGGGCACGCGGCTTTGCGGTCGAGGACACAGCCGCCGCCATGTTCCAGTTCGACAGCGGCTGCCTGGGCACGCTGATCTGCACCGATGCGGGGTTATCGCCCTGGACCATCGAGCAGGGCAGCGGAGAAAATCCCCGCTTCGCATTCAGCGGCCAGAGCACCTATCGGCTGATCGGCACCAAAGCCAGTCTGGAGCTTCCGGTGCTGCGGCGCTGGGCGGCCAGGGTGCCCGGTGACATCGGATGGGACAAGCCGATCGATGCCACGGATTTGGCCGTGGCCTATCGCGATCCCTTCGCGGCGCAGCTTTCGCATTTCCAGCGCCTGGTCCGGCTGGACGAACCCGCCGTGGTTTCGGTCGCGGACGGCGCCAACACGCTTGCGGCCACGCTGGCGGTCGCGCAATCTGGCCGGGAGGGGCGGCGCCTGGCGCCGCAGCGGTTTGGCAGTTCCGGATAGAGGTGAAGCCTATGATTGGCAATTATCTCGTCACCGCGCTTCGCAATATCGTCCGCCACAAGCTCTACAGTTTCATCAACATCGCCGGGCTGACCGTGGGGCTGGCTTGCGCGATCTTCGTGATCTTGTTCGTCAGGGACGAGTTGTCTTACGACACTTGGATACCCGGTACGGAAAAACTCTACCGGGTGGAGATAACCCAGACACTGCAGGGCCGCCCGCCGCGGGACATGGCGCTCATCGGGTTTCCCATGCCGGAGGCCATGCGCAATGAAATTCCCGGCGTGACGGGCATGACGCGGCTCTGGTCCGAGCCCATGACACTGATCTCCGGCGACCGGCAGTTCGTGGAAGCCGTCAATGTGGTGGATCCGGGCTTTTTCAAATTCATCCGCCTGCCGCTCATCTCGGGCGATCCCGACACTGTGTTTCGCCAACCGGATTCCGTGGTGCTGTCCCAGTCAGCGGCGCGGAAATATTTCGGGGACTCCGATCCTGTCGGCCGCATCCTGACCACCGGCAGGGGAGGCGATTGCATCATCAACGAGGCCGCCTGCGGCGGGCCGCCGGTTTCGCTTAAAGTGACGGGCGTCATGCGGGACTTGCCGCACAACACCCACCTTGCCGGCGATGTTTTCTTTCCCAACACGTCAATCGCCGACCGTTATCCATTGCCCGGCAAGCAAAGCTGGTACCTGAACAACGGCTATGGCTATGTCAGCCTGGCTCCCGGCACCGATCCCGGCAGCGTGACGGCCGCCATGGGGCCCTTGCTGGACCGGATGCTCACGCCGGAACTCAAGAAATTCGACCTCCCTGGCAAAGGCAGCCAAGCCTATCAGGTGCACCTGACGCCTTTTCGCGCGGTTCACCTCACTTCCGCCCGCTGGGCGTTCAACCTCACGCCGGCAGGTAGCTGGACGACGGTTTATGGCGTGATCGCGATCGGGGTCCTGGTGCTTCTGGTGGCGTGCTTCAATTTCATGAATCTCGCCACCGCGGGCGCCATGCTGCGGGCGCGGGAGATCGCATTGCGCAAGATCATGGGCGCCAAACGCCGTCAACTGGGCGTCCAGTTCCTGGGCGAGGCGGTGCTGACGGCGTTGATGGCCCTGGTGCTGGCTTTCGCCCTGGCCGAGATTCTGCTGCCGGCGTTCGATCATTTCCTGGGGCGTCCCATCGACTTCAACTATGCCGGGGATTGGACTTTGCTGCTGATGCTGGTGGCGATCGCGGTTGCGGCCGGCCTGATTGGGGGCAGTTATCCGGCTCTCGTCCTCTCCGGATTTCGCCCGGCCGCCACTTTGGGGACCTACAGCAGCGGGAAGGCAGGCTCGGCCGGACTGCGCAATGTCCTGGTGGTGCTGCAATTCGCGGTCTCCATCGGACTGGGCATCGCCGCCGCCGTCGTGTTCAGCCAAATCAGCTATGCCCGCATGCTCGACCTGGGGTTTCGCCACGACAATATCCTGGTCATGGAACAGGGACGCTTGACGACGCAGCAGCGCGACGCGTTTTTGGACATTTTGCGCGCCCATCCCGGCGTCATCGCTGTCAGTCAATCGAATACGGTGCCGTTCGATCCCGGCCAACGCCAAATTGCCATGCAGGTTCCCGGTCGCGCCGATAGCGTGACGCTGGATGCTATCGTCATCGATCCGGACTATCCCAAGCTCTTTGGCATGAGGCTGGTGGCGGGACGGCTGTTGTCAAGGGAGCGCGCCGGCGACCGACGCAACAGCTTCGTTCCCATGGGTGGCGATCCGTTGAACGAAAATAGCAGCATTCTGGTCAATCAGGCCGGCGCGCGCAGCCTGGGCTTCACGCCGCAACAAGTCTTAGGCAAGATCGTCATGTTCGATCACAATCATGTGACCATCGTCGGGGTCCTGGCCGACGCCAAACTCAATGGCGCGCGCGAGCCCATCACGCCTTCCTTCTTCATGTATGTCCCCACATTCCAGAATCAACTCTCGGTCCGGCTGGATCCGGACAGGATTCCCGAGACGCTGGCATTCATCGACAAGACCTGGCGGGCGTTCTCGCCCATGGGCGCGATCCGGCGCGATTTCCTGGAGGACCGCTTCGGCAAGCTTTACCAGGCCGAGGAGCGTCAGGGCCAGATGTTCGGCGTCTTTGTCGGGGTGGCGATCTTCATCGCCTGCCTGGGCCTGTTCGGGCTTGCCGCCTTCACCGCCCAACGCCGCACCCATGAGATCGGCGTGCGCAAGGCCTTTGGCGCGCGCACGCGTGACATCGTGTTCCTGCTTCTCTGGCAATTCTCGATCCCGGTGTTGATCGCAAATGCCATCGCCTGGCCGGTGGCCTGGTATTACCTGCACGGCTGGCTCGAGACATTCGCCTATCACATCGCGCTCAGCCCGCTTTATTTCCTGGGCTCCGGCGCGGCCGCCATGGCGATTGCCTGGGCCACAGTGTTTACCCATGCGCGCCGGGTGGCGGGCGCCAATCCGATCCGCGCCTTGCGCACCGAGTGAGGAGCCCCATGTTCTGGAACTATCTGGTCACCGCGCTTCGCAATATCGTCCGCCACAAGCTCTACAGTTTCATCAATATCGCCGGGCTGACCGTGGGGCTGGCTTGCGCGATCTTCATCATCCTGTTCGTGCGCGACCAGCTTTCCTATGACCGCTGGATTCCCGGGACCGCCAATCTCTACCGCCTGGAAGAGACGGCCACGCTGCCGGGCAAGCCGCCCCGCAAAAGCGCCATGACGCCTTTCGTGGCCGGCCAGGCCATGCGGGACAATATTCCCGAGGTTCAGGCCATGACCCGGCTGATGCACCAGTCAACCACCATCCTGGTAGGCAACCGGCAATTTCCCGAACGCGTGGACGTGGTCGATCCGAATTTTCTTGCGCTGATCCGGCTGCCGCTGGTGGCGGGCGATCCCGGCAAGGTTTTCGCCAAACCGGACTCGGCGGTGCTGACCGAGACCACCGCTGGCAAATATTTCGGCGACCGATCGCCGCTCGGCCAAACCATCGTGATGAGCGGGACCAAATGCGACGCCGACCGCAATTGCGTGCCGCAACAGCAGCCCTTGATTGTCACCGGCATTTTGCGGGACCTGCCGCACAACACCCATCTCCAGGTCGAGGTGATGGTCCCCAACACCATGGCCTTGATCGACCGGGCGCGGCCCAACTGGCTGTGGCTCGACAGCTGGACTTACGTCCGGCTGGCGCCGGGCGCCGATCCCAATGCGGTGATGGCAAAGCTCAGGACCGTGATTGACCGCAACGTCGATCCCATGAAGGTGCTCAACGTCAGGGAGCGGGGCAGCGATGTGGTGGCGCCCTCTCTCACGCCCTTCACCCAGGCGCATCTGGCGGCCAACCGTTTCTATGACATGACCCCGCCGGTGAACCCGGCCATCATCTACGGCTTTTCCGCCATCGGCGCGTTGATCTTGCTGATCGCCTGCTTCAATTTCACCAACCTGGCCACCGCCCGGGCGATGATGCGGGCGCGCGAGATCGCGCTGCGCAAGGTGGTGGGAGCCAGGCGCGGGCAACTGGCCGTCCAGTTCCTGGGCGAGGCCTTGCTGACGGCGATGATCGCGCTGGTCCTGGCGCTGGCGCTGACCGAGATTCTTCTGCCCGCCTTCGACCGTCTGATCGGCCTGCCCATCGCCATCGACTGGTCCGGAGACTGGCGGCTTCTCATCGCCATTGCCGGTGTCGGGGCGGCGGCAGGATTGCTCAGCGGCGCCTATCCCGCGCTGGTGCTTTCGGCCTTCCGCCCGGCCCTGATCCTGGGCGCGCATGGCACAAGCGGGAACGGCGCCGGCCTGACCCGCACCACGCTGGTGGTGCTGCAGTTCGCGGTCTCGATTGGCCTTGGCATCGCCGCGGCGGTGATCTTTTCGCAGGTTTCCTTCTCGCGGCATGTCGATCTCGGCTTCCGCAAGGATGCCGTCGCGATCATGAATATCGGCGACATGCCACCCGCCACCGCCGACACCCTGGCGCGTGCCCTGGCGGGCGGCAGCGACATCGCCGCCGTCGCCAGTTCCGACGACATCCCTTTCACCGGCGGCCACAACCACATCACCATCCAGGCGCCCGGCGCGACCAGCAGCGAAAACCTGGTCCTGGTCTCCGCCAGCCCCGATTACATGAAGCTTTATGGAATACGGTTGCTGGCGGGCCGCTTGCTGTCGGATGCGCGCCCCGCCGACGGGCTCAACCTTGCCCAGGTGCGCAGCGGCCTGCCGATCAATGTCCTGGTCAATGTCAGCGCGGCGCGGCGCCTAGGTTATTCGCCGCAAGAGGCGGTCGGAAAGAACCTGGTGGTCCCCAACAGTCCGGGGCACAACAAGAACATCATCGTCGGCGTCGTGGCGGACACCAGGCAGGACGGCCCCAAGACGCCCGTCGAAGCCATCATCTACATGTACTGGCGGGCCTTTCCCGTGGACACGCTGTCGGTGCGCATCCGCGACGGGCATATTCCAGCAGGGCTCGCCTTCCTGCAGCGGACCTGGCGCGCCCATGCGCCCAGCGCCGCGCTTCAATGGCATTTCCTGGACGACGATTACGACAAGCAATTCCGGGCCGACGAACGCCAGGGCACGCTGTTCGGCCTGTTCGTGGGTATCGCCATCTTCATCGCCTGCCTGGGGCTGTTCGGGCTGGCCGCCCTCTCGACCGAGCGGCGCACCCGCGAGATCGGCCTGCGCAAGACCTTCGGCGCCGCAACCTCCGACATTGTCTGGATGCTGCTGCGGCAATTCTCCGTGCCCGTGCTGATCGCCAACGCCATCGCCTGGCCGGTGGCCTGGTACTGGCTGCACGACTGGCTCGAGGGTTATGCCTATCGCATCAGCTTGAGCCCGCTCTATTTCCTGGGCGCGGGTGCGGCCGCCCTGGTGATCGCCTGGGCGACGGTCCTGGTGCATGCGCTGCGGGTGGCGAGCGCCAATCCCATCCACGCCTTGCGGTATGAGTGAGGGGGCCGATGTTCCGCAATTATCTCGTCACCGCCCTGTGCAACATCGTCCGCCACAAGCTCTACAGCTTCATCAATATCGCGGGCCTGGCGGTGGGGCTGGCCTGCGTGATCTTCATCGCCTTGTTCATCACCGACGAAATATCTTACGACAAATGGGTGCCGGACACCGGCAATCTCTATCAGGTTCAGGCGACCATGCGCCCGCCGGGTCTTCCGCCGATGGTAACCGCCGTGGCGCCCTTCCCCCTGCCGATATTCATGAAAGACCATCTGCCAGAGGTCATGGCGATGACCCATCTGTCGCCGCAACGCATGACGGTCAATGTGGGAGACCGGCAGTTCGCCGAAAGGATCGACGAAGTCGATGGCAATTTCCTCCAGGTTATCGAACTGCCGCTGGTCAAGGGCGATCGCGCACGCGTTCTGTCAGATCCGGAATCGGTGGTGCTTTCGC